>Ga0136611_10003097_pt1 | contig 11606 bp, 9 predicted proteins | sample AntDrymUQ2232306_2_FD_106645 | JGI IMG/M metagenome (GOLD analysis project Ga0136611, IMG submission 106645) | Polar desert sand microbial communities from Dry Valleys, Antarctica - metaG UQ223 (23.06) | ecosystem: Environmental > Terrestrial > Soil > Desert | place: Antarctica: Dry Valley... | reverse complement strand
GGGTGGCGGCCGGGGCCGAGGTCGTGCAGCGACCGCACGACCAGGCGGGCCAGGCCTGGCACGTGCTCCTCGACCCCGGGACTGGGCACCGGCGCCTCGAACCAGAAGAAGTGAGCGTAGCGGCGGGCCAGTGTCCGATCGGGCCGGCCGCCCTCGGGGTCGTCGAGCAAACGGCCCACGATCGCTTCGAAGTCGGCCGGGTCGGCGGCGTCGTGGGTGAAGCCCTTCCCGGCGTAGTGGGTCCTTCCGGCGACGACCACCGGCTTGCCGAGCGCAGCCATCTCGAGGCCCGTGGTCGAGGTGTAGACCAGGCCGAGGTCGCTCTGCTCCATGACCGGGTACGAGCTGAGATCGTCGCCAGCGGCGACGATCCGGACGTTGGGTGGCAAGGCGCCGATGCGGTCGTGCAGCACCTGGCCCATGGGCTCACGGGTTTGCTTGCCAGGTAGCTTGACCTCGGCGGGGTGGACGCGAATGATTAGTCGGTCGGCCGGTCGGGCGGCGAAGAGCCTGACGGAGGCGGCTAGCCACTCCTGAATGCCGGAGAAAGCCCTCTCCTGGCCGATGACGGCCGAGTCCCATGTGAGGTTCGTGAACAGCGACACCAGGCGACCGCCCTCGATGGCGGCGCGTGGGGCCGCAAAGTCTGGGGACACCCAGAAGCGGTCGATGGTGCGGCGGCCGTGGCGGCGGTCATCGAGATAGGCGTCGAGCGTGGTTTCCTCATCGGGAGTGAGGCCCCGACGGCGGGCGACCGCCCACTCCTGGTCGAAGTGGAACAGGGGAGCGGCGTCGTTCGTATCGACGACCAGCGTCTCTTTGATGAAGCCGCGCTCGTAGGTGACGACCGGGATGCACCGCTGGCGGCAGACGGCCCAGAGGACGGCCTCGAACAGGAAGAGCCCGTTGCACAGGACCACGACCTCCGGGCCGACCTGGTCGAGAAGGGCTCGTGACGCCACCGCCAGCCTCCGGGCCGAGCGGAGGAACGCCCGATAGGTGCGTGGCGCCAGGGCGTCGTTCTCGAGATCGGACCTCATGAGGAACCACGACACCGGGATCTTGACCAGCGACCCGAGCTCGAGGCCACCGTCCTCCACGTCCTGCAGCTCGGCCAGGCTCAGGCCGTCGAGCTCGGGCCAGTCGACGTGCGGCGCCAGCGACGTGAGCTCGAACGGTGGGAGGCCGTGGGCTGTGAGGGCGTCGCCGGTGTAACGGCTGCATGTGCGGCAGGGCATCGGCGGCGCCTCCCACGTGTTCGCCCGGTCGCAGATCGCCAGGCCGCCTCCGCACGTGGCCAGCTGGACATCGGCGCCGCGCAGGCGGAGGGCCTGGCCGATCATGGCGTCCCACTGGACGTGCGCTGCCCAGTCCCGTGGGCTCAGGATGAGGACGCGGGGACCGCTCGGGTGCGGCAGAGTCGCCGCCTCGTCTCGGAGTCGCCGCGCCGCCCGCTCCTCGGGGGCCATCCCACCCAGGCGGAGACCGGCATGGACGATCTTGACGGCCACCTCACGGGCTCGCGACCGACCGGCGATGCTCACCGGCGCCCACCGGCGGGACGGCTGTCGAACGGTCGACCTGTGAGGATGCGGCCCACACCGCTCCAGAATCCGGCGCCGTAGGACCAGTGGCAGGTCTCGACGGCGAGGAAGGCCCGGTGGGGGGCGACCCCAGGCGCCCGCCCGAGGCGTAGGGCGATCACCCCGCAGGCGGCGGCGTGGGCGGCCGGGACGAGCGCTCGGCTCCCGCCCCGCAGGAGGAGGGCACCGAGCGCAGTCGCCACCACGAGGCCCGCCGGGGCCAGGGGCCGCCACGTGGGCAGCTGGCGATGCTTGGCGAGCGTGGACGCCTTGCACAACCCGTAGTTGCGGTACTGCCGCCCGAGCGAGCGCATGTCCTGGCGGGGGAAGTACCAGGACCGGATGGAAGGGTCGAGGACGATCCGGCCGCCCCGGGCCCGGATCCGGTGGTTCAGCTCCTGGTCCTCGGCCCCCCACTGCAGTGAGGTGGCGTCGTAGCCGCCGATCTCGACCAGCGTGCTGCGGCGCCAGCAGCCGAGGTAGACGGTGTCGACCTCTCGCTGGTCGACGGAGTAGTGGAACGCCCCCGGGCCGATGCCGAAGGGCGACGACGTGACGGCGGCCACGGCCCGCCCGAAGGCGGTGGCGCCCACCGGGTCCATGCGTCCGCCGACGTTGGTCGCCCCAGTCTCCTCGAGGACCTCGACGCACCGCCGGACGTAGTCGGGGGCGTAGAGGGTGTGGGCATCCGCCCTCACGATGACGTCGCCAGCGGCCAGCGAGATGCCGAGGTTCATGGCTGACGCTGCGGTCACCCCTGGGTTCGGGACGAGCGAGACGGGAGGGCCGTGGTCGTCGGCGATGGCCCTGGTCCCGTCGGTGGACCCGCCGTCGAGAACGAGGATCTCGACGATGGCCGGCCAGTCCTGGGCGCAGAGGCTGTCGAGGCAGTCCCGCAGGTATCCCTGCTCGTTGAGGGTCGGCAGGAGCACCGAGACGGCGGTCAACCGGCCCGTTCCCGCTGAACGGGCCCCCAGCGTTATCGCGACGTGCCCCATAGCGTGCTTCCAGGGTAGGCACACGACCAGCGCGTGACGCGACAAGCGGTCATCGGTCTGCGCGATCCACGCTGCGCTGGCAGAGTGAGGGAGTGACACTCGATGGCAAGACCGTTCTGCTCACCGGAGGAACCGGTTCCTTTGGCACCAACTTCCTCCACCGGGTCTTGGCCGAGCACCCGACGTCAACGGTGCGTATCTACTCCAGGGACGAGCTGAAGCAGTCGCAGCTCCAGGAGCGCTTCGCCGGCGAGGAGCGCGTGCGCTGGCTCATCGGCGACATCCGCGACCAGCAGCGCATGACCCGGGCCGCACAGGGATGCGACGTCATCATCCACGCCGCGGCCATGAAGCAGGTGCCGGCATGTGAGTACAACCCCTTCGAGGCCGTGCGCACCAACGTCATGGGCGGCCAGCACGTCATCGACGCGGCCATCAACGCCGGGGTCGAGCAGGTCGTCGCCCTGTCCACCGACAAGGCCGTCAACCCGGTGAACCTCTACGGGGCCACCAAGCTGTGCATGGAGAAGATCGTGGTGCAGGGCAACGCCTACGCCGCCCAGTCGCCGACGCGGCTGTCGTGCGTGCGCTACGGCAATGTCGTGGGCTCCCGCGGCTCGGTGGTCCCGCTCTTCACCAAGCTGGCCGCGGCCGGCGGTCCGATCACCGTGACCGACGAGCGGATGACCCGCTTCTGGATTACCCTCGACGAGGCCGTCGATCTCGTCATGTACGCCCTCGCCAACATGCAGGGTGGCGAGGTGTTCATCCCGAAGATCCCGTCCATGCGCGTCGTCGACCTCGCCGAGGCTATGGGGCCCGGGCTCGAGGTGAAGGTCACCGGGATCCGGCCCGGCGAGAAGCTGCACGAGCTCCTCATCACCGCCGACGAGTCGCGCCACACCGTCGACGCCGGCGACGTCTACGTCGTCCTGCCCGAGCACCCGTGGTGGACCGCCACCAACCGGTGGGCCTCGTCGGCGCCGCTGCTCGACGGCTTTTGCTACGCCTCCGACACCAACGAGCGCTTCCTGTCGGTGGAGGAGCTGAGGAAGATGCAGCCTTGAAGGCGGAGCCCGAGGCCACGCTTCCGTTCCTCCCCTACGGACGCCAGTCGCTGAACGACGACGACGTCGACGCCGTCATCGAGGTCCTCGGGGGCGACTGGCTGACGCAAGGCCCGGCTGTCGGGCGCTTCGAGGCGGCGCTGGCCGAGGCCACCGAGGCCCGCCACGCTGTCGCCTTCTCCAGCGGCACGGCCGCCCTCCACGCCGCCTGCGCCGCCGGCGGCCTGGGGCCGGGCGACCGGGTCGGGGTGCCGGCCCTCACCTTCGCGGCGTCGGTGGCGTGCGCCGTCCACGTCGGTGCCTCGCCAGTGCTGCTCGACGTCGACCCGGCCACCCTCAACCTGAATCCCGCAGCCGTGCCCCCCGGCCTCGACGGGCTCGTCGCCGTCCACTTCGCCGGCCTGCCGGTCGACCTGTCGGTTCTCCCGGCCCGGCCGCGGGTGGTCATCGAGGACGCCGCCCACGCCCTCGGGGCGCGCACGCCGTCCGGCCCGGTCGGAAGCTGCGCCGCCTCGGACATGTGCTGTTTCTCCTTCCACCCGGTCAAGCCGATCACCACCGGGGAGGGAGGGGCGGTGACGACGAACGACGACGGGCTGGCCGAGCGGCTCCGCTCGTTCCGGACCCACGGCACGACACCTGCCCCCGAGCGGGGCCCGTGGGGCTACGACATCGCCGCCGCCGGCTTCAACTACCGGCTCACCGACCTGCAGGCCGCGCTCGGCACGAGCCAGCTGCACCGACTGGAGGGCTTCATCGCTCGGAGGAACGAGCTGGCCGACGGCTACCGGCGCAAGCTGGCCCACCTCCCGCTGCTGCTGCCGGCAGCCGCAGCCGACGGTTGGCGCCACGGGTACCACCTCTTCCCTATCCAGGTGTCCGGGCGTCGCCACGTGTACGAAGCGCTGCGGGCCGGCGGGATCGGCGTCCAGGTCCACTACGTGCCGATCCACCACCACACCGCCTTCCGCTACCTGGCTCAGCCCCGCGACCTGCCCGGCACTGAGCAGGCCTACGCGGGGCTGCTCTCGCTGCCCCTGTTCCCGGCCATGTCCGACCTCGACCAGGACCGGGTCGTCGTCGCCCTGGGGGCGCTCCTTTGAACCGGCCGCTGGGCCGATCCGAGGCACTCCTGGCCCGGGCCCGGAGGGTGATCCCGCTGGCCACCCAGACCCTGTCGAAGAGCACCAGCCAGTGGCTGCAGGGCGTGGCGCCGGTGTACCTCGAGCGCGGAGCCGGCAGCCACGTCTGGGACGTCGACGGCAACGAGTGGGTGGACTTCCCGATGGCCCTCGGGCCGGTGCTGCTGGGGTACGCCGAGCCGGCCGTGGACGAGGCCATCCGCCGCCAGCTGGCCGACGGCATCACGTTCACCCTCTGCCACCCGTTGGAGGTCGAGGTGGCCGAGCGCATCGTCGCGCTGTGCCCCGGGGTCGAGGCGGTGCGCTTCGCCAAGAGCGGCTCCGATGCCGTCACCGCCGCCGTGCGGGCAGCCCGGGCCGCCACCGGGCGCGATCACGTGGTCGTGTGCGGCTATCACGGCTGGCACGACTGGTACATCGGCTCGACCACCAGGGACCGCGGCGTTCCGGCCGCCGTCCAGGCGCTCACCTCCGCCGTGGCATTCGGCGATCTGGCTGCCCTCGGCGAGGCGCTGGACCGCCACCCGGTCGCCGCCGTCATCGTCGAGCCGGCAGGCGCCACCACACCCCCCGACGGCTACCTCCAGGGGCTCGTCGACCTAGCGGCGGCCGAGGGCGCGGTGTCGGTGTTCGACGAGGTCATCACCGGGTTCCGCCTCGCCCCAGGCGGGGCCCGGGAGCGGTACCGCGTGATCCCCGACCTCTCGTGCTACGGCAAGGCCCTCGGGAACGGCATGCCCATCTCGGCCGTGGCCGGGCGGTGGTCAGTGATGGCCGAGTTCGAAGAGGTGTTCTTCTCCGGCACCCACGGGGGGGAGACACTCTCCCTGGCCGCGGCCCGAACCGTCCTCGACATCATCGCCGACGGAACGGTCCTCGCCGGCATCCGCGCCCGCGGCGAGCGCATGCTGAAGGGCATCGAGTCGCTGATCGAGACCTACGGTGTGGCCGATGCGGTCGGGGTCGGCGGCGAGCCCGAGCGGGCCGTGGTCGTGGTCCGGGGACCAGAGCCCGAACTGCTCCGGTCCTGGCTCCAGCAGTGCGTTCTCGACGAGGGCTGCCTCTTCAACGGCTCGATGTTCATCTGCGCCCGCCACAGCGACGCTGATGTGGACCGCGCTCTGGCCGGCCTCGAGCGGGCCTTCGCCGGGCTGGCCGACGGGACGGTGGTGTCCGAACGCCTGCGCGGGCCGATGCTGCGCCCGGTCTTCCGCGCACCGTGAGCCCCACCGTGCTGGTGCTTGGCGCCGGCTCGATCGGCCGCCGCCATGCCGCCAACCTCCTCGAGCTTGGGGCCGATGTCACCCTCTTCGACCCCGACGCCGATCGAGCCGCGTCGGTCCCCGGCGTGCGGCCGGCGGTGGGGGACCTCGACGCCCTCCCACCGTTCGAAGGGGTGGTCGTGGCCAGCCCGACCTCGCTCCACGCCGATCAGGCGGCGTGGGCGCTGCCCCGGTCCGGGTCGGTGCTCGTCGAGAAGCCCCTGGTGGCCACCGAGGACGAGGCCGCCCCGCTCCTCCACGGGCTGGACCAGGTCATGGTCGGCTACAACTTGCGCCTGGTCGACGGCGTGCGGCGGTTCGTCGAGCTCGTCCACGGCGGCCGGCTCGGCCACCCCCTGTCCTACCGCCTGTGGTTCGGCTCCTGGCTGCCGGACTGGCGGCCGGCGGTCGACTACCGCGGTACCTACTCGGCGCAGCACCGGCTAGGGGGTGGCATCCTCCTCGACGCCATCCACGAGCTCGACCTCCTGGTCTGGCTGGCCGGCGACGGCGACTTCGAGGTGGCCGGGGCCGTCGTCGACCGGGTCGGCCCCCTCGAGATCGACTGCGAGGACACCGTCCGGGCCGTGCTGCGGCACCGGTCGGGGACCCCGGCCGAGGTCTCCCTCGACTACCTCGCCCGCCGCTACCGCCGGGGCATCGAGGTCATCGGGACCGAGGCCACGGGCCGACTGGACTGGTGCTCGGCCAGCATCGCGGTGGCGACGGCCGCCGGCGAAGACCGCACCGAGGTGTCGCTCGACCCGGCCGCCGCCTACCGCGAGGAGGCGGCCAGGTTTCTCGCCTTCGTGTCCGGCACCCGACCGCCGCCTGTCGGCGGTGCCGAAGGCCTGGCCTCGGTCGTCCTCGCCGACCGGATCCGGGCGGCCGCTCTATGAGCGCCCTGTGCGTCGTGCAGGCCCGCACCGGCTCGACTCGCCTGCCGGGCAAGGTCCTGCTCGACCTCGGCGGACGTCCCGTCCTGGCTTTCCTGCTGCTGCGCCTTCTGCGGGGTGAGCTCCCGGTCGTGGTGGCCACCTCCACGGCGCCGGGGGACGACGACGTGGCCCGGCTGGGCGACGCCCTGGGTGTGCCTACCGTGCGCGGTTCGGAGGCCGACGTGCTCGAGCGCTTCCGGGCCGTCGCCGCCGCCTGGCCCGCCGCCGACCCCATCGTGCGGATCACCGCCGACTGCCCCTTCATGGAGGCCGCCATCGTGGACCAGGCCGTCGCCGTGCACACCATCCACGGCGCCGACTACACGTCGAACACCCTGTCCCGCAGCTTCCCCGACGGCCTCGATGTCGAGGTCATCGCCCGCTCGGCCCTCCTCGAGGCCGCGGCCGAGGCAACCAGGCAGGACGAGCGCGAGCACGTCACACCGTTCCTGCAGCGCCACCCCGACCGCTTCCGCTTGGCTGGCTTCTGCAGCGGCGACGACCTGGGCGACGTCCGGCTCACCCTGGACACGGCCGACGACCTGCGCGACCTTCGTGCCCGGCTCGACGCCGTCGACGACCACGTGGGCGCGGCCTGGAGGCGCTTCCTCGGCTCCCGGCCGGCGCCGGGCGACGTCGAGGTGCGGCCGCGCTGCACCGACGGCCCCCTCGATGCCCGCCGCTTCGCCCTGGTCGTCCGGGGTCAGGAGGTGGCGCAGCTGGTGATCGGCCTACGCCACGAACCCCCGGTCGTCCACGGCCACGTCCCGGAGGCGCTGCGCGCCGATGTCCTCCGGCGCCTGTCGGCCTGGCTGGCCATGGACCTGCAGCGGGGGCCGCTCACCTCGCTCGGCCCCTGACGGTCACCACCAGGGCCGCCCGATCAGCCCTGCTGCAGGACGTCCCAGGCCACGGGGTCGCCGCGGCGGACGGCGCAGGTGACCCGGCGGCCGACCACGTCGACCTCGTGGCGGGGGCTCAGCCCGAGGGCCGGGCGGCGGGAGCCGATGTCGGTCGCCGCCACCTGCGTACCGGCCGCCAGGTCGCGCAGGAAGAACAGCGAGCGCCGGAAGTGCAGGCTGGCCGCCTCGGCGGGGGAGGGGCCGTAGCGCACCTTCCCGAGGGAGGCCTCGGCCTCGCGGATGGCCTGGACCAGGTCGCCGAACTCGCGCGGTTCGAGCGAGAACGCGCTGTCGGCGGTCTTCTCGGCCCGCGACCCCGTGAGGTGCTTCTCGACGACGCAGGCGCCGAGGGCGACGGCCACCGTCGCCGCCGTGTGGCCCAGCGTGTGATCGGAGAGGCCGACCGGGGTCAGCCACGTCTCAACCATGTGGGGGATGGTCCGGAGGTCCATCTCGCCGGGCGACGCGGGGTACCCGCTGTTGCAGCGGAGGAGGACGAGGTCCTCGCACCCCGACCGCCGGAGGGTGGCGACGGCCCGGTCGATCTCGGTCAGCGTGGCCATCCCCGTGGACAGCAGGACGGGGAGGTGGGTGGCGGCTACGTGCTCGAGCAGCCCGGTGTCGACCAGCTCGAACGATGCCACCTTCAGGGCACGCACCCCCAGGCCCACCAGGTCGTCGACCGCGCCACGGTCGAACGGGGCCGAGAGCGGCTCGAGTCCCAGCGACCGGGCCAGCTCGAACAGCGGCGCATGCCACTCCCAAGGCGTCTGCGCCTCGGCGTACAGGTCGTGGAGCCGCCGGCCCGACCACAGCGTCCCCGGCCCCACCGAGAACCAGGGCTGGTCGCTGTCCAGGGTCATCGACTCCGGGGTGTAGGTCTGCAGCTTGACGGCGTCAGCCCCGGCCTCAGCGGCAGCCTGGACAAGCTCCTCGGCCCGCTCCAGGGACCCGCCGTGGTTGGCCGACAGCTCCGCGATGACGAAGGTGGCCAGGCCGGGCCCGATCTGTCGCTCGCCCAGCTTGATCGGGGGGACGGCGGCGGTCACCTTGGGCCTCCCACCCGCTGGCGGTCCCCGTCGCGGAGCCGGAGGAGGTCCACCCCGTGGCGCGACTCCGATCCCTGGACCATGAACCCGGCCAGGTCGAAACTGCGCAGCGACGCCTGGTTCTCGGGGCGGATGAGGGCGACGACCGGGAGGTCCGGCTGCTCCCGGCGCAGCGCCGCCATCCCGGCCCGGATGATCACGGGCCCGAACCCTAGGCCCCGCCGGTCGCGATCCACCGACACCGAGATCTCGGCCCGCCCGCCGGACGAGATGCCGTCGAAGCGCACCTGGCCGGCCGGCCGGCCGTCGACGTCGACGATCCGGTGGAACCGGTCCGGCGATCGCCGCCCCGCCCCGAACCAGGCGCAGTGGTCGACCCAGCTGATGGGCTCGGGGTGGATCGCCGTGGCGCGCGTCGAGGGGTCGTTGGCCCAGTTCCACAGCAGCTCGATGTCATCGGTCCCGACCGGCCGCGTGGCGGCGGCGGCGGCGCGCAGCGCCACGGCCACCCGTCGGGCGCCGTCACCGTCGACCAGCCGCTGCCCGCCGCTGGCCAGCGCCTGCCGGAGGTCAGCGTCGGCCGCGGTCGAGGCGATCTGCTGCTCGGCGCCGGCGGCATCGAGGCGCAGGGCGACGCCGGCGGCGCCCACGGCGTCCGCCACGGGCTCCTGGTTGGCGGCAAGGGCCACCAGCAGCGCCGGCACCCCCCAGGCCAGCAGCTCCCAGGTGGTGGTGCCGGCGGCCGCCACCGCCAGATCGACCGAGGCGAGGACATCGGCGACGCCGTCGACCGTGGCGCCCGGCCCGAAGGTGACGACCTCGGCGCCGGGCACGGCCGCCCTGACGAGGCGCTCCAGGCGGGCGAGCTCGTCGGCCGGGGATGCCCCGCCAAGAGTCAGCAGGACCCGCGCCACCCGCCGCTCGACCTGGCGCGGCGGTGGGCGACGGTGCTCGCGGCGGAGCAGGCAGTAGCGGGGGCCGACCAGCACGGTCTCGGCCCGCCTCGCCCGGTACGCCGTGGCCCGAGCCCCGAGGTTCTGGTCGACAATCAAGCTCGCGCCGAGGGCGGCGCCGGCGGCGTGGTCGTCCACCTGGGCCACCTTGGCGCCCGCGACCCGCCACGGCTCGATGTCGTCCGGCCCGAGGTCGTACCCGTCAGCCACCGCCCAAGCCGGCCGGCGGCCGGCGGCCCCGGCCGGGCTCAGGACGGTGAAGCCCTCGCGGCGCCAGCGGTCGAGCACGGCCGGCGCCGCCCCGACCGTGGCCAGCGAGGCCTGGCCGCCGAAGTCGGACCAGGCCTGAGCGAGCGCCAACTGGCGGGTGACGTGGCCCGCCCCGGTGGCCCCCAGGCCATCGGCTCGCGCCAGCACCTCACCCAACCCCACGACTACCAGGCTCCAGGCGGACGCACGCTCGTCACCATGCCAGGTTCAGCATCGACGACGGCTTCGTGAGCCTTCCAACCGGATACGGCTACCGGCGGAGGAGGGCCCACCTCCCGCCCCTCCTGCCGCCAGTGCTCGGACCGCCGACGGGCCGCGTCGGCCTCGGTGGTCCGACCCCACCGGCGGACGACGACGCCGGCGGCACGCTCGGCCGGCGAGGCGGCGGCCAGAGCCGCGGCCCGACCCAGGCGACGTGGCTCTGGAGAGCCCACCCCCTTCAGCCCCGGGGACCCGGCCGTCGACCGGGGCGGGCCGGTGAGGCCACCCACACCCGGCGTGCCGCGCAGCACCCTCGCCCGGCTTCTCTCGGCCGCGGCCCGTCCCGCTGCGTCGGGCCGAGCCAGCTCGGCCTGGCGGTCGAGCCAGCGCCGCGCTCAGCTGGGCCGCCCCGGTCCCGTGGTTCACCAACCCGGGCTGGGTGGCGACTGCGTGCGCCGACCTGAAGGGTTCGCACCGTGGGCCCGGATCTAGTGGTCGTAGGTCAGCAAGCGAGGGCGAAGCGCAGAGCCCGGCACGCCTCCGACAGCTTCGCCTGGGACAGGGCGCCGATTCGCCGGATCAGGCGGCGCCGGCCGATGAGCTGGAGGTTGTCGAAGTTGGCGACCGACGGATGGAAGAGCCCGTCTTCCTTCGTCAGGGCGACCTCACTCGGGATCCCTCGCACCGTGGAGATCACGGGTGCGGCGACGACCGAGTGCAGATGGCGGATCACACTTCCTCTGGTCATCACCAGGATGGGGCGGATCTTGTCGCCGGGCAGGTCCGCCAGCCAGATCTCACCGCGGCGGGGCAGAAGGGGGTTCATCGTCATTCGTCGACGCCGTAGAGGCGGGCCCAGTCGACGTCATCAGCGACCTCGCTTTGATCACGTGGTGCATGGGCCCACGCGTCGTCGTCTGCCTGCTGCGGGTGGGCCAGGTAGCCGGCGATGTGGCGTTGCTCGAGCTCAGCGACGATCAGGCGGTCGAGAGCCACGTCATCAGGTGGGACAGCGTGGTGCTACCCAGGAGCTGGCGCGCTTCGGCCACCTTCACGGGGTCGACGCTGACCGACACCTTCGACTTGGCCATACCAAGCATGCTACCGATGGTGAGCCACCCGGGGGCACCATCAGGCGCAGGCCGCGGGTGCGGCTACCTTCTCCGCCGCATGGCGCAGGTGGACCTGGGGGCGACGGTCGAGGAAGGGGTCAGCCTGGGGGAGGGCTGCGTCGTATGGGC
>Ga0136611_10003096_pt1 | contig 11611 bp, 7 predicted proteins | sample AntDrymUQ2232306_2_FD_106645 | JGI IMG/M metagenome (GOLD analysis project Ga0136611, IMG submission 106645) | Polar desert sand microbial communities from Dry Valleys, Antarctica - metaG UQ223 (23.06) | ecosystem: Environmental > Terrestrial > Soil > Desert | place: Antarctica: Dry Valley... | reverse complement strand
AGCGGCAGCCGGCTTCCCATTGCGCCCTTTGATTGCCATGCGCCGGGATGCCGTTGGCCTGCTGAATCATGCGTGCCAGGTGCATGAGATTCCAGGTCATGAAGGTTGTGTTGCGGTTGGTGAAATCATTTTCCGGCCCGCCGGAATCGGGGTCAAGGTAGGATGGCCCCGGCCCGGCCTCGCCGACCCAGCCGGCATCCGCCTGAGGCGGAATCACATAGCCCAGGTGCTGGAGCGAGTACAGAATGCTCATGGCGCAATGTTTGATGCCGTCCTCGTTGCCGGTGATCAGACAACCGCCGGCGCGTCCGTAATAGACGTATTGCCCGGCCTCATTGAGTTCGCCCGAGGCCGCATAAAGGCGCTCGATGACTTTGGTGCAGATGGATGACTTCTCGCCCAGCCAGATCGGTGAGCTGATGACGAGAATGTGGGCGGCTTTGACTTTCTCATAGAGGAGCGGCCACTCGTCGGTTTGCCAACCATGCTCGCGCATGTCGGGATAGACGCCGTAGGCGATGTCGTAATCAACCGGGCGCAGCACTCGACGGCAACGCCGTTCTTTTCCATGATCGCGCGCGAGATGGCGATCAGGCCTTCGGTGTGCGAGAGTTCCGGCGAGCGCTTGAGGCTGCAATTAAGAAAGAGCGCCCGTAAACCGGAAAAATCCCAGGTGCTGGACTCGCACATCTCGATTTGCTTGTCGGATAGCTTCATTAAAAATTCTTCCTTGCTGGGAATCTGTCCTGACAGTCCCCTCCCCTTGATAAGCGGGCGCCCCCTGGGCAGCGGTTAGGGTGGGGTCAAAACGGGTTGCCGCGCTCTTTAGACCCCATCCCCGGCCCTTCCCCTTGTCAAGGGGAAGGGAGTGCTACCCACTTTTGAAACTGATTCTGAAAAATCCCATCAATCATTGAGCGCTTTGCGCGCGAGTTCGGCTTGCAGAGGATCGAAGTGTGCGTTGAGATCGAGAGCGCGTTGCAGATATTGGCGCGCGCCGGCAGCGTCGCCCGCCGCCCGCGCGATCATGCCGGCGTGATAAAACAGCTTCGCGTCGCGCGTGCCCAAACGTAGCGCGTCTTTGATAGCGGCTTGGGCTTGCGGCAAATGATTGGCTTTGAGCGCCGTCCACGCTAAGGCGTCCGCGCCGTAGATGTCGCGGCGCGTGGCGTATTCGCCTCGCGCCATGGCATAAGCCTGCTGCGGTTTCAAATTGTGGTCGGCGAGAAAAATTGCCAGTTGGCGCGAGTGCAGGCGGCGATGCGCGGCGACATTGCCGCCGCCCGCTGGAGCCGTGGCGCTGAGTTCGGCCAGCTCATAAGCGGCTTGGGCCTCGCGCTCGCGTTTGGCGAGATGATACAAATCGCCGAGCGCGGCCAGGAACGTCGGATCGGGAACGACGCGCGCGGCTTCCTGATAGCGCGCGATGGCGCCGTCCAAATTGCCTTTGGCGGCCAGGACGCGGCCCAGCGAGGCAAGCGCGCGATAGTAATCGGGATAAGTCGTGAGGGCGTCGTGGTAATACTTTTCGGCGCTTTTAAGGTCGCCGGCGACGAACGCGGTTTCGCCCAGTTGCCAGCGACACCACGCCACGGTCTCGCGCGGCGGAGTGGGCAGGTCGAGAGTCAGCGCGAGAGCGTTGAAATAGTGGCGCCGCGCTTCTTCGTTACGGCCTTGCAGTAGGGCGAGCCGCGCCAGGCGCGTTTCCGTCCCGATGTTGCCGGGGCCGATTTCGCTCATTTTTTGAAACGCCGCTTTGGCCGGCGCGTAATCGCCCAATTCCAGCAGCGCATCGCCCAGCATCGCATACGGCTCGCTTTTGCCCGCATCGAGTTTGGTGAGTTGGCGGGCGTGATCGCGCGCTTTGGCGAACTCGTGCGACGTGAACTCGATTTGCGCCAGCAGCGCCAGGCCGGCGCTGTTGCGAACGGCGGGCACGCTCGCCAATGAAGCGCGCGCAGCGCGTTCAGCCCGCGCTATATAAGTGAAATCATTCGTCGCGCGCGCCCGCTGGAGAAAACGCCCCGCCAGTTTGTTGAGCGCGCTGAAATCTTCCGGGTCGCGTTGCAAGCGGCTCGAAAAAAAGCTGATTTCGGTGGCGATGCGGGCTTCGTCCGAAGGCAACTCATAAGCCGCGAGGCGCACCGCGCTTTGTTCCGGGGTGGCGGCGCTCTTCGCCGGCGGCGCCTGGCAGCCGGCGGCGGTTAGAGCGAGCGCCACGCTGAGAATGCCGGCGCACCACAGGCGCGCCGGGGGTTTTGGAAGTTTTATCGTCATTGGAGTACTGCCTGTCGTGGAGTGTGTAGCATCAATTGAGAGCCTGCATGAAAGAACGGGAACCACTGATCAACACCGATGGACACAGATTTTGATTCTGCTTCGCAATGTTTATCACAAGGCAAAATCTACTTATTATCCGCGTCCATCGGTGTTCATCCGTGGTTCATTTGAGAGTCTCTTAGCGTTTGCCAACTGAGGCCGCTTGCAGCAGCCGGGCGCGCGTGGCTTTGGACTGCGTCATGCGCTGCCGCAGCGCGGCGATGCGGGAATTTGTCGTCGTCTTGCCCGTAATCGTGATCGAACCGCGAGTGCCGTTGGAAAGCACGATGGTGCCGGAACCGGTGGAGCCGCTGATCTGCACCGTCACCGTGGCGTTGCCGGAGCCGGATGAGACGGGGTTCATCTGGAAGCGGAAGAAATCCGGCGGCGTGGCGAGGCCGTCGGCGGCGCCGTCGGCGGCGACGAACAAAGTGAATTCGCCGCTCTCGCCGGAATTCAGCGTGTAGGTGCCGGTGTAGAGCGCGCCGGTCGCGCCGGGTTCGGGCGCGATTGTGGGTTCGGGCGTCGGATCAGGCCCCGGCAAAATGGCGCCGGTAAAGCTGTCGAAGCTGCCGCGGGTCTGGGTGAAGCGTCCGGTTGCGGCGTCGAGGCGTCCCGATGTCGAAATCACCGTCACGGTTTTGACGACCGGCGCGGCAGTCGGCGCCGGAGTCGGCGATTGTATGCCGCCGGAATTGCTGCCGCCGCCGCAGCCGCTCAAAGCGGCTAAGGACAGCATACTGGCGCCGGCGATGGTGATCCATAAAGGCCGTTGATTCTTATTGTGCATGATTTATTCTCCTGAATTGCCGCCTTGAGACCAGCGTTCCGCAGCCGATCTCAAGGCGGCCATCAACGGTTATTTACTGGCGGGTGTGGTCATCGGCGCCGGCGCCCGGCGGGAACGGCTGCGTCGGGTTAGCGACGAAGGGAAACGAGCTGCGAAACGGCACTTCATTGCCATTGACCAAGTCGCCCAGCGGCGCGCCGTTGTTGATGACGGTAAAGGTGGCATCCACCACGTCATCGGTCAGGCGCCGCCCGGAAAATGGGAAGCCGCCCTGAGGATTGGTGCCGGTGTTGGTACCGTCGAGCTTGAGGCGCAGAATGTCGCCGTTTTTCTGCACTAAAGTCAGCAGCATGTCAATGTGAGCGGCATCGGTGCCGAGGTTTTGCAGCGATTTGATGAGGTCGGGCTGGAACCTGCCGGCGGCGTCGGCGGTGGTCGGCGCGCCGTTGTACTCGTTCTTGCGCGGCGGCGGGATGAGGCCGTTGACGACAAGGGGATTGCCATCGCGATCCACCGTCACATATTCGCCGCTGCCGGCCACGCCGCCGTTATCCAGCACGATCTGATAACGCTTGCGCTGCGTCACCGCGTTGGTGCCGATGGTGTTGAAACCGGGACTCTGCGAGCCGCCGCGCAACAGCGCCGCGGGGATCGAGATGGCCGTTATCATGGTGTTGAACCCGGCGTAGGTATCGCGCCCGCGACGCTCGGATAAAAGCGACTTGTTGGGACGGCCCGGGTTGGCGATGGATGACGCGACGAAACGGTTGGCGCCGGTGTCGTCGAGAAAGAACGGATCATCGGCGGGGCCGGCGAAGAACTTGACGCCGCTCTGGGCATCGGTCGTGACCACGATGGGCGGCGGGTTATATTCCTGCGTGCCGATGGTCGTGCGCGCAGTGAAACTGCGGCCATTGGGCAGTTTGATGGTGGCCGTCTGCGGCGTCTCGCGGCCCAGTCCGGGCGAGTAGGTCACATCGACGAATTTATCCGGCTTGGCATCGCCGGTGTTCTCGATTTCAAAACGATAGCGGATGTTGTGGTCGAAAATGACCATGCCAAAATGCTCGCCCGAAACGACGAAGCCCTGCGTGCTCATGATGAGCACGACTTTGGTGTTGTCGTTGGGATCGAGGAAGGCGTAATTGTCGGCCAAATCGCTGCCGCGATCCTGCGTGACGGTCGGCGAATCTATGTGGTCGGAAGCCGTGGTGCGGGTTTGTTGCACGAACGGCAGGGCCAGGGCGGTGGTTCCGGCCAGGGCCGCCAGCGCCAACTTCTGTTTCCTGAGGCGTGTCATGGGTGTCTCCTTTGGATGCTTCAATAGAGCAGCGTCATCGCGCTGCCGGCAAAAGCATAACTGAGGAATGTCACGGCACCTTCACGAAGATGTCACGAAAGTATCTCATTTTGGCGGCGTGCCGCTTGGCGAAGCGCCGCTCTGCACGTAACACGTCTCAAGCGTCTTGAGCGGCACCCATTCGTACTCACCCGGCCCCATCGGAAAATCTTTGCGGCTCTCGCTGGCGGCGACATAAGCCGCGCCGCGCGTGCCGTCGGGCAAGGCGTGATTCGCGTCCAGTTCGACAACGGTGCCGTATTGCTTGCCGTTCGCCTGATAAAGCACCAGGCCCGGCTTCAATTGTCCGGCGGCGCTGACCAGCCCCGGCGCCACCGGCGCGGAATTGCCGCCCGGCGACTTGCCGCAGCCCGCCGCCAGGCACATCAGCAGCAGCGACGGATATACTGACTTGATCCTTATTTTATTCCAGGCCCGAATGTTAAACATAATGCTCTTCCCAATGAGTTACGCGGCGCAATCAAAAGTTACAATAAAAGCGGCGTAGTTCAAATGCCGTCCTAGCGAGCGCGGTGCAACAGCTTATGCCTCCGGCGAGGCAGTACTCCAGCGCGCGAAATGTTTGACCGCGCGGTTCGTAGCAACGACGCTTCGTTGATTTTTCGACTTTAATTAGGAACAGCGATTATGACTCCATCCGATTCCCAGGCCGAACTCATCATCCTTGCCAACAAAACATTGGGCCGCATCGAAGGGCCGCTGTGGGGCCAGTTCATCGAACTCGTAGGGCGGGGCATTGACGGCGGCGTTTATGATCCGGGCAGTCCCTTAGCACGACCCGATGGCGTGCGCGCCGATGTATTCGAGGCTCTGGCGGAACTGCGCCCGACGCACATTCGCTATCCCGGCGGCTGCGGCATGGCCTATTTCGACTGGCAGGATTTGGTCGGCCCGCCGGAGCAGCGCCCGCGCGCCAAACTTTACCGGCTTTATAATCAACCGCAACCGACGGCGTTCGGCATTCCCGAAGCCTGGCAATATGCCAAAGACATGGGCGCCGAGCTTTATCTGTCGGTCAATGCTCACACTCAAACGCCCGAAGATGCCGCCAATCTGGTCGAATATCTCAATGGCACGACACCCACGAAATGGGCCGATTTGCGCCGCTCGCACGGGCGCGAGGAGCCTTACGGCATCCGGCTTTTCGGCCTGGGCAACGAGATTTATGGCGACTGGCAGCCGGGCCAGAAAACGGCGGAGGAATATGTCGCCTGGTGCCGTGAGGCGATTCAGCAAATGAAGGAAGTTGATCCGACCATTGAGCTTATCTGCGTCGGTTTGGGGCGGCCCGATCCCGGCTGGGATCGCACCGTGCTCAAAGGCTTGATTGATCGCATTGACATGATCAGCATCCACAACTATTGTGGCCGCCCCGTGTTCCGCGATTGCATGGCCGCGTCGCGCGTTTATGAGGATATGTTCAACGCGCTCAACGTCGCGGTGGATGAAGCGATGGATACCTTGCTCACCCGCAAAGGGCGGCCCGGTTTGGCCTTCGACGAGTGGAACGTCTGGTACCGTTTTCGCCTCGGGCGCCGGCCCAAACTCGACGAAGAGGAAATCTACAATTTCGGCGACGCTTTGACGGTGGCGACGATTTTTCATGTGATGCTGCGGAACACGCGCACCGTCAAACTTTCCAACACCTCCGAAGCCGTCAATATCCTCGGCGCGATCATGACCAGCCCGGACGGTCTGGTGCGCCAGAGCATCTACTATCCGCAAAAGCTCTATCGCGATTGCCACAGCGGCCGCGTCGTTGAAACCGTCGTTGATGGCCCAACCTTCGCCGCCAAGCACGAGCGCTATTTCGTCGGCGTCATCAATCCCGAAAAAGCCAAAGACGACACCGTGCCGACCTTGATTCATTACGATGATCTTCCCGCGCTCGATGTGCTGACGAGCATTGATGAAAGTCGCGGGCGCATGACGATTTCCGTGGTGCAGAAATTGGAAGACAAACCCTTAAAAACGCGCCTCACTTTGCGCGGCGTGCAGCCGCGCAGCGGGCGCGCCACAATTCACCGGCTCACTGGAGAATCCGTGACTGCGGAGAACAGTTTCGAGCAGCCGCACGCCGTCGGACTGGCAACGAGTGTCGAGGAGATCGGCGAGTTCTTCGAGTTTCCGCCGGCGAGTTTGACGGTGTTGGAGTTTGAGATTTAGAATTTCCGGCCAGACTCATTGAGGCAGTAGGGCTTGTCATTCTGAGCGCAGCGAAGAATCTACTGATAATCTTTGTAAAGTGATAGTAGATTCTTCGCTGCGCTCAGAATGACAAATTATTCCTCACCGGCTCCTTTTGTTAGCAACCCCAGTAATGTCCTCCATCGTGATGCAAACGACCAAGCAGCCGATAGATTTACGCTCCGACGTGATGACGCCGCCGACCGCCGCGATGTGGGAAGCGATGCAACGTGCGCGCTGCGACTCGGGTGTGTTCGGCGAGGACACAACCGTGCGCGAATTGGAAGCAACGGGCGCCGCGTTATTGGGCAAAGCGGCGGCGCTCTTTGTGCCGACGTGCAGCATGGCGAATCTGCTGGCGTTGATGACGCTTGGCGAACGCGGGACGCAATTTATCATCGAAGAAACCGCGCACATCGCATGGTCGGAAGAGTATGGATTCGCCCACGTTTGCGGATTGTTCCCACGACTGCTGGCGGGCGCGCAAGGAGTACTGCCTGTCGCGGCGGTCGAGGCCGCGATTGTCACGCCGCAGTTCTCGCACCTGCCACGCACCAGTTTGGTTTGTCTGGAAAATACACACAACAACGCCGGCGGCATCGCCATTACGCCCGATCAAACGACGGACATCGCCACAGTCGCGTATCGGCATGGCGTGGCCGTTCATCTCGATGGCGCGCGGCTTTTCAATGCAGCCGTCGCGCTGGGCATTTCGGTAAAAGAACTGGCCGATCCAGTTGATACGGTGGCGATCAGTTTGAACAAGGGCCTGTGCGCGCCTTTGGGCGCTTTGCTGTGCGGCGCGGCGCCGGTGATCGAAGCCGCGCGCCTCAACGCGCGGCGCATCGGCGCGGGCAGCATTCACAAAGCCGGCATTTTCGCGGCAGCGGGCCTCATCGCGCTAACGGAGATGATTGATAATCTGGCGCACGATAATCGGCGCGCCGCTGATTTGGCGCGGCGGCTCAAGACCTTGCCTGATTTGCACGTTGATTTGAATACGGTGCAGACCAATATCGTGAAAGCCACGGTGCAACGCGAAGGTTTGACGGCACGCGATTTCGTTGCGAGTCTGGCGCGCGGCGGCGTGCTGGCGCTGGAACGATCAGCCCCGGACGTGCGCTTCGTCACGCATCGCATGATCGGCGACGAAGACATTGAGCGCGCGGCGGAAGTAGTGGCGCACATATTGGAAGATTTCTCAAGTCCAAGTCCCCGCCCGTGAACGAGCGGGCTGATGAATAAAGCCCGATGAACCGGGCTGTGGGACGCCGCGCTAGCCCCGTTCACGGGGCTTTAGTGTCTCAGCCCGCTGCTTCAGCGGCGGGTGGGCGGCTTCAAAGGATGCTGCATGAACGATCAAGCACAACAAGCACAACATGAAGGACTGCCGGTCTCAGCCATTGACCCGCTGCGGATTGATCCGATTCGTTTCGAGGTGCTGCGGAACGCGCTGGTCTCCATCACCGAGGAGATGGCGACGGCGTTGCGGCGCAGCGCTTATTCGACCAATGTCAAAACGCGCAACGATTTCTCGTGCGCGTTTTTCGATGCCGATTTACGGGCCACGGCGCAGGCTTTCACGCAGCCCGTTCATCTCGGCTCGCTGGTCGAATTGGTGCCGCGCGCCGTGCGCTCTTATGGGCTGGAAAATCTTCAGCCGGGCGATATGTTGGTGACGAACGATCCTTACGGCGGCGGCGTTCATCTCAACGATGTCACCGTCATCGCGCCGGTTTGGCAGGACGGCGCGGTGCTGGGTTTTCTGGCGAATCTGGTGCATCACGTTGATGTCGGCGGCGGCGCACCGGCCAGCATCGGCGCGTTTCAGGAGGTCTATCAGGAAGGCGTTATCATTCCGGTCGTCAAGCTGGTGAGCGGCGGCGAGATCGTGGACGACGTGTTCCGGTTGATGCTGGCGCAGATGCGGAGCAAGCGGATTACGGCGGGCGATTTTCGCGCGCAGATCGCGGCCAATGTCACCGGCGAGCGGCGGTTGCACGAGCTTGTCGAGCGATTCAATTTAGACGAGTTGAATTCTTACATCGAAGCGATTATCAACTACACGCAACGCCGCACGCGGCAGGAAATCGAGGCGCTGCCGCGCGGCAATTTCGTCGCCGATGGCTATTTGGATAACGACGGCTTCACCGATCAGCGCGTGCATCTGTGCATGAGCATCACCATTGATGACGCGGGCATTCTCTTCGATTTGACCGGCTCCGATCCGCAGCGGCGCGCGCCGGTCAATGCGACTTATGCCCAGACTTTTTCGGCCTGCGCTTATGCTCTGAAATGTTTGATTGACCAGGATGTGCCGGTCAATCAGGGCTTTTATTCCCTCGTGCGCGTGGAGGCGCCGTTGGGCAGCGTGGTCAATTCCACCGCGCCCGCGCCGGTTGTCGGCGGTTGGGAAACCAATGCGCGCATCACCGATATTATCTTCAAAGCGCTCTCTGGAGTACTGCCTCACAAGACGATGGCCGGCACTAAAGGCATGATGTGCCAGGCCGGGTTCGGCGTTCTCGATTTAGCTACCGATGAGTACTATTGCTTCTATGAGGCATTGGCCGGCGGCTATGGCGGGCGCTTCAACAAAGACGGCCCGGACGCGGTGCAGGCGCACGGGCAGAACACCGAGAACGCGCCCGTCGAGGAAATCGAAGCGAATTATCCGGTTCGCATCACGCGCTATGAACTGATTCCCGACAGCGGCGGCGGCGGCAAATTTCGCGGCGGTTTAGGCTTGCGCCGCGACTATGAATTCCCCGATCACGCCGCGACTTTCACCATTCTGGCCGACCGTGATAAAGAAGGCCCGTGGGGCTTGTTCGGCGGGCTTTGCGGCAGCATCGCGCAGTATGTTTTGAACCCGGACAGCGCCGATAAAAAGCTCAGTTCCAAAACCACGGTGAGCCTCCAGCCAGGCGATGTCATCAGCTATCGCACCTGCGGCGGCGGCGGTTATGGCGCGCCACACGAGCGTGATCCGCAACTGGTTTTGATGGATGCGCGCGAGGGCAAAGTGAGCTGCGAGCAGGCGGCGGAAATTTACAAAGTCGTGGTGGATGCAAGCAGTTGGATCATTGATGAAGAGGCCACGCGCGGGCTGCGCGCGGGTGCGATAGGGAGCGCGGCATGACGCAACAAACATACCGGCTCGGCATTGACATTGGCGGCACCTTCACCGATGCCATGCTGATTAACGAGCAAAGCGGCGAAGTGCTCATCGGCAAAGTGCCTTCAACGCCGGGTGATCCATCCATCGGTTTTCTCGCGGCCACACAGCGGATGTTGCAACAAGCGCGGATCGAGCCGGCTTCCATCGCCTATTTGATTCACGGCACGACCGTCGCCACCAACGCCATCATCGAAGGCAAAGGCGCGCGAACGGGTTTCATCACCACACAAGGCTTCCGCGATTTGCTGGAGATTCAGCGCCAGGTGCGCCCAGTGCTTTATGACGTGATGTTCGACAAAACGCCGCCGCTGGTGCCGCGCCATCTCGCTTTTGAAGTGCCGGAGCGATTGGACGCGGCAGGGGCAGTACTCACGCCGCTCGACGAAGACGCGGTGCGCGAAGTGGCGCGGCAGTTAAAGGCGGAAGCTGTTGAATCCATAGCGATTTGCTTTTTGCATTCCTATCTCAACGGCGCCCACGAGCGACGCGCGGCTGCGATAATCCGCGAGGAATTTCCCGCCGCCACGCTTTCAGTTTCCTCCAACGTCGCGCCGGAATTCCGCGAGTACATGCGCGCTTCAACGACCGTCATCAACGCGCTGATCCAGCCTGTGCTCAAGCGTTATCTGGAATCCATTCAAAGCCGCCTGCACGCGCGCGGCCTGCGCGCGGAGTTGTTGGTGATGCAATCGAGCGGCGGCGTTTTTACTTTTAACGCGGCCATCGAAAAGCCGGTTTTCATGGTCGAGTCCGGCCCGGCTGCCGGAGTCATCGCCGCCGCGCATCTGGGCGAAGTGATCGGACAAAGCGACATCATCTCGTTCGATATGGGCGGCACGACGGCCAAAACGAGCCTAATTCAAGGCGGCCAACCGCGCATTACTAAGGATTATGCGGTGGGCGCGCAGGCTTCTTCCGGCACCGGCAGTACTCGCTCGGCGGGATATCCCATCAAGACGCCGGTCATTGATCTCGTGGAAATCGGCGCCGGCGGCGGCTCCATCGCGTGGATTGATTCGGGCGGCGTGCTGCGCGTCGGGCCGCGCTCCGCCGGGGCCGATCCCGCGCCGGTTTGCTATGGCAAAGGCGGCAGCGAGCCGACCGTCACCGACGCCAATTTAGTTTTGGGTCGTCTAGACCCCGATTACTTTCTGGGCGGAGAAATGAGCCTGGACATTGAGGCGGCGCGACAAGCCATCGAGACTCGTTGCGCGCGGCCTTTGGGATTAGATGTGATGGCGGCGGCCAACGGCATTATCGAAATCGCCAACGCCGCGATGATTAACGCGCTGCGGTTGATTTCGGTGCAGCACGGTTACGATCCGCGCGATTTCACGATGATCGCATTCGGCGGCGCCGGGCCGCTGCACGCCAATCAATTAGCCACCGACATGAAGATTCCGCGCCTTGTAATTCCACGCGCGCCGGGCATTTTTAGCGCCATGGGCTTGCTGGTGACGGACTTGAAACATGACTATTCGACCACGCGCATCACGCGCACCGACCGCGTTGATCCAATCGAACTGACGCGGATATTCAACGATTTGCAAAGCGAAGGCGAGGTGGCGCTGCGAGGCGAAGGTGTGACGGTGCAAGACGTGACTTTTCAGCGCCACATTGACATGCGTCATGTCGGGCAATCGTATGAATTGAGCGTGACCGTGCCGCACGAGGCTTTGACGGCGGCAACGATTGCCAATTTGGTCGGGCAGTTCCACGCCGCGCACCATCGCGCCTATGGTTTCAGCGCGCCGCAGGAACCCGTCGAGTTCGT
>Ga0136611_10003095_pt1 | contig 11612 bp, 14 predicted proteins | sample AntDrymUQ2232306_2_FD_106645 | JGI IMG/M metagenome (GOLD analysis project Ga0136611, IMG submission 106645) | Polar desert sand microbial communities from Dry Valleys, Antarctica - metaG UQ223 (23.06) | ecosystem: Environmental > Terrestrial > Soil > Desert | place: Antarctica: Dry Valley... | reverse complement strand
TCGCCGCCACCGCCTCCACCGTCGCCCCCGTCGTCACCGCCTCCGCAGGCCGTGAGCAGGAGCATCACGCCGGTGGCGGCGGCGAGCAGACGTGCACTGGTGCGGTTCATGGATTGCCCTTCCTGGTGCATCGGGTGTTACGGGGACTTCTCGGTGTTCGACAGTGACTGCTTCGCCGTCGGGGGTCCGTCGATCGCCGGTGTGCCGCCGAACCACGTCGACGGCCGGAGCTCATGAGTGCCGAGCAGTCCCTGCCGGCGGAAGATCATGAAGGCAATCAGGGCTGCAGCGATGACCAGTTGAGAGGCGCCGACGACGCCGAGGTCCCGCTCGATGTCACGGAGCACGACGGGGACGACCGTCATGATGACGGCGCCCACAACCGATCCCGTGACGCTGCCCATCCCGCCGATGACGAGCATGATGATGATCAGGAACGTCACGTCGAAGGAGTAGGTGCTCGGGCTGACAGCGGTGATCTGGTGCGCCAGCAGCGATCCTCCGACACCGGCGAAGAAGGCGCTCACCACGAAGGCGGTCAGCCGGGTCTTGAACACCTGTACACCGCGACTGGCGGCTGCCAAGGAGTCGTCCCTGACAGCCACCATGGCCCGGCCGAACGGCGAGTACGCCATTCGCCAGACCACAAAGACGGTGACTGCGGCCCAGCCGAACGCCCACCAGACGTCGGTCGCTGGCTCGAGGCCGCTCAGGCCACGCGCACCTCGCGTGACGGACTGCCAGTTGGTGGCGATCCCCTGCACCACGACGAGCAGGCCGATCGTGGCGACGGCGAGGTAGTGGCCCCGCAGGCGCAGCACGACCAGACCGACCGGTAGGGCGACCGCCGCCGCCAGCAGCCCGCCGAACACGGTGGCGACCGGGAACGGCACCACGAGTTCTCGAAGCCAGCCCGGTGCCTCCGCGAGCTGTAGCTTCTTGCTGATGAGAGGCATGGTCAGCACCGCGGCGAGGTAGCCACCGATCGCCATGAAAGCGGCGTGGCCCAAGGAGAAGTCACCCGTGAAGCCGTTCGGCAGGTTCAGGCTCACCGTGAGCACGATGTAGATGCCGATCAGCTGCGCGATGCGAAGGTAGTAGTTGTTCAGGGTTTGGTCGGCCACGGCGAGCGCGGCCACCAGGAGCAGCAGACCCACGAGGGAGGGGATCACCCGCCGCATCGCTATGCCCGCTCGATCTCTGAGGTCCCGAACAGCCCGTTCGGGCGGACCAGGAGGACGAGCAGGAGTAGCCCGAAGACGAACGCGTCACGGAAGCCGGAGTACTCGGGGGGGAGGAAGCCGACGAAGCCGATCTCGGCTATGCCCAGCAGGATGCCACCGACGACGGCGCCACGGATGGAGCCGATCCCGCCGATCACCGCTGCGACAAACGCCTTCAGGCCGGGCAGGAAGCCCATGAACGGGTCGATGATCCCGTAGCGGCCGGCCCACAGGAAGCCGGCGACACCGGCTAGCGCGGAACCGATCAGGAAGGCCGCGCCGACGACGTGGTTGACGTTGATGCCGATCAACCGCGCTGCCTGGAGGTTCTCACTGGACGCCCGCATGGCCATGCCGGTCCGGGACCGGTTGATGAAGGTGGTCAGCCCGACCATCAGCACCAGCACCAGGACGAACGTGAGGAGGTCTAGCTGGGTCAGGCGGATCCCCCCGACGGTGAAGCTCTCCGTGAGGTCTCCGGGGAGGCGGAAGGAACGCGGCTGCGGACTGATACCGAGGACCGTGCTGTTCTGGATCAGCCGGCTGACGCCGAGCGAGGTGATGAGCAGGGCGACCTCGGGGGCGCCGCGCAGCGGCCGGTAGGCCACGCGTTCGACCAGGAGTCCGAACATGCCGATGATGACCGTCGGCACGAGCACGGCGAGGACGATCGGGAAGTAGGCGCTCCCGATCATCACCGCTGCCAGGTACGAGCCGAGCATCATCAAGTCCCCGTGCGCGAAGTTGATCAGGCGCAGGATCCCGTAGACCATCGTCAAGCCGATGGCGAGCAGGGCGTAGATGCTCCCCAGCGCCAAGCCGTTGGCAAGCTGTTGCAGGAAGTAGGTCACGGGTCAGTCCAGTCCCAGGTAGGCCGTGCGCAGCTGAGGGTCGTGCAGCAGCGCTTCCGACGGCCCCTGCATCGTCACGAGGCCGGTCTCGAGGACGTAGGTCCGGTCGGACACCCGCAGGGCCTCGTTCGCGTTCTGCTCCACGAGCAGGATCGTGACGCCCTGCTCGCGCAATTCCACGATGACCTCGAAGATCTGAGCGACAACAAGAGGTGCGAGCCCCAAAGAGGGTTCGTCCATGAGGAGCAGGTCTGGGCGGCTCATCAGCGAGCGGCCGATGGCGAGCATCTGCTGCTCGCCGCCGCTCAGCGTGCCGGCACGCTGCTGGCGGCGCTGCCCCAGGACCGGGAACATCTCGTACATCCGGTCCATGTCGCCCTTGATGTCAACGCTGGCCTTGCGGTTGTAAGCACCCAGCCGCAAGTTCTCGGCGATCGTCATCCGTCCGAAGATCAGACGTCCCTCGGGCGAGTGCGCCAGCCCTGCCTTCACCACCTCGTCGGTCGCCAGTCCGGACAGGTCCCGGCCTTTGAAGACGATGCGGCCGGACGTGGGCCTGAGGATCCCGGAGATGGTGCGCAACGTCGTGGTCTTTCCCGCGCCGTTGCCGCCGACGACGGTGACGATCTCGCCCTCGGCGATCGAGATGCTCACCCCGCGCAACGCGACGATCTTGCCGTACGAGACGTGGAGGTCCTCGAGCTCAAGCATCGGTGGCCCCGTGCCCTAGGTAGGCCTCGATGACTGCCGGGTGCTGGCGCACGTACGCCGGCTCACCTTCCGCGATGACCTGGCCGTAGTTGAGCACCTGGATGCGTTGGCAGACGTTCATGATGAAGTGGACGTTGTGCTCGATCAGCATGATCGTCAGCGAGAACTCCTCGTGCACCCGCCGGATGAGCCGCATCAGCTCCAGCGTCTCCGTCGGATTCATCCCCGCGGCCGGCTCGTCGAGCAGGAGGAGCTTCGGACTCAGCCCCAGGGCGCAGGCGATCTCCAGCCGACGTTGCGCCCCGTAGGGCAGACCATCGGCACTGACGGAGCTCACGTCCAGCAGGTTGAGCAGCTCGAGCAGCTCCATGGCCTTGCTGTGTATCCGCTGCTGGTCACTGCGGTAGCCCGACGTCCCGAGGACCGTCTTCCACAGGGGCGCCGACTCGTGGAGCTGCAGCGCCACCTTCACGTTGTCCAGGACGGACAGGCTCTTGAAGTTCCTGATGTTCTGGAAGGTCCTGGCCATGCCTGCCTGAGCCAGTCGATGAGGCTTGGCCCCGGTGACGTCAGCGCCGTCGAAGCGCACAGAACCCGTCGACGGGGGCACGAGCCCGGTGAGCACGTTGAACAACGTCGTCTTGCCGGCACCGTTCGGGCCGATCACCCCGAGCAGCCCGCCGTCGGCCACGTCGACCGAGTAGTCCGACAGGGCTGCCAGTCCTCCGAAGGTGCGCCCGAGCGCCTGGACGCGGAGCAAGGGGGCCGGGCCTGTCGAGACGGTGGCGGCCCGTTCAGGTGACTCACCCATGCCCACCCCCGCGTCAGTGATCATGCTTGCTTAGTGATACATCACATGCTGGTCAGTTGTATAGGCCCGTCGTATGTTGGGCGTCAACGGGTGCGGGCGGACCTCGGGCCGACAGCACGGGGGGTGGCCCGTCACGGCGCAGAGGGGCGAAATGGCCGGGAAACGCGCGAGCGACACTGCCTACGACCTCATCCGCGCGATGATCCTGGACCTGCGGCTGCCGCCGGGGGCCTTCGTCAACGAGCAGTCACTCGCGGACGATCTCGGCTACGGCCGGGTGCCGGTGCGGGAGGCGCTAGCCCGGCTGGCGCAGGACCGTTTCATCACCGTCATCCCACGGCGCGGCAACGAGGTCACCTCGCTGCGTCTGGAGGACGTGCTCGACATGTTCGAGGCCCGGGAGGCGATCCAGTGCGGGGTCGCCTACATCGCCGCGACCAAGGCCACAGCTGACCACCTCAGCACGCTGCGCCACCTCGTGAGCGCGGCGGACTTGGCCCGCGTGTCGTCGGACTCCGAACAGTTCCTCCAGGCCGACCATGAGGTGCACATGTTCTTGGTGCACCTCATCGGCAACTCGCTGCTGCAGGATGCTGCGGTCCGGCTGCTCTTGCACAACCTGCGCTTCTGGCGGTGGTATTGGGCTAACACGACCGCCACGACGGAGGCAATGATGTCGCACTCGAAGCTGCTGGCAGCAGTGGAGAGTCGCGAGCCGGACCAAGCCGAGACGGCCATGCGCGAGCACCTGCACGCCAGTCGGCAGCTGGTCCAGCTGCTGTTCTGACCTGGCGCGACATCTTCGTGCTGGATGTAGGACGGCCTTCCTGACCGATCGCGGGCTGTAGCTGTCGTTGTGGTCGCTTGGAGCGCAAAGACGTACTGCCACAACGCTTGTATACGGTAGACGATCGTGTCACGGTCACCCCCTGTCCCTACGAAGGAGCCGGAATGCGTCAGCACCACCGCGCCACGATCTCGCTGCTCGCCGTGCTCGTCCTTGTCAGCGCATGTGGGGGCGGCGGCGCCGACGACGGGGGCGCTGCGTCGAAGGTCCCTGACGGCGCCGCTCCCGATGACCGCGCCGTCACCCCGGGTGGAGACCTGGTCCTGGCCCTGGCGGAGGATGCCGATGTCCTCGACCCGTCCCTTGGCCGGACGCTGGTCGGGCGCGAAGTCTTCATCAACTTCTGCGAGAAGCTCTACGACATCAACGGGGACTTGGAAGTCGTCCCACAACTGGCCGCGGAACTGCCTGAGACATCACCAGACGGACTGACCGTGAAGATCCGACTGCGGCCCGACGTCACGTTCAACGACGGCACGCCGTTCGATGCGGCCGCTGTGAAGATCTCGCTCGATCGGCACAAGTCCATTAAGGGCTCTGCCCGCAAGAGCGAACTCGCGTCAGTTGCGGCTGTCGCCGTCCTCGACCCGTCGACGGTAGAGCTCACCCTCTCCGTTCCCTTCGCGCCCCTCACCGGTCAGCTCGCGGACCGCGCCGGGATGATCATGTCTCCCGCCCAGCTCAAGAAGCTCGGTGACGACTTCGGCTCCTCTCCCGTCTGCGTCGGCCCGTTCTCCTTCGACAGTCGGCAGGCGGGCAACTCGATCACGCTGCGCAAGTCGACGGAGTACTACGACGCCGACCAGGTCAACCTCGACACCATCACCTACCGCGTCATCACCGACGGCAACGTCCGCCTGGCCAACGTCCGCTCCGGTGACGTCAACGTGTCCGAGCGCATCTCCGCCACCGACGTCGACAAGATCAACGCCGACCCGACCCTCCGGTTGGTGACCGGCGAGCCGCTCGGTTACCAGGCGATCGCCCTGAACGTCGGTAACACGGCGGGCGTCGGGCAGCCGGTGGGCCAGGTGAAGACAGCCCTGGGTGCGGCAAAGGACCTCCGCAAGGCGTTCGAGCTGTCCCTCGACCGCAAGGTCATCAACGACGTCGTGTTCGCCGGGAAGCACGTTCCGGGCTGCTATCCGCTGCCGCCCGGGCACCCCTACCTCGACAACTCCCTGACGTGCACCGAGCGCAACGTGGACGAGGCCAAGCAGATCATCAAAGCCAGCGGGGTCACGACCCCCGTGCCGGTCGATCTCATGGTCGTCGCAAGCCCGGACAACCTCCGGCTCGGACAGGTCATCCAGTCGCTGACCAGGGAAGCCGGCTTCGACGTCAAGGTCCGAGCCGTCGAGAACGCTGCAACCCTGGACGCCGCCGACGCCGGGCAGTACGACGCTTGGCAGTTCTTCTGGTCCGGCCGCGCCGACCCGGACGGCAACATCAGTGACTTCCTCCTGACTGGTGGCGCCCGCAACTGGCCCGGGCTGTCCAACCCGGCAGTGGACACCGCCCTGGCTGCCTCCCGGGCATCGTCGGACGTCAAGGAGCGCAAGGACGCGTTCACCGAGGCGCTGAAGATCGCCGCCAAGGAGCGGCCGCTCATCTACCTATTCCACCAGCGCAACTTCCTCGTCAGCAGCGCCGAGGTCGCCGGGATCGAGTTCCTGCCTGATGGACTGCCGCGCCTGAGAACAGCCGGCTTCACCAAGTAGCCCGGCGAGCGCCGGTCGAGGACGTCCCTCGCCTACTGGGGAAGCCACGCTCAGCAGCTTCGGGTTGTTGATCCCGGGACTGCATCGGACGTCGCCGTCTCAACCCCCTGCAAAGCCATGGTCTCGCGCCTCGACGTTCCACGTCGCGACGTGGAACTGCGTGCTGACGTCCTGCTCCTCACCGAGGTGCACCCGGCGCTGTCCCTGCCCGGGAGCGTGGCAGTCCTCACGACTTGGCTCGTCGTCGGTAGGCCGGTCGATGAGGTGCGGGTCGTTGGGCTGTCGGCCGCGGGAGAGCCCGACATACCCGGCCCGGCGTCAGTAGCCCCTCCATCGCGAGCTCGGCAGCCACCCGATCGGGCCGTCAGATCCGTCGAGGGACTTCTGCAACCTGCGTGACCATGTTGCGGACGTGCTGTAGGTCTGGCGTCCTGGTCAGGCACTCCTTTACGGCCGGGTGGTTCTTACCGAACAGGCTCATCCGCCGCGCGGCGATCGCCCTCTTGCCGGTCGGGGCGTGAGTCAAATCTGGAACGAGGGCACACCGCCGCGCAACTGCCGAGGGATGGTCGTTGCGGGGCTGCCAAGAAGGGGCACGGCGGCGGCTCCGCGCTAACACGGCGCTAACATCACGCACGTCCCAGCCCGCGATTGCGAGGTATGCAACGTCACGAAGGACCTACAAACGCGCAGGTCAGAGGCACGATCCAGCATTAGGCGTTACTCGAGCGAACGGCCCAGAACGCTCTTGAAAACCGCTGAGCGGGGTGACTCGTTCCGTGGGTTCGAATCCCACGCCCTCCGCTGACCTGCGGCTTTGTCATCGGCGACCCCCTGGGTCGCGGTGCTTGATCGCCAGATGGGGCCGAAATGGGGCCGGGATGTACGGCCGACGTCCGGCGCGGCACCAGCCGCACCGCCGCTTCGGCGGCTTCCCGGGCGACCTCGGGCAGCACGCTGGTGTACGTGTCGGCGGTGATCGCGATGGTGGAGTGCCCGAGCATCTCCGACACCACCTTCAGGTTCGCGCCGCCGGCCAGAGCGAGGGTGGCCGCCCCGTGCCGCAGGTCGTGCAGCCGGACCGGCGGCAGATCAGCCTCCTTGAGCAGGCGGGCGAACAGCCGGGCTACGTGGTCAGGCACCAGTGCGCGGCCGTCCTCGGCGGTGAACACCAAACCGGTGTCCGTCCAGGCCGCGCCCCACTGCAGCCGCTCCTGGAGCTGGCGGACCCGGTGCAGCCGCAGGACGTCGACGGTGGCGGCGTCCAGCGCGATGGTGCGCTCGCCGCTCTCGCTCTTGGGTTCGCCGATTTCGAGGTGCGCGCCGAGCTGCAGGATCTGCCGGCTGACGGTCAGCGTCGCCGGCTCGAGGTCGACCTCGGTCCAGCGCAGCCCGACGGCCTCGCCGCGGCGCAGGCCGCGGAAGGCGATGAGGTGCAGCAGGGCGTAGAGCCGGTGGGCCTCGGCATGGTCGAGGAACGCCCCGGTCTGTGAGGGGAGCCAGACGGCGACCTTGGGCCGTTCGCCGGTCGCACGCCAGTGCGCCTCGCGCTGCTCGGTCCACACCACTGCCTTGGGTCGCCGGCCGGTGTCAAGTTCGACGTAGCTCGCCGGGTTGAGGGGGAGCAGGCGTCTCTTGACGGCGGTGTTCAGCGCCGACATCAGTGTGGTGTGGATCCGGCGCAGCCGAGCCGCGGTGAGCGGGCGAGCCGGCTGTGAACGTTGCCGGGCGGCAAGCATGGCCTTCACCTCAGGGCCTGGAGCACGCCCGGTGCTGGTACCGAGGCTGCGAATCCCGGTGTACATCCGCTCTATGTCGACCGCGTCGAGTTGGTCGAGCCGCAGGTGCCCCAGGGCCGGGGTGAGGTAGAGCCGGATGTGCTCGGCGTAGGTCCGGCGGGTGCTCGCCCGCAGCTTGGCCTTGCCGGCGAGCCAGTCGTCCAGGTAGTCACCGAGCGTCTGCCGGCCGGCGTCGACGTGGGTGCGCTTCTGCACCCGGTCGAGCAGGTCGACCAACGCCGCCTGGGCGTCGCGCTGGCTGCTGAAGCCGCCCTGGCGTTGACGCCGTCGACCACCGGGTCCGGTGGCGAGCTCGGCGTAGTAGTACCAGGTGCCGTGGGCGCGGCCGCCGAGCCTGGGGCAGTCGGCACCGAGCGGCTTGCCGGCGGCGTCGGTGCAGCCGCACCGCTTGTACGTCGAGCCCTTCATCGGCGGTCCTCTCGCTGGTCAGGCCATCTTCTTCACCGGCAGTCCGGCGGTTGGCAAGCTGGTGATGGCAGCTGCCGCACGCCATCTCGCCTCGGTGACTCTGGAGCTCGGTGGCAAATGCCCGGCGATCATCGACGGGACCACGGACCTCGACGCCGCCGTCGCCTACGTCGCTGCCGGCAAGACCTACAACTCGGGCCAGGTCTGCTTGTCGCCCGACTACGTCCTCATCCGTAGCGACCTGCGCGACGCGTTCGTAGATCGCTACATGGGCTGGATTAAGACTCACCTCTACTCGGACGGCACGTTCAACAGTTCGGCGACGTCGGCCATGGTCGACGTCCGCAACCAGGCGCGGGTGATGTCCTACGTGGACGAGGCAGTGCAGAAGGCGCCACGCTGCGGGGACGGCGCGCCGCCGATGAGGACGCGCGGTCGATCGAGCCGGTCGTCCTACTCGACGTCCCGAGCGACGCGTCCGTCCTCCGCGAGGAGATCTTCGGCCCCGTCCTTCCGGTCCTCACCTGGGACGACACTGCGGGCTTGACGGAGCACGTGCGGGCTGGTGACAAGCCGCTGGCCATGTACATCTACAGTTCGGACCAGGACTTCGTGGCGGAGGTGCTGGCGGGAACCTCGTCCGGAGGCGTCACCGTCAACGGATGGGCCGACCACTTCCGGGAGCCGAATGAGCCGTTCGGTGGGGTCGGCAGCAGCGGCATGGGTAGCTACCACGGCGTGCACGGGTTCCTGGAGTTGTCACACGCCCGCACCGTCTTCGTGAACACGTAGCTCCGCTGCCAGCGGTGCTCGACGCAGCGAGAACTCTGAAAGTAGTCGGAGCCCAGACCGTCGGCGGAGTTGCACTCGGACCGTCTAACCATCCGGGCCATCTGCAAAATGGGCGCGTGCAGCGCAGCCAGCAAGGTCGTCATGAAGCGTCGGCTGACCAGCTCAGGGGAGACCGGGGAGCCGCCTCCTTGCAGAAGACCAGGTCCTGCGAGTCGTAGGCAGCCCCCCAGGCGAGCCGCTCCGCCGCCTGCGCGGCCCGGTGGCTCCGCAGGATCGCCACGGTCTCTGCGTCGAGGGAGACGGTCCGTGCTCCGCGCCGTGTCTTCGGCTCCCCGAACTCGCGGCAATTGCCCGACTGCGTCAACTGCCGACGGATCATCACGGTCCCCGCCTCCAGGTCGACGTCGGGCCCAGCTCAGCCCCAGCACTCAACACGACGCATCCCCGTGGTGGCCAGGAGGTGGTAGGCGGCACCGAGACGGTCCTCCTTGGCCAACGTCAGGAAGGCGTCGACCTCCGCGAAGCTCCAGACAGCAAGCTCCGCGATCGGCTCGGGAGGGAGCTCCACCTGGTTGGCGGGGTGGAACGGGGTCAGCCGCCGCTTGAACGCGATGTTGAGAGCGCCGCGCAGCGTGACGTGCTGGCGATGGGGAGCTGCTGTGGGCGGAGCCGAGCCAGGGCGCAACTGCTCCCCGAGCAGGCGCGGCGTCATGCGGGACGTCTTCCACAGAGAACCGGCGGACGTGGCCGCCCCGGAGGCCGGCGACTGGACGAGGACGACCGGGACGGCTGAACCCCCGGTGACGCCCCCTTAGCCCGGCTTGTGCGCGAGGAACGCGTAGCCGTACACCTCGAAGGCACGGGCGTTCCCCTCACCGCCCGCTCCCCCGAAGGTGTCGACCGCCGGTCCCATCCGGACGTTCACGAAGCCCACAACGTCGAGCATCTCTTGCCAGCCCTCACGGGGCAGCCCGCCGGCAATTCAACCGGTCCACAGGTCGATGTCGCGCAGTGCGCCGTCCGGCACCGGGCGCCCGTTGGCGATGTCCGCGAACTGCAGCCGCCCGCCCGGGCGCAGCACCCGCCAGATCTCGTCGAAGACCGCGCGCTTGTCGGCGCACAGGTTGATGACGCCATTGGAGACGACGACGTCCGCCCAGCCGTTCTTGACCGGCAGCGACTCCGCGAGTCCCTGCCGGAACTTGACGTGCTCGACCCCCAGCTGGGCAGCCGTCTGCCGCGACTTGGTAAGCATCTCGTCGGTCATGTCGACACCGACCACCGCTCCCTCGGGCCCTACCTGACCGGCGGCGATGAAGCTGTCGAACCCGGCACCGGCGCCGACGTCGATCACCCGCTCCCCGGCGGCTAGCCGTCGCAGCGAGAAGGGGTTCCCGACACCGGCGAAGGACTCCACCGCCCGATCGGGCAGCGCGTCGACGGCAGCCGGCTCGTACCCCAGCCGGGCCGCCAGCGGGCGGCCGGTGTAGAAGTGGAAGGTGCCGTGCGGGTCGAGCGCGACCTCCCGGTACTTCTCCTGGACCTGCCCCCGCAGCACCGCGGCGTCGACCAGCACGTGGTCAGTCATGGCCCCACTCCCTCGTCCTCTGCACGAGCGTGTCCTGGAGGCGGCTCTTCGCCACCAAGCGTGGTGAGCGGCCTCTGATCGGGGTCGCAGGCGCAGCCTCCCAGTCGACCGTGCGTCAGTCCAGACCTGCGCCGAACAGCAGCCGCAGACGGCAGTTGGCGAGGTTGCGGAAGCCGTGCCCGATGAACCGACCCTCGGAGGGTGGACTCGCCGAGGTGGCTGGAGGCGTGGTGGCGTAGGAGTGGCGGAGCGTGTGAAGCACGATGCGGGGCAGGCCGCCCAGCGAGCAGCAGCAGTACGGCCCGGCTGCCTGTGCTGCTCGTCTGGATCAACCCGGACCTCGAGATGGGCGACGCGCTGCTCAAGGCCACCGGCGCCGGCAACGTGTTCACGGTCTTCGGTGAGCCAGACATCGCGCTGGAACGGACGGCCGACGGGATGGTCGTCGGGATCCGGGGCCTCGACGTCTACGGCCCGACACCGACTACGACGAGAAGAGCTTCTTCGTCATGCACACCTACGTCACCGGAGCTGACGAGCCGTACGCCAAGCTCCAACGTGCGCTGCGTGCCGAGGTGGACGAAGAGGCCTGGGCGTCGCTCTCCCGGACCCGCTCGCGGGCCTTTCCCCTGCCATCTTCCGAGAACACCACGGTCAAGGTGGTCAACACCACTACGCGAGGTTTTACGGGTCCACGACGTCTGGTAGGCAGCCGACAGGGTGTACCACCTTGAATGCTAGGTGCCACACTGTCGGCATGCCCACCACCCGTGCTCGCTACCAGGTGACCGAGACCCCAGCGGTGGCCCGCGCGTTGGACCGCGCGGCGAAGCGCTGGCCAGGCGAGTCACGCTCCAGACT
>Ga0136611_10003094_pt1 | contig 11612 bp, 11 predicted proteins | sample AntDrymUQ2232306_2_FD_106645 | JGI IMG/M metagenome (GOLD analysis project Ga0136611, IMG submission 106645) | Polar desert sand microbial communities from Dry Valleys, Antarctica - metaG UQ223 (23.06) | ecosystem: Environmental > Terrestrial > Soil > Desert | place: Antarctica: Dry Valley... | reverse complement strand
GGCGCGATCGAAACCCAAAACGAAAGCGAAGAATTCGGGTCGCGGATAACGGCAAAGCTGAAATAAAAACCGACGAGCAGAAGCATAATCGGCGGAAACGAAAACTGTCCGCCTTCCTGAACGCTCGTAACCATCGAACCGATGAGCGCAAAAATCGAAGCGTAAATAAAAAAGCCGAGCAGAAAATAAACAAAAAACAGAACAACCATCAACGGCGTGATGTTAGGAATCGGCAGAGGAATTCCTGCCGCACTGTAATTTGCCGCGCCGATTCCAAGCAAAATCAATGCTGAACCTATCCAGATGGCGAGTTGAGTCAAACCTGCCAGACCAACGCCGACAAGTTTGCCCATCATCAATTCAAAAGGCTTGGCAGACGAAAAAAGTATTTCGGCAATGCGTGTTTCTTTTTCTTCGACAACTGCCGACATAATCATTTGTCCGTAAATCGCCAACGTGATGTAAATCATCAAACCGATAATAAAAGAAGCTGCTAAAATGCCGTCCGAATCTTTTTCACTGCCGCTTTCATCCAAATTTTTCGCGTCGAAATTGACGTTTTTGCTTAAATCCTTCAATCTTTCTTCGCTGATATTCGCTCTTGCCAATCTCTCCGAACGAACCGCTTCATTTAGTGCGTCGCGCAGATTTCTTTCGGTCGTAAAATCTCCGGCTTTGCGCGAACGAAACTCGAATTTCGCGTCCGTTGTTTCAAAATCAGGCGGAATAATAAGATACCCGTCAAGTTTCTTTTCAAGAATCTGTCCGTTGAGTTCACGGCGAATTTGCTCGTCTGATTTCTCTGCCGCAGTATAATCGCTAAAAATTATTGATTCGCTAAACATTTCGGCATTCGCCTGCATTTTTTGGTCGGGCGACGCGCCGACATCCTTCATCGCGTCCTTAACTGCCTGTTCTGATTTTGCTCTTAATCTCTCGGTTGAAAGGTTTTCTTTAATCCGGGGCGCGACTTTTCCCGAAACATCAACAATAGCAATCCGCGTCGGCTCGCCTTTGATCGAAAAAATAATTGCCGGAACGACGGCGAAACCGGCGGCGATAATCGGAAACAATAATGTCCCGATTAAAAACGACCATTTCAGAACGATTTTTTTGTATTCGTGTTTAACTACGGCTAAGAATTTACGCATTTATTTCCTTTATTTTTTCGATGAAAATATCATTCAGACTCGGTTCGATTTGTTCAAACTTTGTAACAGCCGCGCCCGCTTCGAGTAATCTTTTCAATAAAATCTGTGAATCCGCATTTTCAGCGAGTTCGATTTCCATTTCGTCGGCGTGCTGCGTAACCTTCGCCGCCAATGTTTTATCCTGCAAAACCGTTTCACCGCCGACTGTCCGAAGAGCTATCAGATTTTTTCCGAAACTCGCCTTTACTTCGCGCAGAGTGCCGCCGATAACTTTGCGCGATTTATTAATTAAAATAATATCGTCGCAAAGCCGTTCCGCCGTTTCCATCAAATGCGTCGAGAAAATAATCGTTTTATGATTCGCTTTAAGTTCGCTGACGACTTCCATCATAAATTCGACATTAACCGGGTCGAGACCAGAAAATGGCTCGTCCAGAATAAGCAAATCGGGATTGTGCAGGACGGTCGAAATAAATTGAATTTTCTGCTGCATTCCCTTCGACAAATCGGTCGTTTTTTTCTTTTTCCATTCGGCGAGTTTCATTCTTTCGAGCCAAAAATCAATTCTTTTGTCTGCTTCCGCCTGCGCCACGCCTTTCAAAGCGGCAAAGTAACGCAGTTGATCCTGAATCTTCATTTTTTTATAAAGACCGCGTTCTTCCGGCAGATAACCGATTCGATTTTGCATCTCCGACGAGATGCGCTCGCCGAAAAGCTCGATTTTTCCTTCGTCCGGGTAAGTTATGCCGACAATCATTCGGATAGTCGTTGTTTTTCCCGCGCCGTTCGGTCCGAGAAATCCGAAAACCCGTCCGGCTTTAACCTCGAAACTCAAATCCTCGACCGCCGTAAAATCGCCGTAGTGTTTTGAAACATTTTCAACTTTCAGCGTTGTGTTTTGTTCTGTCATTATTCAGCAATAACTATAAATGAAACTTTTGAATTTGGAAAACTTGTTATATTTTATCAATTACGAAGTATTTGATACGAAAGGTTCGAGGATTTTGTTTGGAGAATCGTTAAGTGAAATCAATAAGAATAATCTACTGGATGACAACCGCGCTTTTATGTTTGATGATGCTTGCTTCCGGCATAATATATTTGGTTAATTATGTAAAAGTAGTCAAAATATTCGACAGTCTGGGTTATCCGGCATATCTCGTCTACCCTTTGGGAATCGCAAAAATTTTAGGCGTTATTGCAATTCTGACAAAAAAATCGAAAACCTTAAAGGATTTGGCTTACGCCGGTTTTTTCTACGATTTTATTCTGGCTCTGACGGCTCATATCAACGTCGGCGACGGCGGTTTTGCTATTCCGCTTGCCGCGCTTGTAATTTTGATTGTTTCCTACGTTACGGACAGAAAAATTTACGGACGATATAAATAATCGTTTATTTACAGTTTATTTACAGAATTTTATTAAGGACTTTGTATTTTTATTTCTCCATTCGGCTTTCACTTCAAATTTAATTTTAACCGATTTTTATGGAAATATTTGTTTACCGCAGCGACTCCGACCACATCGAAGAAGGTTTTACGACGAAACAGCTTCCCGATCTTTTAAAGGATGAGAGTAATTTGGTTTGGGTTGATTTTGAAGCGCCGACCATCGAAGACGAAAAAATTTTGTCGGACGTTTTTAAATTTCACCATTTAACCATCGAAGACGCTCACGAAACGCGCAATCACCCGAAAGTCGAAGCCTTTCCCAATTATTTGTTTTTTATCGTTCACGGCGTGAAAAATGAAACGAATTCCTCTAATTTTGTCACCAAGGAAATGGACGGCTATCTGGGGAAAAATTATGTCGTCACTTATCATCACGAAAATTTTCGCTCAATTGACACCGTCAAACGCCAGCTTCGTTCGTCGCCTTACGTTTGTTCGCGCGGCGCGGGTTATCTGCTTCATCAGATTCTCGACCAAGTTGTGGATTTATATATTCCGGTCGTTGACGATTTTGACAATGCTATTAACAACATCGAAGAACGCATTTTTCGAATGAAACGAACCGACAACAGTATTTTGGAAGAAATAATGGATTTAAGGCGCAGCGTCAATCGTTTAATTAGAATCGGTTCCAAACAATTAAATGTTTTATATCGTCTGGCGCACGGCGAGTTCCCGATTATCGACCAGAATATTCTGCCATTTTACCGCGACGTTTATGACCATTTGCAGAGAGTTTCCGACCTTGCTGAAAATTACCGCGACCTGGTCGGCAGTCTGCTCGACATTCATTTCAGCATCATTGCCAACAACACCAACGATATAATAAAGTTTCTGACAATTTTTTCCGGGATTATTTTGCCGCTTTCGCTGATTGCCGGAATTTATGGAATGAATTTTGAAAATATGCCGGAACTGAAAACCAGAAACGGTTATTTTTTGACGCTCGCTTCGATGGCAATCGTCGCTGGCGGACTTTTGATTTATTTTTGGCGAAAAGGCTGGATTCTGCAAAAAGCGGAAGTAATCGAAGATAAGAAAACCACGGATTTGATTGAATAATTTGAGATTAAATCTCCTGCAAAATTCTTTTTACCTGAGCGTCGCCGAATCCGTAAACGCCGGTGCGCTGCGAAAATTCGGTAAATATTTCAGAAAAATCGGTTGCGCCGTTTCCGATAATTTCCCGCAAAATATTTTTCGGGCGAAAACCTTTTTCGATTTCAGCCAGACAAACTTCCTTCAAAAAAGGAAAACACGGAGAGTTTGCAGCCGACAACTTTTCTAGTTTTTCGTAGTCGGAATTTTGATACGCCTTCCAAAGATTTACGCCGAGTAAAACATCATCTTTTTCAAACTCTATTCTCTGCGCGAAACATTTACGCAACTCTTCCCTGCTCAAATTGCCGAAACCTTTCCAGATTTCGTCATTTTTTCTGACAAACGGCGCGACCCGGTAAATCGTCGCTTTTGTTTCGCTTAAAAGATAAAGGCAAAACCACATATTTGTCTGGCAAAATAATTCGTATTCAAACCACAAATATACCTGCGTCGCGGGCGCGAGATTACTTAATTTCTGAAATTCACCGGCGACCGTTTCAAAATACTTCTCTACATTTTCGCCGTAAACGGTTTTGATAAAATTTGCTCTGATTTTCCAAAAATCATTTGTATTTTCAGCTTTGACATCGCCTTCAATCAGACATTCGCGGCAAACCGCAACCGCGCCTTCAATGTCGGCTTTACTAAAGTTTTGCGCTAAAGCGTCGCCCGCTAATACGTGCATATTCATAAAATTAAACTCACCGCATATAATAAACTTAAAATCGCGCCGCCGTAAACTCCGGCTAATATATCGTCGGCGCAGACGCCGATTCCGGCAGGTAAATTTTGCAGCGAATCAATCGGATACGGCTTCCAAATATCGAAAAGCCGGAACAGCAGAAATCCCGCTAAAATCAATTTCCAGGAAATATCAAACGGCACGAAAAGAAAAACCAGCAGTTGTCCGATAATTTCGTCAACGACGGCTTGCTGCGGGTCTTTGTTTTTGAAAAGTTTGGTCGCGCGATTCGCCGCCCAAATTCCCAACAAGCAGAAAAGCAAAAATAAAAATGCTATAAAAACGTGAATCCAGGCGGTAATTTGCGCTTCCTGCCAACCCTGCAATGTAAAAGAAGAAACTGTTGACGCTTCCATCCGCCGGAAAATCAAATAAATCAAAACGCCGATTGCCGAACCATAAGTTCCCGGCGCGAGCGGCAGATAACCGACGCCGAAAGTCGTCACGGCGAGCGAGAAATAATCGAGGAAAGTTTTCTTTTTCGTCTTTTCTTCGGCGAGTTTCTGCGCTTCGACGGTAGCGGAAATAAGTATCAGTTCATCATAATCCGGCATTTTAATTTATACAATTATTAAAATTCGATTCCCTGTTGCGCGAAAATTCCGACGTGAAACGGATGTTTTATTTCCTTCATTTCGGTAACTAAGTCGGCGGCTTCGACGAGTTCCGCGGGGGCGTTTCTGCCGGTCATTATAATATGCAGATGCGGCTGACGGGCGCGGATTTCCTTTACTTCGGCTAAAATTTTTTCGATGTCCAAAAATTTATAATCAAGCACGTAAATCATTTCGTCGAAAACTATTAAATCATATTCTTCCGAACGCATTTTTTCCAGACACAACGCCCAGGTTTCTTCGCTCGTTTTGATGTCCTGCGCTTTATCGTTCGTGTCCCACGTAAAACCGTCGCCCATCGTATGAACCTCAACGCCGAGCGTTTCGAGCGATTCGTGTTCGCCGTAACGATCGGTTTTCGATTTCATAAACTGAATCAGACAGCAATTCAGTTCGCGTCCGGCGGCGCGAACCAAAACGCCGAGCGCGGCAGTCGTTTTGCCTTTGCCGTCGCCGGTATTGACCATTAACAAACCTTTCGTATTCTCTTTATAATCTTCGCGCCGCCACTTGTAACGTTTTTCTTTGGTTTCCGTCATTTTAATTCAAAACAATTAAGAAAACGGACAAACACCGATTAGTTTGACTCACACAGACTATTAAATCTGCGCTAATCCGTCGTTTTCCGTGTTCATCCGTGTTCTTAATTTTTCTTCTTTTTTAAGCCAAACTCAATTCCAGTTCTTCAACATCAATCAAATCTTCCTGACTAACCGCTTTTATGACAGCCGCCACGATTTCTCTTTCCATTTCGTCCCAATCACCTTCGGCGCGGCAGCCGGCAGCATTTTTATGTCCGCCGCCGCCGAATTTTTCAGCGATTTTGGCGATGTTAATATCGCCTTTTGAACGAATACTGACGCGATAAAAGTTCGGCTCGACTTCGCGCATATAAACCGACGCGACGACTTCTTTGGCGGCAAGCGGAATATTGACGAAACCGTTGTTATCGCCGTCAACCATTCCGGCGTTTTTTCTCATTTCCAGGGTTTGCCGCATCCAGGCGACCCGTCCGCTCGCATCGCGTTTCACGGTATTTAAAACTTGCCGCATCAGTTCAATTCGGCTCCACGGATAAGAATTATAGACGGCTTCGGAAATCTGCGCGGGTTTTACTCCGACTTTGATGAGTTCGGAAGCGACTTTTAATGTACGGTCGGTGGTATTTGGAAAGTGAAACGAGCCGGTGTCGGTGACGAGTGCCATATAAACGCATTCGGCGATTTCTTTGGTGACGCGCCCGCCGATGGCTTTGCAAAGATTGTAAATCATTTCACCGACCGCCGAAGCCGTCGCGTCAATCCAATTCAACGTCCCGAAATGTTCGCTCGTCGCGTGATGATCAATGTTCACCGTAAATTGCTCGCGCAGTCCTTTGATGCCCGGACGGTCAATATCGGAACATTCAATCACAAAAATCGCGTCGTATTGTTTATCAACTTCGGAAACTTCGCGGATTTCACTTGCGCCGGGAAGACTCTGATACGAAACCGGAATGCCGTCACTGACGATAACTTCCGCCGTTTTTCCCAAAGAACGAAGGAGCCAACACAGTCCTAAAGATGAGCCGATGCCGTCACCGTCAGGTCGAACGTGCGTCGTGATGGCAAAATTATGTTTGTTTTCAATTAACTCTACTACTTGACTTAACATTCTCAAAGAGTAGAGAGTAGAGAGTGGAGAGTAGAGAGAATCTTGTTTTTCTCTACTCTCCACTCTCTACTCTCCACTATTTTCTTCCTTTTCTGTAAATTCACCCTTAACTGACAAATCTTCTAAAATCTCGCCGACCCGCGCGGCATTTTCTTCCGCCATATCGCGGATAAAATGCAGGTGCGGAACGTATCGCAGACTGAGATTCATCGCAACTTGCTGGCGCACGAAGGTTGCCGCGCGCTGCAAACCCTTCATTGCTTCTTTTATTTCCTTTTCGTCGCCTTCGACAAGCACAAAAACCTTCGCGTCGTGTAGATTTTCCGAAACTTGAACATCGGTCACAACAATATTTTGCAGGCACGGGTCAACCAATTCAAACCCGACCACCTCGGCAATGTCCTCTCTTAAAATTTCCCCTAATCTTTCTGGACGACGCATCTCTAATAATGAAATCTACACGAGTGTATGATGATTTCTTCGTTTTTAATTTCATAAACAAGGCGATGTTCATCGGTTATTCGCCTTGACCAAAGCCCTTTTAATTCGTGTTTTAGCGGTTCGGGTTTTCCGATACCTGAAAACGGATTTCGCTGAATATCTTTGATGAGTTCAATGATTTTGGCGTGAATTTTTTTATTCTCGCCAGACCATTCGATAAAATTTTCAAATGCTTTCGGAACAAAAGCAATATTCCTCATAAATTTTCAATATCAACGTGAATCAATTTTGCGGGATTTTCGGCATCTTGCCGCGATTCTTCCAAATGTCGGCGATTAGCTTCGGTTGATAAAAGATATTTGGTCGTGTCTTCTTCAACCAGAACAATAACTTCAACTTCTGTTCCAATCGGCAGATCGGATGAAAAAATTTCGACTTTTCCGCCTTCTTTGACAATTGTTTTTTCTCTGATTCCAGTTATCATAATTCAAACCGCCAATCATTAAATTTTAAAGTTCCGTCGCCGCCGTTCTTTCGACAATGAACGCTTCGATTTCGTCATTAACCTTTAAATCGTTGAAATTCACGAGACTGATACCGCATTCAAAACCTTGTCGAACTTCGCCGGTATCTTCCTTAAAGCGTTTGAGCGAAGCGATGTCACCCGTCCAGGCGACGACTCCGTCGCGGATCAGACGCGCTTTCGCCTGCCGACGAATTAAGCCATCGGTCACGCGGCAGCCGGCAATCGTTCCGACTTTGGAAACTTTGAAAGTATCCTGAACAAGCGCTTTGCCTAAAATAACTTCCTTTTCAATCGCATCGAGCATTCCGATCATCGCGGCGCGAATTTCTTCTTCAACCTTATAAATAATCGAGTGTAGACGAATGTCAACATCTTCCTGCTTGGCGACGTCCGCGACGCGCGCTTCCGGTCGAACATTAAAACCGATAATGACGACGGCTGTCTGCATATTACCGACCTGGGTTGCAGAAGCGAGTAAAACATCGGATTCGGCAATTGCGCCGACTCCGGCGCGAATAACGCGAACCTTAACTTTTTCGGTTGACAATTTTTCGAGCGTTCCGCGCAGAACTTCGACCGAACCTTGAACATCCGCCTTGAGAACCACCAGAAGTTCCTTGACTTCCGCCAATCCGAGCGATTCGATGCCGCGTTTAGTCGTTTTAAGCATCGCTATCTGCCGCGCCTGCATCTGCCGCTGACCGGCGATCGATACTGCTTTATCAATATCGGAAACAACCTGAAAAGTGTCTCCCGCCAGCGGAACGCCCTGCAGTCCGAGAACTTCAACCGGTGTCGCAGGTGGTGCTTCAGTGATGGTTTCGCCCCGGTCGCTGAACATCGCCCGAACTTTCCCGTAATATTGACCGACGATAAACGGGTCGCCGACGCGCAGAGTTCCCTGCTGCACCAGAATCGTTCCGACCGAACCGCGTCCTTTGTCGAGTTTTGCTTCCAGAACGACGCCGGAAGCGCGGCGCGTCGGGCTGGCTTTCAGTTCCAAAATGTCGGAAGTGAGCAAAACCGTCTCAAGCAATGTGTCGAGATTTTCGCGTTTTTTGGCGGAAACCGGCACCATTTCGACATCGCCGCCCCAATCAACCGGCTGAAGTCCGAGACCGGCAAGTCCCTGTTTGACTTTATCGGGATTGGCATCCGGTTTATCAATCTTATTAATAGCGACGATTATCGGAACGCCTGCCGCTCTCGAGTGTTCGACGGCTTCGATGGTCTGCGGCATCACGCCGTCGTCAGCCGCCACGACTAAAATTACGACATCGGTCGCCTTTGCGCCGCGCGCCCGCATCATCGTAAAGGCTTCGTGACCCGGTGTATCGAGAAAAACAACGCGGCGCTGTTCGTTCGGGTTGTCCGGGTTTGCCACAAAAACCGAATACGCGCCGATGTGCTGCGTGATTCCCCCCGCTTCGCCCTCGGCAACATTATCCGAACGAATCGCGTCGAGCAAGCTGGTTTTTCCGTGGTCGACGTGTCCCATTACAGTCACGACCGGCGGGCGCGTTACTTCGACATCATCGGAATCGGCGGCGATTAGTTCCTCGAATTCCTGTTCGATAACCATTGCTTCAAACGCCACGAAACTAACGTCATAACCGAAATTTACGCCCAAATCCTTCGCCATCTTTTCGCCGACCGGCTGATTGAGCGTGGCAAAAATCCCGCGTTTGACGAGAAGCTGCACAATATCGCGCGGCGTTACGCCGAGAGCTTCGGCAAATTCCCTGACGGTCGCGCCATCAACCAAACGGATCGGCTTCAAACTTTTTGTTTCTGATTTTCCAACCTGATCGAGAATTCGTTCTTCGATCGAACGAAAACGCGGTTGGTCAATATCTCTCTCCGAAAACCGGTTTCCCCTGTCATCAAACACCTTACCCGGTTTTTTACCGCCGGAACGCCCCGGTTTGCGGCGATTATCACTCGGCGGCGTGTAGGTCATTTGCGGCTGCGCGGTTTCGCCCGGCGTTCCGCGCAATTCGGGTTTGCGTCCTCCGCCTTTTTTATCATTGCGTCGATTTTTAAGGTCTGCGTCACGCGCCTTTTCCGGGTCGAGTTTTCCGGTTTTAGTCGGAACCTCGCTGACGACGCGCTCGCCCGGCTTGATGCCTTGTTGCAAAGCGTCTTTTGTCAATGTCAGTTGCTTGACTTGTGTTCCGGTCGGACGAAAAACCTTCGGAGCATTATCAACTTTTCTCGGCTCGGTAGTAGATTGCAATGTGTTTTGCTCCGGTTCGGCGACAGTTTCTTCATCCGCCAATTTAACTTTCGGGACTGGTTCGACTCGGGTTTGTTCGGGCGCGGCGGCTTCCACCGGCGAAGTTTCCTTAACAATAGGAACTACCGGCAGTCGCTCTTCCTTCGATTTAACGACAACTCTTTTCTTTAATTCCTTTACGTGAGAAGAAGCCGGCTTTTCATCTTCGAGAATCGGTGTTTCGATTTCTTCTTCCCGCGCTTCAATCGTTTCCTCATACGGTTCTTCAATTTGAATCGGCGTAATTTCTTCTTCCGCCGCTACCGCCGGAGCGTCTTCTTTTTTGGCGGCTTTGATAATTTTGATTGCCCGTTTCGGCGCAGTTTCAGCCTTCGGAAAATATTTGCTACGAACTTTTTCCGCTATCTCGATGTTGACGGAATTTGAAGGCACGTCAACGTCTGCGCCCTCACGTTTTAAATCTTCGATGATGCGCTTCGTATCTTGTTTCAGGTCGCGTGCCAAGTCGTAAATCCGAACTTTTTTAGCTATGGGCATATTTTATCTGAATTTTTACGGATTTATTTAAATCCTTCCTGCTGATTGGAAAACTTCCAATTCTTTTACTTATCTTCGGTTGCTTCTTTCGTTTCTTCTTCGATTAAATCTTTCGCGCCGGTTTCTTCATTTTTTCCGGCAGCGGAATTTTCACTTACTTCTTCACTTACTTCTTCACTTACTTCTTCACTTACTTCTTCATCAGGTTCTTCTGCAACAGCTTCATCTTCGGATGTAGATTCTCCGGTCGCTTCGGTTTCCGAAGTTTCAGGATTTTCTTCCGTCGGCAAATCTACGCTTTCAACATCGTCGTTTTCTTCCTGCTCACGGCGGGCTTCAACGATACTGTTTGCCGATGACAGAATTTTCTCCGCCTGGTCAAGACTGATGTCTAAAATATCTACCAAATCATCGAGCGTCGTTGCCGCCAAAGCCTCAACCGTTTCAATTCCCTTCTCCGCCAGCGTATCGGCTTGAGAAGCGGAAACCCCTTGCAGCGCGGTGAGGGGAACAATTTCGCCCGCTGCCGCCATCTGTCCCATTTGCTGCGTAATTTCACGCTTCAGAACATCTTCGCTGATGATGTCGATGTCCCAACCGACAAGCCGTGTGGCAAGCCTCACGTTTTGACCTTTTTTGCCGATTGCCAGGCTAAGCTGGTCTTCGATAACGATAACCGCCATTTTACGATTATTGATGTCGGTAATTCGCACCTGCGAAACTTTCGCGGGCGAAAGCGCGTTAGCGGCGAAAACCGAAGGCTCGTCAGACCATTCGATAATGTCAATCTTTTCTCCGCGTAATTCCTTGATAATCGCCTGCACGCGCGAACCCTTCATACCGACGCACGCGCCGACCGGATCAACGTCTTTTTCGTTTGAAGCAACGGCGATTTTAGCGCGGTCGCCCGGCTCGCGGACGGCTGACTTGATAACCACCGTATCATCGTAAATTTCCGGCACTTCCATTTCAAAAAGCCGCTTCAGCAAATCCGCCGAAGCGCGTGAAACCCTGATTTGCTGACCTTTCTGTTCTTTCGTCACGTCTTGAATAACGATGCGAATCCGCTCGCCCTGATTCCATATTTCGCCGCGCGCCTGTTCGCGTTTCGGCAGAATCGCTTCGAGATTATTTCCCAAATCAATAATCATATCGCCGCG
>Ga0136611_10003093_pt1 | contig 11617 bp, 9 predicted proteins | sample AntDrymUQ2232306_2_FD_106645 | JGI IMG/M metagenome (GOLD analysis project Ga0136611, IMG submission 106645) | Polar desert sand microbial communities from Dry Valleys, Antarctica - metaG UQ223 (23.06) | ecosystem: Environmental > Terrestrial > Soil > Desert | place: Antarctica: Dry Valley... | reverse complement strand
TACATATCCATCGCCACAACGCGGCCCGAAACGATGCTCGGCGACGGCGCGGTTGCGGTGCATCCGGGTGACAAACGCTATAAGCCGATCATCGGCAAGCTCTGCGAAATCCCTGTCGGCCCGAAAGAACATCGCCGTCTGATCCCCATCATCACCGACGAATATCCCGACCCCGATTTCGGCTCTGGCGCGGTCAAGATCACCGGCGCGCACGACCAGAACGACTACGGTGTAGCGCAGCGCAACAATATCCCGATGTACCGCCTGATGGACGAAGTCGCGGCGATGCGCGCCGATGGCGCGCCCTACGCCGTAGCCGCCGAATGCGCCAAGGCGATTGCCACTGGCGAAACCGCGACTGCCGCCGAAGTCGACGCGCTGAACCTCGTTCCCGAAGCCTATCGCGGACTGGACCGTTACGAGGCTCGCAAACGCGTCGTCGCCGACATAGACGCCGACGGCCTGATGATTGCCGTCGAAGACAAAGCCATCCAGCAACCCTTTGGCGACCGCTCTGGCGTTGTCATCGAGCCGATGCTCACCGACCAATGGTATGTCGATGCCAAGACTTTAGCGGCTCCCGCCATCGAGGCCGTGCGCTCGGGTGCTATCGATATCGTCCCCAAGACATGGGAGAAAACCTATTTCAACTGGATGGAGAATATCCAGCCATGGTGCGTCTCGCGGCAGTTGTGGTGGGGGCACCGGATTCCGGCTTGGTTCGACGCCGACGGCAATATCTTCGTTGCCGAGGATGAAGCGGGTGCGCAGGCACTCGCTGGCGAAGGGGTCGCGATAACGCAGGACGAAGACGTCCTCGACACATGGTTCTCCTCAGCGCTCTGGCCGTTCGGAACGCTGGGCTGGCCGGAGAGAGAGAGCAAACAGCAACCAGACCCGTTCGCCTCGAGCGCAGACGAGAGGCCCATCGGTGGTGCGCAACCTCACGGTGTCTCGTCTTCGCTCGACACGAACGGAGAGGGGGTTGGATCACCGTCGTTGTTGTCCCGCCACTACCCCAACAACGTCCTCGTCTCCGGCTTCGACATCCTGTTCTTCTGGAACGCGCGGATGGCGATGCAGGGTTTGCACTTTATGAAAGAAGTGCCGTGGAAAACGCTTTACCTCCACGGCCTCGTCCGCGCTGCCGATGGCAGCAAGATGTCAAAGTCAAAGGGCAATACCGTCGATCCGCTTGGCCTGATCGACCAATATGGCGCCGACGCGCTGCGTTTCTTTATGGCGGCGATGGAGAGCCAGGGCCGTGACATCAAGATGGATGAAAGCCGCGTCGCCGGGTACCGCAACTTCGCGACCAAGCTGTGGAACGCGGCGCGCTTTGCGCAATCGAATGGCATCGGCGGATCGCATTCGATTTCGGCCCCCAAAGCCGAACTCGCGGTCAACCGCTGGATCGTCGGCGAGGTTGTCGAGACCGTCGAAAAGCTCAACAAAGCGTTCGCCGAATTCCGCTTCGACGGCATGGCGGACACAATATATCACTTCGTCTGGGACCAGTTTTGCGACTGGTATCTGGAGTTGATCAAACCAGCCTTCGTTGATGGCGAGAAGCAGGATATGGACGCTGAGTCGAAGGTCGTCGCTGGCTGGGTGCTCGACCAGATATTGGTGATGCTGCATCCGTTTATGCCGTTCATTACCGAAGAGTTGTGGCATTCGATGGGTGAGCGGAAGTATGACATCATTCATGCAAAATGGCCGGAGCCGAAGGCGAGCATCGATGTCGAGGCGAAAGAGGAAGTCCGTCGACTGATTCTACTGACTGAGTCCATTCGGTCAGCGAGGAACGAGGTCAATATACCTCCATCGACCTTGCCGACGCTACATGTCTACGAGTGCTCGAAAATTTGGTACGATATCTTAAGCTCTAACACGGATGCGCTCCGTAGGTTGGCGCGCGTGGTGGTGAGCCTCGAAGTGCCAATCGAGCAATTCACCGACGATCCAGTTTCGAATGCGGTGGATGAAGATGCAGCGCACAGGTGGGCGGTTAGTGACTCACTTGCGATTGACTTAATCGGCCTGGGTGCATCGATTGAACTTGCCGGCTTTATCGACATCGCCGCCGAGAAGGCTCGCATAACCAAAGCCATCGAAGCCGCCACCAAGGAACGAGATGCGCTCGCAGGCCGCCTCTCCAACGCCGCCTTTGTTGAAAAGGCCAAACCCGAAGCCGTCGAAAAAGCGCGCGCCGACCATGCCGAAAAGGCCGTCGAAGCCGAACGGTTGCAGGCGGCACTGGCGCGGTTGGGATAGGCTTTCGGTTTTGTTTTAGGAGATTATTTAACGCAAAGGACGCAAAGATTTTCAAGATGGCGGCGCAGCCACTCAAAGTCACCAACGCCAATCCGCAAGGGTGGTAATCGGAACAGGACTGCCCTCTTTAAAATCTTTGCGGCCTTCGCGTTAAATTCTTCTGTCCTACAGCCCCTGCATTATGCCATGCACAACGCATGACGCTTACTCGCGCCCTGTCTCTGACCATCAAGACTGCGGCGGTGCCTTTGGGGGGGCGTGTGCGGGGGGTGACGGGTCGTGACCTTCGTGACCTTTGTAAGCTTTTCCTTACACTTTTCTTCGCCGCGAGCATCGCAAACGCGCAAGTCCCCGGCGCGACTCAGAATGTCCGCGCATCCATCGTAGCGGAAACCGCCACCCCCGCGCCCGGCGATACCGTCACCGTTGCAATCGTCATGGACCCCAAATCTGGATGGCACGATTATTGGCTAAACCCAGGCGATGCGGGGACGCCGCTTGAGCTTGATTGGAAGCTGCCCCCCGGCGTCACCGCCGGACCAATCCAAGCGCCGGTGCCGGAGACGCTGATCGTCAGCGGCTTCATGAACCATATCTACAAAACGCGGCACGCTTTCCTTGTCGACCTGAAAATCGCGCCCACGGTCAGCGCGGGTCAAATACTCGACGTCAGGGTCGACGCCCGCTGGTCGGCGTGTTCGGACACCGTGTGCGTACCCGAAGGGGGCTTGCTCTCGATCCCGCTAACGGTCGGAAACGGTGAAGTTGGCGACCGCACCCGCTTTGACAAATGGCGCGCAGCATTGCCGGTCGCGCTTGACCGGCAAGCGCTTTACGCCATCGACGATAAGCAAATTAGCATTGCCATCCCCTATCCGCGAAGGGCCGTCGTCGAGAAAGTCTGGTTCTTCCCCCGAACCGCGAACCTGTTTCGCTACGCCGTGCCGCAAAGCGCACGCCGCACCGGCAACTGGCTGATCGTGTCAGGCGAGGTCAGCCGCGCGTTCGCCGGACGAATCGACGGCCTGCTTCGCTTCGGCGATGCGCAAGGGTTGGAGGTCCGAGCGATGCCGGGGGCGGTGCCAGCGGGCGGCGATGTCGTTACGGTACTGGGGGAGGCAAACGCTCCGGATTATGTGCAATCCACTATCAACTTCGGCTGGATTCTGAGCTTTTCCATTCTCGGCGGGCTGCTTCTTAACCTCATGCCCTGCGTCTTTCCCATCCTCGGGTTAAAGGCATTGAGCCTGGCCAAAATGGGCGGCAACGAAAGCGAAGCGCGCCGCGATGCGCTGGCATATTCGGCTGGCGTCATGTTGAGTTGCCTCGCGCTTGGCGGCCTGTTGCTTGCCCTTCGCGCTGGTGGCGAGGAAATCGGCTGGGCGTTCCAGTTGCAGGAGCCTGTGGTCGTCCTGCTGCTGCTTCTGCTGATGGTCGCGGTCACCGCCAATCTGGCTGGATTGTTCGATATCGGTAGTATCGGCGCGGGCAGTGCCCTTACCCGCAAAGGGGGAATATCGGGATCGTTCTGGACTGGTGTCCTAGCCGCAGTGGTCGCCACCCCCTGCACCGGCCCGTTCATGGCCGCCGCGCTGGGTGCAGCGTTGTTGCTACCGGTAACGCAAGCGTTGTTGCTGTTTGCCGGACTGGGCTTCGGCCTCGCACTGCCGTTCCTGTTACTGGCTTATGTGCCAGCTGCTCGGCGCATGTTGCCCAAGCCCGGACCGTGGCTTAACACGTTCCGCAAGGCGATGGCGGTGCCAATGGCCTTAACTGCGCTGGCTCTACTTTGGCTGATATGGCAGCTGATGGGTCTTAACGGTCTGTTGATAGGAGGCGGCGCGTCGCTTGTAATGTTGTGGCAATTGTTCGAATTGGGTCGCAATCGGAGGAGCAGAGCAGGCTCAAAGCTGGTTATTGCGGCCATTGTCGGCATTGCACTGGCGTCGACGATCATTTTGTCAAACACATCAATGATACCCCAGGCCGTGACTAGCTTGCCCGATGAGAACTTTAGCGAAAACAAGCTGGCCGAACATCGGGCGAAAGGGTCGCCGGTATTTCTCTACTTCACTGCAGACTGGTGTGTAACCTGTAAAGTAAACGAGGCCGCAGCGATTGATAGGGACGAGACGCAATCCACGTTCAAAAAGACGGGGGTCGTAACACTCAAAGGCGATTTCACTCGCCGCGATCCAGCCATTGCGCGATTCTTGGCAAAGCATGGCCGTTCGGGCGTTCCGCTGTATCTGTACTATCCAAAAGGCGGGGAACCCGTGGTGCTACCCCAAATACTAACTGTCGATACGCTGACGGAGCTGGTGAAATGAACGCGCTCGCCTTCTCCCAAAAACGAGTGCGGGGGCAGACTGTCTCCAATCTGCCCCCGACCCAAACCGGCAAGTTGCGACCCGTTTCAGGACTCGCCAGCTATCTCGATCCGTTTAATCTGGTTTGCTCCGATCACCGCGATCCCGCGAACACCGGTTATACCAGCCAACGGAACCGAACGCTCGAAATCGAGCGAGGTTCCATCGACTGTGGAATCGTTCGCTGGTTCGGGGTGCACGACAACTGCCACCTCGATGCCCCAATAATCGGGGCGGATCTGATATACGCGGGGGGCCAATCTGGCTTCAAATCCGATCCCGGGAAGTGTCCCCCTCACCCAGAGATACAGACTGTCCTGAAAAGGCACCTTGCGCAATTCAGCAACGTCGAAGTCGATTATCCGCCAGCTTGGAACGCTCGAAAGCGAACCACTGGGGGAATTGGTCATTCAATTTCCTATAATAGTGGTATTATCTGTCGCATGAGCAACATCTTATAATAAATCATACAAACTATATTGCGTGACTTAGAAAAATTTACATGCACGGAAGGTGAACGAGCTTGGATGAATTTTGCCACGCACAGTATCCTGCTGAACTGGACTGATCTTAAAAGATGCCGCAATCTCGATAAACAAGCGTTGCGATATCGTCACGCTCGGTGACAATTCGGCAGGTCGAAGCGCCAACCCCCTTTATTTACCGCGCATTTGGCTCTAATGCGCCAGAATCATATAACTGTAAGGAGTACCCACTATCGCAACCCCGCCGACCCGGCGCGCCATGACGCCACCTGTTAAAAGTGGACCGCGCTTCAACACTATGATTACCGTGGACAAAGTGCGGGTCATTGATGATGACGGCGAAAACCTTGGTGTGATGTTCACCAATGAAGCGATAGAGCAAGCGGCATCCGTAGGATTGGACCTAGTGGAGGTTTCCCCCAACGCAGATCCGCCAGTGTGCAAATTCCTCGACATCGGAAAATTCAAATACGAGGCCCAGAAAAAGGCCAATCTGGCGCGCAAGAGCCAGAAAACGCAGGAGATCAAAGAGATCAAAATGCGGCCGAATATCGACGATCACGATTATGACACCAAGATGAAGAAGGTCACCGAATTCATCGACGATGGCGACAAGGTCAAGGTAACGCTGCGTTTCCGTGGTCGCGAACTTGCTCACCAGCAACTGGGCATGGTGCTGTTGCAGCGCGTTCAGGCGGATATGGCAGAAACCGCCAAGGTCGAAGCCCACCCGCGCATGGAAGGCCGCCAGATGCTGATGGTGCTGTCGCCCAAATAGGCGTCAGGCGAGCGCGCTCCAGAGCAGCTTGGCTCCAACCGCGATCATCAAAAGGTTGATCGCGAGAACGAACCGCTCTGCCGAAACCCGTTTGACCAGTGCTACGCCTGCAAAGGTGCTGGCAATGGCGACCGGCAGGAGCATCGCCGAAAACATCAGATCGTGCCGGGTGAACTGACCAAGCGCGAAGAATGCCGGGACCTTGAACCAGTTGATAACGGCAAAAAATATCGCGCAGGTCCCGACGAAAACCGGTTTGGCCAGTTGGCGGCTCATCGCCCAAATCTGAAAAGGTGGTCCACCGGCCAGTGCCACCTGACTGGTAAAGCCGGATACTGCGCCCCAGAACACTCCGAGATATTCGCGCTGTTCACCCGAAGCCTGAAGCCCGCCGCCCCGCATTGCAGCTATCCGGTTTATCCCAAACGATAAAGCAATGGCTCCTACTGCCGCCTCGACGACCCAGATAGCGACGCTCGCTGCAAGCAGCCATCCCAGAAATGTCCCTACGAGCGCGCCCGGTAACGCCCAAGCCAATATGCGCGCATCGTAATGCTTACGAAACGCCCACACGCCAACCACATCCTGCACTATGAACAATGGCAGCAAAATTGCCGCTGCACTGATTGGATCGATGACCAGCGCCATCAGCGGCATCGATGCTGAACCAAGCCCGGAAAATCCGCCTTTGCCTAGCCCGACGAGTATTACCGCCAGCGCGGCCACCATCCAGAAAACCGGGTCGGCAGGAACGTTCAAGCCGCGGGTCGCAGCTTGCGCGCCGCCAGTGCATAAATGACGGCAGCAGCAGCGGCGAAGATGAACCACTGGATTGCATAGAGAAGATGGTTGTTGGGTATCTGGTCAGGCGAAGGCTTGGCGAGCGGTGACAGCCCCGCGACTGGTTTGCTAGCGACCAACCGGATGAGCTGGGCTTTGTCTGGCGCGATAACGCCTTCGATAATGCCACCGGTCCAAGCGGGTTGAGCATAGCCTTTCGACCAGCCAACAGCGACCACCGCCCCCGGGCCTTCGCCCCCGCCGGTCTGGCACGAAGCCAGATGCGCATAACCTGATTTTCCATCGGCGTTGCTGCCCGAAACCGCACGCCACGTGATGACCTTAATGCACTGCACCGAAGACAGGCGGTATAGCGGTAACGCCTTGGGGTCCGGCACGGCTGGCCACGCAATCGGCGGCAATCCCTCCGCTGCTTCGAAGCGGGTCAACAACGCCTCCTTCTCCGCCTTGCGCTGAAGCTGCCAGACGCCAAGCCCGATCATTGTCGCGACGGCAAGCGCGACCAGTATACTTGGGATCAGCGGCCAACGTTTCATTACCGACTTTCTCCCGCACGATTACGATATTCCAACGCAAGCAAAGCGCCCTTGGCTACTCGAAGCGACGCAACGGTCACTGCGACGGTGAACGGAACCCAGATGATCACATGAACCCAAAAGGGCGGGCGGAAGGCGGCGTCGACAATGATCGCCAGCACAATCACCAGAGCGCCTATTGCCATTGTAAGAAGCGCTGCAGGACCATCTCCAACATTGAAACTGCTATAGTCCAACCCGCAATTGTTACAACGATCCGCAAATCTGGCAGTACCAGCGAACAACGTCTTTGCACTGCATTCGGGGCAAAGACCAAAAAGGGCGGCCCTGGCAATGCCCGGCCGACCCGTTGGAATTTCGTTTTCTGGCACGCTTGAACTTAAGCGTGAACCGGCGCGCCCCAGCCGCCCCAGACATAGACAACGATAAACAGGAACAGCCAGACGACATCAACGAAGTGCCAGTACCAAGCAGCCGCTTCAAAGCCGAAATGTTGCTTTGGCGTGAAGTGCCCCTTGTAAGCGCGAACCAGACAAACAATCAGGAAGATCGTACCGACAAGTACGTGAAATCCGTGGAAACCGGTCGCCATGAAAAACGTCGTGCCATAGTTAAGACCAGCAAACGGGAATGGCGCTTCGGCATATTCCAGAACCTGCAAGCTCGTAAAGAGTATGCCAAGCACGATGGTAAGCCATAGCCCTTTTTTTACGCTGTCGTTCTCGCCAACGCCTATAGAGCCCCAAAGCCCTTTCATCTCGCCGCCGCGTTGTCCGTGGATCAGCGCATGATGAGCCCATGTTACCGTAGTGCCTGAGCACAGCAGGATAAGAGTGTTGAGCAAAGGCAGTTTCATCGCGTCGAGTACTTCGAGACCCTTGGGCGGCCATTGCATCAATGCAGCTGCGCCATCTTGCCCTATGAGGTTGGTAATTGTGAAAGCATGCGTTTCGGCGTCCTTCACGACTTCCAATGGCACGGGGAACAACGAGAAATCGAACCATGCCCAGAACCATCCGACGAAAAACATTACTTCGGAAGCAATAAACAGGATCATCCCGTAACGTAGATGGAGCTGAACAACTGGCGTATGATCGCCAGCATGAGCTTCGTTGATCACATCGGCCCACCAAGTGTAGAAAGTATAGATTACACCGATTAACCCGAGGCCGAAAATAAGCCCACCATAGCCACCGAAAAATTCGGGCTGGAACATCATCACCATACCGAAAAACATGACGAGTGCCGACAGCGAACCGAGCAGCGGGGTAATGCTTGGCGGTAGGATATGATAATCGTGGTTCTTGGCACCGGACATATTATTTTCCCTGTGGCTTTAACGTCGTCTGATTGAGTCCTTAGCTGCCCTTATCCTGCTGGTCCACAGGGTAAAACGTATAGCTAAGCGTGATTTCTTCGATGTCGCGCGTTTCCGGATCAGTGCTGATTTTCGGGTCGACATAATACAGCACAGGCATCCGCACTTGCTCGCCGGGTTTCAACGTTTGTTCAGTGAAGCAAAAGCACTGGATCTTGTTGAAATACTTGCCAGCAAGCGCCGGGGTAACGTTGAATGTCGCGGTGCCGGTCACCGGTTGATCGGACAAATTCTTCGCTATGAAGATCGACATATCCTTCGCGCCGATGCTGACCGTGTCAGTGGGACGTTCGGGCTTGAATTCCCACGGCAGATCACCACGGTGATTAGCGTCGAAGCGGATAACGATAGGTTTGTTGGTGGCAACCACCGTCGCTGCAACCGCCTCATCGACTCGCATAGTCGTGCCACCGAAGCCGGTAACCTCGCAGAATATCCGGTAGAGCGGGACGGCCGCAAATCCGACACCCACCATCGATACGGCAACCGCTCCTGCCATCATCGCTACACGAAGGTTCGCACTGATTGCCATTACCAGAACCCAATCTTTGCGACTGTGATACCAAAAAACAGCACACACATACCGATCAGCAAAACCGCCAGTATTTTCGACCGCGCTGCCTGTCGTTTCCGAATGAGCTGCGTCTCCTCGGGTGTATAGGGTCGATTGTCAGGCATAGTCATACCATCAACATCCGATCGCCCGCGAACGTTGCAAACAACAAAAACAGATACAGAATCGAGTAGGAGAACAAGCGCTTTTCGGGCTTCATATCGCCCGCGTCGGTTGATTGGTTGCGCCACACCGCAAAGGCCAACACCAAAAATACCACACTTAGCACAGCCGCAACGGCACCATAAACCCAACTGGTCATGCCAAGCGCATATGGCGCAACTGCTGCTGCTGCCATCGGAAAACTATAAGCAAAGATCTGGTTCCGCGTGACCTTGCGGCCCGACACCACCGGCAGCATCGGTACGCCAGCAGCGGCATAATCGGCCTTCATAAACAGCGCGAGCGCCCAGAAATGCGGCGGGGTCCATAGAAAGATGATCGCAAACAGAAGCACTGGCAGCATCGTCACGTCACCCGTGACTGCGGCCCATCCAATGACAGGCGGAAACGCACCGGCAGCCCCGCCGATAACAATATTTTGCGGGGTAAAGCGCTTGAGCCAGATCGTGTAAACGACAGCATAAAAGAAGATCGAGAAGGCAAGCAGTCCGGCCGACAGCCAGTTGACCGCCATCCCCATCGTCACCACCGAAAAACCCGAAAGACCTATGCCGAAATGCAAAGCTGCTTGGCGGTCCATCCGTCGGGCAGGCAATGGCCGCTCTGCAGTACGGGCCATTTTGGCGTCGATATCGAATTCATACCATTGGTTGAGCGCGCCCGATGCGCCGGCGCCAACTGCTATACACAGGATCGCAGTAAAGCCGATGACCGGATGAATATCGCCCGGTGCGGCCAGCAGACCGCAAAGCGCCGTGAACACCACAAGGCTCATCACCCTAGGCTTGGTCAAAGCCCAGAAATCACGCCAATCGGCGGGTAGGATAATATCGCGTGCTATCGTCGTCATATTCGTTTGTCCTCCCCTCCCGTCCTTCGACAAGCTCAGGACTAGAGGGGGATTACCGGTTACTTGATAACTGGCAGCGTTTCGAACTGGTGGAAAGGTGGCGGGCTCGACAATGTCCATTCGAGAGTTGTCGCACCCTCACCCCAATAGCTGTCTTCTGCCTTTCGTCCGGCCAGCAACGACCAGATCACGTTGACGAAGAAGATCAGAACGCCAACGCCCATGATGACATAGCCCCACGACGCGACCTGGTTCCAGTAAGCAAATGCCTCGGGATAATCGGGATAGCGACGTGGCATGCCCGAATTTCCAAGGAAGTGCATCGGGAAGAACAGCACGTTTACGCCGATGAAGAAGAACCAGAAATGCAGATGGCCCAGCGCTTCGCTTAGATGGCGACCGCTCATCTTGCCGAACCAGTAATAGAACCCGGCAAAGAGCGAGAATACCGCGCCCAACGAAAGCACATAATGGAAATGGGCCACCACATAATAAGTGTCGTGCAGGTTATCGTCGAGGCCACCATTGGCCAGAACCACGCCTGTCACGCCACCAACGGTGAACATGAAGATGAAGCCCATCGCCCAGACCATCGGTGTCTTGAAGCTGACCGAACCGCCCCACATCGTTGCAATCCAGCTGAAAATCTTGATGCCGGTCGGTACCGCGATCACCATCGTGGCTGCCGTAAAGTACATCTTCATATCGACGCTCATGCCGGTCGTGAACATGTGGTGCGCCCAGACGACGAAGCCGACGACACCGATCGCGACCATCGCATAAGCCATGCCGAGATAGCCGAAGACCGGCTTGCGGCTGAAGGTCGCGACAATCTGGCTGACAATGCCGAAACCGGGGAGAATCATGATGTACACTTCCGGGTGACCGAAGAACCAGAACAAATGCTGGTACAGAACAGGGTCACCGCCAGCCGCCGCGTCGAAGAAAGCGCCGCCAAAGTTACGATCAACCAAAAGCATGGTGATGGCGGCCGCCAACACCGGAAGCGCCAGCAACAGCAGGAACGCGGTCACCAGCACCGACCATACGAACAGCGGCATTTTGTGGATCGTCATCCCCGGTGCGCGCATGTTGAAGATCGTTGTGATGAAGTTGATCGCGCCCAAAATCGAGGCCGCGCCCGCCAAGTGGAGCGAGAAGATCGCCATATCGACCGCAGGCCCGACCGAGCCCGATGTCGACAGCGGAGCATAGACAGTCCAGCCGGTACCAGCTCCAAGGCCTGTACCACCCGGCACGAAGCTGGAACCAAGCAGCATGATAAAGGCAACAACGGTCAGCCAGAACGAGATATTGTTCATCCGCGGAAACGCCATATCGGGCGCGCCGATCATCAAAGGCACGAACCAGTTCCCAAAACCGCCGATCAGCGCTGGCATGACCATG
>Ga0136611_10003092_pt1 | contig 11619 bp, 6 predicted proteins | sample AntDrymUQ2232306_2_FD_106645 | JGI IMG/M metagenome (GOLD analysis project Ga0136611, IMG submission 106645) | Polar desert sand microbial communities from Dry Valleys, Antarctica - metaG UQ223 (23.06) | ecosystem: Environmental > Terrestrial > Soil > Desert | place: Antarctica: Dry Valley... | reverse complement strand
TCGGCAAGCATCGCGGCGGGTAGGTTGGTGTTGGCGCGCATCAGCGTTGGGAAGATGGAAGCGTCGCAGACGTAGAGATCGTCGAGGCCGTGGACTTTGCCATTTGGGTCGACGACCGCGTCCGGGTCGCTGTCCGGTCCCATCCGGCATGAGCAGGCCGGATGGTAGTAGATGCCGACGGTTCGCTCGATGTAGGCCGTCAACGCCTCACGAGATGTGACAGTTGGGCCGGGGCGGGTTTCGTCAGCCAGTAAGCCACGATTGAATGAGGCGGTCATGATGTCTCGGGTCATTTCTATTCCGTCGAGGAGGACGCGCAGGTCTTCTCGATAGGGATCGGACAGGTAGTTGTGTTCGATGCGAGGCGGAGCGGTTGGGTCGGTGGATGTCAGCCTGATGCTGCCGGTCGATTTCGGAAAGACTGATGAGACGGCGACGCCGTAGACATAATCGCCGTCGTCCGTGCGCCAGCCAGCGACAGCGTAGATATGGATGTCGAACGCCTCACGGCAGATGCTGCTACGCGCTTTGGCTAGCGACTGTTCGTCCGGGGACCAGTGGGTGGTGGCGAACTCGGCCATCGCGCGGTCGAGTTCGGGAGTCGCGCGATAGAGCAGGTTGACGGCGGGATGATCGGCGAGCGCTCGGCCAACGCCGGGGAGATCGTGGACGACCGGCACGCCGAGCGGCGACAGCTCGTTCATGGGACCGATTCCGGAGCGGAGCAGGATCGACGGTGATCCGTATGCGCCTCCCGCAAGGACGATGCACTCGGCGGCGATGCGGGTTGGTGTGCCGTTGAGGAGCGCATGGACGGCGACGGCGCGATCGTTGTGGAGTTCGACGCGATCGATGAGTGCGTCGCCGATGACCGTCAGGTTGCCTTTGTGCCGGACCGGGTCGAGATAGGCAAGGGCGGTGTTCCAGCGCGTGCCGTCGACAATATTGACTGGTGATGCTCCGACGCCGGCGTTCTCATCCGGGTCATTCAGGTTGGGCGAATGCGGGATGCCGGCTGCAACCGCGCCGTCGATGAACGAGCGGTGAAACGGCGTTACGGCGGTGTCGCTGGGGATGTTCACATGCAGTACGTGCTGCGCGCGCTCGAAGGCGGGTGCGATCGATTGCCAGTCCCAACCAGTGTTGCCCTGTTCGGCCCAGGTGTCGTAGTCACGACGGTGGCCGAGGAGTGCGACGCATCCGTTGTGCGATGAGCAACCGCCGATTACCCTGGCGCGCTCGAACGGAGTGGCTTCGACGTGGGCGCTGTGCGCTGATCCTGAGTAGTTCCAGCCGTGTGATTGCGGGATGCGGCGTGCGTCGAGGAGGTCAGCGGGCCAGCGACCTTGCGCGAGCGCTCCGTAGTCCGGACCGGCTTCGAGCAGGACGACGTTCGCGTCGGAATCTCGCGCGAGGATGCCTGCCAGCGCCGCGCCGGAGGTGCCGCCGCCGCAGATCAGGATGTCGATGGTGTCAGGTAGTTGCATTGGCAATCCTCATGTCATTTGTCTCGCGTAGCTGCCGGTCACAGTACATCGTCCGCGATTTTCGGTCGTGATGCAATCGTCGGGGAATCCCGGCCATCTCCGATCCTCCAACTGCGGATGAGTCTTGTCGTACCATGCCCGCAGGTATGGAGTAGTAGCCATGTCGTGAATGTGGGGAGGGGCAAGCATGCCACTGGTTGTTGGCGCGGTCGCGCCGCACGGGTTTCCGATCATCCCTGAGATCAGCGAGGACGCCGAGGGGGCGTTGAAGACGCGCGAGTCGATGCTGGAGATGGGCAGGCGTTTCGCCGAGGCCAAGCCGGAGGTCGTCTTCATCAGTGGTCCGCACGGTATCCGGGTCAACGGCGCAATCTCACTGGCGGATTGCGCGCGAGGGGCTGGGACACTGCATCATCAGGGCCGCTCGATCGAGATGAACGTACCGTTCGATCTGGAGTTCACCGACGCGGTTGTGGCGCTGGCGAAGGAGCGCGGGGTGCCGGTTGCACAGGTCGGGTATGGCGGATCGAACCGGAACCAGTCAGTGCTGCCGATGGACTGGGGCGTGATGACGCCGCTCTGGTTCGCGGGCCACAACACGAACATGGTCGGGAAGGGGCATGTGCTGGCGAGCCTGTTCGATGGTGTGCCGGAGACGACAGGTCCGGCGGCGGTTGTGGCGAATCCGTCCAGGCTGTTGCCGCGACAGGTGAATGTCGAGTTAGGGAAGATTGTCGCGGAGGTCGCCGAGGCTGATCCGCGCCGAATCGGGTTCATCGCCTCGTGCGACTGGGCGCACCGGCACGACCCGGACGGGCCGAATGGTTTCCACCCGGATGCACCGCGTATGGACGAGATGGTGGTCCAGGCGATCAAGGACAACGACATCATGCGGTTGATCGACCTTGACGATGAGTTCATCGGCAATGCAGCGATTGATGGACTGTGGCAGTTGCTGATGCTCGAAGGGGCGATGCAGGTTGTGCCGATGGAGGTTGATTTCCTTTCGTATGAAGCGCCGACGTATTACGGGATGATCGTGGCGACGTACAAGCCGAAGGCGTAATCGAGGCTGCGGATGCGTGATTCCCCGTAGGAGCCGTGGCTCCATCCCGGCCCGCTCCGCAAGGCACCCGATTGATACACGGTCGTATCCGCACGGGCGCAGACGTTGGCGACCCGTGGCAAACGCACGATCACCAACGCGGGCACCTCACGGCGCGGGCCGGGACGGAGCCACGGCCCCTACCAGGATTCGTATCACTCGTCAGCAGTGTGTGCTGCTTGACAGTTGCCATGTTCACGTCGAGAATCGGCGCGGTTGACCGTTGGTCGGCGGTGAATCGGCGTGCATCGCGCGTGTCGGGCCGTTGGCTGGGGGTTGTGGCGCATGGGAGGAGCAGGGATTCGTGGATCAGAAGTTGTTGAACTCGCTCGAGTGGCGGCTGGTTGGGCCGCATCGTGGTGGTCGGGTTGTGGCCGTTGCGGGGCATCCGACGAAGCGCGAGACGTTTTATTTTGGGGCGTGTGCCGGGGGTGTCTGGAAGACGACCAGCGCGGGGGCGCTGTGGGAGAACATTTCGGACGGTTACTTCAAGACATCGGCGGTTGGCGCGCTGGCGGTTGCCGACGACGATCCGAATGTGATTTACGCCGGGATGGGCGAGACGAGTATTCGCAGCAACGTCTCGCACGGCGATGGCGTGTACCGGACGACTGATGGTGGCCGGACGTGGCAGAACATCGGTCTGGCGGAGACGCGCCATATTGGCGACATCCTGATCCACCCGAAGAATGCTGAGCATGTCTTCGTCGCGGCGCTCGGTCACGCCTGGGGCCGCAATGAGGAGCGCGGCGTGTACCGGACGACCGATGGTGGGAAGAACTGGGACAAGGTTCTCTACATCAGTGACAAGACGGGTGTCCACGACATCGCCTGGGATCCGAACAACCCGCGCATCCTGTATGCGGCTGCCTGGGAGACGCAGCGGCACCCGCACGCGCTCTGGAGCGGCGGCGAGCAGTCGGGCATCTGGCGCTCGACCGATGGGGGTGATAGCTGGACCGATATCACGCGCAATAAGGGGATGAGCGAGGACGCGGTGCTCGGTAAGATCGGTGTGGCGGCATCACCTGCCAAGCCGGGACGGGTCTGGGCGCTGGTTGAGGCGGAGAACGGTGGTGGGCTGTACCGCTCCGACGACTACGGCGATACGTGGACGCATCTGACCGACAACCCCGATCTGCGTCGTCGTCCGTGGTACTACATGCACGTCTTCGCCGATCCGAGTGATGAGAATACGCTCTGGGTGCTGAACCTCGGTGTCTGGAAGTCGAGCGACGGCGGCAAGACCTTCGAGCAGATCCCGACGCCGCACGGCGACAACCACGGTCTCTGGATCGATCCGAACGACTCGAACCGTTTGATTGAAGGCAACGACGGTGGCGGATGTGTCACGTTCGACGGCGGCTACACCTGGTCGAGCATCCTGAACCAGCCGACGGCGCAGTTCTATCATGTGACGGCTGACGATCAGGTGCCGTACAACATCTATGGTTCGCAGCAGGACAACTGGGCGATGCGGCTGCCGAGCATCGGCTTCGAGGGTGCGATTTCCCAGAAGGACTACATGGAGCCGGGCGGCGGTGAGTCGGGCTACATCGCGATCAGCCCCAAGGAGCCGAACACGGTCTTCGGTGGCGGGATCGGGACCGGGCTGGGGCACGGACGGCTGATCGCCTGGAACCCGCAGACGCGGCATGCCCGCAATGTGACGGTCTGGCCGGAGGTCGTTGGATTTGGTGGCGGCGCCGACCAGCTCAAGTACCGCTTCCAGTGGACGTTTCCGGTTGAGTTCTCGCCGCACGACGATGACGTGCTGTATGCCACGTCCAACTTCGTCCACAAGTCGACCGATGAAGGGGCGAGCTGGGCGGTCATCAGCCCGGACTTGACGCGCGATGATCCGGAGCGGATCAAGTCGTCGGGAGGGCCGATCACGGCTGATAACTCGGGCGCTGAGATCTACTGCACGATCTTTGCCTTCCGCGAGTCGCCGCTTGAGGCGGGTTTGCTGTGGGCCGGGTCCGACGATGGCCTGGTCCATGTCTCGCGCGACGGTGGGAAGAACTGGGAGAATGTCACGCCGTCTGGTTTGCCGGAGCGGTCGCGGATCAGCATCATCGAGCCGTCGCCGTTCGATGCCGGGACGGTCTACGTCGCGGCCAACAATTACCAGCAGGACGATCTCAAGCCGTACCTGTTCCGCTCGAACGACTACGGCAAGAGCTGGAAGCTGACCGTCAGCGGCATTCCCGACGATGAGTTCACGCGGACGATCCGCACCGATCCGGCACGTCAAGGGCTGCTGTATGCAGGGACCGAGGTTGGGCTGCACGTCTCGTTCGATGATGGTGACTCGTGGTCGCCGTTCCAGGCCAACCTGCCGGTAACGCCGATCCACGATGTGATCGTTAAGGGGACCGATCTGGTGGCGGCGACGCACGGACGCTCGTTCTGGATCCTTGACGACCTTTCGCCGGTGCATCAGATGGCTCCGGCGACGGCGTCTGAGACGGCTGTGCTGTTCCAGCCGCGTGACACCGTTCGGTTTCGACAGTACGGGCGCGCGTTCGGGTCGACGCCGGGTATCACCAACTACAAGATGACCGGGCCGACGACGGTTGCGTATCGACCAGTTGAGACGGCGATGGGGAACACGAAGGAAGTCTTCCTCGACGCCGGTCACAACCCGCCGAACGGCGCGATCATCCACTACTGGCTCAAGGAACAGCCGGGGGATGAGCTGACGGTGACGATCCTTGATGCTGATGGCAATGAGGTGCGCTCGTATTCGAGCAAGAGCGAGGATCCGCCGAAGGCGCCGGCCGCTGCCGGGGCAAACCGGCTTGTCTGGGACTTCCGCCACAGCAGACCGACCAAGCTGGACGAAGCGCCGAAGAACGATCGTTTCGCGCAGATGATGGAGGCGGGAGCAGCGCCGCGTGCGCTGCCGGGTTCCTATCAGGTGCGGCTCAAGGTTGGTGAAACGGAACTGACGCAGGAGTTCAAGGTCGTTGACGATCCGCGGCTGCCAGTCTCGGTGGACGATCTGCGCGAGCAGTTCGATATGAAGCTCTCGATCCGCAATGACATCTCGACGGTACACGAGGCGCTCAACCAACTGCGTGCGATCAAGAAGCAGGTCGAGGCGTGGGAGGACCGGCTCAAGAACGACAGCAACCGCGAGGAGGTTGTTACGGTCGCAGGCGAGGTCAAGGAGGCGTTGGTTGCCGTCGAGGGCGAACTGACGAACCTTGAGTCGGACAAGCCGCAGCCTGGCACGGCGAAGCTGAAGGAGAAGCTGGTCGCGCTCTCGATGATGATCGATGAGTCCGACCACGCGCCAACGCACGGGGCCGTTGAAGTGCAGGCAATGATTGGCGACCAGCTTGAGACGATCCAGGCGCGGCTGCGCCAGACGATCTCGGATGACGTGCAGCGGCTGGTGAAGCTGCTCGAATCGGCGAAGGTTCCGACGATCGTCGCCTGATCTGAATCCTTGGGGACGCTGGGAACGAGAATTCTTCCTGCGTCTCCTTATCTATCGGGTAGGGGCGACAGGAGAAGGGCGACATTGCGATGATTGCCCCTACCGGAGGGTTTTAGTCGAGTGTGGAATCGGTGACGATTGAGGCGAAGAAGGTGGGCTCGATGCTGCCGCCAGTGACGATGCAGACGCTTTTGCCGCGTTGAGCGGAGGGGAGTGATAGCGCGGCTGTGGCGGCGAGGGCGCCCGAGCCTTCGGTGACGAGCTTGTTGCGGAGGGCGAGGTGTTTGATGGTCTTCTTGACATCGTCGTCGGAGACGAGGACGACATCGTCGATGACCTCGCGCAGGATCTCGAAGACTTCGGGGACGACGAGCGGGACGGCGACGCCGTCGCAGATGGTGTTGCAGGTGACGGACATTGGCTTGCCGGCCGCGAGGCTCTGGGAGAGGGCGCAGCAGCCGTCTGGCTCGACGGCGACGATGCGGATGTCGGGACGCATTGCCTTGACGGCGGTGCCGATGCCGCTGCTGAGGCCGCCGCCGCCGACGGGGATGAAGATTGTTTCGACATCCGGCACGTCTTCGAGGATTTCGAGGCCGATCGTACCGGCGCCGGCCATCACGACCGGGTCGATCCACGGGTGGATGAAGGCGTATGGTTCTTCGTCCCAGCCGTGCTCGGCCATGTAGCTGAACAGGTGCTCGCGGGTGACGAGGACGGGCGTGCCGCCGTATGAGCGCATGGCTTCGATCTTAGCAACGGGAGCGTCTGCGGGCATCAGGCTGCGGGCGGTGACGCCGAAGTAGCGTCCGGCCCAGGCGAGTGCCTGAGCGGTGTTGCCGGAACTGGTGGTGCTGATACCGGCGGCGCGGCGTTCGGGTGAGAGGGAAGCGACGGCGTTGAAGATGCCGCGCAGCTTGAAGGAGCCGATCGGCTGGAGGTTTTCCAGCTTGAGCAGAATGTCGCTGGAAGCGTCGTACGAGTGCAGCGGGACGACCGGCGTCCGAACCGCGATGCCGCGCAGGCGCTCGGTGGCGGCATATATGTCATCGAGTGTTGGCCGGTCAGTCACGTACGTTCCCCTCGATTGTCAGGTTGCGCTCAGTCGCCGTCCCCGGCGATCATGATGCGCTGAACCAACGCGAATCGATCGTCCGTCTCCCTTGTCGTCCAGAGCCGCAGCGAAGGACCTCTCCGCGCGAGCCGTCCGTATATCAAGACCGGAGAGGTCCTTCGCTGCGGCTCTGGACGACAGGGGGAGTGCATTCGTTCCTTCCGAACGACCAACACGGTAACTTTGCGATGGTCGCCTACTCAGCGTGATGTAACGGCTGTCGCAGAGCGCAACTTACGTTCAATCAGGTTGAAATCCTCGTCATCGATCTTGTGGACATTGCCCTGGAACGCCAACGTCCAGTTGGCGGCTGGCCACTTGGCGACGTAGGTCATCTGGCGGGCTACCGGCTCGGCTGGGATGAATGCGCCTTCGTCGAGGATCAGCTCTGGCTGGATCTTGACGCGGTACGGATAGTCCTCGGCGTCCTTCTTCGGGTCGCGGCTCTTCCAGATCGGGGTATGATCTTCATAGTAGTCACTGGTGATCGTCGCGTAGCCAGCGAACGCTTTGACGCCGGTAATGTACCAGACGATCCGGTCGCCAGGTTTCATCGATTCGGCCTTCTTACGGTGTCGGCTCTTGATGCCCTGGACCGTGAAGTCGAGGCTACGGGTTGCGGCGAAGTTGTCAGGCGAGCCAACGATGATCCAGTTTGTGGGCGTATTGTCGGGCATCGAGTATCTCCTGTCGTTCAGCAGGGCGGTCGCGGCCAGTATGCCAGCGAGTGTACGTTCAGTCCAGTGAGGGTGAGGCGGAATCATGACAGTCGACAAGAGCGCGGTGGCGCGGCAGCTGGCGGCAATTGTCGGTGAGGGGCATGTCGTCGCCGATCGTGCGGGGCTGTCTGTCTACGAGTACGACGCGTCGGATGAGGCTATCGCCGGGACGCATCAGCCACTGCTTGCTGTACTGCCGGGGACGGCGGAAGAAGTGCGCGACGTTGTCCGCGTGGCGTTGGTGCATGACCTGCCGGTCGTCGCTCGCGGCGCGGGGACGGGGCTGGCTGGTGGCGCGATCGCCTGTCGCGGCGGGATCATGGTCGTCATGACGCGGATGACCGCCATTCTGGAAGTCAACGAGATCGACCGCTACGCGATCGTTGAGCCGGGGCTGGTCAACCTCGACCTGTCGCTGGCGATCGCTGACCGGGGTTACTTCTTTGCGCCTGACCCGGCCAGCCAGCGCGCCTGCACGATCGGCGGCAACATCGCCAACAACTCGGGCGGGCCGCATTGTTTGAAGTACGGTGTCACCAGCAACCACATTCTCGGGTTGGAGGTTGTGCTGCCAAGTGGTGAGCTGGTCTGGGTTGGTGGGTCCTCAGCGGAAACGCCGGGCTTCGATCTGACCGGCGCGATCGTTGGCTCCGAGGGCACGCTGGGGATCGTCACGAAGGCGATGGTGAAGCTGACGCGCAAGGCCGAGGATGTCGCCATCCTGCTGGCGGCGTTTCCGTCGATGGAGGCGGCATCGCGGGCTGTGTCGGCGGTGATTGCCGACGGCATCCTGCCAGCGTCGCTGGAGATGATGGACGCGCTGACGATCTCCGCTGTTGAAGCTGCCTTCCATTGTGGCTACCCGACCGATGCGGCGGCGGTGCTGCTGGTTGAGCTGGACGGAATGCGTGAGACGGTTGCGGAGCATAGCGAGGTCGTTTCGCGGTTGTGCCGCCAGAACGACGCGCAGATGGTCCGGCTCGCGACGACGAAGGCCGAGCAGGACCTATTGTGGCTCGGGCGGAAATCGGCATTTGGGACGCTTGGGCGGCTCGCGCCGAACTACTACCTGCAGGATACGGTCGTACCGCGCACGAAGCTTCCGGCGGCACTTGAGTTTGTCGATCTGCTCGGTCGGGACTTCCGACTCCAGATCGCAAACGTGTTTCACGCGGGTGATGGCAATCTCCATCCGTTGATGTTGTTCGACCGCTACGAGCGCGGCGCAATCCAGCGTGTGCTTGAGGCTGGCGACGCGCTGCTGGAGCATTGCATCGCGGCGGGTGGCGCGGTCAGTGGCGAGCATGGGATCGGAATGGAGAAGAAGGAGACGCTGTCGCTGGTCTTCAGCGTTGATGATCTGGCCGCGATGGCTGGCCTGAAGCGGTCGTTCGATCCGCGCGAGCTGTTCAACCCCGACAAGGTGTTCCCAACCGCGTTCTCGTGCGGTGAGCTGTCCAGAATCAAGCAGCAGGCGCTGGTGCAGGACGGTATGCATGTCGTCTGAGGTGAAGGCGTCGGTAGCCGGGTTTGGGAGTCTGGCTGCTGAGCAGATCAGCGAACCACAATCGGTCGGGGAATTGTCCGAGTGCCTGCGCCGGGCACGTCACGATCGCGCGCGGTTGCTGATCGCGGGTGGTGGGACGCGGCTCGCGTACGGCAACAGTGGCGGACCATTCGACCAGATGCTGCTGACCCGGCAATTGAACCAGGTAATCCACTACGAGCCGGATGACATGACGCTTGCCGTCGAGCCGGGCTGCACGATCGAGCAGATTACGACGCTGCTGGCTGAGAACGGCCAATTCATCGCGCTGGATGTCGCGCACCCTGAGCGGGCAACGATCGGCGGTTCGTACGCGACGGGGTTGAGCGGTCCACGGCGGTTGAGCGGCGGATCGCTCAAGGATTGGGTGATCGGAGTCGAGGTGGCGGGCGTGGACGGGACGGTTGCGCGGGCCGGTGGGATGGTTGTCAAGAACGTGACCGGCTTCGACATGATGCACCTGCACTACGGGGCGCTGGGTGCGTTCGGCGTTGTGACGCGCCTCAACCTGAAGGTGTTTCCGCAGCCTGGGGCCTGCCAGAGTGTCGCGCTGGCATTCGATGACGCGACAGATGCGCATGCAGCCGGGATCGCGCTGCTCCGTTCGCAACTCCAGCCGAGCTCGATCCTGATCGCCAACGACGATGGCTGGCGCGTGCATGTGCGGATTGATGCACCACCGTCTGCGATTGACCGGCTGGTTGAGCGTGCGATCGCGACGGCGGAGGAAGCGGCAGCGTCGCGAGATCGCGTAGTGCTGGACGGCGGCAGCGCTGCCGTCGCGCCGTTCGTGCGTGCGGTCAATCTCACATCCGGTCGGGTCATCGCCCGGCTGCCGATCACGGCAACGCGGCAGGTGGGATTGCTGACATTGATTGGCGCGGGCCGCGATGTTGAAGCCTGTGCTGATCTGGGATCGGGCCTGATCTACCTTGCTGCAACGGCGACGCAGATGATCGACGGGCTGCTTGACAGCGAGCAGGCGTCACTGACGTGGTTGGCATTGCCAGTCTCAGCGCGGGTTGGCGGTGATGTCTTCGGGCCGCTGGCAGGCCCGGCAGCCGATGTCGTCCGGCGGCTGAAGGACTCGTTCGATCCAGATCGACAGTTGAATCCGGGCCGCTTCGTGCTTGGCCTCTAGAACTGGTTGGAGACGGTAGATGCAGGTAGTCGACGCACCACAACTCGCGCGAGCGGCTGTCGAGCCGGAAACGTTCACTGGATTCTCCGGTCCGGACGCGCCGCCTGTGGATGTCATCCGCTCGTGCGTCCACTGCGGCTTCTGCCTGCCTGCCTGTCCAACCTACCGGGTGACGATGCGCGAGCGCTCGTCTCCGCGCGGACGCATTTCGCTGATCAAGTCGGTCTCCGAGGGCAAGCTCGACATCATGGACGAGACGTTTCAGCAGGAGATGTATCTGTGCCTGAATTGCCGCGCCTGCGAGGCGGCTTGTCCATCGGGCGTCAAGTATGGCGAGCTGGTCGAGTCGGCGCGCGCTCAGATCGAGGCGACGGTGACGCGAGCGCCGCAGGTTCGCGCAGCCCGGACAGTCGCGTTTCAGGGAGCGTTCGCTGATATGCGACGCTTTCGGACGTTGTCACGCGCCCTGAAGCTTTACCAGCGCAGTGGCGCGCAGGCGGCAGTGCGGCGCTCGGGGGTGCTGAAGCTGATGCGGCTTGAGCAGCAGGAGACGATGCTGCCGGAACTCAGCGACGAGTTCCTGATCCCCGGTCGGGAGTACTGGCGCGGCGAAGGCAACCGGCGCGGGACGGTCGCGCTGCTGGCGGGCTGCGTGATGAGCACTGCGTATGCCGACGTTCACCGAGCGACTGCGCGCGTGTTGGCGCGAAACGGGTTCGACGTGATTGTGCCGCCGGGACAGGGCTGCTGTGGCGCGCTGGCGGTTCATTCCGGTGATCTCGACGCTGGACGGGAGGGAGCGCGGGCGAACATCGATGCGTTCGACCGGGTGGATATCGACGCTGTCCTCGTCAATTCGGCGGGCTGTGGTGCGGCGATGAAGGAGTACGATTTCCTGCTGCGCAACGATCCTGCTTACTCCGAGCAGGCGCGCCGGTTCGCTGGTTCTGTGCAGGACGTGACCGAGTTCCTCGTCGCCCAGGGGCTGACCGCCGAGCCAGGCCGCCTCGATATGATGGTGACGTACCAGGAGCCGTGTCATCTCGTCCACGCCCAGCG
>Ga0136611_10003090_pt1 | contig 11619 bp, 8 predicted proteins | sample AntDrymUQ2232306_2_FD_106645 | JGI IMG/M metagenome (GOLD analysis project Ga0136611, IMG submission 106645) | Polar desert sand microbial communities from Dry Valleys, Antarctica - metaG UQ223 (23.06) | ecosystem: Environmental > Terrestrial > Soil > Desert | place: Antarctica: Dry Valley... | reverse complement strand
CTGTGTACCACCTGGCCGCCCTCACCCATGTGGGCGAGTCGTGGAAGCAACCGGCCGAGACGGTGCGGGTGAACACCCTCGGGACCCAGCACGTCCTCGATGCCGCACGCTCGTGTTCCACCGTGCCTCGCGTGCTGCTCGTCAGCTCGGCCGAGGTGTACGGGGCCGTGTCGCCCGATGAGCTGCCGCTCACCGAGGCCTCCCCGCTCCGGCCGGCCACCCCGTACGCGGCCAGCAAGGTGGCGGCGGAGTATCTCGGTGTGCAGGCGCATCTGGGCTTCGGCGTTCCGGTCATCCGGGTGCGGGCGTTCAACCACGTGGGGCCGGGCCAAGCGCCGACCTTCGCCGTCTCGGGCCTGGCCCGCCGGGTGGTCGAAGCCGAGCGCTCGGGTGCCCGGTCCATCGTCGCCGGCAACCTGGCCGCTCGAAGGGACATCACCGACGTGCGTGACGTGGTCCGGGCCTACCGGCTGCTGATGGAGCGTGGTGCACCGGGCGGCGCATACAACGTCTGCACCGGCGTGGATGTCGCCATCTCCGAGGTGGCCGACATGCTGCTCGATCTCTCGGGGTCCAACCTCGAGATCTCCGTCGACCCTGCCCTCATCCGTCCCCTCGACCTACCTGTCCTGCGGGGCGACCCGGCCTTGCTCGTTCGAGACACCGGGTGGCATCCGGAGTGGCAGCTCGACCAGACGCTGGCCGCCTGCCTCGACCACTGGCGGGCCGAGCCCCCCGACTGAGCGTCCGCCTCATGCGCCGGCCGCGCCGAGGTCCTCGTCATGTGCGTCGTCGAGCCGGGACAAGAGGTCGCGTCGCAGGCCCAACCAGACGCCGGCCAAGGTGAGGATGACGCCGGCGCCTGCAACGGTGATGCGCGGCCCGATGAGGTCAGAGAGCATGCCCTGCAACAGGGCGCCGACGGGGTAGGCACCCGTGAAGGCCATGATGCGGAACGCCATTACCCGGCCCCGCATGTGATCGGCCACGATCACCTGCACGGCGGTGTTAGTGGCCGAGATGACGGCGAGGAAGCCGCCGCCCACGACCACCAGAGCGGCGAGCCCGACGGCGTAGTTGGGAGCCAGCGCGAAGACGACCACCGCCCCGCCGTAGAGCAGCATGGCCCAACGCACCAGCGACGCCCGGCTCAGCACGTCGTCCCATCCGCTCACGATGGGAGCCGCCAGCACCGCGCCCACCCCCAGGGCGACGTTCATCAGGCTGAGCCAGCGGGGCCCGACCTTGAACACCTCGGCCGCGAACACCACCGTGAACTGGAAGATCGGGTTGCCCAGGCCGCCGATCAGCACCGCGACCACGACGCCGACGATGATGCCGGGTTGGGTCGTCGTGTAGCGGATGGCGCGGCGGAACTGGCGTAGGAAACCGCCGCTCAACGCGCTGGTGCGGGCCGCCTGTCGGGTGCGCACCAGGGCGAGGGCGACGAGGACGAAGCCGAAGGAGACGGCGTTGAGCAGGAACGCCCAGCTCGGACCCAGCGTGGCCAGCATGATGCCGGCGATGCCCGGCCCCAGGGCCCGGGCCGCGTTGAACTGCAACGAGTTCAGCGCAACTGCGGAGAGCAGGTCCTCCCGGGGCACCAGATCGTTGACGAAGGACTGCCAGCTCGGGATGTTGAGGCCGGCGAAGACGCCACCGAGGGCGACCAGAGCCAGGATGACACCGGGGCTGCGGACGCCTCCCGCCCATGCCGCCCAGAGGGCCACCGCGGAGAGGGCCAGGAGGGATTGGGTGATGAGCAGCACCCGGCGGCGGTCGAAACGATCGGCCACCGAGCCGGCCAGCGGCCCGAGGAGCATGGCCGGGATGAACTGGAAGAACGTGGCCAGCCCGACCCAGAACGCGCTCTCGGTGACCTGGTAGAGCACATAGGGCACGGCCAGGTTCTGCACCCACGAGCCGGTGTTGGACGCCAGCGCGCCGAGCCAGAAGATCGTGAAGTCACGGTTCTTGAACGCCCGCAGAGCTCGGCGGAGGCCGTGGGCCGGCTGGTCGGGCTCTGCGGCTTGTTCGGGCTGGTCGGACATCGGGACGCTCCCAGTGAAGCACTGCCTCCCGAGCGCAGCCATCCCGGGCCCGGAGCGCTACGCAGCCCTGGTGAAGCTGTCGATGCGGCTGCGGACCTCCCGTTCGATGTCCTTGCCGAGACGGGTGAGCTGCTCTCTCGCCTCGCGGGTCTCCGTGTCAAGGCGCTTGGTCAGCTCCGTCCGCTGCACCTGGGCCTTCTGGAAGGCCACCACGCCGAAGCCGACCGCGGTGTAGACGCCTTCGCGCAGCAGGGTGGTGACGTCTCGTGCGTCGGTCATCGTTGCTCTCCTCGAGGTTTGGTTGGACCAACATCGTACAGCAGTTGATAAACAACAGCTAGCACAGGCGTCGTGCCGTTCGGGCTCTGTGGGCGCAGGTACGACCCGGCTACCGTGCAGGCGGCCATGAGCACCCAGGCACCACCGGACTCTCCGCCGCACCGGGACGAGCCCGTTTCCCAGGCCGGCGCACCCCCGGTGGTGGCTGTCATGGTGCTCCACGACGCCGGGCCGTGGCTGGAGGAGTCGCTCGAGGCGCTCGCCGCCCAGGACTACCCCGACCTGTCGGTGTTGCTGATCGACGCCGGCAGCGCCGTCGACCCCACGAGCAGGGTGGCAGCCACCCTGCCGTCGGCCTTCGTACGTCGAGTGCGGGACAACCGGGGGTACGGCGCCAGCGCCAACGAGGTGATGGCCGTCGTGGAGGGGGCCACCCACTTCGTGTTCCTGCACGACGACGCCGCCCCTGAGCCGGACGCCATCCGGATGCTCGTGGAGGAGGCGTACCGTTCGAACGCCGGCGTCGTGGCCCCGAAGCTGGTGGACTGGCGCGAGCCATCGCGCCTGTTGGCGGTGGGCGGGGGAGCGGACAAGGCCGGGGTCACCACGCCGGTCGGACGAGGCGAGCTCGACCAGGAGCAGCACGACGCCGTCCGCGACGTGTTCGTGGCGCCAGGCGGCTGCACGCTCGTGCGGGCCGATCTCTTCACGACCCTGGGTGGCTTCGACGCCGGCATCTCCATGATCGGCGAGGACTTGGACCTCAGCTGGAGGGCCCAGCTCCTCGGTGCCCGCGTGGTGGTCGCTCCGGCCGCCAAGGTGCGCCACCTCGAGGCCACGGCATCCGGCATCCGGCCCCTGGAGCCGGAGCTGGTGCAGACGTCTCCGAGGCCGATCGGCCGCACCGGTGGTTACGGCGTCGCGCCGCTGGTGTGGCGCCACCGCCTGCGCACCGTGCTCAAGGCCTATCGGCCGCACCGGCTCGTCCTGCTGGTGCCGCAGCTGCTGGTCGTGAGCACCGTTGAGGCCCTCATCGGCCTGGCCACCCACCGTCGGCGCCGCGCCTCCGGGTTCGTGGCCGGCTGGCGATGGAACCTTCGAGGGCACGGGCTCTTCGCCGCCCGTCGGGTTGTGCAGCGTCAGAGGGCCATGCCCGATCGCGCCCTGCGATCGATGCAGAGCCGGAGCCGGACCCGGCTGTCCGGTCAGCTTCGCACCGGGCTGCAGGCCGATGAGCGGACGATGGGAGCGGCGGGACGGGCTCTGTCCTCCACCATGCGAGGGGGCGGATTCTCGACCACCGCCACCGTGCTGGGTCTCCTCGCCCTGGTGCTGGTGATTGGCACCCGCGGCCTCCTCGCTGGTGCCATCCCCCAGGTCGCCGAGCTGGCCGCCCTGCCGGAGAGCCCCGTCGGTCTCCTCCGGGAGTTCGCATCGGGTTGGCGCACCGCCGGGCTGGGATCGGAGACCCCGGCGCCACTCGCCTTCGCGCTGCTGGGGATCGGCGGCTCCGTCTTCCTCGGAGGGATGGGCCTGCTGCACAAGGTGCTCGTCCTCGGGATGGTGCCCCTCGGCATCCTCGGCATGTTCCGGCTGGCCACGCCGCTCGGCTCGTGGCGGTCCCGCCTCGTCGCCACGGTGCTCTACGCCGCCGTGGCGCTGCCCTATGACGCGCTGGCCCGGGGCCGTTGGTCGGGCCTGGTGGCCTATGCCGCCATGCCGTTCGTGCTGTCCCGACTGCTTCGGGCCAGCGGCATGGCTCCCTTCGGAGCCAGGGCGCCACTGGAGGACGCCATGCTTCGAGTGCCGGCCACCCCGTTCCGCCGGGCCCGATCCTCTGACGACCGGTACGACGACGAGGTGCAGCCGACAGCCGCAGGAGGCGGGGCCCTCGACCCCCTCGACCTCGAGGAGCTGCGGGTGGCAGAGGTGGCCATGGAAGGTCGTCACCACGTGGCCCACCCGCCGGAGACCGACTGGGTTCGGCCCGGCCCGAAGGCTCCTCCCGGCACCGTCGCACAGCAGGTCGTTCCCCTGTCCTTGCTCCTCGCCCTCGCCGGAGCCTTCTCGCCGGCCACGGTCGTCGCCACCCTGGTCGCAGCCGTCGGCCTGGCCGTCGGCTCGCTGGCCACGGGACACGCGGCGGCCGGCTGGCGCATGTTGCGCTTGGCCGGCGCGGGCGTGCTCGGTGCTGCGGTCCTCTGCCTGCCGTGGACCGTGGGCGTGGCCGCCGGCGGGTGGCCCGCGCTCCTGGGCCTTGGGCCGCCGCCGAACGCCGGGCCGAGCTTCGCAGATGTCCTCCGCCTGGCCCCGGGCCGACACGGCGGCGAGCTGCTCGGCTGGGCACCGCTGGTGGCGGCCGCGCTGGCCCTGCTCGTGGGGCGCCGGTGGCGGTTCGAGTGGGCCGCTCACCTGTGGGCCGTCGCCGCCTGCACCTGGGGGCTGTGCTGGGTCGCGGCCGAGGGGTGGCTCGGCGTGCCCGCCCCGGCCCTCGATGCCCTGCTGGCCCCTGCCGCAGTGGCGTTGTCGCTCTGTGCCGCCCTGAGCCTGGCCGCCTTCCAGGTCGACCTCCCCGGCTACCGGCTCGGGTGGCGCCAGGTGGCCTCGGTCACGGCCGGGTGCGCCGCGGTGCTGGCCGTCCTGCCGCTTGCGTTCGGCGCCCTCGACGGCCGCTGGGAGCTCCCGCGACGCGACTTCGCCGGCCTGTTCTCGTGGATGCCGGAGGTGGAACCGCAGGGTTCCTTCCGGGTGCTGTGGCTGGGCCGGCCCGAGACGCTTCCGCTCGCCGCCTGGCCCCTGTCCGACGGGTTGGCCTACGGCACATCGCGCAACGGAGCGCCGGACGCCACGTCGCTCTGGCTCGGCTCTGACCGAGGCGGTACCAAGCGGTTGGGCGCAGCCGTGGAGCTGGCCCGCCGAGCGGAGACGAGCTCGCTCGGGCACCTCCTCGCCCCGATGGCGGTGCGCTACATCGCTGTGCCGGCGGCGGTCGGCCCCAGCGGCCAGGGGTTGCCTGCCCTGCCGCCGCCCGCGGACCTCACCGAGGCCTTGCGCGCCCAGAACGACATCAAGCTGGTGGGCCTGGATGACGCGGTGGCGGTCTACGAGAACGCAGCCTGGGCTCCCGGGCGCGCCTCGGTGCCCGCCACTGTCGCCGAGGCGAGCCGGGGCCAGTGGCCCGAAGCGGCGCGCACCACCGACCTGCGTGGCGCCACTCCGGCGCTGTCCGGTGAGCACGCCTCGGCACGTTTCGAGGGATCCGTCAGTGCCGGCGACGTCTACTTGGCCGAGTCGGCGTCTGCCCGGTGGGTGCTGGACCAGTCGGGCGAAGCGCGGCCCCGACGAGACGCGTTCGGGTTCGCCAACTTGTTCGAGAGGGTCGCACCAGGCCCGGCCACGCTGCGATATCGCACCTCGCCTTGGCGATGGGCGGCGCTCGCGGCCGAGGCCCTGTTGTGGATGGGGGCGCTGCGGTTCCTGGCCATCAGCCGAAAGCGCCGCCGGGCCGTGTCCTCCCGTGCTCAGGCGGCGGGTACCGCGGCGTGAGGAGCGGGCCCGGCGTCGGGTCGTCGCCGCCCACCGAGGTCAGCTTCGCCCGCCGCGTGACGGTGGTGGCCGGCCTGGTCGGGGCTCTCCTGACCGGCGCGGCGGTCGATCGCCTCCCCGGCCCCTTCGAGGCCGACGGGGGGGCGGTCCGGCTGCCGCCCGGCATGCCGGTGGCCGCACCTCCGGCCGCGCTGTCGTCCACCTGGTATTGCGCAGGTGGCACGGCGACGGTTGGTGGCATGGCCGACGCCCACGTCACCATCGCCAACCCCTCGAGCCGGCCGGTGCAGGGCACCCTCCGCGTCCACCCGAGCGACGGGGAGGCCCGCACGGTCCCCATCGCCGTCGGTGCCCACGACCGTGCCAACTTCCGCATCGGCGATGTGGTCGCCGCGCCCTACGCCGCCGCGACCGTGGAGCTGGATGGCGGCGGCGTCGTGGTCGAGCACATCGTGCACGGCCCGAACGGGTTCAGTGCTTCCCCGTGCGCCTCCACGCCCAGCGAGAAGTGGTACCTGGCCAACGGTTCGACCGGTCGCGACGATGAGCTGTTGATCTTCCTCTTCAACCCGTTCCCTGAAGACGCCATCGTCAGCGTGGCCTTCGACACCGAGGAGGGTCGACGGGTGCCGCAGGACCTCCAGGGCGTGATCGTCCGCAGCGGCCGTCTGCTGGTGGTCAAGCCCGCCGACCACTTCCGGTACGCCTCCGTGGCCACCGCCGTCACGACCCGCCGAGGCCGTCTGGTGGTCGACCGCCTCCAGCGGCGAGGCGGAACCCGACCCGGGCTCTCCCTCGCTCTGGCCGCCCCGTCGGCCGGACCGGTGTGGTACTTCCCCGAGGGCAGCACCGCGCCGGGCACCGACCAGTCCATACACATCTACAACCCGGGTGAGCGCGAGGCTGACGTCGACGTGGAGCTGACCCTCGAGGCCGATTCTGCCGAGCCGTTCACGCTCAAGGTGCCGGCCGGCCAGCACACGACGCTGGCCCTGGGCGCGGAGGACCGGGTGCCCAAGGGACCGGGCTTCTCCGTCACCGTGCGGTCCATGAACGACGTGCCGGTGGTCGCCGAGCGCACCATCGCAGCCGCCACCCCCGCCGCCCGCAACGGTGTCACCCACACGTTCGGGTCGAGGGTCCTGGCGCGCGAGTGGGTCCTGGCCGTCGGGGGTGCGACCGCCGCGTTGGCGGAATCGGTGGTCGTGCAGAACGCCGGCGATGCCGACGCCACCGTCGACGTGGTCGGCCTGCAGGACGGTCGGGAGGTCGCGTTCCCGGGCCTGCAGGGCCAGCACGTGCCGGCAGGCGGTCGGGCCGTCCTGCCCCTGGCCGACCATGTGCTGGCGCCGGGGCTGTCGCTGGTGGTCAGGGCCTCGGCCCCGATCGTCGTCGAGCGGACGCTCCACCTGGTGACCGGCGTCGGTCTGAGCGCCACCGTGGGCATCCCGTTGTGGCCGGCCGGCTGATGGACACCAACCGCGTCGTCGTGGCGCTGGTGCTCGTGGTCTTGGCTGCCGCCGTGGCCCTGGTGATCCGGCGTCGCCATCCGGAGGCGCCGACCCAGCCCCGGCGGGCCACCGTGCCGACGCAGCTCGACCGCTCGGACTTCCCCACACCCGACGCGCCATGGTTGGTGGCCGTCTTCACCTCGAGCACCTGCGACTCGTGCGCACGGGCCGTGCCCAAGGCGGCGGTGTTGGCCAGCGCGTCCGTGGCCTTCACCGAGGTGCCTTACCAGTCACAGAAGGCCTTGCACGACCGCTACGCGGTCGACACCGTGCCGACCATCGTGATCGCCGACGGCGACGGCATCGTCCGGAAGTCCTTCGTCGGCACGCCGTCCGCCACCGACCTGTGGGCCGCCATGGCCGAGGCCCGCGATCCCGGGTCGAGCCCGGAGCCCGAGCTCGGGCGCTCGCCGGGCTGACCCGTGGCCGCGCTAGTCGCGGGCGGTGCCACCGTCGAAGGGGGTCCGCATCTCCACCGTCTCGTCCGGGGACATCCGAGGCATCTCGACGGTGGCATCGTTTGCGGCCGGGGTGGCGGCCGAGACCGCGCCGATCGGCACCAGGGGCTTGATCTGGTGCTCCTGCACCGAGCGACCCGCCGCCGCGTCCACCAGCTGCTTGACCTCGGCTCCGTCCAGCGTCTCCTTCTCCAGCAGCGCCCGGGCCACCCGCTCGAGCCCACCGCGGTGCTCGCCGAGCACCTGCGTGGCGCGGTCCTCCTGGCCCCGAAGGATGTGCTCGACCTCTTGGTCGATGACTCGGCTCGTCTCGTCTGAGTAGTCGCGGCTGTGCATCAGGTCGTCACCGAGGAACACCGCTCCCTGGGAGCCCCACGCCATCGGGCCGATGCGGTCGCTCATGCCCCATTCGCGCACCATCTTGCGGGCCAGCTCGGTGTTGCCCACCAAGTCGTTGTTGGCGCCGGTGGACAGGTCGCCGTAGACCAGCATCTCCGCCACCCGTCCACCCATGCGCACGGCGAGGGAGTCCTCGATGTAGTTGCGGGGGTAGAGGTGGCGCTCTTCCATCGGCAGCTGTTGGGTGACGCCCAGCGCCATGCCGGTGGGCAGGATCGTCACCTTGTGCACCGGGTCGGCGTTGGGCAGGACATAGGCCAGCACGGCGTGGCCACCCTCGTGGTAGGCGACGCGCTCCTTCTCGTCGTCGGACAGTGCCATCGAGTCGCGGCGCTGGCCCATGATCACCCGGTCCCGGGCCGCCTCGAAGTCGCGCATGGCGATGGCGTCGGCTCCCCGCCGCACGGCGTGGAGAGCGGCCTCGTTCACCAGGTTGGCCAGGTCGGCGCCACTCATGCCGGGGGTGCCGCGGGCCACGAGCTCGAGGTCGACGTCGGGGCCGACGCGCTTGTCCTTGCAGTGCACGGCCAGGATGGGCAGGCGCTCCTCGAGGTCGGGGAGCGGCACGACCACCTGGCGGTCGAAGCGGCCAGGACGCAGCAGGGCGGGATCGAGGATGTCGGGCCGGTTGGTGGCCGCCATCATGACGATGCCCTCGGTGGTCTCGAACCCGTCCATCTCCGAGAGCATCTGGTTGAGCGTCTGCTCGCGCTCGTCGTGACCGCCACCCAGGCCGGCACCCCGCTTGCGCCCGATCGAGTCGATCTCGTCCACGAAGATGATGGCCGGGGCCTGCTTGCGGGCCGTCTGGAAGAGGTCGCGCACGCGGCTGGCGCCGACACCGACGAACATCTCCATGAAGTCGGATCCGGTGACCGACATGAATGGCACGCCGGCCTCGCCGGCGACCGCTCGCGCGATCAGCGTCTTGCCGGTGCCCGGGGGACCGACCAGCAGCACACCCTTGGGGATGCGAGCCCCGACCTCCTTGAACTTGGCCGGCTGCTTGAGGAAGTCGACGACCTCGTTGATCTCCTGCTTCACCCCGTTGTAGCCGGCCACGTCGGCGAAGGTCGTGCTCGGCTTCTCGGTGCTGAACACCTTGGCCCGCGACTTGCCGATGGACATGATGCCGCTCATCTGGCCCTGCGCCCGCTTGGCCATCCAGACGTAGAACCCGGCGATCAAACCGAAGATGAGGAGGTACGGCAGCAGGCCCTCCAACAGGCTGGGCGTCTCGGTGAAGTAGTCCACCGCCACGCCCTTGTCGCCGAAGAGCTTCATGTCGCCCTCGATCGGAGTCTGTGGGCCCTCGGCTGCGTAACGGGTGCCGTCGGCCAGCTCGCCGGTCAGGCGGCCGGTGGTGTTGTCGATGTCGGCCGTGCGCACCTGCCCGGCGTTCACCTGGTTGACCAGCTCGGTGTAGCTGAGGGTGCGGCGGGCCGGGGGCTGGAACAGCGCCGACAGCATGGTCACGAGCACGACCAGTCCCACCAGCACGAGCACCACCCAGCGCCACTTCTGCTCCGGCGCCCCTGGGAGGATGCCGCCGGGCCGCGATGGCCCGCCCTTCGGCGGGCCGGGGCGGTCCTGACCTGAGCGGTCAGGGGGCCCGGTGCGAGGGTCGTTCGGCGAGCGGCTCATGCATCCATCGTAGAGGCCACCCCCGGAAACCCCGGTCGCCCGCAGGGCGATGCGGAATCGGCCATCCACCGCTGCGGTGACCGCGCTCAGTACCGTTCCGGCCATGGTCCGTTCCCGCCTGTGCGCCCGTCCCGGCTGCGGCGCGGCAGCCGTGGCCACCCTCACGTTCCACTACCTGGACCGCCAGGTCTGGATGGACAACCTCGACGAGGAGCCCGACCCTACGGGCTACGACCTCTGCGCCCGTCACTCCGAGCGACAGGGAGTTCCGCTCGGGTGGGTCCTGGATGACCGGCGGACGCCGATCATCCCCCTGCGCTCGTCGATAGCCGTGTAGGGCATCTGACGCATCCTCCGGGCAGATCCTCAAGGAGTAGGGCTGGCGCGTCGAAGTACAGGGAGCATGGTCGTGGGCGGCCTGCGAACTGGAGGAACCACCATGGATTGCCCCAAATGCCGCGCGCAGCGTCTCGTCGAGATCGCGGTCAAGATCGCAGGCCGAACCGTGACGCTGCACAGCTGCTCGAAGTGCGACACCCGGTGGTGGGACGACGAAGGCGCGGTCATCGACCTGCCCGACGTCCTCGACCTGGCCACCGTGCGCCGCTGAGCGAGGCCTGCCCGGCGCGAGGGCGGTCCCGGCTGCGCTGACATTCGCGGCAACATGGGCTGCTGTGCGCCGCCCGTCCCCTTCCTCCCTCGTGACCGCCGTGCTGGTGGCGGGTTCGGTGGCTTTCGTCCTGGCCCACCTGCACCTCGAGCTCGTCCTGGCCGACACCACGGCGACAGGCGGGGACATGGGGGCGCATGTCTGGGGGCCCGCGTACCTGCGGGACCACCTGTTGCCGCATGGCCGGATCACCGGCTGGACGCCCGACTGGTACCTCGGCTTCCCTGCCTACCACTTCTACTTCCCGCTTCCGAGCCTCCTCGTGGTCGGCCTCGACCTGGTCGGGCTGCCGTACAACGTGGCGTTCAAGCTGGTCACCATCGCCGGCCTGGCCTCGTTGCCCGTCGCCGCCTGGGCCTTCGGTCGTCTGACCCGACTTCCGTTCCCGGGCCCGCCGCTCCTGGCCGTAGCGACGGTGCCGTTCCTGTTCGACCGGTTCCACACCATCTGGGGTGGCAACATCGCGGCCACCCTGGCAGGCGAGTTCGCTTTCTCCATCGCCCTCTCTCTGGCTCTGGTCTTCCTCGGGACGCTCGCCCACGCACTCCGCACCGGCCGTCATGGCGCCACCGCGGCGATGCTGCTCGGAGCCACGGCGCTCACCCACCTGCTGCCGACTGCGTTCGCTGCCGTCGGGGCGCTGTTCGTGCTGTTGTGCCACGCCCGCCAGCGGCGGACCTGGTTGCTGGCCCTCGCCATCGGTGGAGCCGGCACGGCCCTGGCCGGCGTCTGGCTGCTGCCGTTCTTGGCCCGCCTTCCCTACAGCAACGACATGGGATGGGAGCGGACGGACACCTACCTCGAGCACCTTCTGCCGTACCTCCGCACCGACGTCAGCCGAGGGCTCACCCAGCACTTCATCGTGGTGGCGCCACTGGCCTTCCTGGGAGCCACCCTCGTCCTCCTCCGCCGGCGCCGGGCCGGTCTGGCGTTGGCCGGCACGGCCGCCACCATGGGGCTGGGGTTCGTCGTCTTGCCCGCGGGCGCCATCTGGAACGCCCGCCTGCTCCCGTTCTGGTACCTCTGTCTCTACCTGCTCGCCGCCGTGGGGATCGCGGAGG
>Ga0136611_10003089_pt1 | contig 11624 bp, 9 predicted proteins | sample AntDrymUQ2232306_2_FD_106645 | JGI IMG/M metagenome (GOLD analysis project Ga0136611, IMG submission 106645) | Polar desert sand microbial communities from Dry Valleys, Antarctica - metaG UQ223 (23.06) | ecosystem: Environmental > Terrestrial > Soil > Desert | place: Antarctica: Dry Valley... | reverse complement strand
GGTATGCTCTCGATGACCGGGCGGGCTCGATTGCTCGCCGCGGCGGGGCGACGGCCGGTCGATGCGACGCCGGTGTGGTTCATGCGGCAGGCGGGGCGGTGTTTGCCTGAGTACCGGGCTCTGCGCGAAAAGTACGACTTCATGACGGTCGCGACGACGCCGGAACTGGCGGCTGAGGCGACGCTGATGCCCATCGATCGGTTTGGCGTCGATGGGGCGGTGCTGTTCGCCGACATCATGCTGCCCCTGGCGGGGATGGGCATCCCGTTTCGGATCGAGCCGAACGTGGGGCCGGTGATCGACAATCCTGTGCGGACGGCGGCGGACGTGGCTCGCTTGCGAGTTGTGGAGGCGGAAGAGGCGACTCCGTACGTGCTGGCGGCGCTCCGTTTGCTTAAAACGGAGCTTGGTGATCGGGCGGCATTGCTCGGATTCTCCGGAGCGCCGTTCACGCTCGCCTGCTACATCGTTGAGGGTCGTTCATCGCGCGAATACCCGAAGACGAAGGCGCTGATGTACGGCGATCCCGCTACCTGGCATGCCCTCATGAACGTGTTAACGGAAGTTGTGATTCGATATCTGAAGGGGCAGATCGCGGCCGGGGCGGATGCCGTGCAGCTCTTCGATTCGTGGTTGGGCCTGCTTGGACCGGACACCTACGAGCGGTTCGTGATGCCGTACTCCGCCAGGATCTTCGCGGCGCTTCATGATCTGGCGCCGACGATCCATTTCAGCACCGGCACCGTCTCCTTACTCGAACGGATCGCCTCGACCGGACCCGACCTCGTCAGCGTGGACTGGCGTCTCCCCTTGGACGATGCCTGGGCCCGGTTGCATCTGGAGCAAGGCATCCAGGGCAACCTGGATTCCACCCTCGTGATGGCGCCGTTCCCCGCCGTCGCGGCCGGCGCGCGAGACATCCTTCGGCGAGCCGGAGGGCGGCCAGGACACATCTTCAACCTGGGGCATGGGATCTTACCCGCGACCGACCCCGACGTCCTGACGCGGCTCGTCGAGTTGGTCCACACCGAGCCACGCCTGAAACAACCGACGAAACCAACTTACACAGACTGCGACGTTTGTTGACCGTCTCCTATCGTCCTGGAGCCTGTTCTGGACTTTGAGCCGCGAAGGTGATTAACCGATGGGCCATCAGACAGGCGAAGGCGACGAAGTGCAACCCGGCGACCGTCCCCGGCAGCCGTTCGTAGTCGCGGGCGAGGCGGCGGAAGCGGCTCGTCCAAGCGAACGAGCGCTCCACGACCCAACGTCGTGGCAACAAGACGAAGCCCCGTTTGGCCTCAGGAAGCCGCACGACCTCCAAGGCGATCCCGTGCGCGGCGGCGGCGGCCATCGGGATCGGGCCGGGATAGGCGGCGTCGACATAGGCCAGCTCGACCGTCTCCCCGGTGGCGGCCTGGACCGCCGCAGCCAGCGCCGCGACCTGATCCCGGTCCTGGGCATTGGCCGGGGTGACCCGCAGCGCCAGCAGATGCCCCAGCGTGTCGACGGCGAGGTGGATCTTGCTGCCTTTGCGTTTCTTGTGGCCATCGTAGCCGCCGCGCGCCCCGCTCTCGGGGGTGCTCTGCACCGTGCGGCTGTCGAGGATCACCGCCGTGGGGTCGTCGGCCCGCCCGTCGATCCAGCGCGGCATCGCCCGGAGATCGTGGACCATATCGGCGAAGCAGTCGGCATCCAGCCACCGGCGGGTTTGTTGATAGACCGCTTCCCAGGGCGGGAAATTGGTCGGGAGGTAACGCCATTGAGCTCCCGTATGCACGATCCAGCGCAGGGCGTTGTAGACCTCGCGCAGGTCGTGGCGCCGCTGGGGGGCATCGGCGGTCATCAACGTCAGGTAGGCGGCAACGAAGGCCCATTCGTCGTCCGTCACATCCGAGGGGTACGGTTTGCGGGGCTGGTTTTCCATCCCCTCAGCCTACCAAGTTCATAACAGCCTCTAAGGGAGGGAATGGTTCTGGGGGTACTGACGGACTTCCCGTCGTCGCGGAGGGGCAAGTGGATCGTCATTCTGAGTTGGATCGTGCTTGGCGCGGTCCTGCTGCCGCTCGCGCCGACGCTGGACGAGGTGACGGAGAACGAGCAGTCGGCTTTTTTCTGAGAACGCGGAGTCGACCCACGTGGTCGAATTGGTGCAAGATCGCTTCCCGAGCGACGAGACTCCAGCCATCATCGTCTTGCACTGTCCAGTTGGCATGACCGACCAGGACCTCGCGGCGGCGCAGGCGCCGAATGACTGGCTGCTTAACGAGTCGCCGGAGTACGAGGACCGCAATGGCGTCGTCTCGGTCTTCGCGACAACGGGGGCCGAGAGTTCGCTGCGGTCGCCGGACGGCCAGACGATGACGCTCATCGCCAGCATTACGGGCGAAGCGGCGGAGGAGCTCTATCTCGACACGATCTTCGGAGGTGAGGGTGTGCCGGGACAACGCGGCCCCCGCCGTCACCCGTGGCGAAAGGCCCCCGGGTTGTATGAACTTGGAAACCCGGCTGAAGCTGGCTCGCGACCTCTCGGCGCCCCACCTCTTGAGACGTCGCCAAAATCCCGATCATTGCGAAAACGTTTGTAAATTCGGCGTCCGCCACCAATGAGGGGTTGAAAAGGCGCGCGCCGATCGTCCCCAGCTTTCGCCATTACTGAGGTCAAAGACGACCATCCCGCGACTGTTAACGATGCCGCGCGGATCGACGCTATCGCGCTGGCTATACTGGAAGGGCGGGCGCGCTCGGCGCCACGCGCTCCAGTACGCCGAAACGTACCAGCGAAGGGTCTGCCAACGGAATGGCGATCGTTGCACCCGCGATGCCCGTCGCGACCGAGACCCAGCGGATCCTGGTCGTCGACGATGAGCCGACGATCCGGGAGATGCTGAGTTACAACCTGCGGCGAGACGGTTTCATCGTTGAGACGGCGGACGATGGGCGAGAGGCGCTGGCACTTGCCCGAAGTACGCCGCCGGATTTGGTCGTGCTCGATATCATGCTGCCGGGGATGGATGGGTTCCAGGTCTGCCGGGTGCTGCGGCAAGAATCGAACGTCCCGATTCTGGTCCTTTCCGCCCGAGGCGAAGAGTTCGACCGGGTTCATGGGCTGGAACTCGGCGCGGACGACTATCTGACCAAGCCGTTCGCGATGCGGGAACTGCTGGCGCGGGTCCGGTCGCTCCTGCGGCGAGCCCAGCTACCGCCGACACGGTCGGAGGCGACCGGCAATGAGTCCGCGAGTTCTTCTGGGAATGGGCAGGGTGGGCAGGCCGCCACCGCAGTCATCGCGGCGGCGCTCGTCGTGGGCAATCTCGAAGTCGATGTGGCCCGGAGGCGGGCGAACCGGGGTGGGACCGCTCTGACCTTGAAGCCGAAGGAATTCGACCTCCTTCACTATCTCGTCCGCAATCCGGGCATCGTCCTTTCGCGGGACGCGCTGCTGCGCGAGGTGTGGGGATACGACTATCCGATCGACACCCGCACGGTCGATGTCCACGTCCGTTGGCTGCGGCAGAAGGTTGAAGACGATCCCAGCGCGCCACGGTTGATCGAGACTGTTCGGGGGTTCGGGTACCGCTTTGTTCCAGATCCCCATTAGTCCTTCGCAGGCGGCAAGTGAGCGGGCCGATTGGGACGGAAGCGGGCCGAGATTGCGGGTTTCCGCGGTCCGGACCCTCCGGTGGCGGCTGGCGTTGCCCTACATCGTGATCATCATCGTCGTCATGACGATCCTGGACATCTCCCTCGCCATCGCCATCCGCAACGAGTATCGAGACCAGTTGTCGCGCAACCTCGGTGATCAGGCCGAGCTCGTGGCGCGGCTGACTGAGCCGAGCATCGCGGCCGGTGGAGGACAAGAGGCGGTCGATCCGATCGTGCGGGGGTTGATCGGGCGGATCGACACCCGGGTGACGGTGATCGGCATCGACGGGACCGTCCTGGGTGAGACCGATGTCGACGTCACGACGATGGAGAACCATTCCACCCGGCCGGAGTTCGAGGACGCGCTCCTCGGGGAAACAGGCGAGTCGGAACGGTACAGCACGACGGATGACGAACGGTTACTGTACGTCGCGGTGCCGATCGGCGACCCCACAGTCGGGGTCGCGCGGGTCGCGGTTCCGGTCGACCGAGTCGAGGCCGCCGTGTGGGGATTGCAGCGGGGGTTCTTGATTGCGACGACCATCGCCGCGCTGCTCGCGGTGGGCGTGTCCCTCTTTGCGGCGGGGCGGATCTCCACCTCACTTGACCGGGTGCGGCGGCAAGCCCAGGCCGTGGCGGCGGGCCGATTGGACGTTTCGGTCGATCCGGATTCGATCCGGGAGATCGGGGACCTCGGGCGAGCGTTCAACTCGATGACGGGCGACTTGCGCCGCCTCGTCGGTGAAATCGAGCGGTCTCGGATCCGGTTGGAGGCGGTGCTGGCGTCGTTGCAGGACGGCGTCATCATCACCGATGCCGCCGGTGAGGTCGTGCGAATGAACTCCGCCGCTGGCCGGATGCTTCGGGTTGAGCCCACGGAAGTCGTGGGGCAGCCGTTCGTCGTGGCCTGTCGCGACCATGAACTTGCGGAGTTGCTGCGCCTCGCGCTGGCGCGAGGGACACTGCGAACTGCCCAGATCGAGTTCGGTTTGGATCGGCTCATGCTCGAAGCCAGGAGCCAGGCGGTCGTGGGGACGCATGAGACCCTTGGGCTCGTCGTGCTGCGGGACGTGACGGAGCTTCGGCGGCTGGAGGCCATCCGGAAAGAGTTCGTCGCGAACGTATCCCATGAGTTGCGAACGCCGCTGGCGTCAATCAAGGCGCTGGTCGAAACGTTGGAGGCGGGGGCGATCGATGACCGACCGATGGCGGTGGATTTCCTCGCAAGGATCGTCGGAGAGGTGGACCGGCTCGCCGCGCTCGTTGATGAGTTGCTCGATCTTGCCCGGCTGGAATCGGGGCGGATCACGCTGCGGCTAGAAGCACTCGATCCGAGTGATCTGATCGGGCGGGCGGCGGAACGCCTAAAGCCGCAAACCGAGCGCGCCAGATTGGACCTGGAGGTGGGGGTGGACGGCGGGTTGCCCGCGGTCCTGGCGGACCGGGCGCGGATCGAACAGGTCCTGCTCAACCTCATCCACAACGCGATCAAGTTTACGCCGGTCGGGGGGCGAATCATCGTCTCCGGGCAAGTGGACGAGGACATGTTGCTAGTCTCGGTGCGCGACACCGGGGTGGGGATCGCCGACGACGAAGTTCCCCGTATTTTCGAGCGGTTCTATAAGGCGGATAAAGCGCGTCGGTCGGAGGGCACCGGACTTGGCCTCGCGATCGCGAAGCACATCGTGATCGCCCATGGCGGCGCGATCACGGTCGAGAGTCGGCGGGGAGAAGGGACCGTCTTTCGTTTTACGCTTCCCCTGGCGGCGCACTCGGCGATTCCGGTGGTCATCCCTCGGGGACGGGGCTTTGTTCGCGTTCCGAATTAACCCAGGCGCAACACTGTCTTTGGCTATTGAGGATATGCTCAGGCAGAGAAAGTGACGCGAGTTACGCCTCCCCGATACGTAGGGGTACCGAATGGCTACATCGACGGCATATCCACTAGTACTCTTCATCGAAGACGATTTCGCGTTGATCGGCGAAGCGACCGACTTTCTGGAGCAAGAAGGACTCTCGGTGCAGGTGGCGAGAGATGGCGCCAGCGCCCTGGCCCTCGCGAACGAACGGCGGTTGCCGGACGTCATCGTCGTAGATCTCCTGCTCTCAACATTCGACTCGTATGTGATGTGCAGGGCGTTGCGTGGGGCCTTCGGCGTGCCGATCATCGTGACGACTCCGTACACGAGCCGATTCAGTGGCGAAGCGGACGTTGTCCTCGCCCGACCGCTAGATCTCACTGTCCTCGCGACCCGCATCCAGGCCTTGCTAACGCGGACGCAGCCGTCGGTCGAGGTGATCCGAGCCGGAGATCTTATGGTGATGCCGCGCGCCGGACGCGCGTTCCTGGAAAACCGGGAACTGGACGTGAACGCCGATGAAGTGGCGTTGCTCGCGCGACTTGCGGCTACCGCCGATCGCCCGGTCCAGAAAGACGACCTGCGCGGGACCCTACGCGGCGTCGCCGCCGATACGGACCCACGTGTCGTGGACGTCCATCTCGTCCGCTTGATGGTGAAGCTCGAAGGCGCGCGGACGGTGCGACTGCGCCGGACTCCGATGAACGACGCCTACGTGCTATCCATAGCGGTGGAACCGACGCTCTCGGTAGCGGTTTCGGCTTAGCGACGGACTCGTCCCGGATTTCCCGATTATTCCGTAGCCCCACCAAACCGAGCGGCGGCCATTTGGCCGCCGCTCGGTTTGGTGGGGCGTGCCTAAGCCACGGATGACGAGCCTCGCCCGTCAACGATGGCCGGAGCGGGGATCGAGCGCATCCTGGAGCCCGTCGCCAAGGACGTTGAAGGCGAAGACGGTGAGGGTTAGCGCAAGGCCAGGGAAGGTGGTGTACCACCAGGCGTCGCGAAAATAGTTGCGGGCGTCGGCGAGCATCGTGCCCCATTCAGCGGAGGGCGGTTGGGCGCCGAGGCCGATGAAGCTGAGGGAGCTCGTCGCGAGGATGGCGTAGCCGACGTCGAGCGTGACCTGAATGATGACAACCGGGATTGCGTTCGGGAGGATGTGCCGGAAGATCAGCCGAGTTGGCGGGATCCCGAGACCGCGGCCGGCGGTGACGAAGTCGCGTTCCCGGATCGTCAGCACCTGTGCCCGCACCAGACGGGCGTACCACGGCCAGAAGACGGTCGAGAGGGCGATCATCGTGTTCGTGAGACTTCGCCCGAGAGTCGCGGCGATGGCGATCGCGAGGACGAGGGCCGGGAAGGCGAGGAACATGTCGGTGATCCGCATCAGGATCTCGTCCGCCAGCCCGCCGAGATAGCCGGAGACCGCGCCGACGATGGTCCCGAAAACGACCGCGAAGATCAACACGACGAAGGCGACCTGGAGAGAGACCCAGGTGCCAACAATGATCCGGCTAAAGATGTCGCGGCCGAGTTCGTCCGTGCCGAACGGATGGCTGAACGATGGCGACAGCAGTTTCGACGCGGTGATGTCCTGGGCATAGGGGTCGGCGGGGGTGAGTTGGACGCCACGGGCGTCGAGAAAGCCGATTAGGGCCATCAGAAAGAAGACGGCAACGACACATGTACCGATAAGGTTCAGGCGATTGCCGAGGAGAAAGCGGCGCAGGTTGCGTCGAAGTTGGCTACGCTGTGGGGGGCGAACCGTGCGGCTCAAGGTGCGGTACCCCTCGTCGGGGTCGGCCGCGGCCGATGGGAGGGGGACTGACAGCCCTGCGGCGGAGATCTGTTCGGCGCTCATCGGTAGTTGATCCTGGGATCGAGGAAGAGGTACAGGACATCGACGACGAGGTTCATCATCACGAAGATAGCGGCGATCACGAGGGTCGTCGCCATGATCCCGTTGTAGTCGATCTTCTCGATCGCCGAGACCGCGTAGCGGCCAATGCCAGGCCAAGAGAAGACGAGTTCGACGAGGAACGCGCCGGAGAGCAGAAGGCCGATCTGGAGACCGATCGAGGTGACCGTCGGCAGCATCGCGTTCTTGAGCGCGTGACGAAAGATGACGACTCTATGCTCCAGACCCTTGGCGCGGGCCGTCCGGACATAATCCTGATTGAGCACCTCGAGCATGCCGCCCCGAACCATGCGCGTGATGACCGCAAGGGATCCATACGCGAGTACGAGGGCGGGAAGCAGCAGGTGCTTGGCGGCGGTGCCGAAGACCTCCCAGTTTGCGGTGAGGAGGCCATCGACCGTGTAGAGGCTGGTAATCGTCGTAGGAGGATCGACGCTCTGCGGGAGACGCTCACCGTCAGGGAGCCACTGCAGCTTCCCAAAGAAGATGAACTGGGCCATGATCGCGAGCCAGAAGACCGGCAGGGCTAGACCCGAGATCGAGATGAAGCGGCTGATGTGGTCGATCCAGGTATCCCGCCGCACCGCCGAGAGGACGCCGAGCGGCACACCGACCAGCGTCGAGAGGACGAACGCCGCGAGCCCAAGTTCCGCGGTCGCGGGCAGATAGCGTTTCAAGTCTTCAGAGACGGGGCGGCGTGTGGCGGTCGACTCCCCGAAGTCGAACCGCAGGGCATCCGTCACGTAGGTGACGTACTGCACCGGCAGCGGATCGTTCAGCCCATAGCGCTCACGCACGACTTCGAGCTGGGCCTGACTGGAGCGCGGGCCGGCGATCATCCGGGCCGGATCCCCCGCGACGAGGCGGGAGAGGCTGAACGTCATGAGCGACAAGCCGAAGAGGACAAAGATCAGAAAAAAGAGCCGCCGGACAATGAGCCGGAGAATCACTGGCGCTCCCTTCAACTGGCGGTCGACGCCCGGCGTCTGATCGGGATGCCAGACGCCGACCGCCAGTCGCCGAAACTAGGAGACCGCCCGAGACATTTTGTAGAAGGGGTAGGAGCTGAGGTAGAGCGGGTTGTTGAAGTAGCCCTGGATGTCGCTGCGCAGGATCGTGTAGTAGGTCGGCTGGCCCTGGTAGATGCAGGGGGGGTCTTGTTCGGTCAGGATGTTCTGGGCTTCCTTCATGAGCTCGACGAGACGAGCCTCGTCGGTGTAGGTCGCGGCCTCGACCATGATCTCCTCGAACCGCGGGTTGACCCAGTCTCCGGCGTTGCTGCCGCCGCCGTCCTGGGCCGCCTCGGTGAAGTTCGGGTAGAACTGGTTGTAGGGGTCGTTGTAGTCCGGCCACCACGCCCACGAGCCGATGAAGTGCGGCTGTTCCTCGGCGGGCATGTCACCGTAGATGAGTTCTTCCTGCTGCCCGCCTTCGACCTCGGCGATCTCGAGGGTGAACCCCATCTCAGCCAAATTCGCTTGAAAGAGCTGGGCGGCGGTGCGCTCCGGCTCGTCGCCGGCCGTGAAGATGTACTCGAACGTGTCGCCCTCGGCGAAACCGCCGGAGAGGATCAGCTCCTTGGCGCGGACGAGGTCGGTTTGCGGGAGATAGACCGCCGGATCGTATCCACGGACGGTGTCCGGCAGAGGACCGGACCGCTTCATGAGGCCCTTGTAGGCGCCGTCGATCGTCTCCGAGTACGGATAGGCGAGAGAGAACCCGAGCCGGACCTCCTTCGACACCAGACGGGGAACGTTCATGATGATCCAGTTGACCCTGGTTGTGTCGTAGGTCAGGATCTGGAGATCGGAGTTGTCCTGCATCGCCGCGACATCGTCCGGAGTGAGGTCGAAGGTGAGGGCGTCCGCCTCGCCCTGCTCGATCAGCAAGCGGCGAGTCGCGTTCTCCGGCACGATCCGGATCACGACCTCATCGAACTCAGCGCCGGTGAAGCCGCCATGGTAGCCCTCGAACCGAGTCAGGACCTGACGTTCGCCGGGAAGATTTTCAGAGAGGATGTACGGCCCGGTGCCGGCCCCTTCGGCGTTGAACTTCATCCACTCGTGGGCGTACGGGTCTTCCTCGGTCTTGTTCGCCTCGATGACGCGGGGGTTGACGACGAAGGGGCCGTACTCCGAAGCCATCGCCGCAAGGAAGAGCGGCTGCGGGCGGCCAAGGTCGAAACGGATGGTGGTGGCGTCGACGACGACCATCTGCTCGGGATCGGTGACGAACCGCTTCAGGACATCCGCGACGGCGGCGCCGAGCAAAAGGTATCGCGTGAACGAGTCCTTGACCGCCTGCGCGTCGCAGGGACTGCCGTCATGGAACGTCGCGTTGGGCGCCAGGGAGAACGTGTAGGAGGAGCCGTCGGGGTTGCCTTCCCAGGAGAGAGCCAGCATGGGGTCGTACTGATCGGTTGCGCTGCCTTTGTACTGGATCAGCATCTCGTAGGTTCCAAGGAAGATCAGCGAGGCGCGGCTGCTGTAGGAGTAATGGGGATCGAGCTCGGCGACATCGATGCCGGAGATGACCGTCAAGGTGCCGCTGCCTTCTTGGTTCGATGACCGCCGCGCGCCGATTGGAGCCGGAGCCGCCGCCGCTTCGGGCGCGTTGGCCATGAGCGCGGTGATGACCGGGGTCGCCAACCCGAGCTTCAACCCATGGGCGAGGACATGGCGCCGGTCCATGCGCCCGGAGAGGGCGGCGGCGAAGAACGAAGCGCGGCGAGGGTTGGTCATCTCTTCCTCCTGGAGCGTTCGCGACGGATCACCGTCGATGCGTCGATCGAATCTACTGTAGTGACCTCGCCCGATTGGGAAACACATTCAACCCGCGGGTCAGCACAGTTGGTGCTGGCTGTGGGGTTGCCACGGGGAAACAGGATCTGTCCCTCCGGTTTGGTCTTTCGCTCTCAGCATCCCTAGTGGTAAGCCGCGACACTATAGGGTCTGATTTTCTCCCGTGCAAGGTCAGCACCCACCGTGAACGACCGACGGTGTTGGGCGTTCCGCACAAAGTGTAGTCTCATGACGGCGGCGTGCGGGGGATTCTCGATGCCGGGGTGGTGCTCAGCGACGTAAGATCTGGGCCTGGAATCGCCGATCGTCGCGGAAAAGTCTCCGGCGCGAATCGCCAGAAGCCGAGGCCGGCGACGACCGACAGGACCGCGCAGAACCACAGGGCGCTCTCTGGCGTAACGACATCGGCGATGACGCCGAGCAGGAGCGGGCCGACGACATAGCCGCTATCGGACAGCATCCGATAGCCGCCGAGGGTCGCGGCGGTCTGACCCGCGCGGGCGGTATCCGCCGCGTACGCCGCCGGGGCCGCGCCGCTGATCCCCGACGCCGTTCCCCACCAGGCGCAGGCCACGACATACCATCCGAAGCTCGGGGCGAACGCGAACATCAACATCGCGGTGGCGGAGAGCAACGTCGAGGGGACGATAACGGGTTTTCGCCCGAACTTGTCGACCAGAATGCCGGCTGGGACGGTAAACAGCAGGCCCGCGATGCTGACGAGGCCGAGTCCGAGGCCGATCTGATCGGGCGTCAGTTGCATCTCGTCTTCCGCCAACAGCGGCACCACGTTGAAAAGGCCGCCGGTGCGGGCGAAGAACGAGGTAAAGCTGACGAAGCCGATCCAAAGCAGCCCTGGGGTGCTCCACACGAACCGCATCTGTTGCCAGAAAGGCGTCGCCGCCGCGGAGACCGTCGCTGCAACCGTGCCGACCGCCGAGGCCATGTTGGCTCGAAGATCGCGGGTCTCTGGAACGCGCCGCCACGCGAGGAAGCTGACGCCAGCGGCGAGGACGGCATAGGCGATAAACGGGGTTCTGAGGCCGAACTCCGTCGCCAGGAAACCGCCAGGAAGCGCGCCTGCTCCCACGGCGAACAGGAAGACACCCTGATACGTCGCCATAACGCGGCCGCGAACGTGGGGAGGCGATATGTCCGCCAGAATAATCTGGCCTCCGGTCAAGACCATCGACGCTCCGGCTCCGGCAATGAAGCGGGCGATGAGAAAGACCGTGTAATCGGGGGCGGCGGCACAAGCGAGGTTGCCGATGACGGTCAACAGTCCGCCGATGAGGAGGGTCCAGCGGCGGCCATGGCTGTCCGCGATCCGACCCGCCGGGACGGCGATGAGGAACCGCGCCAGCCCGTAGACCGCGATTGTGAGGCCAATGGCGGTTG
>Ga0136611_10003088_pt1 | contig 11625 bp, 10 predicted proteins | sample AntDrymUQ2232306_2_FD_106645 | JGI IMG/M metagenome (GOLD analysis project Ga0136611, IMG submission 106645) | Polar desert sand microbial communities from Dry Valleys, Antarctica - metaG UQ223 (23.06) | ecosystem: Environmental > Terrestrial > Soil > Desert | place: Antarctica: Dry Valley... | reverse complement strand
CCTTCGGCGAGCGCGGCGCGCGCATCCTCGTCGTCCGGCCGCCTTCCGATCCGGAGCGCCCGTACCAGGCTCTGCTCAGCGCCGTCCGGATGCAGCGGGATCCTGGCCACGGCGCTGGCGACCCGCATCGCCGGCGAGCTCGCCGCCTCCGACGACGCGGCCCCGGTCGCCGTCGAGGGGCTCGCGCTCGAGCTCGTCGCGGCAGCGGTGCGCGCCTCTCCCGGGCGAGTGCCCTCGCGGCGCCCGTCCTGGCTCGCCGGCGTGGTCGAGCAACTGCACACGGAGCGGCCCGGATCGATCGGCCTCGCCGACCTCGCCGCGGAAGCAAACGTCGACCCGGCGCATCTCGGCCGCGTCTTTCGCCGCCACTACGGCGTCTCAATCGGCACCTACCTGCGCCGGCTCCGGCTCGACTGGGCTGCCGCGACGCTCGCCGACACCGACTCCCCGGTGGCGCGAATCGCCTCCGAGCAGGGATTCTCCGATCAAAGCCATTTCACGCGCGCCTTCAAGCGCCACACGGGCGTCACCCCGGCGCGGTACCGGCGGCTGGCCAGGAGGGCCTGACCAGCCGCCGATCGTGGGCTAGCCGCGGACCCGCACGTTCCCCTGGACGTCCCAGGGACCGAAGCGCGGCAGGTTCGGGCTGTTGCAGAAAGCCTCGTTCGCCGCCTCGGTGCCGAAGCCGACGAGGCTCGAGCGGTCGGGTGCGGCGTGGGCTCCCTCGCCGTTGTCGAAGACCGAGAACCACGCATACGTCCCGGCGGGCAGCGTCGGGTCATTGCTCACCTCGATCACGCCGCCGATCTTGGCTCGGTTGCCGTCGTAGACCTTCAGGCAGGTCACGGCGACGTTGAACCTGAAGGCATCGCCCTCGACCACCTGGTGATACTCGAAGCGGCCGCTGACGTTCCCGTCCGCGTCCGCGCGGGCGTTGAACGAGAGCGTTCGGTTCTGAACCTCGTGGGTTAGGCGACGAGTGCCTCTCGACGCAGGAGGCGGTCAACTTGAACTACGCCGCAGGCCGCCCGGGGTGCTCGAGCAGCTACGGCACCCGGCGCGGCTCGAAGCAAGCTACAGCCTTCGTGGCAGAGATCGATCGAGAGATCGAGCAACTACGACAGCAGGAGAGTCGAAGGCCAAGCGGCTTCGCAGTCGCCGATCCTTGGGGAGCGCATGCTTGGAACGCCTTGCGTTGGCACACGATGAACGCAGAACGTCTGAGGAGTGCGGTGCGAGCCTGTTCAGTGGATCATCTGCGCCGATACCGAGGTTCACGCCAGGAAGAGGCGTTGCACCATCAGATCGCGGATCGTGGTGTGGGTCTGCCGCAGACGAAGCGAGTGGTCGAGGGCTCCCGCTAGTCGCTCGTCGCGGAAGCGTTCCCATGCTGCTTGCGATTCTCAGACCTCGATCATGCGGAATCCTTCATCGGTGGGGCCGGCGACGTGAACCAGGAGTCCCTCAGGGCGAGGGGCTCCGATGGCTTCCACCCGCTCTAGATAGGCGTCCCAGCTCGCAGGGACGTCTTGCACGACGGCGTACGTCGCGCCGGGCACCTCGAAGGGCAGCGATTGGGAACCAGGGGTGGAGAGCGACGGCTGTTCGAGTGGGCTCACATCTCGATCCTGGTGGAGGCCGGTAGAGGATCGGTCGAGGCTGGATGGGTCTGACGCCGCCTGACCGTCGTACGATGAAGCGATGCCACTCGACTACCGGATCCTGGGGCTGCTCGAGATCACGCATGACGGCGAATCGGTTGTGGTCAGTGCCGCGAAGGAGCGGGCGCTTCTCGTCCACTTTCTTCTCCACGCCAACGAGCGAGTGTCGGTTGAGAGACTGGCGGCGACGATTTGGGACGAGCGACCGCCGCCGTCGGCGCTCAAATTGCTTCAGCTCTACGTCTCGAACCTGCGCAAGGCGCTGGGTCCCGGCGTGATCGCGACGGTTGTCGGCGGTTACCGGCTCGACGTCGCCGCTCCGGAGCTCGACAGCCTCCGCTTTCTCGCGCTGCTGGACGAAGGGCGTGCCGCGCGGGCGCGTGGTCACCTCCGGGTGACGTCGGAGGCTTTCGCGGAGGCGCTCTCGTTGTGGCACGGAACCGAGATCGCGGGAGGTGGCCACGACCGCGATGCCGCCCCCCTAGAGGAGCGGCGGCTCGAGTGCTTGGAGGAGCGGTTGACCGTGTTGGTCGAACTGGGCGAGCACGACGAGGCGTTGCCGGCCCTCACGACGCTCTGCGCCGAGCAGCCGCTTCGCGAGCGGCCACGGGCGCAGCTGATGCTCGCGCTCTACCGCGCCGGCCGGCAGGCCGATGCGCTCGAGGTCGTCCGCGACGCGCGCCGGACACTCGACGAGCAACTCGGGCTCGAGCCCGGCGAGGAGCTCCGTTTGCTCGAGCGGGCGATCCTGCGCCACGATCCCGAGCTCGCACCACCGGCGCCTACCAATCCAATGCGGCCTCTGCCCGTGCCGAGGACGCAGCTGATCGGGCGGGAGCGCGAGCGGATGGAGCTGCGCGCGCTCGTCCGGCGAGCGGACGTTCGCTTGCTCTCACTAGTCGGCGCGGGCGGAAGTGGCAAGACGCGCCTTGCGCTCGCGCTGGCCGCCGACGCCGGCGATCTCTTCTCCGATGGGGTCGCGCTGGCCGAGCTCGGCGCGGTGCGCGAGCCCGCGTTCGTGGCGCCGGCGGTAGCCGCGGCACTCGGGGTCTCGGAACGGCCGGGCGAGCCGCTCGGTCAGACCGTCGCCGAGGCGGTTGCCGATCGCGACGTGCTGCTCGTGCTGGACAACTTCGAGCAGGTCTTCGAAGCCGGGCCGTTTCTGTTGGAGCTCCTCGGAGCCGCGCCTCGCCTCACGCTCGTCGTCACGAGTCGTCGCGTGCTCCATCTCTCGGGTGAGCAGGTGTTCACCGTGCAGCCGCTACCCGACGACGACGCCGTCGCGCTCTTCCTCGCCCGCGCCCAGGCGGAAGATGCGACGAGGGTGCTGCCGCCCGATGCTCTCTACGACATTCGGGAGATCTGCCGGCGCCTCGACGGGCTTCCGCTCGCGATCGAGCTCGCAGCAGCGCGGGCGCGGCTGCTGACGCCGCGCCAGCTGCTCGAACGTCTGCGGGAGAGCGTGACGGCGCTGGCCACAGGCCCCCGCGATCTTCCGGCTCGCCAGCAGACGCTGCGCGACACGCTCGCCTGGAGCGTCGCGCTCCTCGAGCCGGACGAGCGACGGAGCCTGACGGAACTCTCGGTCTTCTCAGGCGGCTGTTCGTTGGCCGCGGCCTCCCGTGTCGCCGGCGCCGACCTCGATCGCCTGGCGACACTCGCCGACCACAGTCTCCTCCACCAGGATCCGGCCGGTACCGAACCTCGCTTCCTGATGCTCGAGACCGTGCGCGAGTACGCGGCCGAGCACCTGCGCGACTGCCGCTCTGACGTGGGGCGCACGCATGCTGAGTACTTCGCCGAGCTGGCGGAGGGAGCCGATCTGCGAGGCCCGGATCAAGGACTATGGCTGGAGCGCCTCGCCCGCGAGCGCGATAACCTCCGAACCGCTCTCGACCACGCCGCCGCGACCTCCGACGCGGCACTCGAGCTGCGACTTGTGAGCGCGCTCTGGCGCTTCTGGTGGCTCCGCGGCGAGCTGGCCGAGGGCCGCGGCCGACTCGAGCATGCGATCGCGAGCGGATCCGATGCCGACCCATCACTCCTCGCCCAGGCGTGCGCCGGCGGGGCCGGGATCGCGTGGAGCCAAGGCGACCCCGGCCGAGCCCAGGAGCTCGCGCACGAGGGTCTCCGCGCTGCCGCCGCAGGTGGCAACGACGTGGCCACGCTGTACTGCCACACAGTCCTTGGGCTCACCGAGAAGGGCGCACGCAACTTCGAGCGAGCGCGCGAGCACCTCGAAAAGAGCGCGTCGATCTCCCTGGCGCTTGGGCGCGAGTCCGACGTGAACGTCGCGAAGATGAACCTGGGGTCGGTCGCTTTCGACTCGGGTGACTACGCCACTGCGGTTCCGCTGTGGCAAGAGGTGCTCGCCTACCATCGCGGACGAGGCGCAGAGGAGGGGAGCGCGATTGCGCTCCTCAACCTAGGCCTTGCCGCCTACTGGCTCGATCAACCCGGCGAGGCGGGCCGACAGTTCGCCGAGGCGGAGACGCTCTTCGACCGGATCGGGTTCCGCGAATACCACGTCCACGCACTGCACGGCCTCGCCGCGGTTGCTGCTGCCGAAGGCCGAGGCGAGCCGGCCGCGGGCCTGCTCGGCCGGGCTGCACGGCTGCTCGCGGACACGGAATCGGCGGGTGTTGCGTTCGACGTCGCCCTCGCCCGCAACGCCGAGTCGACCGCTCGCGAGCTGCTCGGCGACGAGGCCTTCGCGGCGGCGTTCGCGGCCGACGGCCACCCCGACACCTGAGCACGCACGGGCTCGCTCAGCAGCGGCACGGAACCTCGGCAGGCCAGCAGAAGTTCCCCGGCCGCATGACGGGCAGCACTTGGCGCCGCTCGGGCAGACTCCTGCGCAATCGACCGCGGCGTCGACGCACGGCCCGCCCTGGCACTTCTTTCCCGGCGGGCAGGGCGGATTGCAGTCAGCCGCGGGTGGAGGCGGAATGCGTCCCGCGACGCCACGAGCGAGCCGCGCTCAATAACCGCGGTGACGTCTACTGACGCTCGGTGAGACGATCGAGCAAGCCGTTGCTCACGCCGTTGCCGAGTCGGCTTCGACGTGAGCAACGCCTCTCTCAGAGAGCGATCTCCCGACGCATGACGTGCCTGACCTGGAGGTCCCGGAAAACTGGCGGCTCGAGCGCCCCGTCGCCGGCCACTCTCCGGGCGGCAGGGCGCAACCGCTCGTCCCGGAAGCGTTCCCATGCTTCTCGGGACTCCCAGACGTCGATGATGCGGAAACCCGAGTCGGTCGGCCCTGCGACGTGGACTATCAGTCCTTCCGGGACCTCGTCACCGAGGACGGCCGTGAGGCGCTCGTAGTCCTCCCAGTCCTCGGCGATGTCCTGGACATACGCGTAAGTCAGCGGCTCAGCCGTCATTTTCGGGGTCAGGAGCCCTTCAGGGCTACGAGCCCGCCCTTGCCGTCACAGACGGAAATCAGGCGCAACGATACTCGGGCCGTCGCTCCGGTCAGGAACCGCCCCTTGACCGTCCACACGGTCAGGCTGCCGACGTTGCTCGTCCCAGCGAACGATCCGTCTGGCTTGACCGCGACGGTGACCGAGTTCCTGTTGGTAAGCGATTTCTGCTTCCCGCACCACCAGGTGAAGCGAGCCGTCTTTCCCGTGGCGGCGACCTTGACCTCGATCGGCTTCTCGAGCGCGGAGAGGCTGTCCTTGTAGAGCGTTCCCCTCAGGAGCACGTTCTTCGTCGGAGTTGCGGCCGACGCGAGCGCCGGCACGGCGAGCACGACGAGCGCAAGGACAGAAGCGAGTACGGAGTTGATGCGAGTCATTTGATCCTCACTTTCGGATTGTTCGCCGAGCCGATGGCCGGGCGGAGGGCATTACTGGTTGACGCAGATGACGTAGACGATCCGCTCGACCGTGCTCGATCCGGTGATCAGGCCTGCGGTCGAGAACGTCTGGCTGTTCACAGGAAAGAACCCGCTGATCGTGTCGCCGTCGGGAAGGCGGTAGCCGCCGCCGACAGCGACCTTTCCGGCCGGGCACGTCGCAGAGGCGGCCGTGATCGCGTTCGGCCTGCTCACGCTGCCGGTGACGATCTGGTGTCCGCTCCCGCCGCTCGCTCCGGTCGCACCCGTCGCCCCCGTCGCTCCGATTGGGCCGGCTGGGCCGGTCGCTCCGGTGGCGCCGGTCTGTCCCGCGACCCCGGTCGGCCCCTGGATGCCCTGCGGCCCGACGGATCCCTGGATCCCCTGCACCCCCTGGGAGCCAATCTGGTTCCACGAGATGGCCGTCTCAGGCTTCAGGCACCCGGCCGTAGCCTGGGCGTCGATCACTCGCAGCTGGCCGTTGTTCTTGTCGAAGCAGCCGTTGATCACGCCCGCGTTCGGAATTGTCGCCAGTGCGACGCCGGCGATTGCAGCGGAAGCCGCGATGGTTGCACCCGCAACTGCAAATCTCTTCATATCTCCTCCTCGTACGATCCTGGATCTCTGAGCCGCGCTGCTCGGCTGTGCGCCTGGCGCGGTTCGATGACGATCCCGTGCGGCGGTTTAGTCTCGGTATAGGCGGGCCGACCCAGGGGCCACCTGAGGCGTCACCCGGCGCCCTTCACTCCGCTCGACTGAATGCGAGCAGCATTTGTGCCGCCAGGGGTCGAGGCGGCTGGCTCGCTACGCCCGACTAATCGCGGTGCCGCAGCGGCATGAGGCGGTGACGACGCGGAGGTTCGGACGGGCAGCCGAAACAGGGACGTCGGGCGTCTCCGTTACCGGGAGGTTCGGACTGTGGGTGCTAGCAATGTGCCCGAGCGGAGGCGGCTTGCGATCCGCGCAAGTCTTGTGCGGATGTCTGGCGGGACTTGCCGATTGATTCCGACGAGGCCGACGCCGTTGCGGCGGAGGTCGAGCCGGAGAGTTCGTCCGGCAGGCAACTCGCGGTCGACGTATGACTTCACGGCCGAGAACACCGCCCGATCGAACCGTTTCACTGCCGAGGCGAGGATGCGAGCGCCGAGGTAGGACTGATCTTCGTCGACGCCGATCCCCCAGGCGCCTCGGACTTCTGCGGCCTGGAGGGCACCGAAGCCGCAGGCGCCGGCGGCCGCGAACACCACGCCCGCGCCGCGGTCGATCTGGCGGTTTGCGAGCTGTTCGCACCGAGCCTGGTCGGTCCAGCTGCCGCTGTAATCCACGAGCACGAGTGCGTTCGGCATGGCTGCGAGAGCTCCGGCTTCGTAGCCGGCGAGCAGGCGCTCGACGCCCGGAACCGGGAGTCCGGCAACAGCGGAGACGACGACGCGTGCGGGCGATCGGCGCTGTTCCATCAGCGCCGCGAGGTAGCCCGCCAAGAAGCCGGCCTGCTCGTCTCCGAAGACGATCCCGGTGACGTTGTCTCGGCGGTTCAGCTCACCCACGGTCGTGTCGAAGACCGCGAAGTGCGTGCGGGGAAAGCTCGGTGCGACCGCGTCGACCGCCGAGCTCATGGAGGAGACGGTGGCGATGACGAGGTTCGCGTGTCGGGCAGCCTCCTCGAGGGCCCGTCGTGCCCCCAGAGGAGATGCTTCCGCTGCCACGACTCGCGTCCGAACTCCATAGGCCAGTCCGGCTCGGCGAGGGCCTTCGCGCTGGAGCTCTTCCAGGGGTGCGCGCGCGACCTGTGGTGCCTGCCACCGCACGAGTGCGACTGTTGGCAAAGACAAAGGCGTCGGCCGATCGGTCGTGCCGGTTCCGGCTGACCATCCGAAGGCTGCGATTCCTGCGGTCGAGATGGCCAGGGCCGCAAGGACGGAAGCACGGCGGCGGCCGCCGCCGGATACGAGTCCGAGTATCGGGCGAACGTCGCTCGGCCGCGCGACTGCGTCGAGTTCGGCATCGTGGCGAGCAATGGCGGTCGCAAGCCGTTGAAGCTCGCGGCTCGGGCTCAAGCCGAGCTCGTCACGCAGGGCGCGCCGACCTTGTTCGTATACGGTGATCGCGTCGCCCTGACGGCCGGATTGATAGAGCGCCAGCATGAGGCGGCCACGAAGTCGTTCGTGGAATGGGTGGTGGTCAACGAGCGACTTCAGCTCGTCGGTCACGGCTGCCGCCCCCTCGAGCTGGAGGCGCAGGTCGAGCAGATCGCCCCGAGCGCGCAGCTGTAACTCCTCTAGACGCCCTCGTTCGGAGGCGCTCTCGCCGAGGAGCACCACGTCTCCGAACGGCACTCCCCGCCACAGCGCCAGGGCCTCACGAAGGAGCTCGACACCCCCGGCTGGATCGTCCCGAGCGACTTTTCTCCCCGCCTCCGCGAGCTGATCGAACCGGTGCATGTCGATAACCGAAGGCGGCGCCCGAAAGAGGTATCCCCCGGTTCCTTTCTGGATCGCAATCCCTTCATCTCCCAGGTCGAGCGCGCGACGAAGACGCGACACGTACACCTCGAGAGTCTGCAAAGCGCTCGCGGGTGGATCTTCACCCCACACGGCATCGACGAGCCTGTCAGCCGACACAGTTACGTTCGCATGCACAAGCAGCGCGGCGAGCACCGCTCGCTGCTTCGGCCCACCGAGCGTCAGCGCGCCCCCGTCTGCTCCAAGCACCTCCAACGGGCCAAGCACCCTGAAATCCACGTCGCTCCTCCTCGGTCAAGGAACATAAGCACGCCCGGTACGGAAAAGCGATTGCTGGAGATCTGCAAGCTCCCTGCAGGTCCTCACAGGCAGCCTCCTCGGGTCACACGAGAGGAGAAACCATGGAGAGGCAACCAACCATCGTCGTGCTTGCCCGGCTCGCGTCGGTCACGGTCGTGCTCGCAGCGGCCGCGGGGTGCGGGGGAGCAGAAACGGCCTCGAAGGCCGCACCAGTGAAACCGCGGCCGAGCAAGGCGGCCTTCATCGCAAAAGCCGACATGATCTGCAAGCGGGCCGACGACAAGGAAGCACCGCTCATCTACGAAGCCGCGAGCGACCCCGACGCTGCCGGACCGAAGCTGCTCGCTGTGCTCGACCAGAAGCACCGCACCCTCAGCACTCTCGTTCCCCCGGCCGGTGACGACGAGCAGTGGTCTCGAACGCTCGCTGCGATCTCCGCCAACATCGACAGGTACCGCCGAAATCTCGCCAACGCGAAGGAGGGACGGAGCGCGAGAGAGGACACGAGCCAGGCGATCGGACAGCTCACAGATTCGATGCGCTCCTACGGATTCGTCTGGTGCCCGTAGAAGGCGACAGAACAAGGGGCCTCGATTAAGGTTGCAGCCTGACACGCCGGTGATCGTTCGTCTCGGGCGTCCTCGACGAAGAGGCCCCTATCACCCATCTTCGTTCCGGCGGCGAGCACAGGAGGAGCGCCCGATGCAGACGGACGACCGCGGCTATCGCCGCTACTGGGACGAGGAACGGGAGACGCGCGACCCCCGGGAGCGCGAGCGGCTCATCCTCGAGCGGATCCGGCACCAGCTCGACTACGTGTACGCCGAGCTGCCCTTCTACAAGCGCCATTACGACGCCCAAGGCTTCAAGCCCGAGCACGTCAGCACGCTCGAGGACTTCACCACGAAGGTGCCCGTCATCACGAAGAAGATGCTCGTCGCCGATCAGGCCGAGCACCCGCCGTACGGCAGCTACGCCGGGGCGGCCGACGCCGCGGGGATCGCGCGGATCCAGGGCTCGTCCGGCACCTCGGGGAAGCCGACCTTCTACTGCGTGTCACGCACGGACTGGGATCGCTCGGCAGACCTGGCCGCACTGACGATGTGGGCGATGGGCGCCCGGCCCTCGGACATCGCGCAGATCGGCTTCCCGTTCTCGCTCTTCTTCGGGGGCTGGGGAGTGCTGCAGGGGCTCGAGAAGATCGGCTGCGCCGTCTTCCCCGTCGGCATCATCCCGTCCGAGCGCCACCTGGAGCTCATGCAGCACATCGGCTCGACGATCTTCAGCGGCACGCCCTCGTACTGCCAGCACCTGATCGGCGTCGCCGAGCAGATGAACATCGACCTCCGGAAGCTGCCGGTGCAGCGGCTCATCGTCGGCGGCGAGCCGGGCGGCAGCCTGCCCGGCATCCGCGACGTGATCACAGAGGCCTGGGGCGCCTCAGTTCACGACTCCGGCTCGACGTCGGAGATGTACCCCTTCACCACCAACGTCACCGCTAACCCCGAGGAGGGCGTCCTGCTCATCAACGACGAGGTGTTCACCGAGGTCGTCGACCGCGACGACGCGAACACTCCGATCCCGCTCGGCGAGCGCGGCGCAGTCGTCTACACCCACCTCTGGCGCGAGTCGCAGCCCATGATCCGCTTCTGGGCGGGGGACGAGACGTACATGGTGTACGACGGGCCGACCTCTTGTGGACGCACGTATCCTCGGCTTCCAGAGGGCATCCTCGGCCGGCTCGACGACATGCTGATCATCCGCGGCGCCAACATCTACCCGAGCGCCGTGGAGGCCGTCCTGCGCGAGTGCCCGGGCATGGGGGCCGAGTTTGAGATCTTCATCGACCGCAAGGACGCGCTCGACGAGATGGTCGTTCGCGCGGAACTCACGGAGGCCGCGGCGCGCAGCACCGCCTCGAACGCCGAGGAGCGCGAGGGTCTCCGCCGCGAGGCGGAGGGTCGGCTCGCGCGCAACCTGCAGATCCGCATCCCGGTCGAGCTACTCGAGCCGGGCACCCTCCCGCCGACCGTCTTCAAGGCGCGCCGGGTCGTCGACCAGCGGACCGCGGCGCCCGCCCCGCCGGCGTGACGGCGGCCCGGGCGGTAGTCAGGCTCGCGGCGGTGGCAGACCCCCGGCCGATGGTCCTCGAGGAGGACGGGCGCCACCTGCTCGCCGGCGGGCGGTGCCGGCCGAACGGGCATGTGCTCAACCGGCCGGTCCCCCGCTGCCCGCGCTGCCGCGGCGAGGTGGCCCCCGCCCGGTTCGGGCCCGACGGTGCGGTGTGGGCGGTGACGGTCGTGCACGTGCCCGCCCGGGAGGGCGACGACGTGCCCTACACCCTCGCCTATCTCGATCTCGACGCCGGCCCGCGTCTGCTCGTCCGGCTCGACGAGTCGCTCGCCCCGGCGCACGTCGGCGCGCGCGTGCGCCTCACCGCGAGCACCCCTGCAGGCGACCCTGCCGCCGAGGTCTTGGCATGACGGTGTGCATCTGGGGCGTGGGGACCTCCAGCTTCGGCCGCCAGCCCGATCGGCTCCCCGCGGAGCTCGCATGGGAGGCGGTCAACGAGGCACTCGAGGACGCCGCGGTCGACGGGGTGGACGCCGCCTACGTGGGCACGGTCTTCGGCGCGCCGGGGGTGGCGCAGCGCGCGCTGTGGGGGCTCGGGATCACCGGGATTCCGATCATCACCGTCGAGAACGCTTGCGCAAGCGGGACGACTGCGTTGCACGAGGCCCGCGAGGCGATCCTCGCCGGCCGGTTCGAGCGTGTGCTCGCCCTCGGAGTGGAGCACATAAGCACGTTGTTCGAGGGGCCGATCGCCCCGGAGGCCACCGATCCCGAGCAGGCCAGTGGGCTGCTGCTGCCCGCGCTGTACGCGCTCAGCGCCTCACGCCACATGGCCGACCACGGCACGACCGCCTCGGATCTCGCGCAGATCGCGGTGAAGAACTCGACGCATGGCGCCCTCAACCCGCGCGCGCAGCGCCGCCGCGCGGTGACCGAGGAGGAGGTGCTCGCGTCCCGCCCGATCGCCGAGCCGCTCACCCTCTTCCAGTGCGCAGGGCTGTCCGATGCCGCGGCTGCGGCGGTGCTGGGCCCTGCCCGCCGCGGCGAGCGCGACATTCCGATCCGTGCGAGCGCTCTCCGCTCCGGGGAGGCGTGGGATCAGGACTCCGAGCATGTCTGGGGCTTCGACGTCGTTCGCGCCACCGCCGGCGACGCGTTCGAGGAGGCGGGCCTAGGCCCGCACGACGCTGACGTCGTAGAGCTCCACGATGCGTTCACCATCGGCGAGCTCGTCACGATCGAAGCGCTCGGGCTGGCCGGCGAGGGCGAGGCCGCGGCTCGCGTGCGT
>Ga0136611_10003087_pt1 | contig 11626 bp, 15 predicted proteins | sample AntDrymUQ2232306_2_FD_106645 | JGI IMG/M metagenome (GOLD analysis project Ga0136611, IMG submission 106645) | Polar desert sand microbial communities from Dry Valleys, Antarctica - metaG UQ223 (23.06) | ecosystem: Environmental > Terrestrial > Soil > Desert | place: Antarctica: Dry Valley... | reverse complement strand
GCTGCGCCGATGCGTTCCAGCACCGAGCAGCAAGCCCCAGACGCAGCTAGAGGGCTGCAGGCCTGGCCCGTCCGGCGCGTCCCCAGGCCACACCGGCGCGATAACACTTGGTCGACCATAAGAAACTATAGTGCGATCTCGACCGCCCGGTCGGCTCGCGGATGCGCGCGCTATCGTCCAATCTTTGGAGGATGAGCGCAGCACCGGCCGCCTACCCGTCCACTATGCGACTACCGCCCCGGAGGCGCTCAGCGACGTTGTAGCACGATTACGGCCATGCTGAGCCACGCTCACCAGGAACGGCGGTTCTGCGCCCCCGTGCGCCGTGCGCGCGCGCCCCGCACTACAACCCTGTTTCTTGCCACCTCTGCAAGGCGCGGCGACGGGTCGTTTGCGGTTTTATGTGGAAACATACCACCGTCGGTTTTTGCACTGTTTATACCGCGTTGCGCCCCCTTGCGCCGCGCGCGGGGGTGCGGATCGCAGACGCATCTCGTAGGTAGTGCCGTTACGCTCCACGGTGCGGGGGCTATCTGTGAACGGTTCACAGATAAGAACGGGTTCTATCCTGCATCGGATGCAGGATAGAGGGATGCGAGTCAGTCCGTCACCTCGCGCAAATCCTCCAACGTGAAATCGGACGGCACGAGCGACACGACCGCCTGGTCGCCATCGTCCACGCAGACCCGTTGCACGAGTGCGACACACGGCCGGCCGCCGCTCGTGCTGTCGCGCAGCACGTACTCCACGCCGTCATGTGCGATGAAGACGAGGCCGCCGGCATCATCGGACGGGGCGGAATAGAGCACGCGGCCGTCTACGAGCTCGTAGGCGCGATCCGGGTGGAGGAGGCGCAGGCCGCTCATGGCGCCACCCCATAGCGCCGGCGCAGCTCGGCCGTGCAGGCGCAGCCTTCTTCCGCGAAGTGCCGCTGGACCGCGATCACCGCGGCCGCCTGGCCCGCGATCTGGACGCCGCTCGGGTGCTCCGCGATCGTCAGCGTCGTGGTGCCGTGTGCGCAGTCCACTGTAACGGTCCGCATGGTGTCCTGGCACGGGACCGGCGCCACGCTTACCGTGGCGGCCGGCGGGCGGCGATGGGAGGCGCCGAAGGCGCCGGGCGTGTAACGGCGGGTCATGTGACATCCTCCAGCTCGCCAATGAGGAAGTCTGTCGGTGCAGTCTTACCCGGCGCTACACGGCGCCGGAGCGCGATGCATCGCCGGCCGCCACTCGTGCTGAGATACGGCTCGTAGACGTCGCCGTTGGTGTCCGTGAGGATGATGCCGCCGCGTGCTGCGCGCGCGCAGCACGCGATTCTCGGCAAGAAGGTAGAGGCGCCCAGGGGCGAGCGGTCGGCGGATCATACTGCCGCCTCCACGCACCGGCACCGCGAGCGAAGCTGCGAGAGGGCGGCTTGCACGGCGATCTCTTCCGTGTCATCCGTCGCATTAGGCGAACGGTCATTGACGAAGGTTGCCGCTGCACGGCCATGTCGGCACGCAGCGATAGCTTCTCTGATGTCCGCTCCAAGCCACTGAAAGGTGATCCACACGGTCATGATACCAACTCCATCTGAACAGGCGCCGGGGCCGCCGGCGCGGCGGTGGGGAGGGTGGACGTGGAATAGGCGCGCACTTCAGCGTTGAACGCCGGCCAGTCGGCCGCGTCAATCGCGGCCTCGAGGGCGGCGTGGGGGTTCCGCTGGTGCAGCTTGTACATAAACCGCCAGAGATGCCCGGCCATCGCGTCAAAGAATCGCCGGCGAAGCGCGTCCGCACCGAGCATCAGGAGCACGTCGTTCCAGTCCTTGCAGCCGGGCGCGTTGGGGCGCAGCCGCCACGCACATGCACCGTAGGACTCCAAGGCAGCGATCATCACCGGGGATCGCTCATCCCCCTTTGCATCCGCGTCCAGGGCCACGACAACGGACTTGAAAGCGGCCGCCTTGACCAGCCACTCCGGCCAGCTCGTCTGATGCAGTGCGATCGCGGGAATACCGCACACCGCAAGAGCCAGCGCGTCGGCTGGTCCTTCGACAATCACCCACGCCTCGCCGTCGAACGCCCCCGGCGTGGCGAACACGCCATAGCGGAGGCGCCCGCCGACGCGCGTCTTCGGATCGGTACGACCATCGGTGTAGCGCACACCGACCGCGGCGAGGTCGCCGGCCTGATCGCGGAGCGGGTAGACCACGCCCGGCCGCCCGTAGTGGCTCCGGATGTACCCGACACCGCACGCGGTCGCCAGCGCGATCGGGATACCACGCCCCGAGAGGTATGCCTCTCCTGGTGTCCCAGCGATGGGAACCGCCGAGACGATCCGCTGCCGCCACTCCACGTCATCCGGCTCCGGATCTGGTGGGGGTTTCGACACCACGCGGAACATCTCCCGGAGCCGCTCACGCCGTTGCGCCTTGGGCGAGAGGACCGGCCGATCCGTCCAGTAGTCGGTCAACTTCCCTTTCGCGTCACAGTGCCAGCATCGCCACGCGCCCGTGGCCATGTTCACTGAGAGCTGCTTGGTCCCCTTCCTATGTCGGGTGTGATCGCAGAGCGGACAGACAAAGCGACGGTTTCCCGTCGCACCGTCCGCCTCGCCCGCGCCGAGGTCGGCCAGCGAGAGCATCGGAGAAGACGAGCCACCGGCCACCACGATCGCCATCGTCCTAGCCCTCCGTGAACCGTTGCAGCGCACCGTGAAACTTGAGCGGGACCGAGCGGCCGGCGGCGCCGTTCCGGTTCTTTTCCAGCTTGAGCGTCACCGGGACCTCGCCGTTGGCATCGGGCTGCACATCATCTTTCCGCTCCAGGCTCAAGACGGTTTCCGCGCCGTACTCAAACTTGCGTGAACCAGCAGACGCGGCGATCCCGCCTTTCTCCCGTGACCCACGGTTGCGCTCCGCGATGCCGAGCACCGGGCAGGCAAGCGCCGCGGCGAGATCCCGGAGCGACTTCAACGCGTAGTTCAGCGTGTCGTACTCTGAGCCGCCTTCATTGGTGGGGAAGGACTCCGCCCAACTGTGGATGCTGTCGATCACGATCAGGAGGTGCGGCGAGCGCCCTCGAATCGCCTCCGCCCGATCCTTAATCCAGGTCGGGTACGCCGGCGAGAGGGTGGCGTCAACGAGGGCCAGATCGGGGAGTGCTGCGGCCGTCTGTCGCGCCAGCTCCATCGCCGCCGGCGGCGAGAGCTCCCCGGTCTTGAGCCGACCGAGGTACGTCTCGGTCTCGCGGGCAATGTGCCGGCGGGCCAGTTCAAGCAGCCCCATCTCCGCGGAGATATACAGCGCGGGGCAGCCGGCACGGGCTGCCATCTGCCCCGCGAGCGCGGTCTTCCCGGCACCGGAGCCGGCGTGCAGGATGTGGACGCCCGGCTGAAAGGCGCCGCCAAGCTCGCGGTCAAGCTTGGGTATGCCGGACAGCGCCCCGCGCGGCGTGCCGTTGAGATACGCCTCATTGGCCGCGGTGAACTCCGCGAGCAGATCAGGGAAGAGCGAGTCAAAGGCGGCGATGCGGGGTTCGTGGCGGGGATCGTTCACGCGCGGGCTCCCAACCTGGTGAGGTTGGGCTTACCGTACAGAGTGGCGGGGGTGTCCCGTCAGGGACACATCCCGCCCGCTTGATCTTTATTCTTGTCCTGTCATTTAGCTTCGAAGCCCCACAGTTTTGCGTAGAGCTCCCACAGTTTTGCGTAGAGCTCCCACAGTTTTGCGTATGCCTACTAAGCAGGTTGCACGAGTTGTCCTGCACTTTTCTCGCAGGGTCGTCTCGACCTGCCGAATCTATCAGATGGGCCAGCCGCGCGGGACAGGCGCAGAAAAAGTGAAGGGTGTCTCGTGCAAGCTGCTTAGCCGCCCTGTATCTACTGTCGCCGTGTCTGATATTTCTTGTTGGCTTTGTTTGCAGCCTCCGCGCTTCGTATAACCTCCATCAACGCAATGGCGCGCTCGCTACCATTCTTGGGACGGATGTCGATTTTCTGCTTCAGCCATGCGCCGCTCCATCCTTGCCGTTCAGTGGATGGCGGCCCGATCTCCTCGTAATATCCGATGATCTCTTCTTGTTTGAGGATCGTGATCGCCTGTTTCCAGTAAGCGCGGGCGCGACTAGGGTTCGCGCTCTCTAGGACAGCGGCAAGGGTAGGATCGGGTGGGAAGAGGTCAAGAAGCTCTCGCCGTGTGAAGGGTTTGGGGAGGCGGAGTGTCTGGTGATTATCTTCGCCTACGAATCCGATTGCTGTCCGTGCAGCGCGCTCGCGCCAGAGTTGTTGCAGTGCGAGCCCGATTGATTGGGCCCAGGCGCCTGAGGGCTTGCCCGCAGGGATCGCGGCGAGGCGCCGCACGTCGCCGAAGTACCAGAGGATATCGCGCCGACCCTTCCACTGCTCAATCCAGGGGCCGGGTGCATAGGTAACGGTAAGCGGTGGCTGGCTGCCATCGAACGCGCGCTGCACGCCTTCAGCCTCTTCTGTGCCCATCACGCGGATCAGCGCGTCCGTGATTCGTGTGTCGAGGATCTCCCGAGTGTTGGGATCTCGGTAAGTCCCTCGTCGTCGGCCGATTACGTGCATAGCGTCCATCATGAGGAGCCAGCGCCAAATCTTTTGCCGCTGCACGATGCGTTCCTGTGTGGAGCGCGGTATCCAGCCGATCGCCTTGATCAGTTCGTCTATTGACACCTTGACGTATACGCGTGGCTGCTCGAGAGCCGTTCCGATCACGATATGAAGCAGCAGGACGGCAGGTAATCCCAGACTACGCAACTCTTCCCGGAGTCCCTCAATAGTGCTCGGCCGCCCGAGCCAGTCAAGAAGTGGGCTTCCCAGCAGCTTCGTCTCAAGCAATGCATCCTTCATGCCGTGCCTGAGTGCGACCTCGCCGGGGATTGGTAGCCAACGGCGGAGAAGTGGCCCGTCTGCAATGGCGACGGCGATTGCTTTCGCTTCTGGGAATGTTTGCTGTGGGATATCGGTTGAGATCGTCCCGTTAGCTTGCCGTGGTGACGCAGTGCTGTCGTCAGTTGGTTCCTCCGGCTGGCGGAGGACAAACGCTGCGATTTGATCGTCTGTCAGAGTGGCTGTTTCACCAGTGGCGACGGTTGCGGTAATGCCGCCTGACGGGAGTGGGTCCCACGTCTCACCCGCAGGACGGCGCATAGACCGGCTATGGCTCAGCCAGCTCCATGCGGCTGCAGCGGCGATGTTAGATGGAGTTGTCTCCGGTAGGGCGACGACGTCCACTTGGCTGAGCGATGCACCAGTGAGTGTCGCGGTGATCGTGACGCGCTGTAGATGATAGTCCGGGATACGTGCCGGTGTTTCCTTCGTCATGGCGCCTGCCGTAAATTGTCTATGTCTACATACGTCGCTAGGCTCATCATAGACCTGATGGACGAATCTAGGCGTGCCGCTCGGGTCACGAGGCGGAGTCGCCCCGCGAGCCTGGTGGTTTCACTGGCGTGAGTTCCTTCGCCATGCTACGCGGTATGCGCTCTGCTTATGTATCAGATGGGCGTTGATGCGCTCCGCCGTCGCCTGGGACACCGCGCCGGCCGGCGCGGCTTGGGGCACCGTCGCACCCGTGAGGAGGGCGGCGGTGACCTTCGCCGTTTGGTCTAGTGGCGTCCGTCTTCCGCGTGGCATGGATCTAGTGTGCCGCAGGAGGTCTCATGACCGCGCATTGCGCACCGTCCCCCTCCACCGCGGTGGCTCCTGCCAGCGCGGGCACGACGGGATACCCCATGCACGACGGAGAAACCCCGCGCATGCTAGAACCCCCATGCGTGCGTTTCCAGCAGTCGCGCTGGGCCGTGTGCCGCGCGCTGCACGCGTTGCCCGGGTTATCCCCAAAAGATATGAACGTCTGGGGCGTGATTTCCCCCACGGTTCGCCTTTTTTGGGGGTACCTGCTCACGGAGTGGGGTCTGCGGTAGACTCTCAGCAGTAGGGTCGAAGGGCCGCTCACCGATCTGTCCGTGCCCGCGTTGGTGACGCTGATTCACGCATTGCGCGCGCTGGTCACCGCCGCCGAGGCGCGGATTGCTGCCCTTGAAGCCGAGGTGACGCTGCTGCGGGGTGGCGGCCCACCCGCGAAGACGGCGGCGAACGCCTCGCTGCCGCCCGCCAAAGGCTGGAAGGCGCGCCGTGCATCGCCGCCCGCGGAGACCGAGCGCGCCAAGCGCGGCCCGCGCTTCGCTCATGTCGGTGTGAGCCGGAGGCGGGTGCCCCGGAGCGCGGTGGATGTGGTGCTCCCTTGGCGCCCGACCCAGTGCGCGGGGTGCGGCGCGGATGTGCCGCGCGAGGGCGGAACGGTCGTCGCCGGTCGCCAGGTGACGGAGTTGCCGCCGGTGCGGCCGGACGTGGTGGAGGCGCAGCGCCTGCGGGTGCGCTGCCGGCGCTGTGGTCACGGCACGGTCGGCCACTCCCCCGATGGCTTTGGCATGACCGGCGCGTTTGGGCCACGGCTGGTGGCGACGGCGGCGCTGCTATGCTCCGCGCGGCGTGCAGGGGTGGGACACGCCCCGGTGAACCCTACGAAGAAGGCAGGAGGATGAGCAGACTGGCGAGCATGAGCATGCTGCTCGCTCCGAGTGCGGCGAGCATGCCAAGTAGATCCTGCGGCATGCAGGGTCCTCCAGCGGAACGCGATGCCTGGCGGCACCGTGGGATGGGTAGGGGCTGCCCTCACGGCCCGGCCCCCTTCCATCGCAGAGAAGGCCCTCGCCCCCGGCGCTTCCCCGGTGTCTCCAATTGGAGACACGCCGGCGCTCTCACCCCGCGCCCGGCGGTGCGGCGATGATTCCCTGCCCCTGGTGCCGCAACACCACGGGCGCCCGCGTGGGCGCCCTGGGGCGGTTGACGGCTTGGCGCTGCCAGGGCTGCGGCCATGTCTGGCAGGCGTTCGTCCCTGGCCGTGATCACGGAGACCATCCGCGAGCGCACGCCCTAGCTTTTTAGTCCGCGCATCATGTGTCGGAGCGCCGGCGTGGGGAGACTCCCCCGGCGCCTTCGTTCTGCCCTCACCGTGCCCCGGACAGCCCGCTGACGGCTCCTCACACGCCCAGTAAGCGCCGTAGCCATCCACGCCGTTCGGGCGCGCTGACGGGCTCCTGAGGGGGCACAGTGGCCGGACTGGACGCCCCCTCTGTGGGAAGGGTAGGTGCCGGCAACGCCCGCTGTGTCAAGCTCAGTTCCTCCCGTAGCGCGCGGATCTCGCGCTCCAGCGCCTCCAGCCGCGCGAGCCACCGGGCGTCGCGCTCGGCGAGGGCGGCGGCGATGATCGCACCGAGGCCTGTGGTCACCGCCGGTGTCTTCACCGTGTCCACCACACTGGCCGCGTGCTCCAGGTCCTCAACGGCGATACGGTAGGCTGGGCCGTGGGGAGTGGTCACGGTAGACGTGGGTAGCCGTCCAGTCCGTATCCAGCGCCGGAGCGTCTTGACCGACTTCCTGACACGGGCGGCCGCCTCTTCGAGGGTGAGCGCGTGGACAGGGTGAGCGTCCATCCATCTGTCCCCATGTGCGCGTTCGGGTAGGGTAGGCGTCCATCGACGAGCACGGTGGGGAACCCTCCCCGTCCACCGTTCACCCAGACTGCCGGGAGAGAGTATACCCGCGCGTCGCCCCTCGGTATACTGACCTCGCAGTAGGTCGAACGACCGACCAAGAACGGCCGTGCGGCATGGTCACGGCACCCGCGATGCGCACGCGCGGGAGCTCGCGGGCGAGGTCAGCCCGCACGCGGCGATGGTGGACGCGGGGTTCCGGCCGAAAACGGTCACGATTCAGCCCACTTTCGCGGGGTTCGTGGCCTTGGTGTTTTATGGCTATGCAGCTGCACAAAGCAAGGACGGAGACTCACCGGAATCATTTGGCTGCCTTGTGATCGTGGCGGCGATATTCGCGGTGATCGCAACGTCGGCGCTCATGGGGGAATAGCACCTCACCAGTCCATAAGTAAGCTAGTGCGAACGTGCGTATGCACCTACCCCACCTCGTGCAATGGGTGTTAGACGACCATGACGTGTCCCAATGCTGGCGGACGCGGTGGCATGGGGCGCGAGCCGGGGAACCGAACGCGACGGTCGTGCGCCGCGACACCGTCCCGCTCGACCATACGAGTGAGCGGGCGATCCTGCGACACATTTAGGGTGGGGCACCGTCTCGAAAACGTCCCTTTTCTGGACGGCGGCGCGAGTGTCTCAAAACCCGGAACGTGAGGCTACCCGCGATGACTTGTGCGACACCAGCCTGGTGGGCGGTGCCACACCTGGCCGAAGCTGCCTATCACGCCGTGCCGTGCGGGGTCTGCATGATGGACGCGTGGAGGGGCTTCTGGTAGTGCTCAGCAAAGAGGCGCGCGACTAGCTCGCCGCGGCTGGCGACGCCGACCTTCTCGAAGACAGCCTTCACGTAATCGCGCACGGTGTGCTGGGATAAGACGAGCTGCTGTGCGATCTGCGCCGTCGAGAGGCCGCGCGCGATCATCGAGGTGATCTGTTGCTCCCGCGACGAGAGGTCGTAGGCCTCAACGATGATCGGGGCGATCTCCGACGCCTTGGCCGGCTCGATCACCACGCCAGTCCGGCCCGCCACGTCCTGCGGTCCGCGGAGCAGGAAGCCATGAATGACGAGCCAGCTTCCCGTCCGGCTCTGCAGACGGGCGCGGGCGGGGCCTCGCTCGATGCCGGCAGCGACGGCATGCGCGAGCGCGACCACGGTCAGGACCTCGGTCGGAATCAGCACGCCGGAACCAGCCCGGTCGCCGCGGGCGGTCGGCGGTAGTTCGCGCAGCCACATCTCGGCCTGGTCATTGAAGGACTCCAGCTTTCCGTGCTGGTCGAAGACGAGCAACCCCGGCACCTCGGGCGATGCGGAGGACGCACTCGCCTGCATCAGCGCCGCCCGCCGGAACGCCTCGGCGATCGGGGCGGACAGGTCAGCGACCAGCTTCTCCTCCGCGGCACTGAAGGGTCGCTGGCCCTCCTCCCGCCAGAGCGAGACCACGCCCCAGGCGGCGGTGCCACTGCGGAACACGCCGCGCAGCTCGTCGCCGTACCCCAGCTCATGGTGCAACTCGCGGTAGCGGACACTCCGCGTGGGCTGCCCGGCGGTCGCTCGGTACAGGGACGTGACAGGGCGCTCCGCCCGCGCCAGGTCGCGAAAGAGGTTGAAGTCCTGGACCAGGAACTCGCGCTCCCAGAACCGCTCGCACTGACCAGGCAGAATAGGCATCTCAACCCGCGCGGGCGACGTGGGGAGCGTCGTGAGGGGGTCGCTCGCGGACCAGAACGAGGCCGTGAACGGAACGATCAGCCGTAGCTGACGCGACAGCTCGACCAGGCAATCGGGATCGGCCACAGCCGTGCGGGCGAGGTCGAGGATGCGCGCCCGCGCATGTCGAGCGGCGGGTGTCGTCAGCGGAGCGGCGGCCATCACGGCATGATCTCCTTGAGTGGTGTGCCGAACAGGAGGCGAGCGGCCGGTGTGCTAGCGGAGCGCCGATTGTCACCGCGCCAGCATACCCGGCGACCGGGGCAAAAACACCCCCGCAAATGAGGGGAATCTTTCGCCGAACCTCCCGAACGTGTGGGGTTTCCAGCGGCTGGCCCCCGCAGCGATGCTGGCATCGCGAAGCCCGGCCACGCCGGCGCTGGGCACGGCAGCCAACACGGAGGAGGTGCGCGCATGAACCGGGACGACATGGACCGGCTGATCGAAGCCCATCTGGTGGCGGAGAAGGCAGGAAACCCGGCGGGCTCCGTCGCCATGTATACCGAGGATGTCGAGCACGACGTGGTCGGTACGCCACATGGTCCGCTCCATGGCAAGCAGGCCGCGCACGGCTTCTACGACCAGCTCGTCCGGGACATCAGGACCGAGGAGATGATCCCGATCCGCAGCTATTACGGCGACGATTTCTGTGTGATCGAGCACGAGTGGCGCGGCACGGTGTCGGGAGCGTTTCTCGGGATCCCCGGCAACGGGCGCCGGATCGCCTTTCGCCTGCTACACATCTTCGAGTTCCGCGACGGCCTCATCAGCCGGGAGAACGCGTGGCTCGACGGTGGCGCCGTTCTCCAGCAGCTCACTATGCCGCCGGCCGAGACGGGGGCGGAGCGGTAGCGGCGGAGGTCGCAGCGCGGTTCATGTACGCGGGCAGTCCCTCGCGACGAGGTGCTGCGCCCAGGGGCCGGATGATGCCGGGCCGACCGCGAGCGTGAGAAGGAGGAGATGATCATGGGTACCCGCGCACAGGAACTGGCGGGTCGGTTCGAGCGGGCGAACGCCGAGCTGATCGCGACGATCGATCTCTGCGCCGACGGGCAGTGGCAGCAGCTGTGCCCCAACGAGCAGTGGAGCGTGGGCGTCCTAGCCCACCACGTCGCCGAGGACCACGAGCTGCTCGCCGGCTTCGTGCAACAGCTGGCCAACGGTGAGCCGTTGCCAGCGCTCACACAGGAGCAGGTTGACGCGATCAACGCGGAGCGGGCGCAACAGTGTGCCGACTGTACCAAGGAGGAGACGCTGGAGTTGCTCCGGCGCAACGGCACCGCGGCGGTGGTGATGGTGCGTACCTTGAGTGACGACCAGCTTGAACGCACCGGTACCTTCTTCGGTCAGACGATGAGCACCCAGCAGCTGATCGAGCGGGTCCTCATCGGCCACATTCTCGACCACGGCTGCAGCATCCGTCTGGTCGTCGACGGCTGAGCCGCCGCACGCTCCACACAGGAGGTCGCCCATGTCTCCCTTGCCGGTCCGAGCCGGTCCACGACCGACCACCTCGGTGGACATGCCTCACCGCCAGCTCGACCAGCAGCCGGCCAGCGAGCGCCTCCGGGATGCGGTCGCTGAGCGGGTATTCGCACTACCGGGGCTGATGGAAGCGCCCAGCGCGGTTTCGGTGCCCGGTGCCCGTGCGCTCGTGCTCACTCCGGCCTCGGCGGCGGGTCCACCCGAAGCGTTCTTCGCCCCAGGCGAGTTCGCGCACCTGCATCCCGCGACCGACCAGAGCCTGCACCTGAGCCTCCCGCTGCGGCTTGCTGCGGAGGCATGCCGCGCCGGCTGGGCCGAGCCACACCCGCTCGTCGTCGCCGGTGAGCTTCCTCCCACGTTCGTCATGGTCTACGCGCCCCGCGACGAGCACGAACTGGCGGTGGTCGTCGGTCTCGTCGAGGAATCCTATCGCTTCGCCACGGGTGCAGCCGAACCGCTGAGCGGTACGAACGCCGACGGCCAGCAGTGCAGCCGGTATAGCCGGTAGCCGCCGGGCCGGGAGACGACGAGGAGGCCATCTACGCGCGGTACCCGCCCGACTGGGCGTGCCTGCGCACCTGGTTCGAGAGCCGGCTTCGCCTCGCCCAGACCCATCCCGATTGGCCTTCGACCAGCCGGCGCCCGGACTCCTCTACTGGGAGGCGACACGGGCGGAGACCGAGCAGGTTCTCCAGGCGGCCCTGGGCACGGTCTGGCCAGATACCCGCTGGGACTATCCCGATCTGGCCCCCTCGCCCAGAGTCGGTGGCATCGGTAGCCCGTATGCTTGGGCAGAATCGACTGGGCTCCCCAACTCATCCAAGACCAGTCGTGCATCTGGTCAGGTATCGTCTCCAAAACGCCCGTTT
>Ga0136611_10003086_pt1 | contig 11627 bp, 7 predicted proteins | sample AntDrymUQ2232306_2_FD_106645 | JGI IMG/M metagenome (GOLD analysis project Ga0136611, IMG submission 106645) | Polar desert sand microbial communities from Dry Valleys, Antarctica - metaG UQ223 (23.06) | ecosystem: Environmental > Terrestrial > Soil > Desert | place: Antarctica: Dry Valley... | reverse complement strand
GGTCCGGCCCTTGGTCGGTCCGGTCCGTCTGCGCCCGGCCTGCCGCGAGTGCGACGACCAGATCTCCATGGCGTCGCGGAACTCGGTCAGGTGGCCGTCGCAGAGGTCGCACTCATAGGACTGCTTTCCTCGGCGCACCACTGCTACTTCAGACCCCGGTTCCTGGCGTTGGCCCCGAGCCGGAGAGCACACGCGCCCTCCAACTCCTCCAGTAGCGGTGGAACTCGTCTTCGTACTTCTGCCCCACTGCCATCCCCGACTGGGAGGCCAACACGTGGCCGTACTCATGGGCAAGCACGCCCAGGTCTTACTTACTGCGGTCAGCGGGGGTAGTACCAAGCTCGCACGATCTCACCGAGCTCGTCCCTAGTGAGGTGAAACCGGCCGCGGCCAGACCCGTGAATCATGGACTCCCATATCGGCTGGAATACGCGTTGCATCCTCAGGTAGCTGTCCAAGACCGGCGCATGGGAATTGCCGGACTCGTGCTCGTCGTCGAAGTACACGGCGAGTTCCGTCCATCGACCTTCGTGGACCACGTGGGCGGCATAACTTGCGAGACGGCTCTCACGACCGTCGTTGAAGTCGAAGCCGTGGAACCGCAATGCGTGCTCCGCGCTCCCATCGAGTGCCCTGACCGCTTCGATGCCGATGTCGTGGACGCTGGCCCCGATTACGCGGAACATGTCGAGAAGTGCCCAAACGAGACGACACTCGTCGAGCGGCAGTTCGTCATGAATCGAGATGAACTCTTCGGAGTATTCACCCGTGAACCCCCGCTCAAGAACCTCGATCATTGTCTCGTGGTGCTTGGACTCGTCTTCATCGGAGGAGACCAACTGGGCGAGTCGATGCAGGAGGACCAGCTGTTGCCTGTCCCGCTTTGAGAGCGAGGTCGGCGCAGACCACTCCGGCACGTCGAGGCCAAGTTCGGCGCGCATGAGCCGGCGCGTCCACTCGCTCACAGACATGCCCTCGCCGGCCGCGGCTTCCTCGGCCCGATCCTTGAGATCGTCTTCAAGTCGTACGCTGATCGTCGCCATGCCTTACCTTTCGTGTGACAGTGTTACGCACCGTAGCGCGTGTGACGCTGTAACTCAAGCACCTGTCGCCGTTCAGGTTCGACCCGGCCGACGCCGACACCCTGCTGGGCTGCTGCGAGCTCGGCGTCGAAGGTCAACCGGGACTCCAAAGCCGTCCGGCGGCAGCTGGGCGTTGACGCCCTACCGGCCGCCCGGGCGGTGGTGGCCCGTCGGGCCCTACAGGGCGAGTCTTCGAGCGCGACGGTTGGCGCTGCCAGCTGTGCGAGCGACCAATCGATCCCCGCCACCCGTGGAACCCACCCGTGGAGCGCGACGGTCGATCACATCGTGCCCCTGTCGCTCCGGGGGCCCGATACCCACAACGTGTGGGCAGCCCACTGGCGATGCAACATCCGCAAGTGCGCCCCACTACGTGGGGAAGCCGCCGCCGGGACCGCGGAGCCTCTGGAGGGTCGGGGACCAGCTGGAAGCCGCCGACGGCACCAAGCGCCGCACGGTCTAGGTGGTCACGCCACCGCAGCCTGATTGTCGCCGCCCGGGGTACGGCCGCCCCGAGCGGGTTTGACGACATCGCGACGATCGGACTGGCGGCCTCCCTGGTCGAAGTCCATGGCACCCGGTGGCTCGCTGGGCCTCGGACGACGACACCCCCCCGACCGGGAGAGGCCGAGCCAAGCGAGTCGATCGTGGCATGAGCCCGACCTCCAGACCTGCCGCGTGCGATGATCGAGGCACCCATGGGACCATCACTCAATCATCCGAACGCCCGATGAACGGCCGCCGGACCACACTTGCGCTGGTGGGCGGGGGCGCGGGCCTCGGCCTGGCCCCGGAGGCGCCGAGTCGTGGCAACGGCTGATCAGGTCAAGGCCCTCGTTCGGAGCCACGCTGAAGGAGACGACACGAAGTTCTATTCTGTCGCCCTCCAGGTGGCGGCGCGGGCGGCTCGCGGCGGCCAGAGCCATTTCGCCCAGGAGCTTCGTGATCTCGTCGACTCGCTTCGGAGGGAACAGCCCAAGAGCGCCAACCGGCCGATTCCCGTTGCCCAGCCGCGCGGGGAGTTGGCGAGTCTCCTCTCCGTCTCGTATCCGCAGACCCGGATGGCCGACCTTGTCCTCCAGCCCGACGTTCGTGCTCGCCTCGACCGCGTGATCCTCGAACAGCGTCAACAGGATGCGCTTCGGAGTCACGGCTTCAAGCCGCTCCGGCGTCTTCTTCTCGTCGGGCCGCCCGGGACCGGGAAGACGATGACGGCCAGCGCGTTGGCGGGGGAGCTTCACCTTCCGTTGTTCGTGATTCGCCTGGACGGCCTCATCACGAAGTTCATGGGCGAGACGGCCGCAAAGCTTCGAATTGTGTTCGATGCTCTGTCCGAGACGCGCGGGGTATACCTGTTCGATGAGGTCGACGCCCTAGGCGGCGAGCGTGCCCGCACCAATGACGTGGGCGAGATCCGTCGCGTCCTCAACTCGTTCTTGCAGTTCTTAGAAATGGATGAGGCCGACAGCATTCTCGTCGCGGCGACGAACCATCCACAGATGCTCGATACAGCCATGTTCCGTCGATTCGACGCGGTCATCGACTATCCACTGCCGACCGCCGAGGTTGTGCAGGCGGTCATCAAGAATCGTGTCGCCAACGTTTGTCTCGCACGTATTGCATGGGCGAAGGTCAAGTCGGCCGCAGAGGGTCTCAGCCATGCGGAGATCGCACTGGCTGCCGAGAGCGCCGCCAAAGACGTGATTCTTGGGAAGCGCGAGTCGTTGACGACCGCTGATCTTCTTGCCGCGCTGCGCGAGCGTCAAGCACGCTCGTCACACTGATCCGCCATGGCAGACCGTGACCGTCCGCACCTGTTCATCGAAGGTCAGGCCGCGACGGAGAGGTATCGCCGGCCGAACCGCGCGATGGAGCAGCGACCCCTTCCCGCTCCGGCCAATCGGCTTGCGCACGCGCAACATCTGAAGTCTGGACTCGAGTCTGCGGCAGACCAGGGCACGGCGCAGAGAGACCCCGAGGCCGTCGAAATTGCGGGGACTGTTCCGGGGATCTACGTCACGTTCGAAAGCTTCCCTGATATCGACCTGGCCTTCGAGAAGCTCGATCCTCGACAGGGCAAGCTGCATCCGCAGTTGCGCGCCGTGCGGGAGGTCGTCATCAACGGCGCCATCGTCGAGCGGGCCACGGTGTTCATCCCCGACGGCAAGCTCGGGTATTTCCTCAAGCGGATAGAGCAATACGAAGAATCCACGGGCTGGTCCAATCCTCGCAACAGCGACCTCCTCGAACGTGTCCAGTCCATCGGCCTGGCCTCGCTCGAACAGCTCTGGACTGACCCGTCCGCGAAGTTCCCGACGACGCCTGCGCCGGTGTGGTGGGAGGTATGGCTGCACCGCCGCGATGGCAAGGAGGCCGCACGGTTTCGTGCGTTCGCCGAGCAGCGCCAGCTTCAAGTCGGCCCGCGAACCCTGGCCTTTACTGATCGCGTTGTGATCCTCGCTCAGGCCAGCCGCGAAGAGCTGGCGGGCGCTCTCGACGTCCTCGATGACCTTGCTGAATTGCGCAGCCCGCGAGCATCAGCTGAGTTCCTGGCGATGAAGCCACCCGCAGATCAAGCAGCATGGGTCGACGACGTCGTGCAACGCCTGCAGCCCGCAGGCGCCAACGCGCCCGCCGCTTGCTTGGTGGATACGGGCGTCGATCAAGGACACGCGCTGCTCGCGCCATCGTTGGACCCCGCCGACTGTCACGCGTGCGACCCGACGTGGAACACAGACGACCACCAGGGTCATGGCACGGAGATGGCCGGACTTGCACTTTTCGGCGACCTTGGCGAGGTCGTCCATTCAAACGGGCCTGTGCATCTGCGTCACCGCTTGGAATCCGTGAAGTTCCTGCCACCGGTGGGCGTCAATCCCCCAGAGCTGTACGGGGCGATCACTGCGACCGCTGCCAGCCTGGTTGAGATCCAAGCGCCCGACCGGCGACGCGTGTTCGCGGTCGCGACGACGGCCGACGCTGAGACTGCCGACGACACACGGCCCATCAATGTCGGCCAGCCTTCGTCATGGTCGGCGGCGGTTGATGCTCTCGCAGCAGGGCTCACCATTGAGACCACGGACGAAGGCTTGGTGTTTCTCGACGAGGAGGAGGAGTCAGCGACGCGCCTTTTCGTCGTGTCGGCCGGCAACGTCAATGACTTCGCCGACGAGTATCTCAACCGGTGCGATCTCGAACCCGTCGAAGATCCGGCGCAGGCGTGGAACGCGCTCACGGTTGGGGCGCATACCGAGCTGACGGATTTCGATCCGGCGGAGACGGGGTACGACGGCTACACACCCCTGGCGCCCCATGGCGAGCTGTCGCCGTACAGCCGCACATCCGTCGCGTGCAATCCCGCCTGGCCCGTCAAGCCGGATGTTCTGCTTGAAGGCGGCAACGTCGCTCGGTCACAGGACGGAACGGACTTCGACTGGCCCTACGCGTTCCAACGCCTCACGACAAAGCGCCGGTTTCCTGATCAGCGTTCGTTGACCGTGACGCGCCAGACGAGCGCCTCAACAGCGCAGGCTGCGCATCTGGCTGCGTCCGTCATGGCGGAGTATCCGGTGATCTGGCCTGAAACCGTCCGCGCACTCATCGTTCATTCAGCGGAGTGGACACCCGCCATGAAGGCGCGCCTCGACGCAGCGCCGCAGCGGAGGCCTCGCGACGCTCTTCACCGCCGCTACGGAATGGGAGTCGCTGACCTCACGCGTGCAACACGGAGCGCGGCTGACGCGCTGACTCTCATAGCTGAGAACGTGATCCACCCGTTCGATGGCGAAGGGCGCATGCGTGAGATCCACTTCCACTCGCTCCCGTGGCCGACCGACGTGCTAGCCGACCTCGGCGGAGCGGACGTCCGTCTGCGGGTGACGCTCTCGTACTTCATCGAGCCCAACCCGGGTTCTCGCGGGTGGGTGCGCCGGTACAGCTACGCATCCCACGGGCTGCGGTTCGACGTGCGGCGAGTCAATGAGTCCAGCGAGAACTTTCGCAAGCGCCTCAACCAGCTCGCGCTCGCGGAAGAGGAGAAACGACCCACTCCTGTCGCCAGTGACTCCGCCGAGTGGTACTTCGGCCCCGATTACCGAGCCTCGGGCTCTCTGCACTCCGACATCTGGCATGGGACTGCCGCCGACCTCGCTGATCGCGGCGCCATTGCCGTCTACCCCGTCACGGGCTGGTGGAAGGAACTCAAGGCACGCGATCGCAGTGCGCGGGGTGCCCGCTACTCCCTCGTCGTGTCGATCGAGACGCCCGGACAGGAGGTCGACATCTGGACTCCAGTCGCTCAGCAGATCGGCATACCGATCGAGATCGAAACCTGACTGGCTGAGATCAGTTTCGGTAAAGCTCCCAGGTACCAAGCCATACCCGACTGCCTGCCTTCGCCAAAGTGGTCTTCGCCGCCTGGTAGGCGGCCATCGCCCGCTCGACCCGGAGCCAGAATTCGGGTGTGTGATGCGGCTTGTACACGTGTGCCAACTCGTGCACGATGGCCTCTCGGTAGCAGTCCTGCAGGATTCGGCCCGTGACGAGGATAGGTGCAGGATCCTGAACGCTGACGGCCAGCCGGGCTCTACCCGGGGTACGGCCAAGATAAGCCCGAAACCCGCAGCAGGCGCTCGACGGAGCCCGCAAGCTCGGCCCGAGGCGCTAACGCCCGCACCCTGACCCCTGGCCTGGCTGATCCAGAGCCTCACAGGGCTGTGAGCGCCGGTTCTTTGGTGGAGTCTGCGGTGAGGCGCGTGGGTCGGCCTAGGGGCCGGCAGGGTCGTGTTGGTAGCGTTGGGTGGAGGAGGCGGCACCGCCCGCCCGCCCGGCAGGCACCAGACACGGGAACGACTCTCTCACCACCCTTGGAGTCCTGGTGATTCGGTTCACAATGGCGCAGAGAACGAACCCCTCGAAGCAGCCCGCTGCGCACCAGGGCAAGGGTTGAGTTGGGCCGATCAGCAGATACACACCAGGGCCATCGAGGTCCGGCCGGCCCGCAGCTCTTTGTACCTGGTCCGCGGCGCCATGAGGGCCTTGCCGTCCAGTTGCTCTTCTCGACCACCCAGACGCCGTCGGCGGCCGCGTGGCGCGGCCGATCCGCGGCGCCGGTCTCGGTGCTTCCGTACGATCCCCTGGACATGACTCCCGCCGACTCGGGCTACCTGGCTCCGGAGCAGCACGCCCGTCAGCGGATCGACGCGATGCTCGAGCGGGCCGGCTGGGTCGTCCAGGACTACAAGGCGGTCAACCTCTACGCCGGGCTCGGGGTCGCCGTCCGTGAGCTTCCGACCAGTGCCGGCCCGGCCGACTACGTGCTGTTCGTCAACCGTCAGGCTGTCGGTGTCATCGAGGCCAAGAAGGTCGGCACCACGCTCTCGGGCGTCGAGCCGCAGACGCTGAAGTACCAGGCCAACATCCCCGGAGCGCTGCCTTCGTACCTGGTCGGCGGCCACCTGCCCTTCGGCTACGAGTCGACCGGGGCCGAGACCTGGTTCACGTGCCGTATGGATCCGGAGCCTACGGCCCGTCGGGTCTTCTGGTTCCACCGGCCGGATTCGCTGCAGTGGCAGGTCGAGGACCATGTGAACCACGGCGGCGGCAGCTTCCGGGCCCGCATCCCCGACATGCCACTGCTCGCCGCTGACCCCTTCTGGCTGCGCGACGCCCAGGGCGAGGCCATCCGCAACCTGGAGGTGTCGCTGAAGGCGAACCGCCAGAGGGCGCTGATCCAGATGGCCACCGGCTCAGGCAAGACGTTCTGCGCCGCCAACATCTGCGAGCGATTGCTGCGCCACGCCCAGGCCAGGCGCATCCTGTTCCTGGTCGACCGGGGCAACCTGGGCCGCCAGACCCTGAAGGAGTTCCAGGGGTTCGAGGTGCCGGGATCCGGCAGGAAGGTCTCAGAGCTCTACAACGTGCAGCGCCTCACCCACAACCGGATCGACCCGGTGGCCAGCGTCTGCATCGGCACCATCCAGCGCGCCTACTCGATGCTGCGGGGCGACGCCGACCTGCCTGAGGACGTCGACGAGGTGGGTGGGTCCGATGTCGTCCCTGACCGCCCGGTCGAGGTTGACTACCAGCCAGCACTGCCGGTCGAGGCGTTCGACGTGATCATCGTCGACGAGTGCCACCGGTCGATCTACGGGGTGTGGCGCCAGGTGCTGGAGTACTTCGACGCCTTCCTCATCGGGCTCACGGCCACGCCGGGAAAGCAGACCTTCGGGTTCTTCAACAAGAACCTGGTGATGGAGTACGGCTTCCCCCAGGCTGTGGCCGACGGGGTCAACGTCGACTTCGACGTCTTCCGGCTCTCCACCGCCATCAGCGAGGGCGGCTCGACGATCGAGGCCGGCTACGCCACCACCTTCCGCGACCGGGAGACCAGAGCCGAGCGGCTGGAGCAGGTCGACGAAGACCTCACCTACGACGCCAGGGAGCTTGACCGCAAGGTCGTGGCCAAGGACCAGATCCGCACGGTGGTGCGGGCCGTGCGCGACAACCTGCCAGCGATGTTCCCCGACCGCGAGGTCGATGAGCACACCCGCCTCCGCCACATCCCCAAGACGCTGATTTTCGCCAAGGACGACAGCCACGCCGAGGACATCGTGCGCATCGTCCGGGAGGAGTTCGGCAAGGGCAACGAGGTGATCACCAAGATCACCTACAAGTCCTCCGACGGGCACAAGCCCGAGGACCTGCTCCAGGCGTTCCGCACGTCCTACAATCCCCGGATCGCGGTGACCGTCGACATGATCGCGACCGGCACCGACGTGAAGCCGCTCGAGATGGTGGTGTTCATGCGGATGGTCCGCAGCCGCAACTTCTTCGAGCAGATGAAGGGCCGCGGCGTGCGCACCATCAGCGACGACGACCTGCGGGGCGTCACCCCTGACGCCACTCACAAGGACCGCTTCGTGCTGGTCGACGCCGTCGGCGTCACCGAGACCAAGCTCATCGAAGCCAGCCCGTTGGAACGCAAGCGAGGCGTCTCGCTCGCCCAGCTCCTCCAGCAGGTGTCGCTCGGCCAGGTCAGCGAGGACCTCGTCTCGTCCCTGGCCTCGCGGCTGGCCCGCATCGACAGCCGCATCGGGCCCGAGGACCGCAAGCGGCTGGAGGAGACCGCCGGCGAGACCCTCTCGGCCATCGGACACCGCCTGGTCGACGCCATCGACCCCGATCGCCAGCTCGCCGAGGCCGAGGACGCCAGTGGCCAGCCCGACCCCGGCGACGCCGCCCTGACCGAAGCGAGAGCGGCGCTTCTGGTGGCTGCCGTCCTGCCCCTGGCGGCCAACCCCGAGCTGCGCCAGCAGCTCATCGACGTGCAGCGCTCCTTCGAGCAGGTCATCGACGACACCAGCATCGACGAGGTGACCAAGGCGACCTTCGTGGTCGACGCCAAAGCCCGGGCGGCGAACACGATCGAGTCGTTCCGGGCCTACCTCGACGAGCACCAGGACGAGATCACTGCCCTCCAGGTGCTCTATGCCAAGCCCTACGCCCAGCGCCTCACCTACGCCGACGTCAAGGAGCTGGCCGACGCCATTGGCCGGCCGCCACACCGCTGGACCCCCGAGCGTCTGTGGGAGGCCTACGAGACCCTTGACGCCTCCAAGGTCCGAGGCTCCGCCGGCACGCTGCTCACCAACATCGTCTCGCTCGTCCGCTTCACCCTGGACGGCGGCGGTGAGCTCATACCCTTCCCCGACCAGGTCCACGAGCGCTTCGAAGCCTGGCTCGCGCAGCAGGCCAACGCCGACCGTCAGTTCACCCCCGACCAGCTCGACTGGCTGAGGCTGATCTGTGACCACCTCGCTGCATCGCTCTCGATCGAATCGAGTGAGCTGACCGAGCCCCCGTTCTCCGGCCGCGGCGGCCTCGGCCGCGCACGGCAGCTGTTCGGTGCCGATCTCGACGGGTTGCTTGTCGAGCTCGCGCAGGTGGTGGCCGCGTGACGGACCTACCCGAAGGATGGGAGTGGACCAGGCTTGAGGAGCTACTAGCCGCACAGCCCCGGGCGATAACAGACGGACCGTTCGGGTCGAACCTCAAGAGTGCTCACTACGTCGAGTCCGGGCCTCGTGTCATTCGCTTGCAGAACATCGGCTTCGGCCAGTTCGTCGACGCGCGAGCACACATCGCACAAGAACACTTTGAGACACTTAGAGCGCATGAGGTGGTCGGAGGTGACCTCGTCCTCGCGTCGCTGGGTGAGGATCTCCCCCGCGCGTGCATCATCCCCAACGCGGTTGGCCCGGCCATCGTCAAGGCCGACTGCATTCGGGTGCGCCTCCACCCTGGCATTGACAGCCGGTATGTGAACTACGCCATGCAGCGGCCGGCTCTGCGTGGAGCGGTACGAGACCAGGTTCACGGCGTCGGTCGTCCTCGTCTCGGGATGGGGGGGATCAGAGAACTTGCGATTCCCCTTCCACCGCTGGCGGAGCAAGAGCGGATCGTCGTCGCCATCGAGGAGCACCTCTCCCGACTCGACGCCGCCGAGACGTCGCTTAGTTCTGCATCCAAGCGCCTCGAACTTCACGACCGTGCATCAAAGGCATCGTTGATGGAGTCCTCAGGGTGGGAATGGACCACCCTTGGAGAGATCGCCGAGCTCAAAGGCGGAGTAACCAAGGACGCACAAAAGGAGAGCGACCCAACATTCGTCAGTGTCCCGTATCTACGTGTAGCAAACGTCCAGCGTGGCTATCTCGACCTCTCGGAGGTAACCTATATCCGCGTTGACCCCAAGAGGGCCGAGTCACTGTGTCTGCGGCCCGGCGACGTGCTCTTCAACGAAGGTGGCGACCGCGACAAACTTGGCCGAGGCTGGGTATGGGAAGGGCAGATCGACCAGTGCGTACACCAGAACCATGTGTTCCGAGCGCGTATAACCTCGCCTGACTTCGACTCCTACTTTCTCTCCACACACGCGAATACCTGGGGACAGGCTTGGTTCGAAAAGCACGGCCGTCAGACGACAAACCTTGCTTCGATCAGTCTCACCACCCTGAAGCAGCTGCCCGTTCCGGCTCCGTCACTTGCCGCACAACGACAGATTGTTACTCAACTCTTGGCAGCTGGTTCCGGCCGAGGGCGCCTGTCGGCTTCGGTCGAGGCAGCCCGGCGCCGTGCCGAGACCCTCCGCCGCTCCACTCTTGCGGCCGCGTTCTCAGGGCACCTCGTGCCGCAAGACCCCGCCGACGAGCCGGCGTCGGTACTCTTACAGCGCATCCGGGCCGAGCGTGATACTCGGCAACGGGGCAGTCGAGCACGGAAGGTCACCTCGTGACCGCCGGCGCCCTGCTGTCACACCCCGTGCCTACCGTCACCAGTTCGGGAGCGACGATGCGGCAGGCCGTTCGTCGAGCCAAGCTCGCCGAGCGGGGCAGTCAGATCGCCCTCGTCACCGGTGTACCCATGGAGGGGCTGGCGTACGGTGAACGGTGGATGACCCCCACGGTCGGCGAGCTGCTCGACGCGCTGCTCCGGCGGGTCATCGCCAGCGGAGCCCAGACCGCCACTGCCGCCTGGGACGCCATGGCCCCACCGACTGCCCCGAGAGCAGGCCGGACGGTTCGGGACTGGACAGCACGATGAGCGACAGCAAGGCGATCGTCGCGAAGCTCTGGAACTACTGCAACATCCTTCGGGACGATGGGTTGTCGTACGGCGACTACGTCGAGCAGCTCACCTATCTGCTGTTCCTGAAGATGGCCGACGAGCAACACCAGCTCGGCCTGGCCCGGATCGTGCCGGCGGGCTTCGACTGGCCGTCGCTCCTGAAGCTCAAGGGCGAGGCTCTGGAGGCTCGCTACCTCAGCATCCTCACCCGGCTGGGCCGGGGTGAGGACATGCTCGGCGTCGTCTTCCGCAAGGCCCAGAACCGGATCCAGGACCCGGCCAAGCTGGAACGCCTCGTCAAGGACCTGATCGACGGCGAGCAGTGGATGTCGCTCGACGCGGATGTGAAGGGCGACGCCTACGAGGGCCTGCTGGAGAAGAACGCGGCCGACACCAAGTCGGGTGCCGGCCAGTACTTCACACCCCGGGCGCTGATCTCGGCCATGGTCGAGGTGATGCAGCCCGGTCCGGACATGCGGATCTGTGATCCGGCCTGCGGTACCGGCGGGTTCTTCCTCGCCACCTACAGCTACATCCTCAACCACCACCGCAACCTCGACCGCCAGCAGAAGCGCCACCTGCGGTCGGGCCTGTTCACGGGGTGGGAGATCGTCGACAACACCGCCCGGCTGTGTGCGATGAACCTGCTACTCCACGGCATCGAGTCGCCCGACTCCGACAGCCCGGTCCACGTCGATGACGCCTTGCGGGCCGACCCGGGCCGGCGGTTCGACATGGTGCTCACCAACCCCCCGTTCGGGAAGAAGTCGTCGGTGACGATCGTCAACGGCGAGGGAAAGGCTGAGCGACAGAGCCTCACGGTGGTGCGCGACGACTTCTGGGCCTCAACCTCGAACAAGCAACTGAACTTCATCCAGCACGTGAAGACGCTGTTGAAGGTCGGTGGGCGGGCGGCGG
>Ga0136611_10003085_pt1 | contig 11628 bp, 14 predicted proteins | sample AntDrymUQ2232306_2_FD_106645 | JGI IMG/M metagenome (GOLD analysis project Ga0136611, IMG submission 106645) | Polar desert sand microbial communities from Dry Valleys, Antarctica - metaG UQ223 (23.06) | ecosystem: Environmental > Terrestrial > Soil > Desert | place: Antarctica: Dry Valley... | reverse complement strand
TTGCGGATTCTCGGCGAGATCGAGAATGGTCCAATCCAGAAACGCGTCGGCCTGTTCGTCGACGGCCGCCAGCCGGTGCGCGAGGGCGCGCGCATCCTCGACGGCGAAGGCAATGAAGTCGGCCGGGTCACGAGCGGGGGTCATTCTCCGTCGCTCGCCCGGCCGATCGCGATGGGCTATGTCGCGGCCGCTCTGGCCGGTCCCGGCGGGCGCCTGACGATCGCGCAGCGCGGCAAGATTTTTGCCGCCGAAGTCACTCCGATGCCGTTCGTCCCGCACCGCTATCACCGCAAGACAGGAGCACCCGCATGAGCCTTTACTTTACCGGCGAGCATGAATGGATCCGGGTCGAGGGCGACGTCGCCACGATCGGGATCAGCGACCATGCCCAGCAGGCGCTTGGCGACATCGTCTTCGCCGAAGTCCCCGAGCAGGGCCGCAGCGTCAACAAGGGCGACGAGGCGGCGGTGGTCGAATCGGTCAAGGCCGCGTCGGACGTTTACGCGCCGATCGCGGGCGAAGTGATCGAGGGAAATCCCGCGCTCGCCGACGACCCCGCGCTGATCAATCGCGATCCCGAAGGCGAAGGCTGGTTTTTCAAGATGACGCTCGCCGATGCGTCCGAGCTCGACGGCCTGATGAACGAGTCGGCCTATCGCGAGTGGGTCAAGACACTCTGAACTTTGATAGGAAGCCACGACATGCGTTATCTGCCGCTGAGCGATGATGATCGTTCCGCAATGCTCGCCAGGATCGGGGCCGGCTCGGTCGACGAGCTGTTCCGCGACGTTCCCGCGGAAGCGCGGCTTAGCGGGCCGATCGAGGGGCTGCCGCTGCATGCCAGCGAAATGGCGGTCGAGCGCCAGCTGGCCGCGATGGCGCGCAAGAATATGGTCGCGGGCGAAGTGCCTTTTTTCCTTGGCTGCGGCGCCTACCGGCATCATGTCCCGGCTTCGGTCGACCACCTTATCCAGCGCGGCGAATTCCTCACCGCTTACACGCCTTACCAGCCCGAGATCGCGCAGGGCACCCTCCAGGTGCTGTTCGAATTCCAGACCCAGGTTGCACGGCTGCTTGGCTGCGAGGTCGCCAATGCGTCGATGTACGACGGCTCGACCGCGTGCTGGGAAGCGATTGGAATGGCGCGGCGGATCACTCGGCGGAAGCGTGCGATCATCTCTTCGGGGCTCCACCCGCATTATGTCGCCGTATGCCGGACGATGGCCAAGTTCACCGGCGACACGCTCGATCTCGCCCTGCCCGAGCTTGCCGCCGCGACCGACGCCGAGCGGCTGATCGCGAGCATCGACAAGGAAGTGTCGTGCGTGGTCGTGCAATATCCCGACATCCTCGGGCGGATCGCCGACCTTGCCCCGATCGCCGAAGCGGCGCACGCGCATGGCGCGTTGCTGGTCGCTGTGGTGACCGAGCCGGTGGCGCTGGGGCTGATCAAATCGCCGGGTGAGATGGGCGCGGACATCGTTGTCGGTGAGGGCCAATCGATCGGGGTCGGTCTCCAATTCGGCGGGCCCTATGTCGGCTTGTTTGCGTGTCGCGAGAAGCACGTCCGCCAGATGCCCGGGCGGCTCGCTGGCGAAACCGTCGATGCCGAGGGGAAGCGCGGCTTCGTGCTGACCCTGTCGACCCGCGAACAGCATATTCGCCGCGAAAAGGCGACTTCGAACATCTGCACTAATTCTGGGTTGTGCGCGCTGGCGTTCAGCATCCACATGACGCTGCTCGGCGAAAAGGGGCTGAGGCGGCTGGCCGAGATCAACCATGCCCGAGCGGTCGAGGTTGCCGAGCGGCTGGCGGCGATCCCCGGCGTGGAATTGGTCAATGAAAGTTTCTTCAACGAATTCACCCTCAAGCTGCCGATCGAGGCGCGGCCAGCGGTGCACGCGATGGTCGAGAAGCGCGTGCTCGGCGGGGTGTCGCTCGGGCGGCTTTATCCGGGCGAAGCTGCGCTCGCGAACGGGCTGGTGATCGCGGTCACCGAAACCGTTTCGAATGCGGATGTCGATGCGCTCGAAGCCGCGCTCAGGGAGATCGTGCGATGACCGTCAACCCGAGCGGCTGGAAGCCCGCTGCGCCGATCGCGGCGGCCAGTGACGCCGCAACCGTCACCGGCAATCGCGCGCTGATGCTTGAGGAGCCGTTGATTTTCGAGATCGGCGATAACGACAGCACTGGCGTCGATTTCGAACCCCAGGCGCTCGCGGCTCAACGCTTGGCGGGCCTCGAACGCCGGGCACCGATCAACCTTCCCGGTCTCAGCGAGCCGCAGACCGTGCGCCACTACACGCGGCTGTCGCGGCAGAATTATGCGATCGACCTCGGGCTGTTTCCGCTCGGCAGTTGCACGATGAAGCATAATCCGCGGCTCAACGAGAAACTGGCGCGGTTGCCGGGGTTCGCCGACATTCACCCGCTCCAACCGAAGGAGACGGTTCAGGGTGCGCTTGAGCTGATCAACAGCCTTGCCTTCTGGCTGATCGACCTGACCGGAATGCACGGTGTTGCGATGAGTCCCAAAGCAGGCGCGCATGGCGAATTGTGCGGGATATTGTGCATTCGTGCAGCATTGGAAGCGCGCGGCGATGCACGCTCGGTCGTGCTGGTGCCCGAAAGCGCGCACGGCACCAACCCCGCCACCGCCGCCTTCGCCGGCTACAAGGTCGAGGATATCCCCGCGACGAAGGAAGGTCGGGTCGATCTCGCGGCACTCAAGTTGCGTCTGGGTCCCGACGTCGCGGCGGTGATGATCACCAATCCCAACACCTGCGGGCTGTTTGAGCCCGAGATGAAGGCGATCAGCGACGCGGTGCACGCGGTCGGCGGGTTCGTTTATTGCGACGGGGCGAACTTTAACGCGATCGTCGGCAAGGTGCGGCCGGGCGATCTCGGAATCGACGCGATGCACATCAATCTCCACAAGACCTTCTCGACCCCGCACGGCGGGGGCGGGCCGGGGTCGGGGCCAGTGGTGCTGTCGGAAGCACTCAGTCCCTACGGTCCGCTGCCCTACACTGCTCGCACCAAGGACGGTGTCGTTCATCTCGTCGAGGAGGAGGATGCGGACGAATTTTCGCGCGCACACTTCGGTGGACGATTGCGAAGCTTCGGCCGGATGGTCGCTTTTCACGGCCAGATGGGCATGTTCACCCGCGCCTTGAGCTACATTCTCAGTCACGGTGCCGACGGTCTTCGCCAGGTTGCCGAGGACAGCGTGCTCAACGCAAATTATGTGCTTCGCAGCCTCGAAGACGTGCTCGACGCGCCCTTCGCCTTCTCGGGCCCGTGCATGCATGAGGCGATTTTCTCGGACAAGGGGTTCGCCGAGGGCTTCTCGACAATCGACGTCGCCAAGGCGCTGATCGACGAGGGCTTTCACCCGATGACGATGTATTTCCCCCTGGTCGTCCATGGCGCGATGCTGGTCGAACCGACCGAGACCGAGTCAAAGGCCAGCCTCGACCAGTTCATCGTCGCCCTGCGTTCGATCGCCGAACGCGCGAGGGCAGGGGATCAAGCGCTCAAGGCCGCGCCGATCCACGCCCCCCGCCGCCGGCTCGACGAGACGCTCGCGGCGCGCCAGCCGATCCTCTCCTACAAACATCCGGTCCCCGAAGGCGCGGAATCGGGCGCCGCGGCCGGGATCGGCGGCGGCTGATGTGGGAGTTTCTGTTCGGCTTCACCAATTTCATCGCGCTCTCGGCCTGGGTCGCACTTGCAATATTGCCGCGCGGGCCGAAAATCATGGCGCTGGTGCTTTACGCCGGGGTCGCTTTGCTGTGTCTGATCTATGCGCTGCTGTTGGCGCTGCTGATTGCCAAGGCGGTCGACCCGGGACTGGCCGCCGGGGCGAGCGGCGGCGGCAACTTCACCAGCATTGCGGGTATCCGCGGCTTGTTCATGAGCGACGGCGGAGTCGTCACCGGCTGGACTCATTATCTCGCGTTCGATCTGTTCGTCGGGCTGTGGATCGCCAAGGATGCCGACCACAAGGGCTTTTCCCGACTGGTCCAGCTGCCGTTCCTGTTCGCCACCTTGATGGCCGGCCCGATCGGGTTGCTGCTGTGGCTGATCGTTCGCGAAGCCCGCGCGCGCCGGGCCGCACGCGAGGCGTGAGCGACGCCCGCCGCTTCGCTCCTGCTACGCTGCGCAACCGCGAGCCGATCGCGGTGGTGCTCGCCGACTGGCTGCCGCCGCGCGGGTTGGTGCTCGAGATCGCCAGCGGCAGCGGCGAGCATGCGGTTTACTTCGCCGAACGCTTTCCCGGAATCGACTGGCAGCCAAGCGATGCCGATCCGGCAGCGCTCGAGTCGATCGCGGCGTGGCGCGGTGAGGCGGGGCTTGCCAGTTTGCGCGAGCCGCTAAGCCTCGATGCGGCCCGCAGCGACTGGCCAATCGAGCGCGCCGACGCGGTGGTGGCAATCAACATGGTTCATATCAGCGCTTGGGGTGCGACGCTCGGGCTGCTCAACGGCGCGACGCGGCTGCTGACACGCGGCGCACCGCTGATCCTCTATGGCCCGTTGATCGAGGCAGGCGTCGCGACCGCGGCTTCGAACCTGGAGTTCGACTGCAGCCTGCGCGCGACCGACCCGGCGTGGGGCCTGCGCTCCGTCGAGGAAGTCGCGAGCCAAGCCACGGCGCGCGGTCTGTCGCTGTGCGAACGACGCGCGATGCCGGCGAATAATCTAATGCTGTTGTTCCGCCGCGTTTAATGTCGCCGCGCGGTTGGCCCAACGAGCGCCGAGGATCGCCACAATCGCCCCGAGCGCCCAGCCGCCAAGCACGTCGCTCGGCCAGTGAACCCCCAGATACGGCCGCGTCAGGCCGATCGTGACGCTCGTCGCGACCGCGAGCGCGACCGCCTCGCGCCGCCACCGCGCGGGCACCGCGATCAGCGCGATCGCAAGGAGCACCGCCATCGTGTTGGCCGCATGGCCGCTCGGGAAACTCGAACTGTGAGTCATCACCGGGTGCGCGTCGAACGCCGGGCGCGCGCGTGCGAGCACCAGCTTGAGTCCGTCGAGCAATAGCCGCTCGCCGATCGTCACGCCCGCAAGGATCGCACCGCGCCGTCGCTCGCCGTGGAAGGCCAGCCACGCGGCCGCCAGCAGCCCGAGCCCGATCGTCACCGGCGCGTCGCCCAGCCGCGTGATCCCGATCATCGCCATCGTCAGCCGCGGCGAATGGGTCCGCCATTCCTGAAGCTCGCGGATCGCGACGGCATCGGGCGCGAAGCTGCCGCCGCCGAGGAACCCGGCGACAAGGATGATCAGAAACAGGATGAGGGTGGCGAGGATCAACCGAAGCCGACGGGATTTTTGCATCGCGATGTTAAACTAAGTTTTACCGGTTTGCGCTAGGGTGGAAAAATGGACGAAAGCGGAATCACTCAGAATCGGCGCTCTAGGCGATCGAATTTGCTGATGCAGGCGACGCTCGAACTGGACGGGCGCACGATTGGCATCACCTTGCGCAACCTGTCCGCCGACGGCGCCCGGGTCGAAGGCGACGAGCTTCCGCTCGAGGGCACCGATCTGCTGTTCCGCAAGGGCGAACTCGCCGTTGCCGGGCGAGTCATCTGGCGCCGCGCGCGCACGGCGGGGATCAAGTTCGAGCGCAAGCTCGATCCGGGGGTGGTACTGAACCATGTGCCCGCGCCGCGCCCCCCTACGCAAACAGAATACCGCCGTCCGGGTTTTAGCTCGCGCGAACTCACCGCGACCGAGCGGACGCTGGGGAAGCAGTGGATTCCGATCCCGCCGCTCTCGCCGGACGGCGAATAGACACACGGATCACGCCTGTAATTTCGGGGTCGCCTGCGACCGTGTCAGCTCGCGGCGAGAATTCGGTCTCGTTGAGTCTGCAGCCACCCAACGAGCGACGTCAGCGGCAAGGTGCGGTTGAAGGTCAGCCCGATATGACCGCTTCCGCACCAGCGCACTATTGCCGGGTTCGGCCCCAGCCCGTCGAGCGTGACGACGACGCCGGAGCCCGCGGCGATCGGCGCTTCGCAACTTAGCTTCATTCCGCCCTGGCTGACATCGCATGTCCGCAGGCGAAAAACCGATGCGCCCTCGCGGACCGTGACGACGCTTTCGATCGCGATTCGCGGCATCCGCGGGCGCGGGCCGTCGGCCGAGGTTGACAATATTTCGACGACATCGATCGGCTCATCAAAGGAAATACCGGCATTGGGCTCACGGAACCAGCTAACCTTCCCGTCGATCGGCCGTCCGCACTTGAACTCGACAGTGACGGCGGTGCCCTCGGGAATTGTGCAATAGGTGTGGACCATCATCCCGGCGGCGCTGATGTTCTTTACCAGGCAAAGTTCGCGCTGATCGCCGATCGACAGCGACCCGACCCGGTACACCGTCATGTGCCGCTCGCCGTCGCGGCGCTCCGATGCGGCGGGCTGGCTTTCGGACGGTGAGATATGGGTAGTCTGTACCTGTTGCGGTTTCATGCGAACTCCACCGACGTTCGTTCCGAGCCAGTGCTTGATCGCATTGCCCCCGGAGGTCGATAGAGGCGCCTTGGTTACCGCATCCTTGCAAATGCCGCCGAAACGAAGGCTTTCCGTCCCGCGCGCAGGGCAGGACATACGTCCCGCCGTACGATGGTCACCTCTTAGATGCGTCGATGACGAGCGACCAATTCGGTTCTAGTCGATTATGGGCAAAAGATGGTTCGGCTGGGCCAAGAGAGCGGGACGGCCAGGCCGGCCCGTCCCGCTCCACTTCAAACGCCACGCCCGGCCGTCAGCCGTTCAAAGCCTTCGCGTTTACATTCTTGTCGGCCAGCGTGGTGAGGTCCTCGTCGGTCTTGGATTCCTGCTGAAGCGTCACGTCGAGGAGCTTGGCAGCGTCCTTGAGGCCCAACACATTGGCCCAGCGCTTGAGCGTGCCGTATCGGGTAATCTCATAATGCTCCACCGCTTGAGCAGAGGCGATGAGGCCCGCATCGAGCGCCGGCGATCCCTTATAATCCTCCAAAATCGCCTCGCCTTCTTCGAGGATGCCGTTGATCGCGTCGCAAGTCTTGCCTTGAGCGCGCTTGCCGATGATCTCGAACACCTGTTCGAGGCGCTCGATCTGGCCCTCGGTTTCGGTGCGATGCTTCTCGAATGCCGCCTTGAGTTCCGGAGATTGCGCACCCTTCGTCATCTTGGGCAGCGCTTTCAGGATTTTTCGTTCGGCGTAATAAACGTCTTTCAAAGTATCGTGGAACAGATTGTCGAGTGTCTTTTCGGCCATCGTCGGTCCTTCTCTGCTGACTGAAAACCCTCAAAGTACGAAGGCCGTTGATGTTCCAAGCAAAGCGGCGGCCCAACGCTAATGGCGGCCGATTGTTCGCGCCGCAGCCCGATTGCTGAACAAATAAGTCTGGAATACGGATCGCACCAAGCCGCCAAGGGAACATCGTCTCGACCGAGTGGTTTGCGATTCCGAATTTCTTTCAGTTGCAGGGTTTGCAGTCGACCGGGAGTGATGTTCACGGCCGGGCAATGCTACTCCCGCTCAGGACCGGCCATGGACAATCAACCGCCCATCGACGCTCGCCGAATTTTCCGGTCTCTGTCAGTCTTTGCAAAGCCGGTGGTGGCGCGCAGCGTATTCGAGCTGGTGATCACGGTCGTGCCATTCCTATTGCTGTGGGCGCTGGCCTGGGCAGCATTGGTGAGCGGGCACTGGCTGGGACTGCTGCTGACGATACCCGCGGGTGGACTGCTCCTAAGGTTGTTCGTCATCCAGCACGATTGCGGGCATGGATCGCTGTTCCGCCGCAGAGCAACCAATGATTGGGTTGGTCGAGCCTTGAGCGTGCTGACGCTTACGCCTTATGACAGCTGGCGGAAGTCGCATGCGCATCACCATGCAACGTCGGGCAATCTGGGTAAAAGGGGCAAGGGCGACGTCGACACGCTGACCGTGGCCGAATATCGGGCGCGATCGCCGCGACACCGGCTGCTCTACCGGCTGTATCGCCACCCGCTTATTTTCCTGACCATCGGTCCGGCCTACACGTTCCTGCTGCGTCATCGGTTCCCGCTCGGGCAGCTGAACGCCGGATGGCGCGCCTGGCTCAGTACATTGGGGACTAACGCGGTGATCGTCGCCATTGCCGCGGCACTCATCAGCCAAATCGGTTTTGTGCAGTTCGTCGCGGTCCATGTTCCGATCGCACTGGTTGCCGCGACGGCTGGGGTATGGCTGTTCTATATCCAGCATCAGTTCGAACATACTGTTTGGGATGCCGATGCCGACTGGAGCTTTCACGAGGCGGCGCTCCACGGCAGTTCGCACTATGAACTTCCGCTCGTGTTGCGTTGGATCACCGGGAATATCGGCATCCACCATGTCCATCACTTGTCGAGCCGAATCCCTTTCTACCGTCTGCCTCAGGTCCTGCGCGCACATCCGGAACTGGCTACGATCAATCGGCTTACCTTCAGGCAAAGCCTTGCCACCATGCGATTGAGGCTGTGGGACAATGACCGACGACGCCTTTGCTCATTCAGGGAACCGGCGCACCATTAAGCCAGGGGTCGTGGCGACATCAGCATCTGTGGAACACCAACATCGAACCGCTCGTTCAAGCGACGTTGCGTAATCAGGAGAGTAAGACATGGCCAAAGATGGCATCGATAACGACCGCGTCGAAGGGTCGGCCAAGCAGGCTGGCGGCAAGATCAAGGAAGGGCTCGGCAAGCTGACCGGCGACGCCAAGCTCAAGACCGACGGTCGGGCGGATCAGGTCGAAGGCAAGACCCAGAACGCGATCGGCGGCATCAAGGACAAAGCGCGCGAACTCCTCGACGGCAAGGACCGCGGCTGACGGCTTGGTCGATGGGCCGAAATCTTCCGCGCTCGCGGATTTGGATTGGCTCTCGATAAGCGTCGTTTCACAAATGGCGCTGGGGCGGGTTTAGCCGGTCCCAGCGCCGATCCGTTTGATGGTGAGCCGTGCTGGATTCGAACCAGCGACCTACTGATTAAAAGTCAGTTGCTCTACCAACTGAGCTAACGGCCCCTCACAGGGGGCCCGATTAGCTTGTGCTTCGGCGCTTGCCAAGGCGCGCGGCAAGATGAGTTGGAGTGAGCGATCCGGGTAGCTTCCACCGTGGCGCGATCGCGGCGAAAGGGCCGAGAACGAAGTTGCGGCTGACGAGGCGCGGATGGGGGATGGTCAGGCTGCGCGAGGCGAAACGCCCGCCACTCCACGCGACAATGTCGAGGTCGAGCACCCGGCTTCCCCAGCGCCGTCCCGGGCGGCGGCCGAAGTCGCGCTCGATCGCCTTTACGGCGGCGAGCATCGCGACCGGGTCGAGGCTGCTGATCACCAGTGCCACGCCATTGGCAAACTCGCGCCCCGCGCCCCCGTCCGCTGGATTGCGGATGATCGGCGAGGCATCGAACAACGCAAATTCGGCATCGAGCCGCGCAATCGCCGCCGCGACCACTCCCGCCGGGCGACCGAAGCGGATGTGGCGGCGGTTGGAGCCTAGCGCGATCGCGTAGAGATGCGTTGATTGCTCCATGGCGGCTCGCCTAGGCGTGGACGATGGACTTCGCCACCCCCGCCGAACTCTCTCCAATCCCCCACGCCGAAGCCCCGCGCGATTGCCCCTTGTGCCCGCGCTTGGTCGCATTCCGCGAACAATGCCGCTTCGAGCATCCCTACTGGTGGAATGCGCCGGTGCCCGCGTTCGGCGACCCGGCGGCATGGCTCGCGATCGTCGGTCTGGCGCCGGGCAAGCATGGCGCCAATCGCACCGGGCGTCCGTTCACCGGCGATTTCGCGGGCCAATTGCTTTACGCGACACTCGCCAGATTTGGCCTCAGCACGGGGACTTTTGGTGCCGAGCGGGATGACGGGCTGAGGCTCACCGGTGCAATCATCCTCAACGCGGTCAAATGCCTGCCACCGGCGAACAAGCCCGATCCGGGTGAAATCGCCAATTGCCGTGGGTTCCTCGAAGCCTCGCTGGCCGCGCTGCCGAGCGTCCGCGTAATCGTCGCGCTCGGCCAGATCGCCCACGTCGCAGCATCGCGCGCGCTCGGCCTCAAGCCCAGCGCGGCCAAGTTCGCCCATTCCGCCGAACATGTCGCGGCGGACGGCCGCATCCTCCTATCGAGCTACCATTGCAGCCGCTACAACCAGAATACGCGACGGCTCGACGCGGCGATGTTCGAGAGCGTGTTCGAGAGGGCCGTGCGCCTGGGCAAGCCAACAGGGCTGGAGAATTGAGATGCGCCTATCATCGACGATCTTGATCGCACTGATTGCGGGACTATTCGCGGCGCCTGCCGTCGCGCAGGTCGACTATGGAGCGCGGTTGAAGGAAGGCGACGCCGTGCTGCGCAATTTCGCCTTTGCCAATGGCGAAAAGCTTGCTGCACTCAACATTCACTATGCGACGCTCGGCACTCCGCGGCGCGACCGTTCGGGGCGAATCGTTAATGCGGTGATGGTGCTCCACGGCACCGGCGGAAGCGGGCAGCAATTCCTCCAGCCGCAATTCGCTCAGGAACTCTACGGACCAGGGCAGCCGCTCGACCTCGCGCGCTATTATGTCATTCTGCCCGACGGGGTCGGACATGGCAAATCAGGCAAGCCAAGCGACGGCCTGCGGATGCGCTTTCCGAAATACGGCTACGCCGACATGGTCGAAGCGCAGCGGCGGCTGCTAACCGAGCGGCTGGGGGTTGAGCGGCTGCGGCTGCTGATGGGCACCTCGATGGGCTGCATGCACGGCTTCGTGTGGGGCGCGACACATCCAAAAATGGTTCAGGCGATGATGCCGATGGCCTGCCTGCCGGTAAGGATCGTCGGGCACAACCGGATGTGGCGCAAGGCGGCGATCGAGGGGATCAAGGCCGATCCGGCGTGGCGCGGCGGCGATTATGCCGGCCAACCCGTCCTGGGGCTGCGCACGGCGGTCAGCCTGCTCCAGATCGCGGGATTCGCGCCGCTCTATCTGCAGAAGGCCTATGCCACTCCCGCGGCTGCCGACGCCTATATCGTCGATCGGATTGCCAAGGACCTGCCCACGCGCGACGCCAACGACCTTATCTATCAGCTTGGCGCTTCGACCGACTACGACCCGTCGGCCGCGATCGATCGGATGCGGGTGCCGACGACATGGGTCAATTCGAGCGACGATTTCATCAATCCGTGGGACTATGGCATCGCCGAGAGAGCGGCGGCGCGGCTACCCGACGCGAAATTCGTGCTGGTCAAGGCGACCGACCAGACGCGTGGCCACGGCACCCACACTTGGGCAAAATTCTGGAAAGACGAACTGGTCGCTCTGCTCAAACGGACCGAACGCCGCTAGCGCGCAGGTTCGATCGACGACACGTGGTTGAGCGCGATCACCCATTTGCCGCCGCGCTTGCGCATCAGCCGGGTGTTGATCCCGTCCTGTGGCGCCTGCGCGCGGGTCAGCCGGTAGCGGCTGATTAGCTGAGCCGCGTCGGGGGCGAGCATCTCGATCCTGATGTCGAAGAAATGGAGTTCGCCGCGCCGCTCGGGCGATCCGCCATAGTCGCGGACGTAATGGTCGAGCGTTCCCTGCCAGCCCTGCTGGAACCGCCCTTTCGAAAC
>Ga0136611_10003084_pt1 | contig 11629 bp, 9 predicted proteins | sample AntDrymUQ2232306_2_FD_106645 | JGI IMG/M metagenome (GOLD analysis project Ga0136611, IMG submission 106645) | Polar desert sand microbial communities from Dry Valleys, Antarctica - metaG UQ223 (23.06) | ecosystem: Environmental > Terrestrial > Soil > Desert | place: Antarctica: Dry Valley... | reverse complement strand
CGCCACGTCATCAAGGAGGTGGCGCTGTCGCAGGGCGTCTACGCCACCTTCATGCCCAAGCCGTTCAGCGACCAGCCGGGCAGCGGCATGCACACCCACCTGTCGCTGTTCGAGGGCGACACCAATGCCTTCCACGACGGCTCCGACCCGCTCCACCTGTCGAAGGTGGCAAAGAGCTTCATCGCCGGGCTGCTCACCCACGCCGCCGAGATCACCGCCGTCACCAACCAGTACGTCAACTCCTACAAGCGGCTCGTGTCGGGCGGCGAGGCCCCGCCGTACGTCTGCTGGGGGTCCAACAACCGCAGCGCCCTCGTGCGCGTGCCGATGTACAAGCCGCGCAAGAGCGGGTCGACGCGCATCGAGGTGCGCAGCCCGGACAGCGCGACCAACCCCTACCTGTGCTTCGCGGTCCTGCTGGCCGCCGGCATGAAGGGGATCGAGGAGGGCTACGAGCTGCCGCCGGGCGCGGAGGACGACGTCTGGACGCTCACCGAGGCCGAGCGGCGGGCGATGGGCATGACGCCGCTGCCGGGCAGCCTCGCCGACGCGATCGACGTCATGGAGCGCAGCGAGCTGGTCGCCGAGACCCTCGGCGAGCAGGTCTTCGACTTCTTCCTGCGCAACAAGCGCGACGAGTGGCACGCCTACCGCTCGGAGGTCACCCCCTTCGAGCTCGGTCGCTACCTCCCGCTGCTGTGACGCCGCCACCCCCAGGTGCGGGGACGGCGCGGGCCCTCGTCGTCACCCACTCGGCCGGCGAGGGGCTCGGCACGCTGGCCGAGTGGCTGCCCGAGGCGGGCCTCGAGCTCGACGTGGTCGCGCCCTGGGACGGCGAGCAGGTGCCGACGGGCCTCGACGGCTACGACGCGCTGATCGTGCTCGGTGGGCCGCAGCAGGCCTACGACGAGGACTCGGCGCCCTGGCTGCGAGCCACCAAGGACCTGCTGCGCGCCGGCGTGTCGAGCGGCCTGCCGACCCTCGGGATCTGCCTGGGCGCCCAGCTGCTTGCCGATGCGTGCGGCGGCCGCGTCGAGAAGGGCGCCGAAGGGGTCGAGGCGGGTGCTCGTCTGGTCGCCAAGCGCGACGCGTCCTGGGAGGACGAGCTGATGTCGGACGTGCCCCTCACACCGACCGTCGTGCAGTGGCACGAGGACGCCGTCGTCGACCTGCCGCCGGGCGCGGTGCTGCTGGCGAGCAGCCCCAAGTACGCCAACCAGGCCTTTCGCCTCGGCAGCCGTGCCTGGGGGATGCAGTTCCACATCGAGACCCCGCCAGAGATGGTGCGCCGCTGGGCGGTGGAGTACGACCGGGCGGTGCGCGAGGCCGGCCTCGACCCGGTCGCCCTGGCCGAGCGGGCCGTGGCCGAGCTCCCCGAGGTCGAGGCGTGCTGGCGGCCGGCCATGGTCCGCTTCGCCGAGCTCGCACAGGGGCGCGGGCGCAGGGTGCTGCCTCTGGTGCCCCTGTCGGACCCCTGAGCCCCCCGGTGCTGCGAGCGGTCGCGTTCGACGACGCGACCGTCCTCGGTCTGTCGGCGGCGATGGTGGCCGAGCTGTCCGCCCGCTACGGGGACGGCGGTGCGAGCCCCGCGGGCGCCGCCGAGTTCGCCGGGCCGGTGGGCGTCTTCCTCGTCGCCGAGCTCGACGGCCGACCTGTCGGGTGCGGCGGCGTCCGGCTGCTGTCGCCGGGCACGGGGGAGGTCAAGCGCATGTACGTCGACCCCGCCTTCCGCGGCCGTGGTGTCGCCCGGGGGCTGCTGCACGCGCTGGTCGCCCACGCGCGTGGGGCCGGGCTGACGCGGCTGTGGCTGGAGACGGGGACGGCCCAGCCGGAGGCGATGGCGCTGTACGCCAGCGAAGGGTTCGCGCCCGTGCCGCCGTACGGCCACTTCCGCGAGGACCCCCGGTCGCGCTGCTTCGCGCTGGACCTGCGGTGAGCACTCCGACCCCACGCGGCAGCGGCACGGGTCTGCTGGTGCGGCTCGGGTTCCGCGACCTCCCCGGCACGGAAGCGGCGCTGCGGGCGCTGGGCGTCTGGGCCGACGGCGGCCCGCGCGACGAGCCCTCGGCCGCGCTCGTGCGGGCGGCGGCAGCGGCCGCCGACCCCGACCTCGCCGTGCAGACGCTCGCCCGGCTCGCCGAGGCGGTCCCGGACCGGGAGGCGCTCCGGGTGGCGGTGTGCGACGACGAAGGCCTGCGCGCCCGCCTGCTGGGCGTGCTCGCAACGAGCGTCGCCCTGGGCGACCAGCTGGTGGCGCACCCCGCGGACTGGCGGGTGCTCCAGGACGACACCCTCGTCACCTCCCGTCCCAGCCGCTACGGGCTCCAGGCCGAGCTGCTCGCCGCGGTCGGGGCCCCCGCCGGGGAGCTGCCGCCGGTCGGCACCGACGGTTGCCGCGCGGGCCTCACCGGTCCGGCGGCGGTCGCCGCTCTGCGGGAGGCCTACCGCCGCTGCCTGCTGCGGCTGACGGCGAGGGACCTGTCCGGCACCGTCACGGTGGAGGAGGTCGCCGGCGAGCTGGCCGACCTGGCCGGGGCCACGCTGTCGGCGGGGCTCGCCGTGGCGCTGGCGACGCTGCCCGACGACGCCCCGTCCTGCCGCCTCGCCGTCGTCGCGATGGGCAAGGCCGGCGGCCGCGAGCTCAACTACGTCAGCGACGTCGACGTGGTCTTCGTGGCGGAGCCGGTGCTGGGCGACGACGCCGAGGGCACCGGCGAGGCGGCGCTCAAGACGGCCACCCGCCTCGCCAGCGAGATGATGCGGGTCTGCGGCGAGGTGGCGTGGCCGGTCGACGCGGGGCTGCGGCCCGAGGGCGGCTCCGGTCCGCTCGTGCGTACCCTTGCCAGCCACGAGGCCTACTACCGGCGATGGGCCAAGACGTGGGAGTTCCAGGCCCTGCTCAAGGCCCGGGCCATCGCCGGCGACCTCGACCTCGGCAGGGCCTACACCGACCTGACCGCCGAGCTGGTGTGGCAGGCGGGCGGGCGTCCCGACTTCGTCGAGGACGTGCAGGCGATGCGCCGCCGGGTCGAGGACAGCGTCAAGGGCGACCGCGCGGACCGCGAGGTCAAGCTGGGGCGCGGCGGGCTGCGCGACATCGAGTTCGCGGTGCAGCTGCTGCAGCTCGTGCACGGCCGGACCGACGAGGACGTGCGCAGCGGCACGACGATCGTCGCGCTCGAGCAGCTCGCCGCCGGCGGCTATGTCGGACGCGAGGACGCGCGCCATCTGGTGGAGGCCTACCGGTGGCTGCGCACGGTCGAGCACCGGCTGCAGCTGCACCGGCTGCGGCGCACGCACCTGCTGCCGGCGGCCGACGACCGGGAGGGGCTGCACCGGGTCGCGCGTGCCATGGGCTACCGCACCGACGCCGTCCAGACGTTCGCCCGCGAGCGCGCCGGCTACGTGCGGGAGGTCCGCCGGCTCCACGAGAAGCTGTTCTACCGGCCGCTCCTGTCGGCGGTCGCCCGACTGCCGAGCGCCGACGCGCGGCTCACGCCGGCGGCCGCCAAGGCCCGGCTCGAGGCGCTCGGCTTCTCCGAGCCGACGGTCGCGCTGCGCCACCTGGAGGCGCTCACCGAGGGCGTGTCCCGTCGCGCCGCGATCCAGCAGACGCTGCTGCCCGCGATGCTGGGCTGGTTCGCCGACGAGGCCGACCCCGACGCCGGCCTGCTGGCGTTCCGGCAGGTCTCCGACCGGCTCGGCTCGACCCCCTGGTACCTCCGGCTGCTGCGTGACGAGGGCGAGGCGGCGCAGCGGCTCGCCCACCTGCTTGCCTCGTCCCGCTTCGTCACCGACCTGCTGGGGCGGGCGCCCGAGGCGATCAGCCTGCTCGCCTCGGACGACTCGCTCGTCCCGCGCTCGCGCCCGACGCTCGAGAGCGCCTTCGTCGCCACGGTCCGTCGCCGCGAGGACTGGGAGGGCGCGGTCGTCGCCGTCCGCGGGCTGCGCCGGGAGGAGCTGCTGCGGGTGGCCTGCGCCGACCTGCTCGGCCTGATCGACCAGGAGCGGGTCGGCCGTGCGCTGTCCGACGTCGCCGCGGCCGTGCTCGCCGCAGCGGTGTCGACAGCGACCCGCAAGGTCGAGACCGAGCGCCGCGGCCCGCTGCCGATCCGGCTGTCGGTCATCGCCATGGGTCGCCTCGGCGGGCAGGAGCAGGGCTACGGCAGCGATGCCGACGTCCTGTTCGTCCACGAGGCTCTTCGCGCCACGGCCGAGGGCGAGGCGGCGGGCGTCGCGCACGACGTCGCCTCGGAGGTGCGCCGCCTGCTGGCCCTGCCGGCGGCCGACCCGCCACTCGAGCTCGACGCCGACCTGCGGCCCGAGGGCAAGCAGGGACCGTTGAGCCGGAGCCTCGCCTCCTACGCCGCCTACTACGCCCGGTGGGCCCACGTCTGGGAGGCGCAGGCGCTCCTGCGGGCGGCGCCGCTCGCGGGGGACCCCGACCTCGCGACGTCGTTCCTCACGGCGATCGGTCCGCTGCGCTACCCGGCGAACGGGCTGTCGGACGAGCAGGTGCGGGAGATCCGCCGCATCAAGGCCCGCATGGAGGCCGAGCGGCTGCCCCGTGGCGTCGACCCGCGGCTCGCGCCGAAGATGGGACCCGGGGGACTGGCCGACGTCGAGTGGGTGGTGCAGCTGCTGCAGCTGCAGCACGCGCACGCCCTGCCGGACCTGCGCACCCCTGCCACCCTGCCCGCGCTGCGGGCCGCCACCTCGGCCGGTCTGCTCGAGCCCGACGACGCCCAGGTGCTGGAGACGTCGTGGCAGCTCGCCTCGCACGTCCGCAACGCGCTCGTGCTCGTCCGTGGCAAGGCCACGGCCAGCCTGCCCACGAGCGGCCCCGAGCTCGACGGCGTGGCCCGGGCCCTCGGTTATCCTGCGAACTCGCAGGGAGACTTCCTGGACGACTACCGGCGGGCCACCCGTCGTGCCAGGGCCGTCGTCGAGAGGGTGTTCTACGCGTGAGCGATTCCCAGGTCCGCACCGTGACCGCGGGCTCGACCAGCTTCCTGCTGCGCGAGCACCCCGGCGGACCGACCGGCTCGACCCCCGTCCTGCTCCTCCACGGCGTCCCGGAGACCTCGTCGTGCTGGCGCGAGGTCGCGCCGGTGCTGTCCGCCGGCCGTCGGGTGCTCGCTCCCGACCTCCCCGGGCTCGGCGGGTCCAGCTACACCGGCCCCTACGACGTCCCCTCGGTCGTCGCGGAGCTCGCTGCCCTGGTCGAGGCGGAGGTCCCTGGCGGTCGCGTCGACGTGGTCGGTCACGACTGGGGCGGCTCGCTCGCGCTGGGACTCGCCGGCGCCCGCCCCGAGCTGGTCCGGCGGCTCGTCGTGGTCAACGCGCCCTACCGCTCCGTGCCGCTGCTCCGGGCGCCGCACATCCCGTTCTTCTCCCTGCCGGGCGCCCCCGAGCTGCTGTTCCGCCTCAGCGGTCGCAAGGTCGTCGCCGCGATGATGTCCTACGCGTGGCGGTCGCCGACGCCGCTCGACGACGAGCGCTGCGCCGAGTACGCCGCCGCGTACAGCCGGCCCGAGCAGGTCCGGGCGATGCTGGGCCTCTACCGGGCGGCCACCCGCCCCCGCATCGCCAAGGCCCTCACTCGCCGGTCGACTCGGCAGCCCTCGCAGGGCGCGCCGCGAGTCCGGGCTGAGAAGGCGCTGGTGCTCTGGGGCGCCGCGGACCCGGTCCTGCCCATCTCGGTGGGCGAGGGAGTCGTGCGTGACCTCGGCGCCGACGCCACGATGGTGACCGTCCCCGGGGCCGGCCACTTCGTCGTGGAGGAGGCCCCGGAGGTCGTCACGCAGGTGCTGCTCGACTTCCTCGCCGACGAGACGACGCAGCCGGCGCCCCAGGCCGCCGCGCCGCCCGAGCACCCCGCCAAGGAGGGGGTGCCGATCGACGCCCCGCCCGCGCCCCCGCCCTCCGACGTCGTGCCCCCGGCCGGCGCTCAGGCCGCCGGGTCGTCCTGACAGCGACCTCGGCGCTGCCGCTGGCCGACGACCCGGCGGTCGATGCCGAGCCAACGCAGCACTCCCGCCGCCCCGAGCTCGTCGCACTGGTCATCGCGACGGTCCTCGGCGGCCTCCACCTGATCCTCAGGCCCCGCACCGGCACCGACATCGCGGCGCAGATCGCTCGTACCAGCTTCGCCGAGGCCCATCCGTGGACCCCGGTGGACCTGTCCTGGTACGCCGGGGTGCACCCGTTCGGCTACAGCCTCCTGTCGCCCTACGTCATGACGGCCGTCGGCATCGGGCTCACCGGCCTGCTGGCCGCGATCGCCATGGCGGTCCTGCTGGCCCGGCTGCTGCGCGACACCGCCCACCCGATCGCGGGGTCGGCGCTCGGCGCGTTCTTCGCCGTCGCCAACACGGTCTCGGGCCGGACGACCTTCGCCCTCGGGGCCGTCGCAGCGCTCGCCGCCCTGGCCCTGCTGCCGCGTCGCGGACCGGCGATCGTCGCGGCGGCGCTGTCCGGCTTGTTCAGCCCGGTCGCGGCAGCCTTCCTCGGGCTGGCCGCCGCCGTGCTCGTCCTGCACCGCCGGCCGGGCGGCTGGCCCACGGGCCTCGCGGCGAGCTTCCCGGTCGCCGTCATGGCCTGGCTGTTCCCCGCGGGCGGGGTCCAGCCGTACGAGCTCGGCTCCGCGCCGTACGCCGTGCTGGCCGGGCTGGTCCTCGCCGGGCTCACCCACTCACCGCTCCTGCGCACCGGTGGTCTGCTGTACGCCCTCGCCGCCGGGGTGCTCGTGCTCGCCTCCGACCCGTTCGGCAGCAACATCCTTCGGCTCGGCCTGCTGGTGGCCGCTCCCCTGGTCGTCGCGACCGCGACGGAGCACTGGCGCATCGTCGTGCCCGTCGCCGCGCTGCTCGTCTTCTGGCAGGTCCAGCCGTCCTACAGCGACCTGCGCGAGGCGCGGCCGCCGTCCTTCGTCGCGCTCAACGACACTCTCGTCGAGCTCGGCGTCAAGCGCATCGAGGTGGTGCCGCTGCGCGACCACGGGGAGGCCGCCTTCGTCGCGCCGGTGGTGCCGCTCGCGCGCGGCTGGTCGCGGCAGATCGACACGGCGCGCAACCCACTGTTCTACGACGGTCCGCTGTCAGCGCAGGACTACCGGCAGTGGCTGGTCGACACGGGGGTCGACGCGGTGGCCCTCGGACCCTCGGCGCGCGCCGACGGCGGCGGGCGGCAGGAGCGGGCGCTGCTGCTGATCGGCAGCGTGAAGGGGCTGGAGCGGGTCTGGTCCGACGACCAGTGGACGGTGTGGCGCTTCGACGCCGGCACCATCGCCGACCCGCCGGTGGAGGTGCTCGACACCGATCGCACGACGGTCACCCTGCGCTCGCCGGTGGAGACCGACGTGCTGCTCAAGGTGCAGTGGTCGAGGTGGCTCACCGTCGACGGCCCGGCGTGCGTCGAGAAGGACGGGACCGCGACGCGGCTGCGCTTCTCCGGGCCTGGCGAGGCCGTCGTCAGCAGCGCGTTCAGCCTGTCGCCGAAGGGGCACTGCTGACCGGTTCGTCGGCGGTGGCAGTGACCGGGTCCGTGGCGGTGCCGCCGCGGTGGCGCAGCACCAGGGCGGCGCTGAGGGCGAGCGCGGCCGGCACGAAGGCCAGCCCGACGAGCTTCGCGGGCAGCGCGAACAGCACCAGCAGCCACTGCAGCAGGCACGCCGCCTGCAGCGGCCGGCGCTCCCCGCGGGCGAGGACGGCGACGAGCGCACCGAACAGCACGAGCGCCGGGAGGCCGATGAGGACCACCTCGAACGGCCGGTTCGGCGGCATCATGTCGATCAGGTAGGCCCCACCGGCGTGCAGCAGCAACGCCACCAGGACGAGGCCGGCGTCGATCAGGTCAGGGCGTGTCAGGTGGAGGCGGAGCCGGCTCATGTCGCCAGTGTCCCGGTCCGCCGCCGATCCGTCACGTCCTTCGGCCTCAGGTGCCCTGCGCGAGGTGCCGCGCGATGACCAGCCGCTGGATCTGGTTGGTGCCCTCGAAGATCTGCATGACCTTCGCCTCGCGCATGTACCGCTCGACGGGGAAGTCGCGGGTGTAGCCGTAGCCACCGAGCACCTGCACCGCGTCGGTCGTGACCCGCATGGCCGCGTCGGTCGCGACGAGCTTGGCGATGCTCGCCTCGCGGGCGTACGCGAGGCCGGCGTCGCGACGGCGGGCGGCGTCGAGGTAGGTGGCGCGGGCCGACTGGACGGCCGCGGCCATGTCGGCGAGCAGGAAGCCGAGTCCCTGGTGGTCGATGATCGCCTTGCCGAACGTCTCCCGCTGCTGGGCGTAGGCGACCGCGTCGTCGAGCGCGCCCTGCGCCAGGCCGGTCGCGATGGCGGCGATGCCGAGGCGACCGCCGTCGAGCGCGGCCAGCGCGATGGGCAGGCCCTGCCCCGGCTCGCCGATCATCCGGTCGCCGTCGACCGGCACCCGCTCGAAGCGCATGGTCGCCGTCGCCGAGCCGGTCAGCCCCATCTTGTCCTCGGGCGGGTCGGCCGCGAGTCCGGCGCCGTCGGCCGGCACGAGGAAGCAGGAGATGCCTCCGGAGCGGGCGTCGCTGGTGCGCGCCATGGTCGTGTAGAAGTCGGCGTGGCCGCCGTGGGTCACCCAGGCCTTCACCCCGGACAGCACCCAGCCCGTGTCGCCCTGCTCGGCCCGGGTGCGCATCGCTGCCGGGTCCGAGCCGGCGTCCGGCTCCGACAGGCAGTAGGCCCCGAGCAGCTCGCCGCCCAGCAGGTCGGGGAGCCAGCGCGCCTGCTGCTCGGCCGTGCCGTAGTGCGCGAGCGGGAAGCAGGTCAGCGCGTGGACGCTCACCCCGACGGCGACGCTGGCCCACCGGGCGCCGAGCTCCTCGAGCACCTGGAGCCACACCTCGTACGGCTGCCCGCCGCCGCCCTGCTCCTCGGGGTAGGGCAGGCCGAGGACGCCCGCCCGGCCGAGCGTGCGGAACACCTCCCGCGGGAAGCGTCCGGCGCGCTCGTGCTCGGCGGCGATCGGTGCCAGCTCGCGGTCGGCGAGCTCCCGGACGAGCTCGAGCAGCTCGCCCGCCTCGGGGGTGGGCAGCAGGCGTCGGACGGGCACAGGACTCCTCGGGGACGGGCCCGCCGGGCCGCGCGGGCGGACGGGCCCACGCTAGGCCCCGTCGGGCTACTTCTCGCTGGCCTCGAGGCTGACCAGCTGGTCGGCGAGCACGAAGAAGGTCGGCGCCCACAGGCCCACGAAGATACCGAAGCGCTCGGCGTGCGCAGCGTCGCCCGAGCCCTTGGCGGCCCGCCACGCGGCGATGCTGGCGAAGATCGACGCGAACCCCGCGAGCTGCAGGACGTCGCTGCTGATGCCGGACTGGTGCAGCTTCTGGACGATCACGTGATTCTCCTCGGGCCGGACTCGGGTGAGGCGTGCCGGCTCAGCGTCACACCCGGGCAGCGGGAGCGCGACCGGGAGCGGCCGGTGCAGACTGGACCCGTGTCGCCTTTCGGGCCCGTCGCTCTCACGCCCACGTCGTTCCTCGGCCGTGCCAGCCGGATCAGCGGCGACCGGATCGCGCTGGTCGACGGCGAGGTCCGTCGGACCTACGCCGAGCTGGCCGAGCGGTGCGAGCGGCTTGCCGGGGGGCTTGCCGGCCTGGGGGTCGCACCGGGTGACCGGGTGTCGGTCCTCGCCCCCAACACCGGCACGTCGCTGGAGGCGCACTTCGGCGTGCCGTACGCCGGCGCGGTGCTCAACGCCCTCAACACCCGGCTGTCGGCAGCGGAGCTCGCCTGGATCGTCGACCACGCCGGTTCGCGGGTGCTGCTCGTGGACGTCGACCTGCTCGAGCTCGGCCGTGACGTGGTGGCCCGGCTCGACGCGCCGGTCCGGCTCGTCGTCTGCGGCGGCCCGGAGGACGACTACGAGCAGCTGCTGGCCGAGTCGCCTGGGCTGCGGGTGCCGGTGACCGACGAGCTGTCGCTGCTGTCGCTCAACTACACGAGCGGGACGACCGGCACCCCCAAGGGCGTCATGTACTCCCACCGCGGGGCCTACCTGCAGGCGCTCGCCATGGTCGCCCAGACCCGGCTGGAGGCCCGCTCGGTCTACCTGTGGACCCTGCCGATGTTCCACTGCAACGGGTGGTGCTTCCCGTGGGCGGTCACGGCGGCCGGGGCCACCCACGTGGCGCTGCGCAAGGTGGACCCGGAGCGGATCTGGGAGGCCGTCCGCGAAGAGGGCGTCACGTCGCTGTGCGCCGCGCCGACGGTGCTCACGTCCCTCGCGGGCTCACCGTCCGCTGCTCCCGCCGAGCCGTCGATCGCGGTGTCGACCGGCGGCGCCCCGCCGTCCCCGGCGCTGCTGGAGCGGCTCGCCTCCCTCAACGTCGACGTCACGCACCTCTACGGCCTCACCGAGACGTACGGCCCTGCAGCCCTCTGCGACTGGAAGCCGGAGTGGGACCTCCTCGGGGGTGCGGAGCAGGCGCGGCTCAAGGCCCGACAGGGAGTGGCCAACCTGGTCAGCGAGCCGCTGCGGGTGCTCGGCGAAGACGATGTCGACGTCCCGGCCGACGGTGTGACGGTGGGAGAGGTGCTGCTGCGGGGCAACAACGTGATGCTCGGCTACTACCGGGACGAGGCGGCGACGGCCGCGGCCGACCACGAGGGGTGGTTCCGCACCGGCGACGTCGCGGTGATGCACGGCGACGGCTACATCGAGCTCCGCGACCGTTCGAAGGACGTCATCATCTCCGGCGGGGAGAACATCGCCTCCATCGAGGTCGAGCAGGCGCTGGACTCGCACCCGGCCGTGCTCGAGAGCGCGGTGGTCGCCGCACCCGACGAGAAGTGGGGCGAGACCGTGGCGGCGTTCGTGGTGCTGCGGCCCGGCGAGACGGCGACCGAGCAGGAGCTCGTCGAGCACGTCCGGTCCCGCATCGCCCGGTTCAAGGCACCTCGGCAGATCCACTTCGGCGAGCTCCCCAAGACGGGCACCGGAAAGATCCAGAAGTTCCGGCTCCGCGAGCAGCTGCGTGACGCCCCGGGCGGTCCGGACGGGGGAGCGGCTTCCCGCTAGGGTGCGCCGGTGCCCCGCCCCTCGTGGATGTCCGGACGGCGTGCGGCCCTCGTCGCCGTCGTCGTCGTGCTCGCCGTCGCGCTCGGCTCGGTGCTGGTCGTGCAGCAGCGGCGCGCGCAGCAGGAGCGGCTGGACCGGGCTGCGAGGGTCGCGGCCGACGCCTTCGCGGCGGGCGTGCAGACCGGTGACCTCGGGGCCGCCGTCACGCCGCCGGAGAGCGCCGCTGCGCAGGAGGACTACGCCGCGATCGTGGCCGGGCTCGGTGGGGCGACTCCCACCGTCGAGGTTCTCGGCGTCACGCGCACGGAGCAGACGGCCACCGCGCAGCTGCGCTGGACCTGGCCGTTCGGCCCGCAGGGCTGGCGCTACGAGACGTCCGTCGACCTCGCCGGCGAGGGCGAGTCCGCCTGGTCGGCCGTGTGGGCGGAGTCGGCGGTGCACCCCGACCTCGCCGAGGCCGACCTCCTGGTCGCAGAGCGCACCGCGGCTGAGCGCGCCGACGTCCTCGGCCGCACGGAGCCCCTGGTCGCGCCGACACCCGTCGTGGAGGTGGGGGTGCAGCCGTCGCGCGCGACGG
>Ga0136611_10003083_pt1 | contig 11630 bp, 11 predicted proteins | sample AntDrymUQ2232306_2_FD_106645 | JGI IMG/M metagenome (GOLD analysis project Ga0136611, IMG submission 106645) | Polar desert sand microbial communities from Dry Valleys, Antarctica - metaG UQ223 (23.06) | ecosystem: Environmental > Terrestrial > Soil > Desert | place: Antarctica: Dry Valley... | reverse complement strand
TCAAGAAGGAGGGCAAGGTCGGCGAGCCGGTCGTCGCCGCCCTGACTAAGGCGCAGCAGGCGGCGGTCAAGGGCGATGCGTCCGCCTTCCAGGCCGCCACCGCCGAGGTCGAACAGGCCCTCGACCACATCTTCTACCTCGCCACCTTCAAGTACCTCGACGCCAAGGGTGACCCGGTGGCCACCGCCGAGGGCCAGAGCTTCTACCTGGCCATCCAGCCCGAGGTGGCTGCTGCCTCGCCGGCTGCCGACGCGGCCATCACCCGTGCCTTCGCCAATGCTGACCCGGCCGCCGGTCGGGCGGCGCTCAACTCGGCCGAGGTGCGCCGCGCGCTCGGCATCGACGACGCCAAGCAGGTCACCTCGGTCGGCTGACGAGACCTCGCCAGCCGACGGCGGCGGCCCCCAGCAAGGGGCCGTCGGCCCCGAGAGCGGCGGGGAGGATGCGGGCACCTCGGGAGAAGTCGAGGCGAGCCGAGCGGTCGACCTCGGCCTGGGCGGCGGCGAAGAAGGGTGCGCCGAAGCCCAGCGCCACCGAGCCAGAGACGAGCGCCAGCCGAAGGTCGAGCAGATTGGCCACCGAGGCGACGGCTCGCCCGACCAGGCGGCCAGTGCGCTCCACCACCTCGGAACCCGCCTCGGCCGCCGGCCGGCCGGTGGCGGCTGCGATGGCCGTGCCCGATGCCTCCGCCTCCAGGCAGCCGCGAGCGCCACAGGCGCACAGCCGGCCTTGGGGCTCGACGATCACGTGCCCGATGTGGCCGGCGTTGCCGGCGGCGCCGTCGACCAGTGCGCCATCGAGCACGATGCCTCCTCCCACGCCCGTCGACACGACCATGGCGATGTAGTTGGGCTCGCCCCTGGCGCCACCGAGCCACCCTTCTCCGAGGGCCAGCGCCTTGGCGTCGTTGTCCACGAAGGTGTCCAGCCCGGTGAGCCGCTGGAGGCGGTCCCGCAGCGCAAAGCCCCGCCACGCCGGGATGTTGAGGGGCGACACTGCAGAGCCGCCGGCCAGCATCGGCCCGCCGCACCCCACTCCACACACGGTCTCCGTGCCGGAGCGGACGGCGTCGATGACCTGCCGGACGGTGGCCCATGGGTCGGGCCCGGTCGGCCGGGAGGTGCGCCGGGTGATGGCGCCGGCTTCGTCGACCACCGCGGCCGCGATCTTCGTCCCCCCGATGTCGAGGGCCAGGGCATGGCGCACCACGGCAAGGTAGGCCGAACGAGCCGCACCACCCCGTCGCAAACTGTCACAACGCCCGCCGGCTCCTAGCAGGACCGGACAGGTACTCTGCCGTGGTGGCCCAACAGCAAGCGGTGGCGCAGACGACCTCGTCCTTCGCGGACCGTTTTGAGGACATCGTCCAGAACGTCGAGCGGGTCATCCAGGGCAAGTCCGACGTGATCCGGCTGGCGGTGGTGTGCCTGGTCGCCGAGGGCCACCTCCTGTTGGAGGACGTGCCGGGCGTCGGCAAGACCAGTTTGGCCAAGGCGCTGGCTGCGTCAATCGACGGTGAGTTCAGCCGCATCCAGTTCACACCCGACCTGTTGCCATCGGACGTGACGGGCGTGATGGTCTACAACCGGGGCTCCAGCACGTTCGACTTCCGCAAGGGCGGCATCTTCGCCAACATCTGCCTCGGCGACGAGATCAACCGCGCCTCTCCGAAGACGCAATCGGCCCTGCTCGAGGCGATGGGTGAGCGCCAGGTCACCGTCGACGCCACCAGCTACAACCTGGCCAAGCCCTTCATGGTCATCGCCACGCAGAACCCCATCGAGCACGAGGGCACCTACGCCTTGCCCGAGAGCCAGCTCGACCGCTTCCTCATGCGCATCGAGGTCGGCTACCCCGACAAGGCGGCGGAGATCATGATCCTCGACACGCACGCCGCGTCCACCACGCTGGCCGACGTGAAGCCCGTCGTCACCGCCAGCGACGTCACCGCCATGGTCGCCATCGCCCAGCGCGTGCACGTGGCGCCCAGCCTCAAGGGCTACCTCGTCGACGTGGCCGACGCCACCCGCCGTCACTCGCGCCTCTCCCTCGGCGTCTCGCCGCGCGGCACGTTGGCTCTGCTCCGGGCCAGCCGCGCCCTCGCCGCGTCGCTCGGCCGCGACTACGTGCTGCCGGACGACGTCAAGGTGCTTACCGGGCCCGTGCTCGAGCACCGGGTGATGTTGAGCCCCGAGGCACAGATGGCCGGGGTCACCCAGGCCGAGGTGCTGCAGGACGTGCTGGGGTCGGTCCCCGTCCCGATCCACAAGGGCTAGATCGACGTGCGTTGCTGACCCGCCGGGGGTGGGGGCTCGCCCTCAGCTCCCTCGCCTTCCTCGTGGCCGGCCGCCTCTTCGGACTGGTCGAGCTGTTCGTGCTGGCCGCTGTGTCGGCCGTGCTGTGCATCGCCGCAGTGGCTTACGTGTACTTCCGCAGCGTCGACGTGGAGGTCACCCGCACGCTGCACCCGCCGCGCGTCTTCGCCGGCATGTCGAGCCGGGTCGAGCTGGACCTGTACAACCGGTCGGCCCGGCGCACCCCCGTGCTCACCGTCCGCGACCCCTTCGACGGTGGTGCGCGCTGGGCTCGCTTCCTCAGCGCGCCGCTGGGGCCCCGCGCCCGGACCCGCGCCGCCTACCGCCTCCCTACCGAGCGCCGCGGCATCTACGACGTCGGCCCGATGCACGTAGGCGTGGCCGACCCGTTCGGCCTGGCCGGCGCCCGGTTCCAAGCGGCCGGCGTCACCCAGCTCACCGTCTATCCGCACATCGACGTCGTCCACGCGCTTCCGTCCACCCAGGGCCACGATCCGCACTCCGGGACGCAGAACCCCACGGCTCTCGTCGGTCCCGGGGAGGACTTCTACGCACTGCGTCCCTACGAGATGGGCGACGACACGCGGCGAGTGCACTGGCCGTCGACCGCCCGCGTCGACGACCTCATGATCCGCCAGGACGAGATGCCGTGGCAGACGCGCTCCACCATCCTCCTCGACGTCAGGGCGGAGGTGCACACGGAGGCCAGCCTCGACATCGCCGTATCGGCGGCAGCCAGCATCCACGACGCCACCCGGCGCCAGCGGGCCCTGCTGCGGGTGGTCACCACCGCCGGCAGTGACTCGGGCTACGCAGCCGGGCACGCGCCTGACCAGGCCATCCTCGAACGCCGTGCCGCCGTCGCCACCCCCCGCTCGAACCGGCTGGCCGGCGTGGCTGCCTCCTTGCGCCAAGCCGGCAACGGCGGGTCGCTCGCCATCGTCACCACCGCTGACGCCAGCGATGCCGACTTCGATGCGCTTGCCGGGTTGCGCGGGAGGTACTCGTTGATCGTCCTCGTGCTGGTCGACCGCTCGGCCTACACCCGTTCGGCCTATGTGAAGCGGCTGCCCGACCGGCCGGTGCCCACCTTCAGCGGTGTGGCCCGCATCACGGCCGAGCAGGCGTTCCCCGCCGCCTGGGCGCGGGCCATCACGCCGGTTGGGAGCCGCCGATGACCGCCACCGCCACCCGGCCCTCGCACGTCGCCGACGTCTTCGCACGACGGGAGCCGGCGCCCCAGACGCCGCTCGAGCCGGCGAGCTCGACACCCGCCGGGGGCCTGGGCGACACCCTGGCCCTGGTCGGCCTCACCCTCGCCGTGGCCATCGGCTTCGGGCGGCTCTTCTCGGGCGCAAACTGGTTGTTCCCGGTGATCATCGCCACGCTGGTCGGGCACGGGTTGGCGTGGCTCCTCCGGCGCCGCGGCACGCCGACCGCGCTGGCCGCCGCCGCCACTCTGCTGGGTGTGACGTTGGCCACCATCTGGACCGTCCTCCCCCACACCACCGCGTACGGGCTGCCCACGTTCGACACGGTCCGCACCGCCACGGACTCCTTTGCCAGCGCCCGAGGCGTCTTCCGCCAGGTATCCGCCCCTACGTCGGCCGTGCCTGGATTCCTTCTCGCCATCATGCTGGCGCTCGGTGTCACCGCCTTCATGGCCGACTGGGCTGCGTTCCGGGTCAGTGCCACCTTCGAGGCCCTTATCCCGTCGTTCACCGTGTTCCTCTTCACTGCGGGCGTCGGCACTGGTCGGTACCGCACCTCCGCCACCACGCTCTTCCTGGTGGCCGCACTCGGGTTCCTCCTGACGCACAGCCTGGCCATGCAGGCCCGATTCGGCACGTGGTTCGGCGGTCGGCGTTCTTCGGGCCCCGGCACCGTGGCCCAAGCCGGCGCTGCGCTCGGCGGCATCGCGCTTGTGGCCGGCCTGCTCGTCGGGCCGGCACTGCCTGGGGCGGACAGCCGCGGCATCGTCAACTACAAGGGCCAGGGCCCGGCCGGTCCATCGAGCCGAGCGACCGTGTCGCCCCTCGTCGACATCCGTGGTCGGTTGCAAGAGCACGGGAACATCGAGGTGTTCACGGTCAAGTCACCCGTCCGCGCCTACTGGCGCCTGACGTCCCTCGACACCTTCGACGGCACCATCTGGTCCTCCGAGGACAAGTACGCCAAGACGCGGGGCCGCCTCGACCGGGAGGTGGCGCCCGGCGCTGCGGTCGAGACAACCGAGGTCGAGCAGGAGTTCGACGTGCTCAGCCTCTCCTCGATCTGGGCCCCGGCCGCCTTCCAGCCGAGCCGCCTCTCCGGTCTCGACCAGCCGAGCTACAACGCCGACACTGGCAGCATCATCACCAAGAACTCCGTCAGCAACGGCACGAAGTACCAAGTCACGTCCGTCATCCCGAACTTCACCGAGGAGCAGCTCAGCTCGGCGCCGACCACCGTGCCCGAGGACATCCGCCGGACCTACCTGGTTCAGCCGGAGGCCGCCCCCCGGGTGAAGGACCTGGCCAGTCGGCTCACCTCCGGCGCCCCCAACCAGTACCAGAAGGCGCTGGCGTTGCAGAACTACCTGCGAAGGTTCACCTACGACCTGCAGGCAATCTCCGGCCATGACAGCCGGGCCCTCGAGACCTTTCTCTTCGACACCAAGCGTGGGTACTGCGAGCAGTTCGCCGGTTCGTTTGCCGTGATGGGCCGGTTGGTCGGCCTCCCCACACGGGTCGCGGTCGGCTTCACCCCGGGTGATCTCGAGCCCGACGGCCTGTACCACGTGCGCGACGAGAACGCTCACGCGTGGCCCGAGGTGTACCTCCACAACTTCGGATGGGTGGCCTTCGAGCCCACGCCTGGCCGCGGCGCACCCGGCGCCGAGCCCTACACCGGGGTGCCCGAGCAGCAGGACCCCGCCGGCGTCAACCCGACCACGCCCACGACGGCTCCCCCGACCAGCATCGACCAAGGTCCCATCGTGGGCACGGACGAGACAATTCCGGACCTCGACGACGGTGGGGGTGCGAGCCTCGCCGACGAACCAGGCACCGACCCGGTCATCATTGCGTTCTTCGTCCTCATGGGGCTGATAGCGGTGTACCTGCTCGTCGTACCGCTACTGCACTACAACCGCCGCCGGCGTCGGCAGGCGGCCGCCACCACGCCGACGGCGCGGGTGCTCGCCGCGTGGGCCGACGTGGAGGACGTGTTCAGCCAGGCCGGCCTGGCCCGACACGACTCCGAGACGTTCACGGAGTTCGCGCCGCGCGTCGGCCGGTCCGCTGGGCTGAGCAGCGAGGTCAACGGCGAGCTGCAGCTGCTGGCCCGGGAGGCGGCCGCCTCCGTGTTCGCGGGCGACGACCGCAGCGCCGACGTGGTCGAGCGGTCGGACACGGCAGCGCGCCACGTGGCGGTGGCCGTGCGCGACCAGCTGACTCCGCGCGACCGGGTCACTTGGTGGCTCGACCCAACGAGCTTCCTGCCGACCCGTCGCTCACGCACCGGCGACGGACGACGAGCCGAGCCTCGTCAGCCGTTGAACGGGCGGGTCACTCTTCGCGCTTGAAGCGCTCCTTGAGCTTGCGGCTACGGGCACCGAGCACGTCTCCGAGGTTGCCGGTGCGCTGGGTGACCGACTGCAGCCCAGCTTTGCCCATCTTGCGGAGGTTCCGCTCGCCGACGATGGCGCAGGCCAGCGAGATGACGAAGCCCAAGCTGGCGATGATCAGCGACTGGGTGAACGTGAGGACCAGGAGCACCAGGCCGGCCACGAAGCCGACAGCTGCCCACTTGACGTTTCTGCCGGCGTGCCGGTACAGCGTGGTGGTGCTGACCTCGCGGGCGAAGGCGGGGTCGGAGTCGTAGAAGTTCTTCTCGATCTGTTGGAGGATCCGCTGTTCGTCCTCAGAGAGCGGCACTCTCGATCCCTTCCCACCCCACACGGTCTTCAGAACCGACTGCCGACATCTTCGCGCACGTCTCGCGCTACAACAACGCGTGGTTCTGGGTAGCGGTGTCACCTAGGACAGCTTCATCCCTCGCTCTCCCTCCGTGGCCCCCACTGGGTGTCGCCCTGGCGCTTCAGGTGCAGGCCGTCGGCGCGCACGAGAGCGGCCGGGCCCACGGCCTTTTCCCCGAAGCGCTCGCGGATCTCATCGACCGCTCTAGAGGCCGAATCCCACCCGGCTGACGCGGTCCCGTGCTCGGGCCGAGGGTCGTCGAGCGTGAGCTGGCGGGCCCTCGCGTCCTCCAAGTTTGACATGGTGATGCCGAAGAGGCGGACGCCCGGCCCCGGGTCGATGTGCGACAGCAGCTCCCGGGCGACACCGGCGATGGCCACGGACAGGTCGGTGGCTGTGGGCATCGTGGAGGATCGGGTGATGGTGCGGAAGTCGTGGAAGCGCACCTTGATCGACACAGTTCGGCCCTGCAGCCCGGCCTTGCGCAGCCGGGTCGTCACCCCGTCGGCCAAGCGCACCGCCTCGCGCCCGAGGGCCTCGTGGTCGTGCAAGTCGCGACCGTAGGTCTCTTCGTGGCCGATGGACTTCGGCTTGCTCACCGGCACCACGGCTCGCTCGTCACGGCCCCAAGCCAGGTCGTGGAGGTGGCGACCGCTCGCCTTCCCCAGCGCCCCCTCGAGCGTCTCCAGGGGCAGCGCGGCCAGGTCGGCGACGGTGACGATGCCGAATCGGGCCAGCCGCTTCTGGGTGGCCGGGCCTACGCCCCACAGCGCACCGACCGGCAAGGGGTGCAGGAAGGCCAGCTCTTGGCCCGGCTGCACCACCAGCACGCCCGGCCCCGGCACCGGCCCGGCACGCGCTGGCGTGGGCTTGGCCGCCTTGGACGCCAGCTTGGCCACGAACTTGGTGGTGGCCACACCCACGGCACAGGGCAGGCCGAGCTCGTCGGCCACCCGCTGGCGGATCCGATGGCCGATCTGCTCGCCGGTGCCGAACAGGCGATGGGCACCGCCCACGTCGAGGAAGGCCTCGTCGAGAGATATGCCCTCGACCAAGGGGGTGTACGAGCGGAAGATCTCGTGGAACCGCCGGCTGTAGTCCGCGTAGCGGTCGTAGCGGCCGTGCACGAACACGGCCGTGGGGCACAGCCGCCGGGCCCGCACGGAAGGCATGGCCGAATGCACACCGAAGGCGCGGGCCTCGTAGCTGCACGACGCCACCACCCCCCGGTTGCCCTCGCCGCCGACTATTACCGGTTTGCCCCGCAGCGACGGATCCTCGAGCACCTCCACGGACGCATAGAAGCTGTCCATGTCGACGTGGAGGATGCTTGCCGTCGTTCGCACGAGTCGCGCCCGCTACAGGCGGACGACCGACATGGACGCCCTGTCGGTGCCGTCCACCCGGTAGTGGTAGGCCCGACCCGACTCCCACCTTTCATCGATCCAGGCCGTGAGCGGCTCCCACAGCCACTGGCCGCCCCCTTGGTGCAGGAGCGGCACACACTCACCGCAGGGGATGAAGCGGGCGTCGACCACGATGCCGTCGAGGTCCTCCAGCACCAGATCGCCGGCGAAGGCCACCGCCCGATGCACCTCCACCTTCAGGCGCCAACCCAGACCGCTTGCGTCGACCTGCACCTCGTAGACAGGGCCGTCCCACCCCGAGACGGTGATGCCGGTCTCCTCGTACACCTCGCGGGTGAGCCCGTCGACCACCGACTCGCCCTGCTCGACCTCGACGACACCGCCGGGGGTGGACCAGTCGTGCGTGCCGTTCCTGCGGCGGTTCTGCACGAGCAGGAGTCCCTCGGGCCCTTCGATCAGACCGCTGGCCACCAGCCACTCTCGCACCATCGGAGTCTGCCAGAGCGGTGTGACGCCGGCCGATGCCCAGCCCCGGGACGACGACCCAGCCCACGGGACTGGGGCTGCTGGGGATACGGTTGGGCCCGCCGAGAAGGGAGCCAGAACGTGAGCGACGCACTCGCCAAGGCACGAGAGAACCGTTCGAGTCTGCGGGAGGCCATCGACAACGTCGAGGCCACGCTGGCCGCATCGCCCGGAGACCACGTGGATGTCTGGGCCGCCCACCTCGACGAGTCACTGGAGATGCTGAGCCAGGCGGTCGAGCAGCACATCGCGGTCACCGAGGCCCCGGGCGGCCTTCTGGAGGACATGATCTCGGCCAACCCGGCGCTGCGGGAGCGGGTTGGACAAACCCGGGAGGAGCACAACCAGCTGCGCGCCCAGCTCGGGCGCATCCGGTCGTCCCTGTCGGGCCGGAGCACCGACGTGGTGGCCGCCCGCCGTCATGTCGCGGAGCTGCTCACCGAGCTCATCCACCATCGCCAGCGGGGCGCCGACCTCGTATCCGACGCGTATGGCATCCCCGCGGACCCCGAGGTGCCGCCTCCGCCGCGCACCCACTGAGCCCACACGACTGCCGTTCCCGACGTTCAGCACGGGGCCGGCAGCGGGCGGATTCGCCGCTAGGCCGGTGGCGTGCCGTGCGAGGCGGCAAGGTGGGCCCGCAGGAGGTCCTCGCCGAAGTCACCGCCGGGGTCGCGCAGGACGGTGTGCACGTGGTTGGCGCCGTCCTGGGTGTTGTCGTACTCGATCAGGATGCTCGTACCCTGGAGGCGGTAGTAAAAGGGCGCACCCGGCCCGGTGGCACCGCCCCACGCCAGGTGGACGTCGGAGCGTGTGGAGGCGAGGCGACCGCGCATCGCCGTTGCCACCGGTTCGGTCAGGCGGTCGAGATAGAGGTCGACTAGGGCGTCGAAGAGCTTTGCGGACGCCCCGGTCATGCGGCCCCGCGGCAGCCCGGCCGGCTCCAGCTCGGGCCCGAGTCTCGGTGCGTTGGCCGAGAGGATGTCGTCGGGCGCGATCTCGTAGACCCGGGCGCGCGTTCGCTGGGCCGGCACCAGGCTGTCGATCATGGCCACCGCCAGCTCGCCTTCGGAGGCCAGCGGCTGCAGCACCGGTCCGGACGCGTCGACCACCTCCGCTGGGTTGGCCCCGAAGAACAAGGGCGTCGAGGAGACAGCACCGTCGACCACCGTCACGTTGACCGACAGGTGGTGGCCCTCGAACCGCCACCCCCACGGCGCGTCGTCGCCTGGTTCGCCGAACACCGACGTGGCGTAGTCCGCCCGGTGGCGACCCCATCGCTCAGGCCGGTGGCGCCGAGCGCCGGCACCGCCTTCGAGCTCGTCGAGCACGTCCTCGAGGGCGATGATGGTGGTGGCCCGGGCATAGCCCGAGATGCTGAGCGCCGAAGCGAGCAGACGGTAGGCAGCCTTCTGGGCGACGGCGTCCATGTCGGTGAAGGCCAGCCCGGGACGCCGTCGAGGGACGTAGTGCCAGTCTCGTCGGGCGCGGTCGTCGGCGAACGGCTGGTGGGCCAGCGCTCGCTGCTCGCCACCCAGCGCACCGACGAGCTCGGAGGCCAGCTCAGCCATCCGCTGCGCAGTCGATGTCGCTTCCGGCGTTGGCATCGGGCCAGCCTACGATCGAGCCGTGGGCGCCAACCAGGACCGGCCGATCTCGGCTCTGCCGTCCGTACGGGCCCGAGCCGTCGCCTTCCTCGCCATCCTTCTCGGCGGTGCCAGCGGGGCCCTCATCGGCTGGTCGTTCGTCGATCTGCAGTGCCGCGGCAGCTGCGCCACGCCGAACGGGCTGGGCGCCATCATCGGTGGCACCATGGCGGCCGGCGGTGTGGCCGTCGTCGCCGTGCTGGCCCTTCGGGCCATGGGCGAGTGGCGTCGCATCCGTGAAGAGGAGCTGCTGAACGAGCCCCCGCGGCGCTGACGGCCCCGGTGGGGGCGACGGTGGTCACCCGGCCGGCGTGATGCGCCGGAACCCTTCGGCGCCGGCCACCCCGGCCTCGGCGCCGGCCTCGGCGGCCCGCTGTTGCACGATGGTGCGGAGGTGTTCCCCCGCTTCGCCGAGCTGGGTGAGGTGGCACATCAGCGCCTGGGCCTTGACGTCGATGGTGCTCGAGATGTCGACCCAGATGTCGGGCTCGAAGGTGCCCGACAGCCAGATCTCCTGCGTCCGGTGAGGCGGCCCCGCATCCGGGAAGTAGAGCGGGCTCCATGCCGCCGGGGCGACGGCATCGACGGCGGCCCAACCGACTTCGCGGTGGTCGCGATGGTTCACGTACGACGAGCCGAAGAACAGCGCGGTCGGGTCCGGGCAGACGACGATCTCCGGGCGGACCGACCGGATGAGGGCCACCAGCTCCCGCCGTAGCCCAAGGTCGTTGTCCACCTCGCCGTCGGGCCGGCCGAGCAGGTGGTGCCCCACCAGGCCCAGTACATCGGCAGCGGCCGCCGCCTCCTGCGCTCGCATCTCGGTCAGGGCAGCGGGGTCGGTGCTCGGGTCGAGCGAGCCCTTGTCCCCCCGCGCACAGATCACGACATGCACTGCCGACCCGGCGCGGGCCCACGCAGCCAGCGTTCCCCCGCAGGAGACGTCTGCGTCGTCGGGATGGGCGTACACGGCCAAGGCTCGCGCCGGTACCTCCCGCACCACCGTCATGAAAGGCTCACGGGCAGGACGCGATAGCCCGCATCGCCCGCTCCAGTCCCACATCGTCGACGTCCACGTGGGTCACCAGTCGCAGCACCTTCGGGGCGATGGTGCCAGCCAGCACGCCTGCGTCGCGGAAGTGGCTCACCACCGCGTCGGTACTGGCGTGGTGCCAGGTGACGATGTTCGTCCGGATGCGGGAGGGGTCGCAGCCCGCCTCCGGCCAGCGGTCGGCCACCGCCTCGGCCAGGCGTCGAGCCCGACCATGGTCGTCCCCCAGGCGGTCGACCATGGTTCGCAACGCCACCAGCCCGGCGGCGGCGATGACCCCTGCCTGGCGCATGCCTCCACCCAGGCGCTGGCGTTCGTCCCGAGCCGCCTCCATCAGGTCCGCCGGACCGGCCAGCACCGATCCCACCGGCGCCGCCAGCCCCTTGGACAGGCAGCACATCAGCGTGGTCACGGGCGCGGCGTACGCCGCGGCCGAGGTTCCCGTCGCCGCCTCGGCGTTGAACAGACGGGCTCCATCGAGGTGGACCGGCAGGCCCGCTCCCGCGGCCACCACCTCCCGCAGGCGATCGAGGGGCCAGGGTGCGCCGTCGGCCGGCATGTGGGTGTTCTCGACGCAGATCAGCCCGGGCCGGGTGTGGTGGTGGTCGGTCGCAGCCACGGCCCAGGCCACGTCGGCAGGGTCGATCGACCCTGCGGCCTCGGCCTCGGCGGTGGCCTCCACCCCCCCCATCCGCACTCGCGCCCCCGGGTCCTCGGCCGCGCGGCCGCCCCTCCGGCCCGCGCCGCCTCCGGGCCCCCGCGGGGCGCTG
>Ga0136611_10003082_pt1 | contig 11631 bp, 13 predicted proteins | sample AntDrymUQ2232306_2_FD_106645 | JGI IMG/M metagenome (GOLD analysis project Ga0136611, IMG submission 106645) | Polar desert sand microbial communities from Dry Valleys, Antarctica - metaG UQ223 (23.06) | ecosystem: Environmental > Terrestrial > Soil > Desert | place: Antarctica: Dry Valley... | reverse complement strand
CCAAGTTCCCGCCGAGCGGGCGCCAAGTTCCCGAAGCCTGTGGAGAACCGGGAATCTGGCGCCTGCTCGCGGGGAAGTTGGCGACGGGTCAGCCTCGGGCGAGGGAGAGCGCGATGGCCAGCATGGTCAGCCCGATGAGCACGTCGAGCACCTGCCACGCGCGGGGGGAGGCGAGCAGGCGATGGGCGCGGCGGGCGCCGTACCCCAGCGCGGCGAACCACAGCACGCTGGCGACGCAGGCGCCCGCAGCGAACCACCAGCGCCCCGACGGCCCGTGCGTGCTGGCGATCGTGCCGAGGAGGAGGACGGTGTCGAGGTAGACGTGCGGGTTGAGCCAGGTCAGCGCCACCGCCCGCGCCAGGGCGCCGCGGAGCGACGTGCCGCGACAAGCCTCGGCGTGCAGCGCGTCGAGACGGCGGGCCCGCCACAGCGACATCAAGCCGTACGCCGTCAGGAAGGCCACCCCCAACCACCGCACCACCTCGATCGTGGCCGGGGCGCGCTCGACCAGCGTGCCGATGCCTGCGACCCCGGCCACGATCAGCACCAGGTCCGAGATCGCGCAGACGGCAACCACCGCGCCGACGTGCTCGCGGCGTAGGCCCTGCCGGAGCACGTAGGCGTTCTGGGCGCCGATCGCCACGATGAGCGACAGCCCGGCAACGAGGCCGGCGACGGTCGGGGCGAGGTCCATGACCCCGACGCTAGGCCCGGGACACGATGAAGGCCAACGAAAGTTCCTTCACGACCATTAGCGTTGCTTCATGGAGCTCACGACCGCCCAGCTGGCCGCGCTGGTGGCGATCGCCGATCACGGCACCTTCGACGCGGCGGCGCGCCATCTCCATGTGACCCCGAGCGCGATCAGCCAGCGGATCCGGGCGCTCGAGTCCGTCGCGGGCCAGGTGCTGGTCCGGCGCTCGACGCCCTGTGTCCCGACCGTCGCCGGGCACACCCTGCTCCGCGTGGCGCGGCAGACGCAGCTGCTGCTGGCCGAGGTGGGTGGCGCCCTGGCGCACGACGCCGGAGACGCGGTCGACCTCCCGGTCGCGGTGAACGCCGACTCGCTCGCCACCTGGCTGCGGCCGGCGCTGGGCGAGCTGGCCGGCTGGGAGGACGTCGCCTTCCGGTTCTTCGTCGAGGACCAGGGGTTCTCCGCCGACCTGCTGCGGCGTGGGGAGGTGCTCGCGGCGGTCACCAGCGAGCCACTGGCCGTCCAGGGCTGCGTCGCGGAGCGGCTCGGCACGATGCGCTACGTGCCGGCCGCCGCCCCGGGGCTCGTCGCTCGCTGGCGCCACGGCAAGGGCGTCGACTGGGCCCGGATGCCGATGGTGGTCTTCAACGAGAAGGACGAGCTGCAGCATCGAGTGTTGCGGGCGCGGGGCGTCCTTCAGCCGCGCGTGGTGCACCGGGTCCCGACCTCCACCGACTTCCACGAGGCGGTCCGCCTCGGCCTCGGCTGGGCGACGGTGCCCGAACAACAGCTGTTGCCCGACCTCGCGGACGGTCGACTGGTGACGCTGGGACGTCGACTGCACGTGGACGTCGAGCTCTTCTGGCACCGGTGGCGCCTCGACTCGACCCTGCTGACCCGCCTCAGCGACGTCGTACGACGGGCGGCGGGCGCCGGTCTGCGGCGCTGAACACCCCGGAGGTGCGGGAGGGGCCGCTCCCCCGAAGACGGCCCCTCCGACGTGGATGGCCGGGTGGGACGGTCAGTGACAAGCGTCCCAGGGCCCGGTCGTGCTCTAGTGAACCGTGTCGGCGGGGCCTTGTATTCACCCCGAAAGGTGCGCGTCGACGCCTCGGTCGCCGATGCGCACGATCTTCCCTAGAAGGCGGCCTCGTCGAGGTCCATCAGCGCGAGGTCGGTGGCCTCGGCGATCGCCCGCTCGGCGGTGATCTTGGGCAGGAAGTGCAGCGCGAAGAACTGCGCGGCCGCCACCTTGCCCTCATAGAACGCCTGGTCCTTGGCCGTGAGCTCGCCGGACAGCCTGCCGAGGGCCACCTCTGCCTGACGGAGCAGCAACCAGCCGCACACGACGTCGCCGAGAGCCATCAGCAGGCGGCTGGTGTTGAGGCCGACCTTGTAGATGTTGCGCACGTCGCCCTGGTCGGCGGACGCGTCGGCCGACATCAGGTCGTTGATCATGTGCGCGACGATCGCGTTGGCGTCCTCGAGCGCCGTGGCCAGCAGCGTGCGCTCCTGCTTGAGGCGACCGTTGCCGGCCTCGGAGGCGATGAAGGTCTCGATCTCCTTGGCCAGGTGGCCGAGCGCCCGACCCCGGTCCTTGACGATCTTGCGGAAGAAGAAGTCCTGGCCCTGGATAGCGGTGGTGCCTTCGTAGAGGGTGTCGATCTTGGCGTCGCGGACGTACTGCTCGAGAGGGTAGTCCTGGAGGAACCCCGACCCGCCGAAGGTCTGCAGTGACTCGGTGCCCAGGAGCACCCAGGACCGCTCGGAGCCGTAGCCCTTGACGATCGGCAGGAGCAGGTCGTTGACCGCCGCTGCCAGTTCGTCCCGGTCCCCGGTGTGCTCGGCCATCTGGACCCGGTCCTGCCAGGTCGCGGTGTAGAGCACCAGGGCGCGCATCGCCTCGGCGAAGGACTTCTGCGTCATCAGCGACCGGCGTACGTCGGGATGGTGGGTGATCGTGACGCGCGGGGCGGTCTTGTCGGCGGCCCGCGTCAGGTCGGCACCCTGGACTCGCTCCTTGGCGAAGTCGAGGGCGTTGAGGTAGCCCGTGGACAGGGTCGCGATGGCCTTGGTGCCCACCATCATCCGGGCGTTCTCGATGACCTGGAACATCTGTGCAATGCCGTCGTGGACCTCGCCGAGCAGCCAGCCCTGGGCGGGACGGCCGTCGCCGATCGAGGTGTCGCCGAAGGTGAGCTCGCAGGTGTTGGAGACCTTGATGCCCATCTTGTGCTCCACGTTGGTGACGTAGACGCCGTTGTGCTCGCCGGTCAGCTCGCCGGACTCGTGGTCGAAGTGCAGCTTGGGCACGATGAAGAGGCTGAGCCCCTTGGTGCCGGGGCCCCCGAGGCCCTCGACTCCCGCCGGGCGGGCCAGCACCAGGTGCATGATGTTCTCGCTCAGGTCGTGCTCGGCGGAGGTGATGAACCGCTTCACGCCGGTGATGTTCCACGAGCCGTCGTCGTTGGGGGTGGCCTTGGCCCGGCCCGCGCCCACGTCGGAGCCCGCGTCGGGCTCGGTCAGCACCATGGTGCAGCCCCAGGCGCGCTCGACCATGATCTGCGCGATGCGCTGGTCGCGCTCGTTGCCGGCGCGGTTGATCACCGCGGCGAAGCTCGGTCCGCAGGCGTACATCCAGATCGGCGCGTTGGAGCCCAGCACCAGCTCGGCCATGGCCCAGTTGAGCGACGAGGGGGCCGGCGTGCCGCCGAGGGACTCGGGGATCTGCAGGCGCCAGTACTCCGCGTCCATCCAGGTGTCGTAGCTCTTCTTGAACGACGCGGGCATCGGCGCGGTGTGGGTCTCGGGGTCGAAGACCGGCGGGAAGCGGTCGCTGTCCTCGTAGGACGCCGCGAGGTCCTCGCGGGCCAGCCGATCGACCTCGGCCAGGATCGAGCGCGCCGTCTCGCCGTCCACCTCGGCGAACGGACCGGTGCCGAGGATCTCGTCGCGACCGAGCACCTCGAAGAGGTTGAACTCGATGTCTCGCAGGTTGCTCTTGTAGTGGGTCACAGCTCCACCTCAGGGTGTTGTCGACGTCGTCCAGCAGGGGCTACCGAAGAGTATCTCTACTCATCGGTAACTTAAGTCTGCCTGCCGATCCGCCGGGAAGCAAGACGAGTGCCCGAACTCATGACCCGACCGGCCGAGGTCGAGGCCGGGCCTGGCCCGGTGCCGGCGCCTCCGCACACAGGACTCGTCGACTTGTCTGCGAGACTGGCGGCATGCGCGTCTCCGCCAAGTCCGACTACGCCCTGCGGGCGTTGATCGAGATGGCCGGGCGCACCGACGGTGCCCCGGTCAGCGCCGAGGAGCTGGGACGTCTCCAGGACATCCCGCACGGCTTCCTCCAAGCCATCCTCGCGGACCTGCGCCGCGCCGGCGTCGTGGTCTCCCAGCGTGGCCAGTCCGGCGGCTGGCGGCTCGGCCGCCCGGCGGGCGAGGTGTCGGTGGCCGACGTCATCCGAGCCGTCGACGGCCCGCTGGTCTCGGTCTACGGGCTGCGTCCCGAGTCGGTGACCTACAACGAGTCGGCCGAGGTGCTCCAGCACGTCTGGATCGCCGCGCGACGGTCGCTCCGCGACGTCTTCGAGACGGTCACCATCCAGGCCCTTTCCGACCGCTCCCTCCCAGAGTCGGTCACCTCGCGGACCGCGGACGAAGACGCCTGGCAGCCGCACTGACGTCGGTGGCACCCTGACCCCATGACGTGGGCCTTCTTGCTGACCTCGTTCGTGATCGTCGCGACGCCGGGCACCGGCGCGCTCTTCACCCTGGCCGCCGGGCTCGCCCGCAGGGGACGGGCCGGGGTGCTGGCGGCGTTCGCGTGCACGTTGGGGATCGTCCCCCACCTGCTGGCGGCGGTGACCGGCCTCGCGGCCCTGCTCCACGCCAGCGGGGTGGCCTTCAACGTCGTGAAGTACGCCGGTGTCGGCTACCTGCTCTACCTGGCCTGGACGACCTGGCGCGACACCGGTGCCCTGGCGGTGGACGCCTCGGACTCCGCCGCACGGTCGTGGCGGTCGGTGGTCGTGTCGGGCGTCACCGTGAACCTGCTCAATCCCAAGCTGACGATCTTCTTCGTCGCGTTCCTCCCTCAGTTCGTGCCGGCCGGCAGCACCGGCTCGGTGGTGCCGATGCTCGCGCTGAGCGGGGTGTTCATGGCCATGACGTTCGTGGTCTTCGCGGTGTACGGCGTGCTCGTCGGCCTCCGCAGGGTCTTTGCCGCCACCTTCGTCGGGCTCGGCGCCCGGCTGGCCGTCGAGTCCCGCTGAGAGCTCTCAGGCGCCGCGGCGGAACCACGGGCACACCTGGTCCCGCGAGTGCAGGTCCGAGCGCCAGCCGGCGGGCCGCTCGTCCGTGCCGACGGCGACCGGTGACCCGCCCGCTGGGAGCGACGGCAGCTGGACCTCGACCGCACAGCCGCCCTGGTCGTCGAAGTCGGTGCGCATCGGGCCAACGTGGCGCAACATCGACAGGGACGCCGGATTGTCGACGGAGACCTCGGTGAGCAGCCGGGTCACACCGGGAGGTCGGTGCGCGACGAGCATCGGAACGAGCACCGAGGCCACCCCCCGGCCCTGCCAGTCGTCCTTGACGGTGACGGCGAGGTCGGCCGCGTCCGGCTGGTCGGGGTAGCGAACGATCCGGCCGATCGCGACGGGGACCACGTCGTGGGACTCGGTCTCACCCATCACGACGAGCGCCACGTGGTCGACGCCGTCGACGTCGTCCACGAGGTGCTGGAGCATCGCCTCGGTGAGGTGCATGACCGGGCCGAGGAAGCGGTGCCGCGCGGATTCCGGCGACAGCTGCTGGAACTCCGCGGCCAGCGCGCGCCGGTCGGTTTTAAGCAGCGGCCAGACCCACAGGCCCGTGCCGTCGGGAAGCGTCAGCCGGTCGGCCACGACTCAGCCCTCCACGCGAGTGGCGACCCACTCGACGAGGGGGCGCAGCGCCCGCCAGTCCGACCGCACCCGCTCGGTGAGGTCGGGGGAGTGGATGACGTCGTCGAAGCCGTAGCCCCGGCCGACGAAGAGCTGCTTGCGACGCAACAGGTCGATCCGCGGATGGTCGACCGCGTAGCCGCGGGGGGCCGTCTTGAGCTGTTCGCCGCCGACGTCCCAGCCGTCACCGTCGTACGCCGTGACGAGGCGCTGAAGGCGTCGGCCGGTCTTCTCGTCGGCCATCCCGGCCCGGATCGCGACCAGCCGCGGCCCGCTCGCCTCGTAGAACCCGGCGCCGACCCGCACCCCCCGCGGCGAGACCTCGACGTAGTACCCCGTCGACGGCCCGACCCCGACGAACGCCCCTTGGTGGTTCTTGTAGGGGGTCTTGTCCTTGGCGAACCGGACGTCGCGGTAGGGGCGGAAGATCTTCGCCGGCCCGAACTCCGGCTCGAGCTCGGCGCACAGCGCCGACATCGGCGCCTTCACGCTCTCGGCGTAGACGTGCTTGTGCGCGTCCCAGTAGGACTTGGTGTTGTCCATCTCCAGGTCGTCGTAGAAGTCCAGTGCCGTGACGGGGAAGCCGGTGAAGCTCACCCGCCGAGACTAGATGACACCTCTAGCCGAGCGGTGCCGAGACCTGTTCGTCGCCCGACTCGGCGAACGCCGAGATCGTGATCCGGTCGCCCCCGCAGCGCGGCCCGGTCAGGAACGCCTGGCCACCCCGGGACTGGTAGACGATCTCGAACGTGCCCGCGTCGGTCCAGCGCAGCAGCCGGGCCGGCTCGCCCGGCGCCTGCGGGTCACGGACGAAGTACGTCGCGCCGGCGCACCAGGTGAGCGTGCCCGCGGTGGCCGGGCCCAGCTCGACGACGCCGTCGGCGGTCCACGCGCGGACGACGGCCGCGTCGAGGTTGTTGTCGTTCGGGACCACCGACCAGACCGTGCCGGCGTCGGTCGTCGCTCCCTGCCAGCCCTGGCACTCCGTGACGTCGGCGAGGGGCTCGAACACCTCGTCGACGACGGAGCCGAGCGTGCGGCAGGAGGGCCGCTGGTCGTCGAAGGCCAGGACCGTGACTCCGGCAGGGGTGACCTGGGCGTTGTTGAAGCCCTGCCGCTCCTCGGCGCACCACGAGACCGCGGCGGTGCCGGCGGCAAGGTCGCGCTCGGCGAGGCAGTAGGCACCGCCGTCGACGGTCGCGTGCACGAGCCGGGTGCCGTGGAGCGCCCAGGTGCCGCCGTTGGTGGTGGGCACGTCGGACCGGCCGTCCAGGCGAGTCCGCCGGCCGGTGGCGAGGTCGATGACGGTCGCGACCGCCGGCTTCTCCTCGAGGCTGTCGGAGGTCACCACGACGGCGTACGACGTGTCGAGCAGCACGTCGCTGATCCGGAAGCGCTTGTCGCCGGAGATCGTGAGGGGCGTCGGCCCCTCGACGGTGGCGAGGCTGCGTTCCTCGTCGACGGTGATCGTCCAGCCGCCACCGGTGATGACGGTCTCCTCGACGGGCCGTCGGGTCGGCTCCCAGGCGAGCAGGGCGGGCTCTGGCTCGACGGCGGTCGGTGCGCTCGGGCTCGCCGAGGACGCCGGTGGTGCGGAGGACGGGGCGGGTGGGTCGGCGGCGGGCTCGGGGTCGGCGCAGCCGGCGAGCGCGAGGACCCCCGCGAGGGCGGCAAGCAGGGGCCGGGTCATCTCAGACCCCGATGTTCTGCTGGAAGTGCGCGAGGTTGGCGCGGTAGCTCTTGTAGGCGTTGCGCCATTGCACCCGCTCCACGAACGGCTCGGAGGGGTCGAAGGCCTGCTGGTTCCACGGCTCGAAGAAGCCGATCCGCCGGGTCCTGCCCGGCTCGGCCCGGTAGCCCCGGCCGACCTGGAAGTGGCCCGACGCGTCGTCGTCGAGGTAGGGGTAGAACCGTTCCAGCAGCACCGGGTGGAGCACGAGCGGCGCGCGGTAGTCGGCGAGGTGTCGCTTGACCAGCCGCATCCACTCCCGGAAGGAGAAGTCCGAGATGTCGAGCACGACGTAGGGCCCGGCGCGCCGCTTGCCGTCGTACCCGGTGCTGCGGTTGATCTGGCGGGCGATCTCGCTGATCGCGCTGCCGTCGATGGTGGTGCCGAGCTTGTCCGCCCAGTGGCGTTGCGGGCGACGGTCCTTCTGCCACCCCCACGCGATCATCTGCATGGTCGCGGGCCCGCACCAGTAGCTGCGGGACTGCTCGTTGGCGCGCTTTCCCTTCATCAGCGCGAACCGGGCGGGGCGCTTGCGCTCGCGCGGCCGCTGCGCTGTGACGGTCGAGTCGGCGCGGGCCTCGGGGTGGTCCTCGAGGAAGCCGTCCGGGAGCGGCACTCCCTGGACCTGGTGGCGGATCAGCCAGACCTTGGCGACCGAGCGGGCAGCCTCGGTGAGCTCGTCGCGCTCGGCCACGACGCGGGCCTCGGGAGTGGTGGCGGCCAGTCGGCGCAGGGTCGCGAGCGCGTCCAGGTCGCCCGTGGTCTCGACCGTGGCTTCTGTGCGGGTACGCCGGCCGGTGACGCCCGCGGCCGCCAGCAGGCGCTCACGGACCTCCGCCTCGGTGCGGTCGGTCCAGCCGAAGCCCAGGCAGTAGCGCTGGCCCTCGAACTCCGCGCACCGCACTGCCGCCTCGACGAGCTCGGTGACGCCGGCCCGGCCGCTGACCGGCCGGGCCAGTCCGCTGGCGACCACCCGGTCGATCTCGGCGCGCAGGGCGGGGGTCAGCCGCCCGGGACCCGCCGTAGCGGCGAGCGCCGCCACCGGCTGCGAGACGGACTGCCGGGCCGGAGCGATCGCCTCGTCGGGGGCGTCCGCGTCGGGGAGCAGCGGGGCGAGGCCCACCACGAGAGCGAGCAGACCCACGGCGAGCAGGGTCCAGTCGCGGCGGGTGGGACGGCGGGGCATGGGGAAGACCTCGTCCAAGTGGCGGGCAGGGTTGTCTCCCACTGTCCCCAATAATCACACCAGACGCAACTGTCACAGGAGCGGAGCGGATGACGAGACTCGAACTCGCGACATCGACCTTGGGAAGGTCGCGCTCTACCAACTGAGCTACATCCGCATCGGCCGGGAGGGCCGGGGCTCAGGTTACATGCGCCGCGGAGGTCGGGGCAGGGTTGGGTAGGTTGTCGCCGTGCTGCTCTCCGACCGCGACATCCTCGCCGAGATCGACGCCGGCCGGGTGGCCCTGGAGCCCTTCGACGAGGCCATGGTGCAGCCGTCCTCGATCGACGTGCGGCTCGACCGCTTCTTCCGGGTCTTCGAGAACCACCGCTACCCCCACATCGACCCGGCGGCCGACCAGTCGGACCTGACCCGCCAGGTGGAGCCCGAGGGCGACGAGCCGTTCATCCTGCACCCCGGCGAGTTCGTGCTCGGCTCGACGTATGAGGTCATCACCCTTCCCGACGACGTCGCAGCCCGGGTCGAGGGCAAGTCGTCGCTGGGTCGCCTCGGGCTGCTCACGCACGCGACCGCCGGCTTCGTCGACCCCGGCTTCTCCGGGCACGTCACCCTCGAGCTGGCCAACGTGGCCACGTTGCCGATCAAGCTCTACCCGGGCATGAAGATCGGCCAGTTCTGCTTCTTCCGGCTCTCGTCGCCGTCGGCGCACCCCTACGGCTCGGAGAAGTACGGGTCGCGCTACCAGGGCCAGCGCGGACCGACGCCGTCGCGCTCGTTCCAGAACTTCCACCGCACGACCATCTGAGGTCGAGGTAAGGGTACCCTTACCTATGTGAACACTCTGAACGCTGCCCTGCCGATGATCCTCGAGTACGTCGAGGTGGTGTCGGCCGAGCGCCTCTCGCCCAGCTTCGTGCGCGTCGAGCTGGCGGGGGCGTCGATGGCCGACTTCGGCGTGGACGGTGCGCTCCTCGACCAGCGGATCAAGCTGGTGTTCCCGGCCGACTCGGGCCGCCTGCCAGCCGTCGAGGGGGCGGACGAGACCTGGTGGGAGACCTGGGCGGCCCTCCCCGACGAGGAGCGCGGACACATGCGTCACCCGGGGTGACCGCATCGTGCTGGTGGGTCCGCGGCACGGTGTCGACTTCGGCGGCATCGAGTTCGATCCCGGTGCGGCAACCCGTCTGCTGCTGGCCGGTGACGAGACCGCGGTCCCCGCGATCTGCGCGGTGCTGCGCGACCTGCCCCCGGACGCGGAGGGTGCGGCCTTCCTCGAGGTCCCGGTGGCCGGCGACGTGCTGGACGTGGACGCCCCGGTCGGGGTCAAGGTGTGCTGGCTGCCCCGTGCCGGTGCCGCGCACGGCTCGCTGCTGACGGCGGCGGTCGTCGCCCACCTCGGCGCTCCGGACGCCCCGGTCGAGGTGGCCGACCAGGAGGTCGATTCGGACCTGTGGGAGACCCCGTCGTACTCGTCCTCCGGCGAGCGCCTTCCCGAGGACGCGTCGGGGCCGGACGGCCTGTACGCGTGGATCGCGGGAGAGTCGGGTGTGGTGACGGGACTGCGGCGGTACCTCGGTCGCCTTCATGGGCTACTGGCGACGCGGTGTGGCGATGCGGTCCTGAGCCGGCCTCACCCGTCGAGGCGGTCGGCGACTCGGCGCAGCGTGCCGGCCATCCGGGTGCGCCGGGTCTGGCGCGGCAGCTGCGGACCTCGGTGGGTGCGCTCGTGGATGTGCTGGCGGGCGATGATCTCGACGTCGGTCAGGGCGTTCATGGTGGTGTCCTCTCGGGTGGTGATCGTGATGGTGGATTGGTGGTGGTCAGATTTGGCTCAGGACGACATCGCCCGAGACGGTCTTGGCGCGGACCTCGAGGTGGTCGGCCCCGGCTGCGGGTTCGCCGGCGCCCGCGAGGTCGGAGTGGATGCGTCCGCTGACGGTGCTGATGTCGGTCCAGACCGGGAGCCCTGCGGGTACGCCGATCCGGATGTCGCCGGACGCGCCCTTGAGCGTGAAGCGGCCGCGGCGGGCGGTCTCCACGAGCAGGTCGCCGGAGCCCGTCGACATCGAGACGTCGTCGCCGGCCTCGACCACCTTGAAGTCGCCGGAGCCGGTCTTGACCACGGCCGGGCCCGAGGTGCTGCCGAGGCGGACGTCGCCGGACCCGGTGGACACCGAGACCGCGGATCCTGTGCGGGTGACGTCCACGCCGCCCGAGCCGCTCTTGATCCGCAGCTCTGCGTGCGCGGTGTCGATGGTGACGTCACCGGAGCCGGTCTCGACCTGGGCCGGGGCGGAGAGCTGGTCGAGGCGGACCTGGCCGGAGCCGGTCTTGATCTGGGTGGCGCCGGCGGTGCCGTCGACGGTGATGTCGGCGCTGCCGGTCTTGACCAGCATCTCACTGCCGGTGGGCAGGGTGATGCGCATGTGCAGGCCGGCGTCGCCGGTGAAGAAGCCGGTCCGGCGCCGGGGGGCGACGACGCTGAGGTGGCCGTTGTCCTCGGTGACGGTCACCTCGTCGGCGTCCCGGCCCGTGACGTCGACCGTGGACTCCTCGGTGTCCGCCGCGGTGATGATGACCTCCCCGCTGCCGTTCTCGACGTACAGGCTGAGGGGCCCGGGGGTGTGGAATCTGTGCTCGCTCATGATCGTCTCCAGGGTGAGTTCGTCCACGGGACCGGCCTGGTGCCGGCCCCTGCGGGGTGCTTGTTGTCGGTTGCGGGTGGTGGGCCGGGCTCAGATCCAGCCGGTCATCCGTCGGTTGCCCGGCTTGCGCTTGCCGGCGAAGGGGTCGAAGTTCTCGAGGAACGACAGGCTCGAGAGGTCGATGTCGACGTTGATCGCGCTGTCGTTGGTGGCCGCGCGGACCACGTTGACCAACCAGGTGTTGAGGCTCTGGCCGGCACGGCCCGCGCGCTCCTCGGCGCGGGTCTTGACCGACTCCGGGATACGGAGCGTGATCCGGGACAGGCTGCCTTCGAGGTCCTCGTCGAGGTCGCCGGCCCCGGCCGGCGGTGCCGGCGGCGTGGGTGGGGTCGGGGGCGCCATCGGTGCGGGGGTGTGCACGACGAAGT
>Ga0136611_10003081_pt1 | contig 11631 bp, 19 predicted proteins | sample AntDrymUQ2232306_2_FD_106645 | JGI IMG/M metagenome (GOLD analysis project Ga0136611, IMG submission 106645) | Polar desert sand microbial communities from Dry Valleys, Antarctica - metaG UQ223 (23.06) | ecosystem: Environmental > Terrestrial > Soil > Desert | place: Antarctica: Dry Valley... | reverse complement strand
TCGGAGCGGGCCATGCCGAGTGGCAAGGCAGCCAGGTGCTGGAGCGCCTCCTCGAGCACGATGTCGGTGGACAGGAAGGCAGCATCGATGCGCCCCGCCGCCAGCCAGGCGCCGGCGTCCCTGGGCCGCATCTCGATGAGCTCCATGCCCTCCACGGTCGTGCGCGCTCCCGACCCTCGCAGTCCGGAGGTGGGGTAACCGGCGTGGTCGAGCAACGCCACCACCCCGTAGCGCAGCCGGCCTCTCGAAGGGATCGCTACTCGGAGGCTCATCTGCGCCGACTCGCCAGCTCCTCGAGGACGGAGTCGAACGGGACATCGGCCTCCACCAGCCCGACGAGGAGGTGGAAGACGAGGTCGGCCGCCTCCGAAGCGACCCTCTGCGGGTCGCGGGCGGGGCGTCCGAGCTCGAGGCACACCTCGAACGCCTCCTCCATGATCTTTCGCCGCACCAGCTCCGGATCGCCCAACAGCTGCGCCGAGTAGGAGCCGGGCGGGGCAGCGGCGCGCCGTGAGCGCAACACCTGTTCGAGGTCGTCGAGCGAATGGGCCACGCCCGCATCCTGAGTCAACCGGCATGCCCGGCGCGCCGAATTTCGTTGCTCGTCCTCAAGGCAGGGGCCGGAATCGGGCGGCGTAGTCGGCCATGCGCCTCCAATGGCGCAGCGAGGCCCGAGGTGGGGTATCGCCCAGCGGGTACCAGCGTGGAGGCTGGCCGGGCTCACCTCCGAGCTCGAGCGTCGGGTCGGCCAGGAAGGCGAAGCCCATCCCGAACGTCTGGAACGGCTCTCCGTCGTCCAGTCGCCCGGTTACGCGGTCGATCAGCGCCGGGGTCGGGTTGCGGAGCTGGGCGAGCAATCCCGTCTCTTCGAACAGCTCCCGACGGGCCGCGTCGGCGGATGCTCGCCACGCTCGACCCGCCCACCGGGCGGGAGGAGCCTGTCGAAGCCCGGGTGGTCCACCAGCAGCACCTGTTCCATGGGCGAATCGAAGGTCCACACCCACACGACGAGCTCGCCCAGCGGTGCCGCCGACCCGCTGCAGGCCTCACTCAGGGCGGCGGCCGCACCGTCCTCGTCGACGAGGGCTCGTCCGCCCAGCTCGGCCACCACCGGCAGGACGGCAGGGAGGATCGGCGTGAACGGCATCAGCCGATCGGTTGACCGAACCGGATGGTGTTGTTGCTCGGGTCGAGCACGGCGAACTCGCGCTGGCCCCACGGCGGGTCGTCGGTGGTGTGGGGAATCGACACGGTCGTCTCCTCGACTTTGTGTCGCGGACGCTACAGAGGACGACCGCGCCGGGCCCTCGCTAGCGTCGGATCGTGTCGGGAGCGGAGCTGGCGGAGCAGTTCTACCGGGAGGCGGTTCGCCCCATCCTGTGCGACGTGATGCCGGCCGGATCGTGGGCTGCGGCGCGACTCGGGTCGGGTTCGGACGTCCTCGGTCGCGACGACAGGGTCTCGCAGGACCACGATTGGGGGTGCCGACTCACCGTGGTGCTGGCTGCTCGACACGCGGCATCGGCGGACCGGGTCGAGGCCGACCTGGAGGAGGCGCTCCCTCGGTCGTTCCGCAGGCATCCAGTCCGCTTCCCCACGTCGTGGGATCCGCGCGCGCGGCACAAGGTCGACGTCACCACGGCGTCCGACCTGGCCGTCAGCCGGCTCGGGATGGACGCCGCTCGAGGCCTCGAGCCGGTGGACTGGTTGGTGCTGACCGGCCAGTCGGTGCTGGAGGTGACAGCTGGGGCCGTCTTCGAGGATTCGGCCGGGGAGCTCGCGTCGCTCCGTGCCGCCCTGCGCTGGTACCCGCACGACGTGTGGCTCTACGTCCTGGCCGCAGGATGGGCCCGCTTGGCCCAGGAGCTTCCCTTCGTGGGCCGCACGGCGGACGTGGGCGACGCGTTGGGATCGCAGGTCATCGCCGCCCGGCTGGCTCGCGACGTGATGCACCTCGCCTTCCTCGTCGAGCGCCGCTGGCCGCCGTATCCGAAGTGGCTCGGGTCTGCCTTCAGGGATCTTCCGCTTGGACCCGAGCTCGCACCGATGCTCACCGAGGCCGTGTCGGCAGACACCTGGGGGCGCCGTGAGCAGGGACTCGTCTCGGCGCTCGACCGACTTCGCCACCGCCAGCAGGAGCTTGGCCTGCCGGTGGCAACGGCGGCGATGACACCGTTCTTCGACCGCCCGTACCGCACGGCCAACCCGGAGATGTCCGCCGCGCTCACCGGCGCCATCACCGACCCGGCGGTGCGAACGCTGCCGGCCGGCCTCGGGTCTGTCGAGCAGTGGGCCGACAACGTGGACCTGCTCTCCGTCCCCCGGCGTCGCCTGCAGGCTCGAACCTTGTACGGCGGGTGAGCGACGGCCGGTCAGGCCCGTTGGGTGCGGATCTGCGCGGTGGCCGTCGCCGTGGCCACCATCTCGCCCGACTCGTCGACGAGCTCGCCGGTCATGAACCCGATGTTGGACCCCCGCCGCACGATTCGGCCCCTTCCGACGAGGCGGCCGGGCTTGGCTGCCCGGAGGAACTGCACGTGCAGGTCGGTCGTCGGTGCGAACTGGCCGGGTGAAAGGGTCGCCACCAGCGCCGGGCCAAGCGTGTCGTCGAGCATGGCGGCCAGGAAGCCACCCTGCACGACTCCCACCGGGTTCAAGAACTGCTGCGTGGCCGCGAACTCGACCTCGATGGTCCCGGCGTCCGGGTCCACCGCCAGCAGCTTCCATCCGAGCACGCCGGCGGCCGGCGGCGGGTCGACACGCCCTTCCATGACGTCCCAGAAAGGGCCCTCACGAGTCATGCACGCAGTCCTACCTCATGCACGCAGTCCTACCAAACGCCGCCCTACGGACGGCGAGCCAGCACGTTGAGACGGACGAAGTGCAGCACCGGCTCCGCCATTCGGTCCGCCACCGTTTCGGTGACGGCCCGCTGGTCCTCGTCGGGACGGCCGGCCAGGTAGGGCCCGAGCGCTCCACCGACCAGATAGTCGACGAGCGCCTCGCGTCCGTGGAACCCGACAGGTTCCTTGCTCAGCCAAGCCCACGCGTCGACGAAGCCTGCTTGCCTCAACCACGTCACCGTCTCCGATGCGGCCGCGTACCGGTTGAGCGAGCTCCAGTCGATGCCGAGGTGGTCGAGGATGCCGCGGACCTCCGAGATGCTCCCTTCGCCGCCGCACTGAGCCACCAGGCAGCCGCCGGGTGCGAGCAGGGCAAAGAGCTGCCGATAGAGGCCCGGGTGGTCGATGACCCAGTGGAACGTGCCCGTGGAGAACACGGCGTCGAGGGACCCCGCCCGCAGCTCCGGGGCCAGCTCCCGCCCGAGATCACTCTGTTGGAACGTGACCCGATCCCCGAAGCGGTCGAGGCGGGCACGGGCCTCGTCGAGCATGCTTCGGGACGCGTCGAGGGCGATCACCGACGCGGTGGGCCAGCGCTCGAGAAGGCGCTCGGTCACCCGGCCCGAGCCGCAGCCGGCGTCCAGCACGGTCGCGCGTTGGCGGAGGTCGAGTCGGTCGAGCACCTCGAGCCCCCACGCCATCTGCGGGGCGGAGACGCGGTCGTAGACGTTGCCTCGCCACCCGCTCACGACGGCGGCGGTGCGTTCGGCGGATGGTCGGCCTCATAGCCGGCGAGCACGGTGGGGTAGCCGTCGTAGTGCGGCGTTGTCGAGAACTTCTGGGGGTCGCCCTCCCCAGTGGCCATGCCGCCGGCCTATTTCCGCCGGGCCCGAGCGACAGGGTCCGGACCGGTCATGTTCGGAGGGCGATGCAGAAGGGGTGGCCGCCGGGGTCGATGAGCACCCGCCAACGTTCGCCACCGGGCTGGAACGCAGGACGGGTGGCGCCGAGCTGCACGCACCCCGCCTCGCCGGTGTCGAGATCGTTGACGTAGAGGTCAAGGTGGAAGCGCTTGACGGTGCCAAGCTCGGGACCCGGCCACGGCGGCGGCTCGTAGCCCTCGGTCCGCCCGAAGCCGATGCTGGTGCCGTCTCCGCTGATCATGGCGTAGTCCGCCTCGCTGTGGACCACGTCCCACCCCAGCACGGCGCCGTAGAAGGCGGCGGAGGCCTGGGCGTCGGCGCAGTCGACGTTGACCATCCCGATGGCGGCGATGCTCCGCTGGTCCCGACCCTGCTCCGTGGCGCTCATGCCCGTACCTTATGAGCGCGGCGCGGCAGGGTGCTGGGTCAGCCCTCGCTGATGCCGCGGCGCGCCAGCAGGAGCCTGCTTCCGTTGCGCCAGGTGCAAGAGGGTCGGGCCGCCCGGGGTAGGGCGCACCAAGTCGATGTGGAGGTTGCCGTGCGCTTGCCCGTTCCCGGTCCGTCGGACCTGGTTGACGTTGTCCGAGACATCGCCCGGTCGGCCAACGCCTTGACGGCGGCGGCCGGCACCCTGGTGCGCCTCGTGCCCCGGCTGGAGGGAGCGCTCGACCGGGCCGAGGTGCTGCTCGAACGTTCGGAGCGCGCCGTCGGCCGGCTCGATGCGGTGACCAACGATGCGGCCGTTCCTGTGCAGCGCTTGAGCCGGGTGGTCGAGCGGGCCGATGGTGCCGTCGGGCGCATCGAGGAGGTGATGTCGCAGCTGGAGGACGCCCTGCAACAGGCCAACCCGCTGCTCGATCGCTCGCGTGCGGTGGTGAAGGGCGTCGAGCGGACGACGGTACGGGTGAATGCCGTGGTGACGGGCACCGAGGCAGCCGTGGTCCGAGGTAATGACCTGCTGACGACCGCAGCGGTGGCCGTGGAGCAGGGTCAAGCTGCGGTGGACGGCGTCCGCACGGCGACCGACCGCGTCCAGGACGTTCTCCCGCTGGTCGAGCGGTTGGCGGCGGCACTCGGCGTCGACGACGTGGACGCACTGGTGCTGCTCCTGCAGCGCCTTCCCACCCTGATCGCCACCCTGGATGGCGAGGTGGTGCCCCTGGTCGGCGAGCTGCGCCAGGTCGAGCCCGAGCTGCGGGCCATGTTCGGAATCGTCGACGAGATGCACGACGTCATCACCGGGGTGCCAGGGGCCAAGCGGCTGCTGCGCCGGTCGGGGAGTGACGACGCAGCGGAGCCGACGGCGACGGCGACGGCGGGATGATCCGCGGGCTGGTCGAGCGGGTCGCTAGCGGGTCATGAGCTGACGAGCCCGTCCCACGCCCACCGTGGCATCGGCAGGTGCGCAGGCACGGTGGCGTCGGAAGGTGCATATGCCATGACGTCGTCGACGGCCCACTCCATGTAGGACCGCAACGCCAATGCGAGGAACGCCGGGTCCCCGCTGGCGACCCCATTGATCGAAGGTCGGCCCATGTCGCATGCTCTCGCCCTGGCCGGGCTCCGTCGAGGGCCTGGCCTCATCGGCCACAATTCTGCAATGCCGTCCTGGCCTCCGAGCTGTTACCAGCGCGCCACCGCCTTGGTCACCGACCCCGCCCACCGGCTGCTGGTCTTCGACCACGTCGGTGAGCCGAAGGCAGGGACGCAGGTGCCGGCCGGGGGCATCAAGTCCGGTGAGGTGCACGAGGCCGCTGTCCTCAGAGAGCTGGCCGAGGAGTCGGGCATCACCACCGCTCGCATCGTCCGAAAGCTGGGTGAGGTGTGGCGAACCGCGAAGCCCGGCCACGTGCCGCCGGGCTTGGAGGAGCAGGTGCACCACGCCTTCCACTTGCACCTGGACGAAGCTCCTGGGACGGAGGAGTGGGAGTGGGACGAGTGCAGCGACGGGGACGTGGCCCTCCACCGGTTCGCCCTTCGTTGGGTTGACCTCGACGAAGCCGCCCTGGCGCTGTTCCCGATCCAGGCGCTGTGGATGGCGCCGCTGCGGGACTCGCTCGAGCATCTTCACTGAGTGACCGGTCCAGCCGGTGTCCCCGAAATGGCGCCGTGGCCGAAGGGCGCTCGCCCTACCCTGCGCAGATGCCGGGACCGTTGCAGAGGCCGACGATGATCCACCTGATCGGTTTCCCCGGCACTGGGAAGTACACGATCGCCAAGCACATGGCCGTGCTGCAGGGCGGCGGCGTCCGCCGGCTGGTCGTCGTGGACAACCACTACGTCAGCAACCCGATCTTCGGTGTGATGGACGTCGACGGGATCACCGCCATCGACCCGGCGGTGTGGGGCTACGTGCGGAAGGTGCGGGTGGCGGTGATGGAGGCGATCAGGGACCTCTCGCCACCGGGATGGTCGTTCGTCCTCACCAACGTGCTGCTCGGTGGCAATGCCGAAGACGAGAGCGCTCCAGCCGCGCTGGCCGCCCTCGCCGAGGCGAGGGGCGCGGCGTTCGTGCCAGTACGCCTCCACTGCCAGGTCGACGAGCTCACCCGGCGAGCCGTGTCACCGCAACGTGGCGAGCGGCTCAAGTGGCGGGACGGTGGCGGCGTGCGGGCCATGGCCGAGTCTCGGTCACTGATCGACCTGTCCCATCCCAACGCGTTCGACCTCGATGTCAGCGCGCTCCCCGCCGAGATCGCCGCCGGTCTGGTCCTCGCCCACGCGGCCGAGGCGGCCGCGTGACCCGCTCGACGGGCGACGTGAGCCTGGTCGTCACCGACCTCGACGGCACCCTCTGGCACACGGACGACGAGGTCCACCCCACGGCGACCGCCGCGCTGCACGAGGTCCTGCGCAGCGGGCCGCCGTTGCTGGTCGCCACCGGGCGTCGGCTCACCTCCACCCGGGTGCCCCTCGAACGTCTCGGCGTCTCGCCGCCGGCCGTGGTGTTGAACGGCGCACTGGGGCTCGATCTGGCCACCGCCGTGCGCTTCCATCGGGCGCCCTTCCCCACCGCGGAGGCGGTGGCGGTGCTCGACGCCTTCCAGGCCACCGGGCTCGACCCCTGCGTCTACGGCGACGGCGTCACCATGGAGGGGCGAAGCATCGAGGTCTGGCTCAGCCCCACCCCGTCGACCCACGACGGTCACGTCGAGATGCTGACCCCCTCGGCAGCCGTGGGTGACCTGTCTGAGGTGGTGCAGCGGGAGACGGTGCTGGCCTTCGGCCTGCTCGGCGTGCAGCACGAACGGCTCGTCGCCGCCAAGGAAGCCATCGGGGACACGGCTGAGGTGCACCTCGATCGTTCCCTCGACTACCCGGGCCTGGCCGCCATGACGGTGGCGCCGCAAGGCCAGTCGAAGTGGGACGGCGTCCTGGCGTTCTGCCGCATGGAGGGAATCGACTCGACGAAGGTGCTCGTGCTGGCCGACGGACCGAATGACATCGAGCTCCTCACCAACGCCGCCCATCGGCTCGTGCCCGACAACGCCCACCCCGCGGCTCAGGCCCTGGCCGACCACCTCATCCCACCCGCCGCCGACGGTGGGTGGGCCCGCGTCCTCGACCACCTCTGATCGGCGGCTGCGGGCATGGAGCTGGGCGTCGACGCGGCGAGCCGGGCGTGGGCGCGCCTCGCCGGGCTCCGGTCTCTGGACCGGCTCCACGTCCTCGTCGACGCCCGGTCGCCACTTGCCCCGCACGGGTGGATCGGGATCCTGACCATCGGCTCGACCGTCACCGCGTCGGTGCCGAGCGTTGATCTCGAGGAAGCGGTGATCGCGGGGCTCAGCGGCCTGACCGCCGCTGAGGCCACGGCGCCTGGTTTGGTGGTGCCGCGCCTGCCGCCCATGCGGGCGACGCTCGGCCCGGCGGCCCTGTTCTACCCGGGCGCGGGGTTCCTCGTGCTGAGTCAGCCACCCGACCAGGCGGCCGCGCCTGACCTCGTCGAGCTGTTGGGCGCGGTCGACCTCGATGAGCTCGACGAGAGCGGCATGTCCCACGTCGAGAGCCCGGTCTTCGTGAGCCGGACGTCAAGCGGGGATGTGGCCGCAGCCGCCGGGTACCGCCGGTGGACCAACGGCGTCGCTCACCTGTCCGTCCTCGCCCACCCCGCCGAGCGCAGCCAGGGGCACGGTCGGCGAGCGGCGAGCATGGCCATCCGGAGCGCACTGGACGAGGAGATGCTTCCCCAGTGGCGGGCTCGACCGGTGGCATCGCAACGGGTCGCACTGGCCCTCGGCTTCGTCCGAGCCGGTGCCCAGCTCAGCCTCGAGCCGGCCTGAGCTCAGAGGCCGGCGCCTTCGCCGCGCCCGGCAACGAACACCATCTCGAGCCCGGGACGGTCCGGCGCGTCGCGCACCTCACGGACGACGAAGCCCGCCTCGACCAGCGAGTCGGTGACCTCGCCGCGTTCCCGGAACCGGAGCGTCGAGTCGGACGTGAGGGTGGTGGCGTCGGCCGAGAAGACGAAGGTGTGCCGGAAGGACACGAGGGGCGGCTGCACGTCCGTCAGCTCCACCCAGGTCTCGACCGGTCCCACGCCGGGGATGTCGACGGTGCGGCGGGACGCGTCCGGGGTCCAGGCTTCCCATGCCCGCTGGGAAGGGTCCCTCATCTCGAAGACGAGGAAGCCGCTGGGCCGCAGTGCGGCGCGGACGCCGTGGAGCGTGGACATCCACTCCTCGTCGGTCACGAACACCTGGGCCACGTTGCCTGTCATCGTCACCAGCTCGACCTCCACGGGCGGGAGGGTGCCGGCGTGCCCCTCGAACCAGCGCACCCGACCTGCCGTCGGCTTGCGCCGGGCGACATCGAGCGAGGCGGCCGCCGGGTCGACGCCGATCACCTCTCTGGCACGTGCGGCCAGCAGGCAGGCGAACGTGCCGGTGCCGCACCCGAGGTCGAGCACGCTCTGCGCGCCCAGCTCGTCGACCAAGGCCAGATACACGTCCAGGTCGGACCGATCGTCGTCGAGTGCGTCGTAGATCTCGGCCAGCCTCTGTTCGGCGAAGATGGCATCCGGCACGCGGCCCAGTCTGCAGGGTCAGGAGCGCTGAGCAGGGTGGCATAGGCTCCGACCGACGAGCGAGGGGTTGGTCACGGCGCGACGCAGGACAACCACTTCCAACTTCGGTGTGGGTGCGCGGGAGAACCACGACTCGACGCCGTTCTACGACCGGTTCCGGTCGCCCGAGCTGTCGGATGACCAGCAGGTCCTTCCGCCGACGCCCGTGGCCGAGCCGTTCGTACAGGGCGACGCCCGCCACATGGACCTGGTGGCAGATGGCTCGGTGGCCCTCGTCGTGACGTCGCCGCCCTACTTCGCCGGCAAGCAGTACGAGGAGGAGCTGGAGCGGGAGGGGGTGCCCTCCTCGTATCTCGAATACCTCGAGATGCTCACCGACGTCTTCGCCGAGTGCGTGCGCAAGCTCGAACCGGGCGGCCGGATCGCCGTCAACGTGGCCAACCTCGGCCGCAAGCCGTACCGGAGCCTCTCCGCTGACGTGATCCGCATCCTCGAGCACGACCTGGGCCTGCTGCTGCGCGGGGAGCTGATCTGGCAGAAGGCCGAGGGGGCAAGCGGCTCATGCGCGTGGGGTTCGTTCCGGAGCGCGACCAACCCGGTGCTGCGCGACATCAGCGAGCGGGTGATCGTCGCCAGCAAAGGCCGCTTCGACCGGGCCCGATCGGTGAAGCAGCGCGCGGCGGAGGGTCTGCCTCACGAGAGCACCCTGATGACCGAGGACTTCATGGCTTCGACGCTCGACATCTGGGGGATCCCTCCCGAGAGCGCACGGCGCGTGGGCCACCCGGCGCCGTTCCCCGTGGAGCTGCCCGAGCAGCTGATCCGCCTGTACACGTTCAAGGACGACCTGGTGCTGGACCCGTTCATGGGCAGCGGCTCGGCCCTCGTAGCGGCGGCGCGGCTAGGGCGCCGGTACGTCGGCTACGACTTGGACGAGCAGTACGTCGAGATCGCTCGGCGTCGCGTCCACGACTCGACGCCGCCGACCTCCGACCTCGACAACCCCGACCACCCCGAGGACCTGCAGGGCCGGGCCACAACGGACGGCAAGGCGGCTTCGAAGCTGGCCGAGCAGCTGCTCGAGGAGGCCGGCTTCACGATCGCGGAGCGCAACAAGCGGATACGGAAGACAGGCGTCACGGTGAGCTTCATGGCCACCGACGGTGAAGGCGAGACCTGGTACTTCGATGTCGCTGGCGCCTTCACCAGCTTCCGTGGGGGGCTGCTCCGCACCGACGCCGTGTGGAAGTCCCTGGGGCGCGCCTCTGCGCTGAGAAGGGCCCGCGGCCCGGTGCCACTCGTGTTCCTCACGAGCCACCTGCCCCGCCGGCCGAGCGAGGGCGACACCGCGCTGCGATCCGCCGGACCGGATGCCTTCTTCGACGCCATCGAGATGCTGTCTCGGGACGACCTGATCCGGCTGCAGCTCTACGCCAAGGGCGGTCATGGTGACGCGCCGCAGCCCGGGTTCTGGTTACCCAAGGACCTCGCCGGCGAGGAGTCGTAGGCGCCGGACGCCGTCGTGGCGTGGCCACGGCCCCACGAGCCCCTGGTACAAGATGGAGCTCGACGAGGTAGCCAGGCGCGACTACCCGTACTACGAGCGCGTGGAGCTGCCAGGTGGTTGACGGGCCGAGGCTGTACGTCCACATCGCCGACGACGGCGGTCTCCTAGTCATCGACGGTGAGGAGGGGCGTTCGGCATGGGTCACCGAGGCCGAGCTGGCCCGGCGCATCGATGTCCTGGTGGCCGCCGGCGGGTCGGTCCTCCTCAGCCAGGAACGGGGATCGGCGGCGGCCACCCCCATCCTCGTCTCCCTGGAGGCGGCCGGGGCGCGCATCGTCGAGGCGAGCGCGCCGCACCCCGACACCCGGCGCCAAGACGGTGTGACCGCGCTCATGGCGTCGGCCTACGTCGGAGCCGCAGAGCTGGTGGACGACGTTCTCCGCCGAGGAGCCGACCTGGAAGCTCGCGACGCCAGCGGCTACACCGCGCTGATGTACGCGACCAACGGTGGCCGAGAGGCGATCGTTCGAGCGCTTCTCGACGCCGGGGCCGACGTCGACGCCCCCGACCGTCGAGGCTCGACTCCTCTGATGTTCGCGGCGCAGCTGGGCTCGACGCGTGTGGTGGAGTGGCTTCTTGGGCGCGGTGCCGACGCCGGTGCGAGGCGAATCGCCGATGGCCTCACCGCGCTCGACGTCGCCGAGAGGAACGGCCACGACCGTGCCGCCGCCATCCTGCGCTCGGTCACCGGCTCAACGTGACGACGCCACGCGCCTGGCCGCAGCGCTACCAGGTGCGTCTGCAGCTCCGGTCTGGCGCAGAGGTCGCCATTCCGGTGGTCACCTGGCTGGACCAGGCCAAGGCCATAGCCATGGCCGTGTCGCACCACGTGCGGGAAGACGACGACTCCGAGCGCGAGCCCTACGCGGTGTTCGTCGACGACCTCGGACCGGTGCCCCGGGATGCGGCCGGAGCGAGGCGCATCGAGCGCGGCGACCTTGTCGACCGAATGGAGTTCTGAGCTACGGACGTTCGCCGACGACGGAGAGGAGCGGCTTCAGGTGGGCTCGCACCTGGCCGGCCGGCAGCTGGACCGAGAACTGCGCCGCTCCCTCCGGCGTGTGGAATCGCACCACGCAGACCTGGAGGGCCTTGATGACCTCGACCGACGTTGGCCGGCCGCTCCACGCCAAGCTGCTTCGGGCCGTCGATGACGGGACGAAGCGGGCGGCGTCGTACCCCACGCCCAGCACCCCGCGGCTGATGTTCATCAGACTTGCGACCTCGCGCTCCGAGAAGTCACCCAGATACATGAGCGTGATCGCCAGCCGC
>Ga0136611_10003080_pt1 | contig 11633 bp, 5 predicted proteins | sample AntDrymUQ2232306_2_FD_106645 | JGI IMG/M metagenome (GOLD analysis project Ga0136611, IMG submission 106645) | Polar desert sand microbial communities from Dry Valleys, Antarctica - metaG UQ223 (23.06) | ecosystem: Environmental > Terrestrial > Soil > Desert | place: Antarctica: Dry Valley... | reverse complement strand
GATGGGAGGTTGCCGCCATGCCGTTTTGTGCAAGTACCTGGGATCGGGTGGCCCACAATTTCCCATATAAACGATCCTGAGCCGAAAGGCTAAGTGGCAACAGTAAAAGGAAAGCAAGGTATTTCATAGTTAAAGTCTATTATTTATAATTTGAACAAATTTAATAAGCAAATGAAAATTACAATTAAACATGCAGTAAATTTTGAAAAAATTGAGAAGCTAAATATATGATAACCCAAAGTCATTTCAGGTCTATTTAATGCGTGATCGCTATAAGAAGGAACCTCGACATAAATTGACCACCGTTAGCTGTCGAGAAACTCATAACCTTTTGGAGGCCAGGGACCTATGCTCGCTCCTATCGGCCGCGGATTTTTAGGCAAAATTGGTTCGTATCCCAATACAGAATAGTTAATGTTCAAAAAGGGTGTGTTTTTTAGTATACCCTCAGCAAGCGACCGAAGGACCGTGTCCATAATGCCGCTGGTTAGCAAATTTCGTTCGATTGGCGCCGTCGGTTTGCCCGTTACGATAAATTTCTGGATATTAAGTGGATAATATCGGGAAATATTCTTGCTTCTATCAAGCACAAATTCGGTAGCAACAATTTTCCCGTTTACATGTGCGGCATATCCCCAATGATCATTAAAGAAACCATCTAGCAATATAAATGCACCTTTGGTTCCATCGCTGTATTGAATTAAAGCTGCATAAGGCATTTTCACAAGCTCACGCATAGAACCTGACGGCTTATTTTTAAGCAGACTGACTGCTTCATCCACCAATTTCCCGGATATTTTCCCGGAATCAATTGCTGCCCAAACATCATTTCCCTTCAAAGCATGTACACTTTTAACACCTGTTTCCCCTCCTTTTCGACGCTCTATCATACACTGCAGAATTTCAATAGCATGTATTCCATATGAATCGACTGAAGCATAACCTATTGCTACCGCCTCCTTAATCCGGGACCCAATTGGATGCTGCAGAACCGGGTCGCGCCAGGCATAGGGCAGTGTCGAACCTGCCATGATTGGAACGTTCAATTCTTTAGCCCTGTCATAGATCCATTTACTATCTAACCAGCTATACGATAAGTGTTTATCGGTAAAAAGCGGGACAACTTTCTTTGAAGCATCAAAAACCCGGAAAATTTGTTCTAAGAAATTCATTCGCGGATACATGGTAGCGCCTAAGCGATTTTTTCTATATTCACCATGCTCTCCAATATATATTACGGCATCAACAGCCAGTTTTTCGCCCCCGAGAGTTAAGGCATCAGCAATCGTGGGATAAAAAGTCGCCCCATGTAATTTAGCTAGGCGCACTCCAGTATCACTGCTACCTATCTGGTCTGTCCACATCGATACAATTTTAACCTGGGGGGTAATCATTCCCTCGTCAGTAGGGATACCCAGAAAAAGTTTCGTGCCTATTACATCAGCATGCGACCGGTTTCTATAGACATTTGAAATAAAGGCAACGGTTTTCAACCCTTCCTCGCCAGAGGAAATTATTTGTACTGCTTCTTTTGTTAATCGCAGAATTCTATCTTTTCCAAAAGTCACTCCCGGAAGCATGGTTAAGCCTGCAGCTGTTATCACCGATTTCTTAATGAAACCTCGCCGCTTATTTTTTTCTCCTGATTGCATTAGTAAGCCCGATATTAAAAAAATCAGTTTCGTATTACTGGGTATTCAAATAATTTTGAGCTCCAATACCATTAAGATCCCATACAATTTTGCCATCGCGAATCGTCAGTTCGGCCTGAAGCTTTTGATTTCCTTCAATTTTGAAACCTCCTGCATCTACAAAACCATATTTACCTTGTTCAATGCTTAACAATGCAATATCTGCAGGCGCACCTTCGCTCAGATTCCCCAAATTATATTGTTGTATTGATTTCGCAGGCAACCATGTAGCCCGTGCAATTACTTCATTGAGATTCATTCCTATCGCCATAAATTTCGACATGATATTCAGCATATCTTTCATTCCTGCATTCATACTAAACCGATGCAAATCCATCCCAAAGGAGTTTGGCAGAAAACCTTGCCTGATTGCTGGAACAGCCTGACTAAACCAGAAACCGGCACCGCCATGACCCACGTCAAACAACACTCCTTTATCTCTGGCCTTCATTACAAAAGGTTGAATTAATCCCTCTTCATTAACCAAGGGCTTTCTTATATCATTCGGTTTAGGTTTTCTTTCGGCGACATTCTGGTAGGCATGAGTTACGATGTCACCTGGCCGAAGCCTATCCAAAATACCTTCATAAGGCAGCTCAGGAAGCAGGCATTCTACCATAATAGGTATCTTACGATCATTCGCTACCCTCAAGCCTTTATCAAAAGGAGTCCATTCCTTCCCATGATAATGTCCGATAACAATTCCGACAATATAATCAGGGTACTGCTTTATCATTTCTGACATTTGATTGGAATCGATATCATCCAGGCCTGGAAATCCCTTAAGTGCCGGCCACTCGCCTTTCAAGCCAGCCCCGAAAATATTTAAAAATGAAAGTATACGGGTTTTTGACTGGTCGATAACCTGTTTTTTAAACAATGGAAAATTCCGCCACCCTGACGTTCCGGCATCTACAACGGTAGTTATCCCCGAGCGAAATGAAAAATCATCCGGAGAAACACTCAAGACTCCATCGGCAAAAGTGTTTGGCTGGCTGCCAACAAAAACGTGGGTATGAATATTAATCAGACCCGGGGTTACCAAAAAGCCCTTGGCATTGATTACTTTCACCGCCTGCTCTGAAGGGATATTTTTTCCTGCTTTAGCTATCTTCCCATCTTTAACAGCAATATCCAAAACCTCATCAAGGTTATTTTTTGGATCAATTACCCGTCCTTTCTGTATCAGCAGATCATACTGCTGACCATATACATCGGGGGAAGAGACGACCAACAATATGAGCAATGCAAACGAAATAGCATTACAAAAAACTATGTTTCTATGTTTCATTTACCGTGTATCAATTCAATTAAAACCTACCACTGCTACTTTTTCCAGCCTAGAAACTCATACCCTTTTGGCGGCCAGGGAACAACGTTAGTCGCCATGGCATTTGTAGGTCGAATTGTATTATAGCCTTTGGCTGAATACTTTATATTCAAAAATGGCGTCTCCTTTATTTTTCCCTCGTTTAGTGAACGGATTCCCATATCAATGATTCCAGTTGTCAATAAATTTCTTTCCAGAGGTGCCTGAGGTTCGCCAGTAACTATCATTTGTTCAATATTAGCAATATAATAGGCAAAATGCGTGCTCCGTAGGCCAATATCAATAACAAATTCTGTAGCTACCGTTTTACCATTCGCGTTTGCAGCATATGCAAAACTCCCTGACCTCGGCGGCAGTCCGTCTGTTCTGGTCTTTAGTGTAGTACCCGTCAACATCAGCAAGGCACCCTTAGTGCCATCATTATATTTCACAATAACTGCGTAGGGTTTCTTAACTAAATCGCGCACCGAACCCTGGGCCCTATACGTTATCGTGTCACAGGCCGCATTCGTTAATTCCCACGAAATTTTCCCGCTATCCAATGCAGCCCATACCTCATCCCCTTGTAAGGCCTGAACGCTGGCAACACCAGTCTCTCCTCCGGCCCTTCGCTCAACCATGCACTGCAGAATTTCTGTAACATGGTGCCCATAACCATCAAGAGTACCGTAGCCCACAGCCACAGCTTCTTTAATTTTTACGCCCACAGGATGCACAAGTCCAGTACTCCGATGAGCATAAGGTAGGGATGAGCCCGACATCATTGGCACGTTCAGTTCTTTAGCCCGGTCATAAATCCACTTGGCGTCCAACCAGCTATATGATAAGGCCTTGTCCGAGAATACCGGTACAGTCTTATTTGACGCATCAAGTACCCGGAAAATCGTCTCTAGCGTATTCATTCTAGGATACATTTTTTGCCCCAGGCGATTAATAGGAAAATCACCATGCTCCCCTACATAAATAACAGCATCTACAGCCAATTTATCGCCTCCAAGCGTAAGAGCATCCCAAATGGTGGGATACATTGCTGTTCCATTCATTTTGGCGATCTGTACACCAATATCCTCATCGTTAATCTGTTCGATATGCATCGAAACGACCTTTAACCTCATCGTCTTCATGCCGTCATCCATCGGTAACCCAACATAAAGTTTGGTACCTATAACGTCGGCGTGCGATCGCCGGTAATATGCATGGCAGATAAAAGCTACCGTTTTCTCGCCATCCAAAACGGTTGCGAATTCGAATGCTTCTTTATTAATTGCAGTGAAATTACCGGTTGCTCCGAAACCGAACGCAGGAAGGATTGTTAATCCTGCAGCCGTAAGTACCGAATTTTTGATAAATTCCCTGCGGGGATTAGTTTTTTCTAATTTCATATTATGAGTTAATTATAAAAAAATGAGTTAATATCTTGTTCTTTTTTAGTGTGTGGAGCTCGCTACATTAAGAGTATTAATCAAGTAATGTGCACGCCGTATTAATTGCTCTGCCCGGTACCCGGACCAATATCCCACCACAGTCTGCTTTGCAGGAGATCGACAGCTTCCTGACTAAAGTTCTGTCGTTTAAGAGCTTCTAAATAATTTACCGAATTTAAATCACGTTCGCTTACAGGAAGTGAGAACCTCCGGAACATTTTCCCTCCAGTGACGTTTCCCGGATATGGGGTTTTTGTACTCCCAACCGCCCAGTTGGCATAATTAAAGACCGGGTATTTGGTCCGGCGCCAGTTGGAATAAACTTCGAATACATCACCATGCATAGAAATCCACTTCTGTGTGGATATCTGCTCAAGTTGATTTGGAAGAGGTTGACCCACAGCATATGGATTTGCAGTTAAATAAGCATTAACAGCGGCAGTCGAAATCACTCCCGAATGTATACCTACGCTAGGCCATAGGGACCATTCTGCCATCGCGGCACGTACTCCATTTTCATAGGCGTCTTTTGCGGTCATTCCTACAATCCATCCTCTCGCAGCACCTTCCGCTAAAAGCAGGTAGGCTTCGGTCGGTCCCATGGTAATAATAGGTGAACCGCGATTGATATACAATAAGGATGGCTCAGAATAACTATCAAAATCCGATGGCAAGTCGTTCAGACTACCGTTTATCATTCCCCGCTGTTTAGCTGGCGTATTGTCGGGAACATACGTTGTACCCGACCGCACCCATACTACAGAGATAACGGGTAAACGCGGATCATTCGTAGTTTTTAAATGGTTAATGAATGTAGCTGCCCATTTCCCTCCGCTCGAATTATCACCACCTGGAGTTGCAAAATCAACGTCAGTATACTGTGAAGCTCTTGGGTTCATTTGACCTGTAACATTAGCATATTTGATGTAAGCAATATCGCTGAACGTGGACATCACACCTGCTGCTGCTGCTTTTTCTACCCAGCTTTTGGCACTTGCAGGTTCAACATCAGACATACGCATACCCATACGGAGCATTAAGGTATAGCCGAACTTCTTCCATTTGGATACATCTCCTTTAAAATATGTATCGGCAGATCCGAAAACATTGGTTTTGCTCACATCCATAGATTTCAGTGCTGTTTCAAGCTCAGTTAACATTGCTGTGTAAATGCTTTTCTGTGTATCGTATTTGGGTCTAAGATTATCAATTCCTTTCAATGCCTCTGTATATGCAACATCGCCCACCTGATCTGTTAGCCTTTGAAAAGCTAAAATTCTGAGAATCTCACATGCTGCTCTCTTGTTTACATTTTCGGGACCCGACAATTTCCCAACAATTTGCATCAGGCGGTTCAACTGACCGTTATATACCCCCAAATTCGCCACAGTACCACTAAAAGAAACGAACCTGTCTCCCGGTGATGATACTGTATTATTCTTATAGGTAGAGCGATATTGAAGGCCGGTCTCAAGTGTTCCATAACTCTGATCAGGGCCACTATTAAGTATCGCGGCAGAAAATGAATATTCAGGAATAGCATATTCTATCGCATTCTGATTTTTATTCAAATCGGTAAGCTCCTTTGTATCACAGGACATTGACAAGACAACCATAAGTATTGTCGCCGCTCCATATATTTTATTTAAAATTGCCTTTTTCATATTCTTAGTTATTACAATTTTATGTTGAGATTAAAACCGATATTTCTGGTGTGAGGCATAGAAATCCCTTGAGTACCCTGAGCATTTGTTGCCGACTCCTGCATCTCAGGATCAATACCTGCTTCTTTAATCCGCTTATCCTGGTAGAGGATTGCGAGATTAAATCCGGTTACCCCAACTGAAGCTGATTGGATTTTCATAAAACTCAACCATTTATTGGGCATATTATATTTTAAAACTGCCCGGCGGAGTTTCACGAAATCTGTTTTATAAACAAACTGGCCAGGATAACGTTGTCCAAAGTTGTTATAATAGGTTGGAACCGTGGCAACTGTCCATAATTTCGTAAACGGGGCTCCACTTTCATCAACTCCTGTAACAGTTAAACCATTCTCCCTTCCTGGCAACGTATTCTTTGTATGTCCAAACCTCGTGGCATACTGTATAAGATTACTATAGCCTACAGCACCAAATTTCGAATCAACATCAACAGTTAGTGAAAAACGTTTGTACCTGAAATTGTTTCCGAGACCCATTAGATACGGCGGATTTCCTACACCGACATACTGCAATTCACTGACCTCATAACCAGTTGTCTTGTTATACACCTGAACGCCATTCGCATCTTTTAAAAAGACATTCGTCCGTAAAGTTGAATAGGGCAAACCAACTGCGTTGATCATGGATACACCGCCAATGCCGTTGCCTAAAGTTAGAATATCGATGCCTTCCGCAAGTTCCTCGATTTTGCTTTCATTATAGCTGAAATTATAATTCATGTCCCATGAAAAATCGGCTTTTTTAATTGGTGATCCATTTAAACTAATCTCCCATCCTTTATTCGTGACCAGTCCTAAATTTTGTCGCCCGGCTGCAAAACCAGTCATCTGTGAAATCGGCGGGGTCAAAATATCATCCCTTGTTCTTCTGGAATAATAATTCACATCGAGGCCAAGACGGTTGTTTAGAAACTGTAACTCAAAACCACCTTCCATTGTTCCCACAGTTACAGGACGAATATTCGGATTTTGCAGTGTGTTGGGATTACTTAAAAGAGGAACACCATAAGCATTTGTTGAATTGATCGCATAGGTTTGATTAATACTACCAGCATTTACGGTCGCACTGCCTACCTCAGCCCACGATGATCGCAGCTTTGCATAACTGAATATAGCAGGCAATTTTACAACATCAGAAAGGATGAAACTTAATCCAACGGAAGGGTAAAAAATAGAATTAAACCCAGGATTCAATACGGAAAACCAATCCTGCCTTCCTGTTACAGTAAGATATAAAAGATTTCGAAAATCAATATTAGCTTCGCCAAAAAGAGAGTTGGTCCCACTGGAAATTTCGTTAATGTTTACCAGGTCCCTATTAGCCAGATTAGAAAGACTATAGAAATCTGGAACAATCCACTGAGTACCATTCGCACTGTTGACTCTAAAAAAATCTCTCTCTTTTTGTGCACCAGCAAGCACATTGAACCCAATCTTATCGGACAAGAATCGCTGGTTGAAATTTACGATTGCCTGAAAATTGTTTTTATCAGATCTATTTTCTTGAGAATCAAACAAACCAAGTTGAAAATATTCATTTGTCATTGGAACATAATTCTCCTCACTATAGTCGTTAAAATCCTTTGCAACTGTTCCTTTTACGAATAGGTTAGGAAGGATATTAAACTGAACACTGGCCCTGGCAATAACCCGCTGTAGATCATCCCGGTTGCCCAACTCATAAGCGGCATAGTATGGATTTACCGATGCTAATGACGAATTCCAACGTTGTTCGCGTCCTGTAATTGGATTAATTCCAAGCCGCTCCGGGTCGCCTTTCATATTTCTGATGTCTACTGAATTAGCAACCATATATACTCCCCACGCAGCATTTAATTCTGCGTAGCCTACATTAGGCCTGTTACGGCCCTCAACCAAATTATATTGGACGCTGGATTCGAGTGTGATAAAATCATTTTTTCCCATTTTTCCAGTAACGTTCAAATTAGCGGTTTTTCTTTTATATTCAGAATTCGGCTGTTGATCTTTTGCACGCAGGTCACTTACCGATAATCTCATTCGCAAATTTTCCTTGCCCGCGTTAAAAGCCACTGTATTTGTTAGATTCTGGCTTGTATTGTAAAAGTTTCGTATATTATCTTTTGCATAGAAAGGAGAATACGGTCGCATAACTCCGTCGGCCTGCATAACTAACGATCCATCCATTTTAGCGCCGAACGACACGCGACCTGAAGCTACTGCCTCCGCAACGTTGGCTGGTTTTCTACCAACAGTCCCCTGACCATATTCATATTGGAACACAGGGAATATTGAAGGCGTTCCAAAATTTGCATCTGAAGTAAGCTCTATTCCAATTCCCTGCTGAACACTGCCTTTTTTCGTAGTAATCAGAATTACGCCATTCGCGGCCTGACTTCCATATAGCGCAGCAGCAGCCCCGCCTTTCAAAACAGATATCGTTGCAATGTCATCCGGATTGATACTTGAAATACCATCACCACGGTCGACGTTCAAACCAGTTGAATTTGAGGATGCTCCCCGAGTTTTATTATCTATCGGCATCCCATCAATCACATATAGAGGTTGTTGATTGCCGTTTAACGAAGTGTTTCCCCGAATTATAACACGGCTTGAAGCGCCCGCTCCTGAGTTAACCTGAGTAGCATCAACACCTGCAATTTTGCCGGATAGGGAACTTGCTATATTGTTCTGACGGGCTTCAGTAAACCCTTCTCCCCGGACCTCCTGTACGGCATAGCCGAGACCACGTTTCGCTTTCGTTACGCCCAGGGCCGTTACAACCACCTCATTCATAGCTGTGTTCGCAGCCACAAGTTTGACATTTATTGATGCACGGCCATTTACGCCGATTTCTTGCGTTACGAATCCGATATACGTAAATACAAGAACGCTGCTTTCATCGGGAACATTCAGGGTATATTTCCCCTGTGTATCAGTGGTTGTTCCCAAGGCAGTTCCCTTAATTTTTATACTTACCCCAGGAAGTGTCTCACCATCTGAATCTGTTACGACTCCGTTTATTACCGTCGGCGGCGTTTCCCCAAATACCTTTTCGACGGAACGGTTTTTCTTCGATAAGGTAAACGTAGAACTACGCTCCACAGCAGTTGCGTGAAACAAAGTTGCTGTCATTAAAATCAGAGTAAGTTTGACAGGTAGCAGGCCTTTAAGTGAAACGAGGTGCCGCTCCCTAAATAAGTGAAAAGCAGAAATTTTCATACATTTGAATCTTTAAGTTTATAAGTTTTTTGATATCAAATTATTATAGGCAGGTAAACTTGATGAAGTCTAAAAAGATAGGCTGACCGGTGCGTTCGCAGCGCAATCGGTTTTTTTGAGGTTAACCTTTCTGAGGTATAAGTCATGTCATAGTATATTCCCCTTTCTTTTCCCGGAACCCGGTCAACTATTTTTCTTAGTATGACCAGTCTTCCATTTTATACTAACAAGACAGGAAAGACTATACGTATGGGGTATTCACGTTTAAGAAAATTTTATATTGATAACAATATGATGATTGTCCATCTAAATTTCCTCTTTACGCATGCTTGGTAACCGCAACAAAAGCAGGTTTACAGGGTTCAGCGATTTGATTCGGAACGCACTTATTTTTCCGGAATTGAAAATGCGACATAGGAGTCTCCGGACTTGGTATTCAACTTACCGCCCCCACAGGCTATTACGATATACTGCTTCCCTCCGGCACGGTATACCGAAGGTGTGGCATATCCGCCTGCCGGAAGGGTCGTTTCATACAAGAGGTCACCTGTCCGCTTGTCAAATGCCCGAAATTTCTCATCCTTTGTGGCAGCGATAAATACCAGATTGCCGGCTGTAACTACTGAGCCACCAATATTTTCAGTACCGGTGTGTAATCCCTTTTCCTTTAACTCCGGAACGCCTCCCAAAGGAGTTTTCCAAATAATTTTTCCCGTATTTAAGTTAATCGCGCTTAATGTGCCCCAAGGAGGCGATATTGCCGGGTAACCTTCTTTTGATAAAAATCGCTTGATTCCTCCAAGTTTGTAAGGTGTTTTGTAAAATGGGTCAATAATTTTCTCAGAAGCAATAAATTTTTCACCTTGTTTTTTCTCCAAATTTAAAAGGTAGGAGGCAATAGCGGTTTTTTCAGCTTCAGTCATATTCGTAAAACCGGGCATCATCCTTCTCCCTGAAGTGACCAGTTGTTTAAAATCAACTTCAGAATACCTATTTTCCAGGTGAAGTAAAGGGGGATAGTTTCCGCCACCTTTTTTATCACTTCCATGGCATCCGGAACAATTTCTGGCGTACAAAGCCATTCCTGCCTTAAGGTTGTTTTGATCAGGTTTTGATGGTGTCTCTTCTTTGGCATCAACCATTGTAATTATCCACGGCATTTCCGTAGCATTGACGTAAAGGATGCCTGTTGAAGGGTCAAATGAGGGACCTCCCCATTCCGCGCCACCAGTTAATCCGGGCAATACCAAGGTTCCCTGCTTACTGGGCGGGGTGAACATTGCTCCACTTTTATATGATAAAAATCGCTGTTTAAGATCCTGAACTGATGAGTCAGCAAGATGCATATTCAAATCAGTCAAACTGAAATTTTGACGGACAAAAGCCGGTAGGAAACTAGGAAAAGGTTGAGTTGACGACACCTGCTCTCCTTCAAGTTCTGAAATACCTGGAACCGCTTTTTCTGGGATCGGATAAATCGGCTCACCAGTATCACGGTCAAGCATAAATATAAATCCATGCTTCGTTAGCTGAACAACAGCATCAACCCGTTCCTTTCCCTTATTTACGGAAACCAGAACCGGAGCGGTAGGCAAATCCCAGTCCCAAAGATCATGGTGGATGATTTGATAATGCCATTTGTATTTCCCACTTGCAGCATCAAGAGCAATAACGCTGTTTGCAAAAAGATTATTCCCTTTTCGTTTACCACCATAAAAATCTGGATTTGATGTGCCTGTTGAAGCGTACACCATACCACGCTTCACGTCAAGGCTAAAGCCACCCCAGGCATTGGCACCGCCCACGTATTTATATGCCTCCGGATCTTGCCATGTGTCGTAACCTATTTCCCCGGGACGCGGAATTGTATGGAATATCCATTTCATTTCTCCTGTATGAACATCATATGCCCGGATATGACCAGGAGCTGCTTCTTCTTGTTCTGATAAACTCGTCCCAACGATGATAAGGTTGTTAAACACTACTCCGGGTGTGGTAGCGGTAACTCTTAATTCCTGTATGTTTCGATTAGATTCCAAACCATCATGAAGTGCAATCCTTCCATTGCCGCCAAACGTGTTAACTGGTTTCCCGGTAGCGCTGTTGATACAATATAAAGACGAACCTACTGTGTAAAACAATAAATGCTCGTTATCCTTCCCTTTATAGATAGCTAATCCGCGGCAAGCATTAACGCCGAAAGCCCGACTTTTTGCATTATCTATCAGCACGGAATCTGCGGGATCGAAAATCCATTTCTTATG
>Ga0136611_10003079_pt1 | contig 11633 bp, 12 predicted proteins | sample AntDrymUQ2232306_2_FD_106645 | JGI IMG/M metagenome (GOLD analysis project Ga0136611, IMG submission 106645) | Polar desert sand microbial communities from Dry Valleys, Antarctica - metaG UQ223 (23.06) | ecosystem: Environmental > Terrestrial > Soil > Desert | place: Antarctica: Dry Valley... | reverse complement strand
CGTGGACATGCCCGGACGCGTCAGTGACGAGACGCTGTTCGACTACCTGTCCACCGCCGACGTCGGGCTCTCACCCGACCCGCCGAGCGCGCTGAACGACGTGAGCACGATGAACAAGACGATGGAGTACATGGCCTTCGGCATGCCGGTCGTCGCCTTCGACCTGAAGGAGACGCGGGTGTCGGCGCAGGAAGCAGCCGCTTACGCCGCGGAGCCGACCTCCGAGAGCTACGCCCACACCGTCATGACCTTGCTCGACGACGAGGATCGACGGCGCGACATGGGCGCGTTCGCCCGGGCGCGGGTCGAGTCCCACCTCGACTGGAGTCATCAGAAGCCGGTGTACGTGCGGACCATCGGCGAGGCCGCGTCGGTGCCCGCGCCGTGAACCCGGTGCTCGCGCGCCTGGCCCGCTCGGTGAGCTCGTCGTCACGCGCGAGAAAGCTCGAGCACATCCTCTCGTTCGTTCCGCCTGGCTCGACGGTGCTGTGCCTCGGGGTCAGCACCCAGATCGGTGTCGGCACGCAGAGTGCCATCGAGAGGCGACTGCTGGCGGAGCGCCCTGGGTGGGGGCTCACCTACGAAGCGACGGCGGCGGGCGCCTTCGCCGGTCGGCTCGTCCGTGCCGACGCGAGGCGCTTGCCCTTTGCGGACGACAGCTTCGACTACGTCATCTCGAATGCGGTCATCGAGCACGTCGGCGGACCCGCCGGGGCCCAGCAGCTGGTAGCGGAAAGTACCCGGGTTGCGCGACACGGTTGGCTGCACACGACACCGAACCGCCTCTTCCCAGTCGAAGTACACACCGGGATCCCTGCGCTGCACTGGCTCCCAACCGGAGCTCGAGAGTCCGCCTTCGCCGGCGTCGGTCGACCCTTCCCTGCCGAGAGCTACTGGCTCTTCTCGCCGCGGCGGCTGCAGGACCTGGACCCCCGTGCCCGAGTCATCACGACGGATCCTCTCAAGCCGCCGATGACCCTCATCCTGGAACGGGTGCTGCCGTGACGCCCGAGGTCACGGTCGTCGTGCCGGCGCACGACGAGGTCTTAACCGTGGGGCGGCTCCTCGACTGCCTCGAGCCCCTCGGCTCACGAGCCGAGGTCGTCGTCGTCGCCAACGGCTGCACCGACGACACCGCCGTCGTGGCACGAAAGCATCCATCACGCCCAGTCGTGCTCGACCTAGCTAGGCCGGGCAAATGCGCGGCCATCAACGCTGGCGCCAGCGGGCGGGCGGAGGGTCCGGTCGCGGTCATTGACGCAGACATCCGCATTGAAGCGGCAGGACTGCTGCGCCTAGTCGCCGTCGCCGCCTCAAGCCCGGCGCCGCGGTTAGTCATGCCGACCGCCCAGTACGAGCTCCGTGGGTCGCGCGTCCTGGTGCGGCTCTACATGCGCACGTGGCTTGCGATCATGCAGGTTCGCGGCATCGTCATTGGGTCGGGCGTCTACGTGCTCAACCCAGCCGGCTGGGGTCGTGTGGCTCCCTTCCCGGAGGTTATCGCAGACGACATGTACGTGCGTTGGAGCTTCAGCCCGGACGAGACGCACGTCGCGGCTGACGTGCGGACTGTGGTCCGGCCGCCCTCACGGGTCCGCGATCTGTACCGCCAGCGAGTGCGCGTCCATCGCGGGGTGCTCGAACAGCGTCTCACGACAGGGCAGAGCCCGCAGCGTGCCGGCCGACATGCCGTGCTGACGCCGCGCACCGCGCTGCAGTTGATCGGGCTGCCGTGGTACGTGGCTCTCACGTCGTTGGCGAAGGCGACCGCACGCCGAGAGTTGGCCACCTCCGCTCAGGTGCGGTGGCGCAGGGGCCGCGACTGAGCGCAGGCCTCAGGCCTCAGTTGTCGCGACGGCAGTGCGGCACGCTCTTATAGCCGCGGCGCCACTGACTTCGCCGCTGCCAGGCGCCTCGCCAGGCCTCGTGCTCCGGCCCGATGACGGCTCGGAGGCCGACACCCATCTGCAAGAGCCCGACGGCGAGAGCGGGCCAGCGCCAGTGCTTCCTCAGCAAGGTCGCCTTGCCCTTATGCAGGAGGACGAGCTTGTCACTGCGCGTCTGAGATGCGCCCACAGCATGCGTCGCCATGGCTAAAGGACTAACCCAGCACTGGAGACCAAGCTCGGCTGCGCGCAGGCATAGATCGGCGTCCTCACCGTAAAGGAAGAAGGTGGCGTCAAAGCCGTCGAGGCGTCGCCAGACAGCGGCCGGGATCAGCATCAACGCACCGGACACGATGTCGACCCGCTTCTGCTCGGGCAGGGACCACCGAGCCCAGATCGACTCAGGATCGAAGACGCGATGACCCCGGAAGGCGCTCGTCAGCCCGAGGGCGAAGCACGTGAGGCTCCACCAGGTCGGTGCGGTGAAGCACGAGGGAGCACTTGTCTTCCCGTCCGCGGACATTGTTCGTCCTCCGCCGATGCCAAGACGTGGGCGCGCAACGCTCAGTTCGAACAGGTGTAGGACGCAGCCGGCCACGAGCTCAGCGTCGGGATTGACGAGTAGTAGGTGCCGCCACCCGCCAGGCTGGTCAGCACCGATGTTGTTCGCAGCGCCGAAACCCACATTCTCGTCGAGTCGCACCACTCTGACCCGTTCGTCGAAGAGGCGCTCCGCGGCGTGGGCCGAGCCGTCCTGGCTGGCGTTGTCGACCACGACGACGTCAGCTACCCCCTCCTGCAGGATCGAGTCCAAGCACTGCGTCACGTACGCAATTGAGTTGTAGGTCACGACGACTGCCCGCACGTCGACCAGTTGCGCCGGCGTCAATCGATGGTCCGGCGCGGTCGGGACTTGAAGCGAATCATCCGGGGAGGTCCTCCGATCGGGACGGGCTGTCAAAATCGGGAAAGCACCCTAGCCCCGCTGTTTCGGTAGCCGCCTGATCTTGAGGGGCGACACGGCCGGGAAAGCACGAAAGTGCAGTGTCGCTACTAGGGCTTGTTCTTAGTGAGGAAACAAAATGTAGACGGTGAGGCACTTTGCGCGTGCAACCTGCAACGAGCAGGACGCCGCCGGCGGTCAACCACGGACGGCACAGGCGGGGTGTCGCATGCCGGGACGGTGCTTCTGGCCGAGCTTGCCGACCGGATCGGTCTGACGGCGGCGTTTAGCGAGGCCACGGACGGGCTGTGTGAACGCCGCGCCGGGCACGACCCGGGTCGGGTGCTGGTCGATGTGGCCCTCGCTGATCGCCCATGGCGCCGTCGCGATCAGCGAGGTGCAGGCGCTGGCTGACCAGCAGGGCCTGCACGGCCCGGCTAGCGTCGCGTCGACCTCGACGATTGACGGGTCCTCTCCGGCGTCGGCGACACCGTGGGCCGAATCGACTGGCGCCGAGCAGCCCGGCTCTCCCGCGCGGCCGGCAGGGCCATCGGGCAGGTGGTGATCGACCTGGATGCGAGACAATTATAATTCGGCCAACTCCCTTAGGGTCGACGGCCTGCGTGGGTGATGCAATGTGTGCAAGACGCGTCTCGGACAAGCCCGAACGGCGGATTCGACTGCCACGCCCGGTCAGGAGCGCCTCAGCCGGCATCAGCCGTCCGCCGTAGGTCGAAGACGACGTGGCCGAAGTCGGCCACAGTTACCACGTCGTGGAGGCTTATGGCGCGGAGCCGTCCCCGCGGATCCACTACGTGCGGGCGTCCGCCAAAGTCGCGGGCGATACTAGTTAACGCGGAAGCCATGGCGTCCCAGTCGTGGGCTGTGCCCCGGAGGACCTCCAGGTCGATGAATTCGATGCGGTTGCGTTTGAGCAGGTTAGAAAGTCCGTGCAAAGCCTGCGCCTCTCCACCTTCGACGTCAATCTTGATCAGTCGGTAGTGGAGATCTGGAAGTATGTCGTCCAACCTTTCCACCTTGACGCGGATCTGCTCATAACCATCGCTGATGGCGTGTCCACCCAGAGATGACGCGCCGGCGCTAGATGAACCCCAATAGCGCGCATGTCTTGAGAACGTCACGTCACCGGTCGCGGCACCCGCGGCTACTTCGTGAACTGTCGTCCAGGGTGCCATCCAGTTGGAGGTGAGGTTGTCACGCACCAGCTCTGCGAGAACGGGATCTGGCTCTACTGCAGACACGTGCCCCGACGCTCCGACGATCGCCGCCATGGCCACTGAGAAGAGCCCGACGTTTGACCCAACATCCGCGACTGCGTCGCCGGGTCTCACGACTCGGTGGACAAACTTCCAGAAGGGCCAGTCGTACATTCCCTTCGTCACCAGGTCAGGGGTCAGAGACAAGTCGCTCGCTATTGCGAGTAGGTGGCATCCGTTCGGGAGCCCCACCACGATCCGATCGTTGCCGACATACTGCGAACAGACAGGTCTCGGAGCAACCCTGCGGACGAGTTGCCGCGCGAGGCGTTCAACGTTCGCCAGCGCAACGGCCGGCCCTGCTGGGGACACGTGGCGCACGCCATCAACGCCAGGTGCGCAACAGTGCACGGGCACTGCGCGAGGCTCGGGCTCGGATGGTACCGCCCCGGCCCCAGGAATTGGCCCAATGGTGCACGGCGTAGGCCTCAGGGAATCGCTCTCGACTTCTATGCAATTCCGTGTAGTGGTACGGATAGAACAGGCCGCGGTCGAAGATGACGCAATCCTTGCGGAGGTTCCAGTCCTGGAGCACATCGGTGAAGAAGTGCGGTCCTGTGCGCATCGCCACTGGGACGCCCTGGAACCGAGCGACCCGGTGGGGCAGTGTGGCCACCAAGTGCTCGAACAATGGATGGTGCGCCGACGACCCCATGATTCCAATGGCGATCAGTTCATCGTCCTGCTGCCCGGCAAAGGCCGGGAGGGCAAGCACGAGGTCGTCAAGCGGGCGAAGCGGTTCAAAGTCGCAGTCGACGTAGACGCCTCCGTGGTCACGGAGCAGCTCGTAGCGTAGTATGTCGGCCTTTTCGGCGTAGCTGTCGGCGGCAGAGAACGCGTCGGCGTTTTCTATCGCCGGAAGATTCTGGTCGGTCCAGAGCCGCATCTCCCAGCGCGGGTGAAGTTCACTCCAGCGCCGTGCGTACAGCCGGGCGGCTCGTGGTAGAGGCCGCCGCCCGAGCCAGATGCGGTGGAGGATCGGCGGAATCACGAGGACGTCCCTTCACTGTGGCGGATCGGGATGCCCAGCACTCTCAACCAGTCCCTGGCCCGAGCGTCCCACGAGTGCGCTGCTGCGAAGCTTCTACGGCGCGCAATGTCTTCGTCTCGCCGTGTCGTGGAGCATGCAAGAGCTAGCCGCACGAAGTCTTCGACCCGTTCCGCAATGTGGACGTCCGCCGAACCCAGCCAGAGCGTCGACGGCAGCGGCGTCGCGACGACCGGCAGCCCAGCGGCGAGATATTCGAGCGTCTTGAGCGGAAAGCTCGACCGGTTGAACGGCGTGTCGCGGTACGGCACCAAGGCCACATCGCAAGAGCTGTAGACCTCGGGCAACTCTGCTTGAGGCAGCTTCCCGAAATAGCTGCAGCCACGGTGGTCAAGGATGCGACGCAAGTCGGGCGAGTCACCTGTGACCGGCCCAACAACGACTAGGCGCAATCCTTCGTCCAAGATGCCTCGTAGGATGTCAAGGTCGAGGCGCTCGTTTAACTGGCCGGACAGCAACGCGGTTTGCGGACGGGAACCGGTAGGGATGGCGGGGGGGGCAGGGGAGGCAGCCGCGAATAGTTCGGAGTCGCAACCGAAGGGAATCAGCTCCACGTCCGCTCGGAAGCCTCGCCAACGATCACTCACGACAGGGCTGGAAGCCACTACCACGTCCGCGTCGCCCACAACGCGCGGCTCGACTCGCTCAAGTAGTCCCCGCGACAGTCCGAGCAGTGCGCTGCCGCCCACGTAGTCATCCTGCGCCCAATATGCGTGACGACCTTCGCGGAGTCGGCCGGCGACGCGAAACAGCGGCTGGGCGCTGATTACGGCGGCCGGCGCGCGTCGAAGGGCGCGTCTGGCAGCAAGCACCGTGAGTCGACGGCTCATGAGGTACGTCGGTCCGCGGCGAACGCCAGGTTGCACGATCGGAGTCACAGCCCGGACTCCAGGGTGGACGGCGCGCGGGCGAGAAGCTGGCCGCCACTCTCGAACGTGCAGACGCAGAACGGACATCGGAGGATCGACGAAGATGACGTCCGCGTACTTTGCCAATGCCATCGCGAGGTGATGGTCCGCCACTCTGATAGTGGTCCAGGGGTTCGCGGATAGGAGTACCACGCTGGGCCTAGCGATGGCGTCCACTTTCACCCCCTCTCACGAGTCGCAGCAAAATCGCACCGAGTCCGCGCTTGACGAGCCCGTAATCCTCCGGGATGAGGACCCGGAGACCACCAAGTCCGAGAAGGCCCGCCGCGAGGACACCCACCAAAAGTGCTGAAGTACCGGAGACCGTCGCGTCTACGGCGATGAGGGCGCAAGCTGCAGCCAACCCTATGCTGAAAGGACCTAGGACGGCAAATGTCAGCGCGCGCGCCTCCACACCCGCTCTCACGAGAACTGCGGCCGTAGCCGGCACCGCGAAGAGGCCGCTCAACGCGGTCTGCGCAATAACGACGCCGGTCAGCCCGAAGATCGACGAAGATAGGATTAGCGACGGGATGACGAGCAACGTCCATACGACTTGAATGAGGGCGACGGAGCCCGACCGGCCAACGGAGACTAGGTAGTCCGCGGCAAGATCTAAGCCGAGTTTGGCGTACGCGTACAGGGCAAGAACCGGCAAGATACCAGCGGCGCGTGACCACTGATCTCCATACAGCACCGGGACTAGCTCGTCCCCCATCACGGTTAAGAATGCGCATGCGATCGCGCCGGGCACAAGGGTGCCCCTGAGTCCGCGGGCAAAGAGGCGGTCGTGCTGCTGCTGTCGCTGCGCAGCCGCGAAGCCGGCCATGAATGCGGGTCTCAGAGCTGAGGCGAGGATGCTGATGGGCCACGAGGCAACGAGGAGGGCAAGCACGTACTGTCCAAGCGTCGAGGCGCCGAACGCCCAAGCGACGATGAGAACATCCGCTGTAGTGCGGCAGTACGTGAGGATGTTCGCGGAGACCACACCAGACCCGTCCCGGATCAAGGAATTCATGTGTTTCCTGTCTGGCGTGCCCAGTCCGTTCGGAAAGTACCTGAAGTAAAGAACGGCGCCGGCAGCGTTGCTGACGAGGAACCCGCCGACCAGCGCCCAGGAACCCGTATCAGCGAGGGCGAGGGCGAGAGTAGTTGCCAAGCCGACCAGCGCGGACACGATGTCTATCTGCATCTTGCGCCTCTGCTGCAGCAGGCGGATGCAGACGATCGCGGGCCACGTCGTAAGAGCGTCGATGAGCAGGCTCAGCGACATTGCCCTTATGATTACTTCTGCCCTCCTGTCGCCGAGCAGGTCCGCAATAGAAGGCGCCAATGCCCAGATAACGGCCACGAGCGAAACGCTGATGCCGGCGGCTAGCGCTGTCACAGATGGTCCAAGCCGGCGCCATTCCACGCCAGTCCGGTTCCAACGGAGAGCCGCCACACCGGTGCCGAGGTCGTTTAGTGTCAATGCCGCCGTCAGAACCGCCAGGGCAACTCCGTAGGTCCCGTATTCGGCGGGCGTCAAGATTCGCGCGACGAGGAACCCGAACAACACAGTGACAACGCGCAGAACGACGTTATTAAGCAGCCCCCATGCGAGGCTCGCGCCGAAGGATCTCGAGTCGAAGTGGTCGGACATTCAGGAGTCAGCCACGTGCGCTTCGCTCGAGCAACTCAGGATGCTGGCCAGCATGTCGGTGTCCCACCTCGCGATCAACGACGCCATGCAACACGTGCGCGGAGGGTCTGTGGACGGGAGCCCCGGCACTGACTCCCGTGCGGTGTCAGTGCGCGGCGACGCGGTCACGGGAGAACCGAGCCTGTGATCGGCGCCCTGACGTTCGCTCCATCCCTGGAGTGCTGCAAAGCGAGGCGTTGCCCGTCTCGCGGAGTCGGTTGTCGGGTGGGGCGAGGTCAGCCGTTGTCGTCTCGCGTACTGAGGAGCGTGTCGCGGGCAAGAGGGTGCGGCTCGTCATTGTCGACGCCACCTCCAGAGTCCCTGCGAAGCCCGAGACGGCGCCCAAGACCCCGACATTACCTTCAGGCGTTAGGGTCCGCCTAGCACCAGGATCACGCCCGGCAGGTCCAGACCGACATGGCTGGCCTCGTGCGACGTCTCGAGGATCGCGAACGTGCCAACGACTTTGGTGGTGACGAACCGGTAGAGGGTCGTGCAGCGAGTTGTCGTTGTGCGACTCCGGCGGCGAAGTGGACGGCGAGGTCGGCGAGGTCGGCGAGGTCGGCGACTGACCGTTACCAGAGCGTTGACAAGCGCGACGTCGCTGATACCGCTGTGCACGAACGCGGCCTCGGTGCCGTCCAGGCTGGCGCGATTTCCCGCGTAGGTGATTGCGTCGAGCACGGTGACCCGGGTGCCCGGCCGGTGGGCGAGCGTCCAGTGCGCGAAGTTCGCCCGATGGAGCCGGCTTCGCCGGGCACGGGTGCTCATGGTCTCCGACCCTAGCGGGGGACATCGCTACCTGATCGGCTGGCCAGGCAGAGGGTGCTCGTCGGATCCATCGTCGCGGCAATCGATCGACGACGAAGTCGGGCTGACGACAGGGCCAGCTCAGTAACGAGGACCGCAGCAGCGCTGGCTACCGCCCCAAGGGCGTCGTGTGCGCCGTGGCGGCCCGAGGCGACCACAGTGACGACCGAGAGGCCCGCGAGCACTCCCGCCCCAGTGCGATGAGGGGGTAGAGGAGCAGTTGCCACCAGCGGCGAGGGATGAACATCAGAGCCAGGCAGCAGCAAACGGCAACCGCCGCGGTCGCGTGACCACTGGGATAACCACTTCGAACAACGCCCTCAGTGGTGAGCACGTCCTTCCAAAAGCGTTCGCTCACCTGCACCGCCAGCACAAGTCCCAGCACGGCCGATGCGGCCGCTCACCCGTTCCGCAGGACTACGGACAAGGCCGCGAGGAGCACCATGGCCAGCGTCAGCCCCTGCCGGCTCGTAACAGGTCCATGGTCCCGAACTGTTGGGAGCGGCTCCAGAGGTCCGTTGCACCGCGGTCCACCGCACATTGCAGAAGCATTGCGAGCGCGGAGTCCCTGGGGCTGGCCAAGCCGAGGGAGAGCAAGCAAGCCCACCACAGCTGCCGCGGGCGCGTAGGCCAGGGACCACGGCCGTGCTGGGAGCAGCCGACTTCGTCGCGTCCATAGGCGACGGAGCATCTCGCCGGCCGAACCACTCTGCGTCGGGCCAACCGCTACCTGGGGCAGGACGCCTGCATCGTGTTGGCTGGATGTCCGGACGTTCGTCGACAGGCAGCTCGGGCCGGCTCCACCCCGGCGGCGGGCACAGGCGGCGGTGACCTGCGTCTTCTGCTTCGTGCGGCGGCGCTTGCGGCGGCGCAGCTTGATTATGGTAACGCCCGCGTCGTCGCCGGGGCGGCCCTTCCACCCGACCGCGCACGCGTCGCACCGGCGCAGCAGGGGCTCGGCGTCAGCCGGTGCCGCCGTCGGCGGCCGACCAGCCACCACACCGCGAGCAAGGGCAGCGTCAGAACCAGGGCGACAACGAGCAGGTCGACGACGAGCAGAAGGTAGGCGTCGGCGTCGTCGGACACTGCGCCGGTGTGTCAGCGGAGTACGGCGGCGTCGTGGCCAGAGGCGCGCGGGGGCCTGGGGCGAGGCGACTTCGACGGGGCGTCGGCTGCGGGCTCGAGCGCGGCTGCAGGCCGAGCGCGACGAGCGACGCGACTCCGATCGTCAGCGCCGCGAGCCCGTCGTGACTCTGGGGTCAACAAGGTGCCAGCCCGGTCAGTCCGATCGACTACCTCCAGCTGCCGATCGAGACGATGAAGGTCGGAAGCGTCGGGACCCTGCACGCCCTCGGACTGGACAATGAGAAGGGGGCGCGCTTCCTGCTGGCCTCGACCAGCGAGACCTACGGCGACCCCCAGGTGCACCCGCAGCCCGAGACCTACGGGGGGCACGTGAACCCGGTCGGTCCGCGAGGGGTGTACGACGAGGCCAAGCGCTTCGCAGAGGCCCTCACCATGGCCTACCGCCGGACCCACGGCGTCGACACCGGCATCCTGCGGATCTTCAACACCCACGGCGAGCGCATGCGGCCCAACGACGGCCGGGCCATCCCGGCCTTTGCCAGCCAGGCGCTCACCGGCAAGCCGATCACCGTGGCCGGCGACGGCAGCCAGACCCGGTCCATCATCTACGTCATCGACCTCGTCGAGGGCATCATGCGCCTGCTGCGCACCGGCCACCCCGGCCCGATGAACATCGGCAACCCGCACGAGGTCTCGGTGCTCGAGCTCGCGGAGACGATCAAGAAACTGGTGGGCAGCGACAGTGAGATCGTGTTCATCCCGCGTCCCACCGACGACCCGACGACCCGACGACCCGACGGTCCGGCAACCCGACATCACGCTGGCACGGCGAGAGCTGGGCTGGGAACCGACGGTCGGCCTCTCGCGCACGATCGCCTACTTCCGGGCGCCCCCGGACCTGCTCCCCGGCTGAGCCCGGCACGTGTTGAAGCCGGCTACTGCTGGCCTGACAGACTGTTCGGGTGATGCACTTCGAGCAGCCTGACGCCCCCGACCTGCACGAGCGGCTCGAGCCCTTGTCGTTCCTGCTCGGCACCTGGCGCGGCCTCGGCGTCGTCGGCTACCCGACGATCGAGGAGCAGCGCTACGAGCAGGAGATCGTCTTCACCCACGACGGCCGGCCGTTCCTGAAGTACAGCTCTCGCGCCTGGATCCTCGACGCCGACGGCAACCGCGCGAAGGCCAGCGCCCGGGAGACCGGCTGGTGGCGGCCTGGCAAGGAGCAACGCGACGTCGAGGTCCTGCTGGCCCACCCGACCGGCATCGTCGAGGTCTACGTCGGTGAGGTCGTCTTCAACAAGGTCGAGCTGCAGACCGACCTGGTCGCGCGCACTGAGACCGCCAAGCAGGTCAACGCGCTGCACCGGCTCTACGGCCTGGTCGAGGGCGACCTCGCCTACGCGATCGACATGGCCGCGGTGGACCAGCCGCTGCAGCCGCACCTCTCAGCGCGGCTGCAACGGGTCGAGGACTAGAACCAGCTCGGGAAGTCCGCGCTCGCCAAGCACACGGCCAGCGCGACCACGGCGACCAGGACCGCGGTGATCGTCTCGAAGCGCTCGCTGCGGTTCGCGGAGACTAGCTGCGACCAGCCGCCGGTGCCGATGGCCAGCAGCGCGACCACCGCGCCGAGCTCGTACGCCTCGACGACGGCGAGCAGGACGGACACAACAGCGAGCGCCATCGTGGCGAGGACCCACAGCTGGTCGGAGGTCAGCGACCGCGGAGCGGCGGTGGCGTTGGGGCGGGGCAGGACGTGCACGGCAGCCTCCCAGGCGTCTCGACGAGCGGCGCGGGCCAGGGGCCGGACACGGGGAGCATGCGCCTGCGACGGCAGCGAGGGCAAGAGGGTATGGCGGACCCCGGACCACTTCCTCGCCCACGAGGGGAGAGGGCCGGCTGGACACGGCCGGCAGTCCGGGGTCGGGTGCCTGTCTGGGACTCGCCGTACGCCGTAGCGGCGCGCGATCGATGACCAGCGAGCAGTCCTTGCT
>Ga0136611_10003078_pt1 | contig 11639 bp, 8 predicted proteins | sample AntDrymUQ2232306_2_FD_106645 | JGI IMG/M metagenome (GOLD analysis project Ga0136611, IMG submission 106645) | Polar desert sand microbial communities from Dry Valleys, Antarctica - metaG UQ223 (23.06) | ecosystem: Environmental > Terrestrial > Soil > Desert | place: Antarctica: Dry Valley... | reverse complement strand
GACGATCTCCGTCAGGAAATTGGCGATCAGGTTCGCGTAGAACAGCGTGCGCCAGGCTTCGCGCGGGTGCCCGCCGGTTGGGTAGAACTGTTGCGGGATCTCCAGTTCGCGGAACTCGACATCATTGGCGGTCGCGACCCGGATCGTTTCGGCCACGCCGAACTCCTCGACGAGGCGGCAGACGATCGCACCCCGCTCTCCATAGATGCGGGCTTCAGTGCCGGGGAAGTTGCCGATCGTCACCAGGCTCGTCTGAATCGAGCCGATCGCGCCGTTCGAATACTCACCGATGAAGACGTCGCCGTCGTCGATGTTCACCTGCGTCAGCAGGCCAGTCGCGCGCACCACACGCTCAGGGATGAAGTTCCGCATCGTGCCGATGACGCGGCTGTAATCTGCTCCCACCCACCAGTGCCCAATGTCGATGATTGGCGCGCCGTAGCCTTCGAGCGAGCGCGTCGCGATGCGTGGCGGGTTCGGCGGGTCGGGCACGCCCTGCCGCAGAGGGGTTTGCGGGTCGAGCCATTGGGAGTTCTGTTCGTAGCCGTTGAAGATGAACGGCTGTCCCACAAAGCCGTCGTCAATCAGCGACTTCGCGAACTGCACCCCGGGGCTGTAGCGAAAGGTGAAGCCCAGCTTGGTCTTCAACCTCTTGCTGCGCGCCAGTTCTGCCGCCGCTCGCGTTTGGCGGAAGTCGTAGGCGACCGGCTTCTCACACAGCACATGCTTGCCCGACTCCAACGCGGCCCAGGATAGCTCGAAGTGCGTCCGCGACGGCGTGCAGACATCTATGATGTCGATATCGTCCCGTCCGACGACCGCCTGCCAGTCGGTGGAATGTTCGGGGATGCCGAACTCGCTGGCACAGTCGCGCGCCGGATCGCCGACCGGATCACACACGACGACCAGCTCGCAGCGCGGGTCACGCTGCCAGCCAGGAATGTGGGCCGTCTGTGCCCACCGCCCAGCCCCCAGAACGGCGACTCGAAGCTTCTGCGTCATCCGTGCCACCATCCATTCATTATTCGCACCGGCTTAATCAGTCCAACCCTCGCTCAGCTGCTGCGACACGCTCATCAGCGCGTTGCGTACCCCTGGCTCGACCATCGTGCCGAAGAAGGCGATGACGAGGTCGTGAGAAGGCGAGATGTAGAGGCCGGAGCCGCCGAAGCCGCCCTTGTAGAAGTCGCCGTCAGGCATGACGAAGTCCCAGTGCCAGGAACTGTGCAGCGGTCTGGCCGGAGCCAGTTCGCGGATAAAGCGCTGTCCCTGCGGCCCCGCCTCGAAGATGTCCGCGCGTCCGCCGTGCGTGATCTCGCGCAGCTGCCGCTCTGAGACGATCGGCTCCGGCGTGACGAGGGACCAGCTCGGCGTAAAGAGCAGGCCAAAGCGGGCCATGTCGCGCAGGCGCATGATCATCCCGCCGTGGTGCGCGACCGCGCCGCAGCGCGATGACGAGATGAGCGCGTCCGCCTCCATACCGACCCGGCTCCAGATTTCGTCCGTCAGCAGGTCCGCGTAGCGGCGACCAGTGACGCGCTCCGCCAGCCAGCCCAGCACGAAGGTGTTGACCGAGGTGTAGTCGAACACCGTCCCCGGTGGCTTGGCCCGCTGCAATGTCGTCACGTACTCCCAGGTCGAGTAGCGTGACTCAGGATAGGTTGGGATTAGTCCCAGCGACTCCTCGAACGGGTAGTAGGCTGACTTGGGATCGTGGTATGCGTCGGGAGCCATCTCGTCACAGTCGATGCCCGACGCCATGTCGAGGATGTCGCGGACGCTGACGCCCTCCCAGCCGGATTCGAGCAGTTCCGGCAGATAAGTGTCGATATCAGCCTGGCTGTCGAGCAGTCCCCGTTCCTCAAGGATCCCAATCAGTGTCCCAGTGAAGACCTTGGACACCGACATCAGCAGATGCTTGTCGGTGCGGCGCATGCGCGGGTAGCGCTCGTAAACGATTGCCCCCCGGTGCAGCACCACCATGCCGTTCACGGCACCACGCTGCACATAGTCATCCAGCGCCACGGTGCCAAGCGGCGTGCGCACGGGCGTTGCCGCCACATCATCGCGCGGCAGTTCCGCGAGGTCAGCGATCGGTCCGTCCCGGAGAATCAGCGCGTGCGGCAGGAACTCGGTTGTGTTGAGGAACGCGTAGCGCATCATCTCGCCTGCTTCGATCCAGTTACAGAGCGTGAATTCGTCGTGAAACCGCCGCAGATCATCGAACGTGTACTCAGTCCTTGTCATGGTTATCCTCTCCATTGGTGTCATTCCGCGTGACGATAGCCCCTTGGCGGCCATGCGGCAACAGGCTCTTCCTATTCCGCGAATTCGTGCGAGGATACGCATGTTACGGGGACAGGACGTGGGTGGGGTTTGAGACGAATGGATGCTGGCATGAACGTATCGTTCGATTTTTCCGGTCGGGTGGTCATCGTCACGGGCGCGGCGCGCGGCATCGGACGTGTGATGGCGCGGCAATTCTCGGAGAGTGGGGCCATGCTGGTGGCATCCGACCGGGACGCGGACGGCCTGGCCGAAACCTGCCAGGAGTTGGACCCGGAGCGATTGGTCTCGTTGGTCGGGGATGTCAGCACGGAAGATGGCGCGGCCAGCATTGTTGCGGCGGCGGTTGAGCGGTTTGGCCGCCTGGATGTCTGCGTGAACAACGCGGCGGTCGCGCCGCACACATCGCTGTTCGATGAGCGCGTCGAGGTCTGGGATACCGTCTACGCCGTGAACACACGCGGCACATTTCTCATGACCCGTGCCGCTGCGCGGGCGATGATCGATGCCGGAAACGGCGGGCGGATCGTCAACTTCTCGTCTGGCGCGGCGATGAAGGGCGGCGCTGGCGGTGGTGCCTACGCTTCCAGCCGCGCAGCAACCGAGGCGTTTTCGCGCGTGGCGGCGATTGAGCTCGCTCCGCACGGCATCCTTGTCAACGTGATCTCTCCCGGACTGATCGACACGCAGCCGAAGCCACTCCCAGCGAATATGGCTGAGCGCCTGGCGGAGCGTATCCCGAACATGCCACTGGCGCGCGCTGGCGAGCCGGAGGAGGTCGCCTCGGTTGCCCTGTTCCTGGCGTCGGACGCGGCCAGCTATGTCACCGGGGCGGTCTGGAGTGTTGACGGCGGGGCTGGTATCGGCTCTCGCTTCCGCGATCCGGTTGTCGATGACGACCCGCGCTACGACTGGGTTACGGGCCGGGAATGAGCGTGGCAGACACGCGACCGTTGCGCATCGGCATCATCGGACTCGGCGCGTGGGGCGCGCGGGCGCATTTCCCCGCGTTCTCTTCGCTCCCCGCGGTGGAGGTCGTCGCCATCGCCGATCCGGACGACGCACCACGCCATGCTGCGGCTGATCTCGGCATCCCGCGCATCGAAGCCGACCCGTTTCGCCTGTTGCGCGATACCGACGGCCTCGATGCGGTCGTGATCGCCACGCCAGACGACACGCATCGCGATCTGGTGCTGGCAGCGTTCGAGGCTGGTCTACACGTTCTCTGTGAGAAGCCGCTCGCGTACTCTCTGCCTCAGGCGGAGGAGATGACTGCGGCTGCCGAGCGCGCTGGACTCATCGCGAAGGTCGGTTTCCTGTTCAGACATTCGCCGGTCGTCAAGCGGATGCGCGACCTGATCGATGCGGGGCTGATCGGTGACGTGCAGCTGTTCGAGCACGTCGGAGTCAACGCGCAGTTCATCGACCCGGATCGGCCCATGCACTGGAAGATGCAGCGCCAGCACGCGCCCGGCGGAGTCTTCGTCGAGTACGGCGCGCACACGATCGACCTCGCGCTCTGGTTTGGCGGGTCGCTGACACGGGTCGTCGGCCACGCGCTGACGCTTGTTGCAGAACGTCCACTCGCTGGCAGTGGCGGGGCGGCGGCCCAGGTTGAGCACGATGATGTGGCCGCCTGGATCGGCGAGTATGGGTCTGGAGGGCAGGCACTCTTCCGTTCGAGCTGGACCTCGTTGCAGGCCGGGGTCGCTGGCATGCGCGTCTCGGGTACGAAGGGGACGCTGTTCTGGGAGCAGTCTGGTCGTCGCTCCGAGGCGCTCATCGCCGCCACGCTCGATGAACCCGAGTCACGCACGCTGTTCAGTTTCGAGCCGCCGCACGACCCGGCGATCGATGATGGCCCATTCCCGCTCGGCATCTTCGCGCACTACAACCGTGGACTCGCTGAGAGCTTCGTCAACGACATCCGCGCTGGCGTCGTGACCGGGCCGAGCTTCGCAGATGGGCTGGCCGCACAGCGCGTTTTGGCGGCAATCCGCACATCACTCGATGAGCAGCGTTGGGCAGCGGTGGTCTAGCTGATGTGCCGACAGGATGATTGCAGGCGTGACAAACAGGAGTGGAACAGTGACACACGATTTTTCCGGCAAGGTCGCCATTGTCACCGGCGCGGCGTCCGGTATCAGCCGCGTGATCGCAACACGCTTCGCTGAGGCGGGCGGACAAGCCACGCTGGCCGACATCGACGAGCGCGGCGCGTCCGTGGCCGACGACCTGGCCGCGCGCGGACTGGATGTCATGTTCCAGCGCACCGATGTCCGCGACAGCGCCCAGGTCGATGACATGGTCGAGCAGACCGTCCGACGCTTCGGTCACGTCGATGTCCTCGTGCATGGGGCTGGCGTCGGCGTCCACAAGGAGATCGTCGATCTCTCGGACGACGAGTGGGATTTGCAGATCGACGTGCAGCTGCGCGGCGCATTTCTGCTCAGTCGCGCGGTGGGTCGCCGCCTTATCGAGCGAGGTGAGGGCGGGCGGATCATTCTGATTGGCTCGACCGCTGGCAACAACGCCCGTCCGATGTCCGGCCCGCACGCCGCGTCGAAGGCCGCCGAGATTCAGCTCGCGCGCGTGATGGCGCTCGAGATGGGCCGCCACGGCATCACCGCCAATGTCGTCTCGCCCGGTCTGACCGACATCTCCGGCATTTCACCCACCATCCAGTCGCCGGACTATCAGCGCGTGTTCGTGAACCAGGTGCCACTGGGGCGACTGGCGATCCCGGACGAGATCGCCGATGGCGTGCTGTTCATCGCCTCCGACCAGGCGCGCTTCATCACCGGCCAGATGCTCTGCGTTGACGGTGGGTATTCGGCGGGCAAGCTGCGCGTCGAAGGCGTGCACGATGCCATGGACTTTGGGCAGCTTCCGACATAGGCGAGGCAACAGGTAACAGGTAACCGCGACATACACAGAGAGGTGAGATCGTGCATCGGCTGATTGACAAGAAGGCGCTGGTGATCGGCGCAAGCACCGGGATTGGCGCGGCGGTCTGCCGCTTGTTCGCTGCTGAAGGGGCGGATGTTGCCGTGGCCGACTTCGGCCATGCCGAGGACAAGGCGGCGCTGGTCGACGAGTTGCGCGCGAGCGGACGAGACGCCTTTGCCGTCGAGGTTGATGTGCGCGACGAGGGACAGGTGCAGGCGGCGGTCGCGACGGCGATCGCGCGTTTCGGGCAGCTGGATATTGTAGTGAACAACGCCGGGATTGCCGGGAACAAGCTTGCGATCCACGAGGAGGCGACCGATGACTTCGATGAGGTGATGGCGGTTAACGTGCGCGGGGTCTTTTTCGGGATGAAGTACGCGCTGCCGCACATGCTGGAGCGTGGCCAGGGGCGCATCATCAACACCGCCTCGAACCTGGCTCACAAGCCCCGACCGCGCAACGCGCCCTACTCCGCCTCGAAGGCTGCGGTAGTCGCCCTGACGGTTTCCGTCGCGCAGGAGGTCGGCCAACACGGCATTACCGTGAACGCGGTCTGTCCCGGCCCGACCGACACACCGATGTGGCACATATCCGGGCGCGCGGAGACACGCCAGGCGTTGGTAGAGTCGCTGCCGATTCCACGCGTTGGCGAGCCAGAGGAGATTGCCTGGGCGTATGTCTACCTGGCGTCCGACGAAGCCGCCTACGTGACCGGCCAGTCGATCTCGCCCAACGGTGGAGATGTGATGTGGTGAGTCATGTCAAATCTGTCCTCTGGGGCGAGCTGACGAGCGAGGCGATCGGGGCGGCCGCGCGGGAGAACATGCTGGTCATCCTGCCGTGCGGCTGCCGTTGGCCCATGTCTCAGTGACGGGTGTCCCAATTCCCTCGAGCGCGAGGATGCACATGCGCTAGGTCACCACGACCGTCTTCAAGGTCCTGGGTGGGCCAGCGACTTTACAGATGAAGAGAGTTTCGGCGCTGTCGAGCTACGGCTCGCCGAGCGGTTGCGAGGCAAGTGTTAGGCCAGCCACCATGGCAACCCTGAGGATGATGTGTAAGACTGAGCCGGTTTCGGTCGGTTACATGTGACGTAACATAATGGTTCTGCCAAATTTGACGATGCACTGCAAGGCACTGCAAGAAGCCCGAGCGGAAAGCCTGATGTCCCCAGCCGGGTTCGCGGCTCACTCCCTCTGATGTCCACGCGATCAATACCCGGAGAACGGGCACGTCAGGGATCACTGCTTCTGACCTGCGGCCACTCCAGGGGACGATCGTAAGTGGATCGTAAGTGAGGATGTTGCTCCCATACGCGAATTGACAGGCGACGCGGTACTACGTGCCGTTCACGGCGACGAATTCGTGCGAGATGTGTCCTGGGATGTGGTCACATCATCACCGTCCTCGCACAGATTTGCTTCGAGAAACGTGATCAGTGCTGCCATTTCGGTAAACCCGCGTCGCACCCCCGTGTGCGGATCCTCAACGCTGAAGCGCCACACGCCGGGCCCCTCAGACCAGCAACGCAACAGATAGCTGTGATAGCGCGGCGCGTGGCCCAGTGATGACATCCAGATACTCCATGTTCCGCTTGCAGCCGCTCGTGTTTGGCCCTATGGTGTGCACAGTACGGGTACAAATACACCATAGCAACTCATCGAAAGTGAAACGTTAGTGGATATAGCAACATTCGAATGACTGACACACTCCGTCTGGAATTACTCGGGGGATTCCACATCGCCGTCGGCACGACACCGCTGTCGGGGTTTACCTACGGCAAAGGCAAGGCGCTGCTGGCCTATCTGGCGGTCACGGGTCGACCGTGTCAACGTGAGACCCTGGCCACCTTGCTGTGGACCGAGTTGCCCGATGCTGAAGCACGCACCAACCTCCGAGTGGTGCTGTCAAACCTGCGCCAGGTGTTGGCGCCGTATCTTCTGATCACCCGTGAGACCGTCGGCCTCAATCCCGAGTTCGCGCCGTGGGTCGATGTTCTGGCCCTCCAGGCAGCGCTTGAGCACCGGCCGACGGTGCCAGATATACACCACCTCCAGGTGGCGCTCGCGCTGTATCAGGGCGATCTGCTGGCAGGCTTCAGCGTGCCGGACGCCTCGGTCTTTGACGAGTGGGCCGCGGGACAACGGGAGCGGCTGCGCCAACTTGCGATATTTGGCTTGCATGAACTCGCCACGCTCCAGGTCGCGCGGCATGCGTACGTGTCGGGCATTGACACCCTGAATCAGCTTTTGATACTCGACCCATGGCATGAGGAGGCGCACCGCCAGCTCATGGCGTTATACGCCCGCAGTGGGCAACGGAGTGCAGCGCTCGCTCAATTCGCGCATTGCCGACAGGTGCTCGCCGATAATCTTGGGATCGAACCATCAGACGAGACTCGGACCATGTACGAGGCAATCCTGACGAATCAACTCGCATCCACCTCGACGACCCTGACTTCGGAGGTAACGCAACGCTTCGGGAAATCAACGACCGTTGAAGCGCATCCGGCGACACCACCCGGCGCGCATCTGGTGGGACGCATCGACGAACTCGCGCACCTGCAGGCCATCTGGCGAGAACTACCGCCGACGCGCTCGCACCTGATCGTGCTTTCAGGCGAGGCGGGGATTGGTAAGACGCGCCTCGCCGAGGAGTTCCTGCACTGGGTACGCGCGCAGGGAAGCGTCACCGTCCCGTCCCGGGCGTACGCCGCCGAGGGCACGCTGGCCTTCAGCCCCGTCGCGGCATGGTTACGCGCGCCGTTCGTCAGTTCGCAGCTTCCGCAACTGTCGGAAGTCTGGCTGCGCGATGTAGCGCGAATCCTTCCCGAGTTGTTGATCGCGTATCCTGGGTTGCCGGAACCTGATCCTCTGACGACGCCCGGCGAACGTGAGCGACTCTTCGATGCGCTCTTGCATGCCGTCCTCCTCGGCCACTCGACGTCGACCACTGGTAAACCATTCGTGCTGTTCCTTGATGATCTTCAGTGGTGCGACGGGGACACGCTCGAATGGCTGCGCTACCTGCTCCGACCTGATCGCCAAGCACACGTCCTCCTGATCGGCACCCTTCGCAGTGAAGAACGGATGGACAACCCAAACCTGACGTCGTTGCTGACGGCCCTTGCCCGGGACGGTCAACTCGTCGACATTGCGCTCGAACGGCTCAACCGTGAGGAGACCGCAACGCTGGTCACGCGGCTTGCACCCGACGACCTCGATGCCTCCAATATGAGTCGCATCTTCCAGGAGACTCAGGGGAACCCACTGTTCGTGGTGGAGTCCCTTCGCACTGCCGCGGACACGGCAGGGGCGCCAACGATCCAGACCCTTATCGCGGCTCGACTGGCCAACCTCTCGCCACGCGCACGCGAGGTAGCACACGTTGCAGCTGCGATCGGCCGTGCCTGCTCGTATGCCGTGCTGGTGCACGCCACTGGCAACGAGGAGGAACTGGTCGATGCTCTGGATGAGCTGTGCGAGCGACGGATCTTCGACGAGCAGGGAGGAGATCACTACCGGTTCGGTCACGACAGGCTGCGTGAGGTTGCCTATGCTGAGATGCGTGCCGCCCGCCGCCGTCTCATCCATCGGCGCATCGCTGAGGCTCTCACAGCCGTGCGAGCAGACGACCTCGACGTCGTGAGTGGCGAGATCGGTGTTCATTACGAGCGAGCCGGGATGACGGAGCGGGCAATTCCCTGGTATCGACGTGCTGGAGAGATCGCACAGCAGCTCTCGGCGACCCAGGAGGCGGTCCGGTTGGTGAGCCATGCTCTCGACCTCCTGCGATCGCTCCCAACCACCGCACAGCGGCTCGAGCACGAACGTGACCTGCTGCTGGCTCTCGGGCCGCTGCTCGTCGTTGCCCACGGCTTTGCGGGCGAGATCGTTGCAGTGACCTATACCCGAGCACACGACATCAGTCGAGAACTGAATCAAGGCGAAGTATCGTTCGCGTCGTTATGGGGTCTGTGGCTCTATTACAGTGCGCGCGGTGATCCGACGAAGGCACGGGACCTCACTGACCAGTTGCTGGAGATCGGGACGCAGAGTGGTGATCCGCAGATGTTCCTGCAGGCCCGCCATGCCGCCTGGAGCACGGCCTTCTTCCAGGGCGATCTGGACACACGCGGCAGTACGTTGCGGACGGACTCACCCATTACGATCCTGAGCGTGATCACGCTCAGTCACTTCGGTATGGCGGACACGACCCGGCGATCTGCGGCATCGGGGCCGACGCCAAAGTCCTCTGGCTGTCGGGGTATCCAGACGACGCGTTCGAGCGGCTCGACGGTCTCCTGGCGTTGGCTCAGCAGCTCAACCATCTCCCGAGCCTCGCGCACTCCATTGAGTCGGCCATGTGGGTGTCTCACTTTCATCGTGATCCAACGCGGGTCCAGGAGCTTGCGAGCAGACTCTTTGAGATGCCCCACGACGAGACGTCCTACTGGCAGACTCCGCCGCTGATCCTGCAGGGGTGGTCGCTCATGGTCCAGGGCCGGACACCTGAGGGGATTGAGCAGATGGAGCGTGGACTAGAGGCGTTCCAGGCAGCGGGGACGATTGAGTCATGGTCGTACTACCAGTCGATGCTCGCAGAAGGATATCTGCTGGTTGGCCGCGCCGAGGATGCGATTCAGATCCTTCATGACGCACTCTCGGTTGCAACCATGACGGCGTGGTGGCTCCCGGAGCTGTACCGGCTTCAAGGTGAGAGCCTCCTCGCTCTCCCGATACCTCTGCTCGAAGATGCCAGGACATCGTTTCGGCAAGCGATTGCGATAGCCCGAAGCCACGGAACGAGGGCACTTGAACTCCGATCGGTTCTCAGCCTGTATCGTCTCGCTCGCGGCGATGGCTGTGAGGACGATGGACGACAGGACCTTGAGATGCTCCTGGAGTGGTTCAACGACGGGCAGACATTGCCCGAACTCTTCGAAGCCACGGAGTTCCTGACGCAGCGGTGATCGTCCGGATAGCGGGTCGGCCTGTTAGAAATCTGCGACCCTCTTGAGCGATATGAATCCAGACCCGGGCATACACTGGCAGGCCGGAGTTTCTGACTGAGTCGCGACAACCAGACTGATAGTTGTTCGGGGAGTACGTCGCAACAGCACGGGACATCGCAACCTCGCCTGTCCGCTGGCAGCTGCGATTGACAAGAGTGAAGGCTGACTGGATGCAGTGACCATCTGCATCCAGTCAGCCTCCACTCTTGTTGCATGTTGCGCTCGATCCTGAGAACCGTCGTCCGTGGCCGGGCGAAGCCAGCAGCGCCTTCCGCTAGTTACAGACGAAGTTCCCTGGGTTTTCCGGGTGGGGCGGGTTCGAGTTGTTCTTGACGTCTGTGCTCGTTACCAGTCCCAGCTCCCGGAATCCCGAGCTCCCTGTCGTTGCTGGATTCAGTGCTCCGTCGGCCTGGGCTAGTTGCTTCAGGTACGAGAGCATGTCTGGCGAGAGCTCCCGTGTGATGACGCCCTCACCGTAGTTACCCTGGCATACATAGTAGATGTTGTAGGCACCGGCCCAGTCGAGCAATCGATCGCCAGGGACTTTCCCCGGAGACTCAAGGCCCGGAGCTGCCTGCATCGCGTCGGAGTTCCAACCGCCATAGAGCAGATCCATATCCTGGTAGTTGTCCACCGCGCCATATGTGTGGACCCGCGCGTCAGAATCACACGGCAGTGATGGGCTCGCGGGATTACATGCCCGCGGCTTCACGTCGAGGTGATCGCTGCCATACCCTCCGAAGAGGTGGTCGTGCTGCGGGCCGCCCCAGAGGTAGTCATTCCCATCGCCACCGAACATGCGGTCGTCACCACGATTGCCGTTCATGAAGTCCATGCCCGGGCCGCCATGAATCCAGTCATTGCCATCGTTGCCGAGGAGGATATCGTCGCTACCGCCAGCGTTCGCACGGCTCGTGTCGGACGCGAACAGCGTGACATTGCGAGTCAACTGCCCGTTTGTGAAGATCGTGTCGGTGAGGAACGGCGCCTTCAGACTGATGGTCTTCTGACGGCCATTCTCCAGCACCTTGGTGATCTTGCCGAGGTCGCCGACGATGGCATCCTCGCCCTCATTGCCCTCGATGTAGTCGGCGTCAAGCTGGCCATAGAGATCATCGTGACCCGCGTTGCCGACGATGTAGTCGGCTCCGAACGCGCCAACCTGTTCTGGTGATTCCGCCATCGTGACATTGCGAACCACGATATCGAACGCACCGCCGGAGATCTTGCTCCAGCGCTTCGACGCATCGACTGGCCGGGAGATGACACCATTATCGCCGAGCACGACATCATCGTCATCGCCGCCGAAGATGACATCCGCCGCATCCGCAAGGCCGGAGCCGGAACGATCGCCGTCGATGACGCCATCAATCGCGGAGCCACCACCGGT
>Ga0136611_10003077_pt1 | contig 11639 bp, 6 predicted proteins | sample AntDrymUQ2232306_2_FD_106645 | JGI IMG/M metagenome (GOLD analysis project Ga0136611, IMG submission 106645) | Polar desert sand microbial communities from Dry Valleys, Antarctica - metaG UQ223 (23.06) | ecosystem: Environmental > Terrestrial > Soil > Desert | place: Antarctica: Dry Valley... | reverse complement strand
GACCGAGTGTCCGACGCTCCTCTGGATTGTCGTCTTTGCCGTCAAGACTTTCGATAAGGTTCCGCAGCGGCATGCCCGACCAATCGATGCCCGGCGGAAGATAGTGGATCGAGATTTGAAGCAGGCTGTCGTCTTCGGGCGGTTCTTTATCCGTGATCTGGATCGAATCGTCGCCAAACGTAATGACCCAGGGTTCGGGCACATCGAGACGGACTTCGCCGCGGTTAGCGATGAACACTTTGTAGCCGGGTTTCAAGGTGACGTTTTTGTTACCAACTTGTTCATCGGGACGTGCCCAGCGCACAACGCGCCGCTGCTTTGACATGAGTGACCTCCACCGGGAGAGGGCGAGCACCGGAGATAGAAAACCAGACGATCGCAAAAACAATGAAGACTGGCGAGTTGAGACCCACTTTCAGCTTGTCTCAAACAGTTCCCCGGAGAACAACGCGGTCGTCAATTTTTCCACGTCGCGTGTCTCTTACCAGCATTGCGCCCAGGATGTAAAGCAATCCGACTCTGTGGAAACGTCGCTGAGCCCATCGAACGTTCCACAATTGTAATAGGAGGAACCAAAACGGTCGGACTGATTCTGAGTGAGACAAGCTGAGGTATCAGGGTAGGGCGTCGGCAATGGGCGCGGGATTTGAGCATTGCCGTCGAATATATACTCGACCTCAAATACTAGAGAATTCGACCTGCGGAGGGTCCGGAACGGGATAACTCATGCACGTTTCTGTGACAGATGCCAAGGGTCGATTGACGGAACTGGTTCGGAGGGCGGAGGCGGGAGACGAGGTGATCTTGACCCGGCACGGCCATGCCATTGTGCGATTGGTGCCGGTTAATGAGACTCCTGGTGAGGAAGCTCGCAGGGCAATACTTGCGGCGATTTGAGCTTCTGCTTCACCGAAAGCAACCGCCGGTCTGAGTGGAGCGCGCAGCCCAGACGTCCTGTATGAAGACGACGGTTTGCCGCAATGATTGCAGTTGATACGTCGTCCCTGATGGCGATCCTGCTCAACGAGTCGGAGGTAGATGCGTGCGTAGCGGTGCTGGAATCTGGGGATAAACTGCTAATCGCTGCTGGTACGTTTGAAGAGGCGCTGATTGTTGCGATGCGTCGCAATGTTGGGGATGAAATGGCCCAATTGATCGAAGGTCGAGGGTTTGAGGTCGTCAGTCTGACGGATGCTTCCGCACGCCGCGTCGCTCAGGCAAATAACCGATGGGTTAAAGGGATGCATCCCGCCGCGCTGAACGTCGGTGATTGGTTTGCATAGGTGGTGGCGAAGGAATATGGGTGCCAATTATTTGATGTTGGCGAGGAATTTCTGAAGACGGATCTCCGCTCGAACGCGAATGCTAAAGGGTCCGAATCGAAGCCGGACAAGACACAGTGAAGTATCGATAGCACAAAAGACCAACGCATATCCATTTGGAAACATCGGTGGCTCCCTGACTAGGACTCGAACCTAGAACCTACCGGTTAACAGCCGGGCGCTCTACCATTGAGCTATCAGGGATCAGTTTGAATTTACACTCAAACCAACGGCGCATACTTTACCAAGACAGAACGCGACGTGCAACCAGCGTAGATGACTCCAACGACCCTATGATCGTCGACCAAATCGTCGGAGCGTTGATTTCCAGCTGCCAACGGCTGATTCGTCTGAGGAGAGCGGCTTCGCCGGGGGAAGCAATTCATCATTTAGTAATGCGCGCGGGTTGTCGGTGACGAGTTGGGTAAGTCGAGCCTCACCGACGAGTTCACGGGCGCGATCGAACCCGCGCTCGACAGCTTCAAACCGATGACCGGCGGAATGGGCGTCCGTTGCGAGAATCGTCGCGGCGTCGCGACGAAGCAGCGTTTCAGCCACGCTGAGCACTCGTTTCCCGAAGAGACCCGCCAGGCTACCAAAGGTGACTTGCATCGCAATTCCAAGATCGGCAAGTTCAATGAGGCGGTCAATATTATCATGTGCATCGACATAACGTTCTGGGTGGGCGAGGAGGGGGCGGAAACCTGCGGCTTGGAGGTCGAACAGACTTTGTCGGGTGTAGTTCGGCCATCCGACGAAGGGGAGTTCCACAAGCACGGTTTTGCCGCCAGCTAAGGTGATCGGTTCGCCATCCTCAAGCCGGTGGACCAGATCGGGGCTGAGCTTGATTTCGTAGCCTTGTCCGATGTGGATGCCAATTGCGGCGCCGATCGGAGCAACCATGCTCCAGGCTGCGGCGACCTTGTCGCGATACTCCGGCTGAAGCGGTCCATCGAGATGGGGGGTAGCGATCAATGTGTGGAATCCGGCCGCGTGTCCGCGTTCGATCATTTCTCGAGACACGTCGAGCGTGGCGGCGCCGTCATCAATGGCTGGAAGAAGATGGAGATGAAGATCAATCATCTTGGACACGACTCGGGAGGACTGGTCATGAGTGAATGTGCACCTGGCGAGAACCGGAGGTCGATTGTTGTCGTATACGTCAGGTGTATTGTTGCGAAGACTCTGCGTACATTCCATAGTCGGAACGTCTTGACTTTGCGCAACCAACAGTGTATGATTCTGTGCTGCAGTTTAAGGGCACGCTTGTGTCCCCCGCGCTGCTTCGCTCAAGTGGACAACGCGTGCGAAAGTGCACTCAGCAACACATCGTTGATCGGGAGGGTTGGTTTCTACCCTCCCGCTTTGGCGTTTTTTCAACCCCGCGAACAGTCTAGCTGATTCGGAACCTCGCGTCTCCATTTGGGTTGACCAATGGGACGCAGGGTGTGATTGATGCTGGTGGGTCGAAAATGGAACAGGAGTGTCTCTGTACTTTCACGCTGTTGACGACCTGGACGATCGAGTGACGATGTTCTCACATTCGTGAAGGTAGAGGTTACCTTCAACCGCCGCTACTGAAGCTATCAGAACACCGAGGTCCGAAACAACCAGGATCTCACATTTCGGCTCCGTGGGGTGTCCGGCGTTGACGCGAAACACGAAAGCGCCAAGGTCGGCACAAGTATATGGAGGAACACCGCATGGCGGGATCGACAGGAACAGTCGCCGAGTTGCCACCAGTGGTGGCGAGAAGTCGACAAGTTACATCCAATATGGGAGTAGATCGTCAAACGTACTCCCGCATTCCGACTGTCCTGGAGATGCCGAATCTGGTCCAGGTCCAGATCCAATCATTCGATTGGTTTGTTCGTGAGGGGTTGAAAGAGCTTCTCGACGAGATTTCTCCGATCTCTGACCACCACAAGAAAATGGAGTTGTCGATCTCCGATCCGCGCTTTGATCCTCCCTGGACACGTATGCCAAAGGGACACGATCAGGAGCGGGCGAAGATCGATCCACGCGTCTGTGAAGTGTGGTGCCGCGAGCGTGACATGACGTTCGCTTCGCCGCTCCGGGTTTCGGCTCGGTTGTTCATGCGCGAAACGGGTGAGATCAAAGAGACCGGCCCGGACGGGATCTTCCTCGGTGATTTCCCGATGATGACCTCGGACGGAACGTTTGTGATCAACGGCGCAGAGCGTGTCGTTGTCTCGCAGCTTGTCCGCTCACCCGGCGTCTATTTCGAGCGGGAACCGGATCCGGCGACCGGTAAGTTGCTGACGACCGCCAAGCTGATCCCGAACCGGGGTGCCTGGCTCGAATTCGAAACGTCGAATCGCGACATCATCTCGGTTAAAGTCGATCGCAAGCGCAAGATGCCAATAAGCATCCTGCTGCGCGCAGTAGGGCTAGAGAGCGACGATGAATTACGCGCTGCGTTCGCTGACGTCGATGTGAGCGAAGATCGACGGTACATGTCGACGACGATGGACAAAGAGCCGACCAAGACGCGCGAAGAAGCCTTGATCGAACTGTACCGTCGACTTCGGCCTGGCGATCCGCCGACGCGGGACAATGCCACCTCATTACTCGAAAATCTATTCTTCAACGAGCGCCGATATGACTTGGCGCGCGTTGGTCGTTACAAGCTTAACCAACGGTTGCACGGTGAGCGGATCGCGAGCGACCTCGAAATTTTGAGCCGCATTCTGACGCAGGAAGATTTGGTCGAGATCATTCGCGAGATGATCCGATTGAACAACGGTCAGGGTGAAGCAGACGACATCGACCACCTGGGGAACCGCCGTATCCGCGCGGTCGGCGAATTGATTCAGATGCACGTTCGGACAGGGTTTCAGCGCCTCGAGCGCGGTATCCGAGAGCGGATGACGATCCAGGATCAGGAGACCGTTACACCTCAGGGTTTGATCAGCACCACACGACCAGTGATGGCGGCGGTTCGCGAGTTCTTTGGCGGCAGTCAGTTGTCGCAGTTTATGGACCAAACGAACCCGTTGGCGGAGTTGACGCACAAGCGTCGTCTGTCGGCACTTGGACCGGGCGGTCTGTCCCGTGATCGCGCTGGTTTCGACGTTCGCGACGTTCACCCGTCTCACTATGGTCGGATTTGTCCGATTGAGACGCCGGAAGGACCGAACATCGGTCTGATCGGTTCGTTGGCGACCTACGGCAAGATCAACCAGTATGGGTTCATTGAGACCCCGTACCGGCGCGTCGTGTCGCGCATCATTCTTGACGATCCCGTCGTGCCACTGTTGGGTCAACTGTTGCGTGACGACGCGGTCAACCCGGAATCGGGCGAGATCGTGGTCAAGAAGAATTCAACGCTCACCGAACATCAGCTGAACAAGCTGCGAACGGCGGGTGTGAAGCAGGTCCGAATCAAACCGGTTGCCTCGCACATCATCGACTATCTGTCGGCGGACCGCGAAGAGCACGTTACGATTGCCCAAGCGAACACACCGCTCGACGAGAAGGACCGGTTTATTCCGGATCAAGTGGTCGTGCGCGTCGGCGGTGGTCACCGCTTCCCGGTGATCCCAGCCGAGGACGTTCAGTACATGGACGTATCGCCGAAGCAGGTTGTCTCAGTTGCAACAGCGTTGATTCCGTTCTTGGAGCATGACGACGCCAACCGGGCGTTGATGGGCGCCAACATGCAGCGGCAGGCTGTGCCGTTGGTGCAGCCGAAAGCCCCTGTGATCGGCACCGGTGTTGAGTACCAGGCGGCGAAGGACTCCGGACAAGTACTGGTGTCTCGCCACTCGGGGACAATCACTGCGGTGACTGCGCGGATCGTCAAGATTCGCGACGATGAAGGTGTTGAACACACCTATAACCTGCAAAAGTTCGTCCGTAGCAACCAGGACACCTGCATCAACCAGCGACCGAGCGTCCACCAGGGCGATCGTGTCGAATCTGGGCAGATCATCGCGGACTCGTCGTCGACTGAGAAAGGCGAGTTGGCCCTGGGTCAGAATGTGCTTGTCGCCTTCATGCCGTGGGAGGGTGGTAACTTCGAAGATGCCATCCTGATTAGCGAGCGATTGGTGAGGGACGACGTCTTTACTTCGATCCACATTGAGAAGTACGAGACGGAAGCCCGCGACACGAAGCTTGGTCCTGAAGAGATCACCCGGGACATTCCGAATGTTGGCGAGGAGAGCCTGGCGAACCTCGACGAGAACGGGATCATCCGGATCGGGGCTGAAGTACGGCCGAACGACATTCTCGTCGGCAAAGTCACCCCACGTGGTGAAACCGAGTTGAGCGCGGAAGAGCGATTGCTCCGCGCGATCTTCGGTGAAAAGGCGCGTGAGGTGAAAGACACCTCCTTGCGTGTGCCGCACGGTGTCCACGGCAAGATCATCGACGTCAAACAGTTCCGCCGCGATGACAGCACCGATCATGAGCTGCCGGCCGGTGTGAATATGATGGTCCGGGTCAGCATCGCCCAGAAGCGGAAGATCTCCGAGGGCGACAAGATGGCCGGTCGCCACGGTAACAAGGGTGTGATCAGCCGGATTCTGCCGGTTGAGGACATGCCGTTCTTGCCGGACGGACAGTCAGTTGACATCATTCTGAACCCGATCGGCGTGCCGTCGCGGATGAACCTCGGTCAAGTGTTGGAAACACACCTTGGGTGGGCGGCTCAGCGTCTCGGATTCCGAGTGGCGACGCCGGTGTTCGACGGGGCGAAGGAAGAAGAAATTCGGGATGCGTTGCGAGAGGCCGGTTTGCCGGAAGATGGCAAGGTCGATCTCTACGACGGACGTTCCGGTGAAAAGTTCGATCGCCCGGTGACGGTAGGCATCATCTATATGTTGAAGCTCGCCCACTTGGTTGAAGACAAGATCCACGCCCGGTCGACTGGACCGTACTCGTTGGTCACTCAGCAGCCGTTGGGTGGTAAGGCGCAGTTCGGTGGCCAGCGATTCGGAGAGATGGAAGTGTGGGCGCTCGAAGCGTACGGCGCGGCGCACATTCTCCAGGAGATGTTGACAGTTAAATCGGACGACGTGGTGGGTCGTGTCAAGACCTATGAAGCGATCGTCAAGGGTGACGAAATCGTCGAAGCTGGCGTGCCGGAATCGTTCAAGGTTCTGGTCAAAGAGCTTCGAAGTCTCGGACTTTCGATTGACGTCATCAATGAAGACGAACAAAAGGTCGATTTCACTGAAGACACCTCCCGTGATCTTCTGTCGAATCTCGACCGGATCAACCTCAGCGGCTTCGAGCGGACGGTTGACTAACAGAGCCGCTAGCCGTTAGCCGCTAGCCGCTAGCTCCATTGTGCTGACTGTTGGACATCTCAAGAATGAGATAGTCCGATAGGAAGTCAAGAGTTAGCGGCTAGCCGCTATTGGCTCACGGCTCCTTATGGAGGAGCAATGTCGACAACTGAAGTGATGGACCATACAGGTGAATCCTCCGTCCGGCCGTTCGGGATGAGTGGTGGTTCCGGTGGCAATGGCGGCGGAGGAGGACGTGGGTACTCGCGGGGTGATCGATCCGATCGCGGTCGCGTGCTCGACGTTAACAACTTCGATGCAATTCGCATTAGCCTGGCCTCGCCGGAAGACATCCGGGCATGGTCATATGGCGAAGTTACTAAGCCAGAAACAATCAACTACCGCACGCTCAAGCCGGAGCACGGCGGACTATTCTGCGAGCGGATTTTCGGTCCAACGAAGGACTGGGAGTGCTATTGCGGAAAGTACAAGCGCATTCGTCACGCGGGCACGGTCTGCGACAAGTGTGGTGTCGAAGTCACACGGTCGAAGGTTCGTCGTGAGCGAATGGGGCACATTGAGCTTGCAGCACCGGTTGCGCATATTTGGTATGTGAAGGGCACGCCGAGCCGCCTCGGACTGCTGCTGGACATCTCACCGCGTAACTTGGAGCGCATCCTCTACTTCGCGTCGTACTTGGTATCGGGCGTCGACGAAGAGGCGCGGGCGCGAGCACTGTCAGAAATTAGCGAAATCTCGGAAGAGGCAATCGAAGAACTCCGGCTGAAGGCCCAGGACGAACTCGATGAGCTTTCTGAGCGCGTCGGTGGTCAAATCAAAACCCTCGCCGAGGGCGAGAAGACGCTGACTGCATCCGTTGAAGAGCGGCGGTCTGAAGAACTCGCAACACTGCGCGCCGAGTTTGACGCACTCTCGACCCGAATGCGCGATGCAATTAACGAAGCATCGCCGGAAGACTTGAGCTTCCGTGGGACGATGATCGTGCGCGAAAGCGAAGCGATCAACAACGACCGTATGGCCGATTTGCGCCGCGTTTACGACGAGGCAGTTGAGAAGGCCGAAAACTCCGCGCAATATGAAGCGTCGGGTGGTACGGCGTTGGCCGGAGCGGAGCGCGATCATCTTTCGTTCGAAGCTGACGAAGGTCGGAAGAAGATCGAAGACCGATTGGCCGAGCAAATCCGCGAGGCCGAGAAGGAACGGGACGAGACCGTCAAGTTCATCACCGATCTCAAGGAACTGCAGATTCTGTCCGAGACGCAGTATCGCGAACTGAATGAGGTTGTCCCGCCGGGTGTGTTCAAGGCCGGAATGGGCGCCGAGGCGGTCTACGAGTACGTTGCGAACCGGATCGATCTCGATCAACTGGCGCTGCAACTCCGCGAGGAGATGCAGGCCGCGTCGGATGTCAAGCGGAAGAAAGCGACAAAGCGACTCCGTGTGGTTGAGGCCCTGCGCAAGAGCGGCAACAAACCGCATTGGATGATCTTCACCGCTCTGCCGGTCATTCCACCCGAACTGCGACCGATGGTGCAGTTGGACGGTGGTCGGTTCGCGACCTCTGACCTCAACGACCTCTACCGCCGCGTCATCAACCGCAACAACCGTCTAAAGAGACTGTTGGAGCTGGGGGCGCCGGACATCATCGTCCGCAATGAAAAGCGGATGTTGCAGGAGGCGGTCGACGCCCTGATCGACAACGGTCGGCGCGGTCGCGTTGTGTCGGGTTCAGGCAAGCACAAGCTCAAGAGTTTGTCGGACATGCTCAAGGGCAAGCAGGGTCGATTCCGCCAAAACTTGCTCGGCAAGCGCGTCGACTATTCCGGTCGTTCCGTGATCGTCGTCGGTCCGGACCTAGCGCTGGATGAGTGCGGTCTGCCGAAGCGAATGGCATTGGAGTTGTTCAAGCCGTTCGTGATGCGGAAGTTGGTGGAGCACTCCCATGCCCACAACATCAAGGCTGCGAAACGCCTTGTGGAGCGGGTTGATCCGCGCGTTTGGGAAGTGCTAGAAGAGGTCATCAAAGACCACGTTGTTCTCCTCAACCGGGCGCCGACGTTGCACCGTCTTGGTATTCAGGCGTTCCGGGTTCGCTTGATCGAAGGGTCTGCAATTCAGATTCACCCGCTCGTTTGTACGGCTTTCAACGCCGACTTCGATGGTGACCAGATGGCCGTTCACGTTCCGCTGTCAAAGGCGGCGCAGGACGAAGCTCGGCTCCGAATGCTGTCAGTCCGCAACTTGCTGTCGCCGTCGAACGGTGATCCAATCGTCTCGCCGACGCAGGACATCGTTCTCGGTTGTTACTACATGACGAGCGAGCGCAACTATCAAGACGATCTCGACAATGGCACGATGCCACGCGGGACCGGCAAGATCTTTTCGTCGCTCGAAGAAGTCAAACTCGCCTACGACGCAGGTGCGATTGACGTGCAAGCCCGGATCGTCGTCCGTACCGACCGCGATGGTGGCGTGGTCAAGCGGATCGAAACCACGGTCGGACGCGCTCTGTTCAACCAGGCGCTGCCAACCGAACTCGGCAAGTTCTACGACGCGACGATGGACCGCAAGCAGTTGCGCAAAGTCGTTGCTGATTGCTACAGAGTGTTTAAAGATCCGTACGCGACGGCGAAGGTCGTCAACGATATCAAGCAGATCGGCTTCACCTTCTCAACGCGAGGTGGTATGAGCATCGCGGTGTCCGACGTTGTCATGTCTGAGACCAAGCCTGGGCTCGTTGCCAAGGCTGAAGAAGATTCGGAGAAGATCGAGAAGCAGTACCGACGCGGTTTGGTGACAGATGAAGAGCGGTTGCGCGAACTGGAATTGATCTGGAACGAAGCCCGCGACACCCTATCGAAGGATGTTGAGGATCGCCTGCGCGGTCAGAACGCCGTCTTCATGATGGCGGACTCGGGCGCGAAGGGAAACATGAACCAGATCAGCCAGATGGCCGGTATGCGTGGTTTAGTGCTCGACCCCGAGGGCCGGATCATCGACATTCCGATCAAGTCGAACTTCCGGGAAGGGCTGACCGTTCTCGAATACTTCCTATCAACGCACGGTGCGCGGAAGGGACTCGCAGATACAGCGCTCCGGACGGCGGACTCTGGGTACCTGACCCGGCGTCTGGTCGACGTTTCACAAGACGTCATCATCACGATGATGGACTGTGGCTCGACTGAAGGTCCGATGCAGACGTGGTTCGATACTGAAGGCAAGCCGATTACGGCGGAAGACTTCCGGATCAAGGTGATCGGTCGAACACTGGCGTCGCCGGTCTACCATCCCGAGACTGGCGAGTTGATCGCTGATCGCGGTGACGAGTTGTCGGACCGGCTGGAACTGCCAGATGGTTCGATGCGCGACATCGTCGGAGAAGTTATCGACGCGCAAGTGGAAAAAGTTCACCTGCGAAGTGTCATGAATTGCGACGCGGCGCATGGTGTGTGCGCGAAGTGCTACGGACGAAACCTGGCGAGCGGTCGCTTGGTTGAGTTTGGCGAGGCAGTCGGAATCATTGCCGCGCAGTCGATCGGCGAGCCGGGTACGCAGTTGACCATGCGTACGTTCCACACGGGCGGTGTCAACCGCGCAGACATCACCAGCGGTTTGCCGCGGGTGGAGGAACTGTTCGAAGCGCGGATGCCGAAGGGCGTCGCGCAACTCGCTGAGAAAGAAGGCGTGGTGTCGATCGAGCAGACTGACGCAGGTCGTATCTTGGCGATCACGAGCACGGAACAGGACTCGTGGACGATGGTGTTGCAACCAGGCTGGACGCCGTCGCAGGTGACCGGTACGTTCATCACCAAAGAAAAGACCGCAGTGGCCGAAGGGCTGAACGGTGAGAAGAAGTTCTCCCCGATCGATGGCAACTTCTTCCTCGACGAGCGAACGGTCTACGTGCGAAATGAGCGTCAGGATCGGGAAGAACACCCGGTTCCGATCGCATACCAGATCTATGTCGCTGAGGGTGATGTCGTGACGCCTGGTCAGCAACTGACCGACGGCGCGAAAGACCCACAGCAGGTGCTCCTGACCCAGGGGCGAGACGCCGTTCAGCGGTACATCATTGACGAGGTCCAAAAGGTCTACAAGTCCCAAGGCGTCAATACAAACGACAAGCACATCGAAGTGATTTGCCGCCAGATGTTGCGCAAAGTCAGCATCATCTACCCAGGTGACACTGACTTCCTGCAAGATGAGCGGATCGATCGCTTTGAGTTCAACCAAATCAACGAGGAGATTTTGGCCCAGGGTGGCGAGCCGGCAACGGCGATGCCAGTCCTGCTCGGGATCACCAAGGCGTCACTTGAAACTGACTCCTTCCTCTCCGCTGCCTCCTTCCAGGAGACGACGCGGGTGCTCACTGAAGCTGCCATTAACGGCAAGGTTGATAGCCTGCGCGGATTGAAGGAGAACGTTATCATCGGCAAGCTGATCCCGGCTGGTTCGGGTTTCGGCGCGCGGACGAAAGGCGAGACGATCAGTCGACTCGACGAAGTCAGCTTAGCGACGATGACCAGTGACAAGTCTGCGGTGGCCGTCCTCGAAGCTGAGGTTGCGGACGAAGCCGACATCCGCGAGTTGATGGACTCTGGTCTGCTGCCGACAGAAGTGTTGGCGGGAGATGCCGATGTCGATGTCGAAGAGGCAGAAGGTGATCTCCATGGATTAGAGAACGGTGCCTGGACCGACGGCGAGAGTGGTGGAGAAGACGACGAGAGCTAGTCAGAGGTAACGCGACCTCGACACGCTCACGTCGCCCGTGGGCTGCATACAACCGATCAGGGTGGGAGCATGCAGCCCACAGATAAACGTCCGGTGTACGGCTCAGTACACCGGACGTTTTCGTATGAACCCTGGACTTCGACGGGTCAAGCTCCATACATACCCGGATTCAAACGCGGAGGCCATCACCAAACTACCTCAGCATTGAGCACCTCTCCAAGGTGCGCATAGAAAGCTACTGCGGACAACAGCGGACTGAACGAACCGGATACCTTTCCCTGTCACAAATGAAGCGGACGACCACCAGGGG
>Ga0136611_10003076_pt1 | contig 11640 bp, 5 predicted proteins | sample AntDrymUQ2232306_2_FD_106645 | JGI IMG/M metagenome (GOLD analysis project Ga0136611, IMG submission 106645) | Polar desert sand microbial communities from Dry Valleys, Antarctica - metaG UQ223 (23.06) | ecosystem: Environmental > Terrestrial > Soil > Desert | place: Antarctica: Dry Valley... | reverse complement strand
CCGCGACGACGACAGTTCCGCCGTATTTTGGAGGATTGGCGAAAACAGCAAATGTAAAAATCAAAAAAAGCGCGGCGAATACTTGAAAAGAATTTTTTAGCATAGTGCGAAAAGGGCAAATACCGTAAGTTATTGCGATTTGTTCTTCAAGAGAGTATCATTCAAGTGCGAAAAACCGAAGTATTGGAAATTGTGCAAGATTACAAAAATTTACCCGGCAGGAATAAAGACAAAGGCGATTAGCTTGGTAAAACTTAAATTTATAAGTCTGCCAAACATTCCGCCTCAAAACCGCATTTTTGTTATGGTTTTGCTCGTGTGTTCGGCATTTTTTAAGATGTGAAACTTTAAAACTATGAGAAATGAAATTAACGAAATTCGTTTATTACTGAAAAGATTGTGGCTTGTTACGGCGGTTTCTTTATTTGCTTTAATAGGTGCGAGTTGTTTTTCAAATCAAAAGACCGACCCGAATCAGCTTGTCGAAGGGAATCCGGTTACGCGAAGCATTATCAACGATGAAATTCACTCCTACACGGTTGAATTGGAAAAAGGACAATTTCTCGGTTTGGCAATCGAACAGCGCGATGTTGACGTTATTACAAAAGTATTTGCGCCAAACGAAGAACTCGTCGGCGAATTCGATACGCCGACGAGCGGGCGCGGAATCGAATCTATTAGAATCGGCACGGAAACGGCGGGCGAATATCGCGTTGATATTTATACTCTCTCGGAACGCGCCGAACCCGGCGAATACAAGTTGGAAATAGCCGCGTTTCGTTCGCTTACCGACCGTGACCAAAAAGTTCTCGCCGCCGTAAAACTTCATCAGGAAGCCGATATTTTACGTTCCAAACCCGAAACCCGCCGCGAATCTATTCCGGTTTATGAAAAGGCTTTGCAGATTTGGCGCGAACTCGGCGAAACTTCCGACGAAGGAAATACTCTGCGGGCGATGGGTTTTGCATATCAAAGAATGGATGAACTCGAAAAAGCCAAAGAACATTTCGGGAAAGCGTTAGAAATCTGGGAAAAGATTGGCGATTCGCGCTCGGCGGCTTTTACGCACATTATTCTCGGCGTTATCAGCAAAAAACAAAATGATTTGGAAACAGGTTTGAAGGAAGACCTGAATGCACAGCCGCTTTGGGAAAAAGCCGATGATATGCCCGAATACACGCAAAACCTCGTGCGAATCGGAAACGATTACATCAAGCTGCAAAATAATACGGAAGCCCTCGCTTATTTCGAGAAAGCCCTCGAAAACAGCCGTCGTCTCGAACGCAAATCCATCCAAGCATACGTTTTAAGCGAATGCGGAAACGCGCAGGCAACGGTCGGGAACAAAAACGAGGCTTTGAATTTTTACCGACAATCGCGTGAGTTATGGAAAAATCTCAAACAGGACAAAGTTGTTACCAGCCTGGAAGAGAAAATCGCTAAATTGGAGTCGAATTAAGCGCGCGTCAATTCATCTATCAAAGACAAAACTTCCCTGACGGCTTGCGGCACTGCTTTTCTGACCGGCGGACGCAAGCCTTCGACGGCATCGTCAACATATTCCGGCTGACAGCCGACCAGAAATACTTTTGGCGGACAGACGTTCAACGCTTTCGCCATCAGCAAAACTTTCGAAGGGTCGGCGTAGTGCATATCAACCATTGATTCGTGCAGTTTTCCGGCTTCGATTTCCGTTTGATGTTCGAGCGGTTCAAGCACAAAGAGCGTTCCGGCTTCCGCGCCCTTTTCCACCGCGTCAACGACAATCAGCGCACCGTAACCGTTCATTAATTCCTGCACCAAACCAATGCCGCCAATGCCGGCTTCGTAGATGTCAACTTCTTCGGGAAGATTATGATTTTTCATTAATTCTTCAACTACCCTGATGCCGAAACCGTCGTCGCCGCGCAAGACATTGCCCATTCCCGCCACAAGAATTTTCATAAAATTTGAGTAATTTTCCTGCTCGATTCATTTAATTTAACTACGATAATTTATCATTAGTTTCAGTATTGGACACTCAAATGCGGAAATAAGCCAAATTAAATTTCCGAATGTAGCTTTATAACAATTCAGCAGTATTTATGAAACCCTTGAAACATAGTTGAGTAGGTGATTATTAAGCATTTTTTTCGCTTCATCTTTTTTCCATAGAATTTACCGCTTTGACCCGATCTCCGCGCCCGCCGCGCCGCAAGCCAAAAATAACGACCGTTCTCAACGCCGAATACATTAACGAGCGGCGCGGTCGTTTCTATGAAGGCAGAGACGGAAAACTTTGGTTCATAAGCGAAAACTTAACTGTTTTGGAAGAGAAAGACGGCAAAATTTCATTCGAGAAAATCGAACTGAATTTCCCCCTCAAATTCGACGAAGAGTTTGGGAATTACCGGATTTCGGCAAGCGCGGGACGGAAGTTTTTGGATTGCTTTGACGCAGGGCGTTATGCGCCGACTGCCCGACGGACGCTCAATTTTTTACAAAGTTGAAAATACGCGCACAGATCTTTGTACAGCGGTGTTGGAAGATAATGCGGGGCAAATTTGGCTGACGCGCTCATCAGGAATTTATGTTTTAAACCCGAATCGTCCGCAGAACTTTCCGCGCCTGGAAACTTTACCATTCGCAATCTGGACGCGCTCGCGCAAATTCATTCCGAAAAGTAAATAAGAAAGTAAATAAGTTTTTGCCCGAAAAACAGCCGAGATTTCCAAGTTCACGAGCGTTGAAGGCTTGGCAACTTACCAGGCAAATTCACGCACATCAAAAGTTATCTTTTGATGAACGACGAAAGGCTGTGTTTCTTTCACAATAAATTGCCGCAGTTGGACTGCCGAAAACTGTGTTCCTTTTGGAACCGGAACGGGAAATTCGTAATTATTTTCCTTCGAGTCATTGCCGGATTCGCCGCGTGTGCCGAGAAAAAAGGTGCGCGTTTGCGCTACATATTCTATTCCTTTGGAATCGTAAAGAAATAAATTATTGACGCTGATACCGGGATTGTCGCCGAGCCGCTTCGTATTTATCCGCACCAATGCAATTTCAAAACCGGGTTCAGCGACCAATTTTCGCCCGCGCGCACGTTCCGAATTGTTCCAGTATGCTTGATATTCGTCCATCCTTTTGATAGCGGTAATTTCAATTCTGAGGTCTTGATACACCTGAAAATAAGAACCTTTTATCTCCGGCAGTTCAATGCTTCCCTGTGCGCCAATGCTGCTGAAAGGCAGGAAAATAAAACAAATTGTTAAGAAACTCATACTTAATAACTTATGTTTCATTGCTTCTGCCTCCTTTAGGTTTATCGCCTCTGCAATCCAAACTTTAGGTTGTGCGGAATTAAAATTTACAGCGTATCAAAAAATTCTTTTGTAAACTTACCCTAATCCTTTTTTTGAACCTTCTCTATTGACTGATGTTATCGGATTTATTTGCTTAAATAATTTATAGTTTTTTATATTGATTTTCTTTTATTCGGAAGACGCGAAACTTTATCTGCTCTGTTTGGAAACTTAAAAACAAAAAACAATTCGCAAAATCACCCGAATAAAAAGGAGAGAAAATAAAGAATTAAAGCAATTTCTTCTTTCTTCTTTTTTCTTTAATTCGCGTTATTTCGCCTTCGCGGGCAAAAATTCTTATCTCGAACTCAAATTATTTAAGTCGAACATGCCCTTTCGCAGCATAAAAGTTTAGACAAACGCCGGATCTGCCTAAATTGTCATTATTTCAGAAGAATAATATCGACATCGGCTAAATCTCCCGTAATCGTTCTGACTGCGCTCGCCGATTGAAAATTTTTCGCGCTAACGCCGATGACGTAAGTTTGACCAACTGCAATGTCAGCAAAGCGGTAATAGCCGAACGAATTCGTCAGCGCATATCTGGTTTCTCCATTCCGGTCGGTTAACGCGACCTGCGCTTTGATTACTGCTCTTCCGACTGTCGTGACAACTCGCCCGCTAATCGTTCCCGCCGCGGCAGTCGGAGCCAGAATCGTAATTGTTCCGCCCGTCGCCGTCGGTATCAGCAACTGCGGCGCGTCGCTTGCCGCATTGACGTTCGATAGTGTCAACGGCGTTGCTCCGACGGGAGCATCTACAGCCACTGCGAGTGTCACAGTGATTAAGATTTGATTGTTGCCCGCTGCTATCTCGCCGATTCCCGTATCTGTGCTTGATGGATTGTTTACGGGGAATCCGCCGACCGAACAGTTGATTTGTCCGGCAGTCGCCGTGTTGCACGACCGAACGGAAGCTCCGGCATTGCCTGCTCCGATGAACGCCCATGAAAATTTGGTCTGGTCATATTTCAAGCTAAATCCGTATTCCGCTTCGTTGCCGACGGCATCAACCCGGATGTTGACTGTTACCGACTGATTGGGACTGCTGCTTGTGCTTTCGACTCGCACCTCCCGCGACAAACCGCCCGCCGTGTTCTCAAGAACCGACTTCGATAATGTATCAACAAGATTATCAATCGCCGTGCGAGCGAAACTCGCCGTCATCGGTCCGCCGACAGTTTGTATCGGGTTCGTGCCGTTTTGATACCGACGCGCTTGGACGACATCATCAGAGAGAATCTTCCCGTCGCCGAGCATCGCAATCGGAGCGGAATCAGCGCGTTGAAACTCGTCGGTCGTCTGGTCAGCCGTATCGGTTGTATTAAGAAACTTGCGAATCTGCACGATGTCATCCGAGAGAATCGAGCCGTCGCCGTTCGGTCGAGAGGCGACATCCGCTTCATAAGACGGAGCAACCGGAGCAACCAGAAAAACATACGCATTGATGCCGCCGATAATCGCGCTCGATTCCGGCGCGAGATTATCAAACCCTCCATTAATAAATTTCTCTTCTGACGGACGCGGATTGATGGAAGTCGCGTCTGAGCCGTCGGTAGCGAAGAAGTAAAGAATGTGGATTCCAGGCTGCAAGGGCGGCGTGGTCGCATTAGCGGTCAAAGTCGTCGCGGTGCGGCTTTGTTCTGAGGCAAGCAGAAACGGATTGATGAGCGTGTCCACTTGATAATAGATATTTTGCGGCGGCGGCGCGTTCGGCGAATAAGTCGAGGTCGCCGTCAGCGTGAAAGTCGGTGTTGGCGTGAATACGGTGTTGTTGGCAACGGGCGCAACGGTCGTATTCAGCGGAATCGCGTTGGTCGGTGCGGGCGTAATCACCGTTACATTATTGCTCCTGCTATTAGTGACATAAATCTTATTGGTCACCGGATTGACCGCCACAGCATTGGGAGTTGTGCCAACGGCGACGGTGGTTGTCGAGTTATTCGTCCCGTCAATCACCGTTACATTATCGCTGGCGTTGTTAGCGACATAAATCTTATTCGTCGCCGCATTGACCCCCACGGCAGTGGGACTGTCTCTAACCGCGACTTTAGTGATTGAGTTATTCGTTCCGTCTATGACCGTTACGATGTTGCCGTTGCTATAATCAATGACATAAATTTTATTGGTTACCGGATTGACCGCTAAGGCATCGGGAAATGAGCCAGTCGCGTTGGGTATGATAGTCACTGAATTGGTCGTTCCGTCTATCACCGTTACCTCACTGATACCGGCAAGATAGATTTTATTGGTCACCGGATTGACCACGACGGAATTGGCATTTGTTCCAGTCGCAATGGTGGTTGTCGAGTTATTCGTCCCGTCAATCACCGTTACGTTCACGCTGTTACTATTATTAACATAAATCTTATTTGTCACCGGATTGACCGCGATGGCATTAGGCGTTGCGCCAACAGCGATGGTGGTTGTTGAGTTGTTCGCGCCATCAATCACCGTTACGTTGTTGCTGCCGCTATTAGCGACATAGATTTTATTCGTTACCGGATTGATTGCCACACCTTCTGGATGTTTACCAGCCGTGATAGTTGTCGTCGAATTATCTGTTCCGTCAATCACCGTCACGTTGTTACTGGTGAAAAAACCAACGGCATAGATTTTATTGGTCACCGGATTGACTGCAATGTCACTGCGACCTCCGATAGTTGAGATAAGTGTCGTCGAGTTGTTCGTTCCGTCAATTACCGTTACGTTGTTGCTGTCGTTATTAGCGACATAGATTTTATTCGTTACCGGATTAACCGCCACGGCAATGGGATATCTGCTAACCGCAACGGTTGCCGTCGTGTTATCGTCTCCGCTTATCACCGACACATTATTGCTGCCACGATTAGCGACGTAGATTTTATTTGTCACCGGATTGACCGCCAAGGCAACGGGAACTGCACCAGCCGCGATGGTGGTCGTCGAATTATTTGTGCCGTCAATTACCGTTATGTCGTTGCTGCCGCTATTAGCGACATAGATTTTATTGATCACCGGATTGACTGCCGCCGATTGGGGACGTGTGCCAGCCGCGACTTTGGTAGTTGAGTTGTTCGTTCCGTCTACGACCGTTACGTTAGTGTTGTCGCTGTTATAATCAACGACATAGATTTTATTGGTCACCGGATTGACAACCAATGAATTGGGAAATGAGCCAGGCGCGTTGGGTACGATAGTCACTGAATTGGTCGTTCCGTCAATTACCGTGACATCATTGCTACCGGCGAGATAGATTTTATTGGTCACCGGATTGACTACGACGGAACTGGCATTTGTGCCGGTCGCAATAGTGGTCGCTGAATTGTCTGTCCCATCAATCACCGTGACATTTACACTGTTAAAATTATTAACATAAATTTTATTCGTCACAGGATTGACAGCGATGTCATTAGGCGCTAAGCCAACCGCCACAGTTGTTGTGGAATTATTCGTTCCGTCAATGACCGTCACGTTCGCGCTGCTGACATTAGCGACATAGATTTTATTCGTTACCGGATTTATTGCCAATGCTTCTGGAGATTTTCCAGCCGTCGTGATAGTTATCGTCGAGTTATCTGTCCCGTCAATCACGGTTACGTTGTTAGTGCTTGATCCACTAATGACATAGATTTTATTGGTCACCGGATTGACCGCAATTTTGATGGGTACTGAGACGGCGATGGTGGTTGTTGAGTTGTTCGCGCCATCAATCACCGTTACGTTGTTGCTACCGCTATTAGCGACATAGATTTTATTCGTTACCGGATTGACCGCCACCGAACGGGGACGTGTGCCGGTCACGACATTTCCGATGTTCGTGTCGGCTTTGACTGATTGCTCACCGCCCGTCCAACAGAAAAGAGTCAAGAGCAGCGACGCGCCCAAAAACACGCCCGTTGCCCTCCACGCTCGACTTGTTTTGTTGCCCGATTGCATTTTTATTTTGCGTTGGTTACTGAAAATATTTGATGAGGCTTCACCGGAAGCAGTTTGAGAAGATTGTTGGTGTTTCATAGAAAGTCCCCTTTAGAAAATAAAACATTAGAAATAATGTCTTCAGACAAATGTCGTGTTGTCCGGTCGGGATTGAAAAGTTGCCAAATCTTATTGAGTTGACACGAATCGAAACCGCCCGGATGTTAGCAGCACATTCATCATGCGGCATTAATTTACGGTGTAAAAGTAAATCCAGATTGGGGCAAGCAGTATATGAACCGGATGAATCGGTTGTGAATTAAAGAAACGCACTATTGCAAAAATATGTAACATTCAAACTAATCTCCAAGAATTGTTTTTGAACATAAAGCCGGGGTTAAAAGATTAGTCTGGAAATATTATGTTCGGAATATAACAAATTCATCAATCTAATGCAATGAAATACTTGTCAAATACAATTGATGGTTTAATTTATTTTTGTCGAGGCGCTTAGTATTTTAACTTTACTGAAATCAAAACACAGTACAAATTTCTCTTGAAAAGTTTTTAGTTTAAAGTTTGAAATTTTTGATAAACGGCGTTTCAAGATAATTTAGACAAGCTGAATAAGCGAATGCGGTTTTGATCCGAATTTATAATTTCGCCGAATGATTTGCGGTTAATTTAAAGCGAGCGCAATCGCTTCTTCCGTTTTCAATTTGCGCCCCTGTTGATAGGCGGCGGCAAACACGGATTCTGTGAGCGCGGCGCGAAGTTTGGAAAAATATGACTCGCGGAATCGGCGGTCGGCGGGTTCTATCTCGAAGCCGACAGTTTCGCGTAATTGTTCCGCCGCGCCCGCCAGTTTTGCTGCCAACTCCGGTTCGCCGCTTTCGGCAGCGAGAGCGGCGAATCCGTCCAGTGAATAAGAGATGGCGATGCGGTTTCCTAACTCCTGAGCCATTTCTAATGCTTCCGCAAAGTGCGAGCGAGCCGCCGCAAAATCGCCTTCGCTGTGAGTAACCGCTCCAAGATTTGTCAGGATAGTGCTGACAAATTGTTTCCTGCCGAGTTTTCGGGAAATTGCTAAAGCCTCTTCAAAAAGCGGACGCGCCGCCGCGTCGTCGCCAGCCGTGCGCGCTATATCTCCGAGCGAGTTGAGCGTTGCGACGATTCCGAATTTGTCGTCGAGTTGGCGGCTGATTTCTAATCCTTCTGCAATAAACTTTCGCGCCGTCGCCGAGTCGCCCTGCTGATATATCACCAATCCCAAGCCGCCGCTCGCCTCGGAAATTTGATGCAAGTCGTTTGCCGCTCTGCCGACTGCCAATCCTTCTTCATACGCTGCCCGCGCCGTTTCGTAATCGCCTTGAAACCTGGCTAACGTGCCAAGCACGTTGAGCAATTTGAAGCGCACGTCGGCAGTTGCCGCATCTGTGCCGCTCTCCAACGCCGCTTTCAGCCAACCGTGACCTTCGGTCAGATGGCTGTGGAGAAACCAAAAAAGCCGTATTGCCGCCGCCAATCGCGCTGCCGTTTTTGTATCATTCTCCAACGTCCAGCGCAACGCGGCGCGCAAATTGTCGTGTTCTTCTTCCAGCCGGTCAAGCCATTTTACCGATTCCGACCCTCTTAAATGCGGCTCGGCTTCTTCTCCGAGCGCGAGAAAATAAGCGGCGTGACGGCGGCACATCGCTTCCGATTCATCGTTCACATTCAAAGATTCGAGCGCATATTCGCGCACGACTTCCAACATCCGAAAGCGCATTTCGCCGTCCGGCTGCTCTTTTTGAATTATTAAACTGTTGTCTATTAACGAAGTAACACCGTCAATCACTTCGATTTGCAGCGAATCTGAATCGCCGACCGCCTCAGCCGCTTCGAGCTGGAAACCGCCCGCAAAAACAGACAGACGACGAAACAAAACTTTCTCGTCTTCGTCCAGAAGGTCATAACTCCATTCGACTGCGCCGCGCATCGTCTGCTGTCGGGCGGGCAGATCACGCGCTCCGCCGGTGAGCAGTTTTAAACGATTTTCAAGTCGCGGCAAAATAGCCTGCGGCGAAAGGATTTTGACACGCGCCGCCGCCAGTTCGATTGCCAGCGGCAGACCGTCGAGCCGCGTGCAAATATCCGTCACGCTTCCGGCGTTTTCTGCGGTTAATTCAAAGTGCGGCTTTACGCTCCGCGCCCGTTCGACAAATAATCTGATCGCTTCGTATTTCGACAATTCAGACAGCGAAATTTCAGCCGGATTTTCAGGCACGGCGAGCGGCGGAACGATGAATTCACATTCCGCGCTCAAGTGCAAAAGCGAGCGGCTGGTAACTAAAATTTTCAGTCGTTGGGCGACGGAAATTAATTCGGCAATGTCAGGCGCGGCGGAAACCACCTGCTCAAAATTATCAATCACCAGCAGAATACATTTCTCGCGCAAATAATCTTTCAGCGTTTCGAGAACGGGTTTTCCGCCCGCTTCCTTAACGCCGAGCGGCTGTCCGATGGTTGATGCGACGAGTTCGGGATTTTTAATTCCCGCTAATTCGACAAAAAACACTCCGTCGGGAAACTCCGCCAATAATTCTCTCGCCGCCGCCTTTGAGAGCGTTGTTTTTCCGGTTCCGCCGATGCCGGTCATGGTCAGCAATCGCACGTCTGTTTGCAGCAATAAATTTTTGATTTCGGCGATTTCCTTTTCCCGACCGACAATCGGCGTGTAGTCTTCCGTTAAATTACTCGGCGCAACCGGCGGCAATGGAATCGTTTCCGAATTTAAGGTCGGAAATGGATTGTCTGTTTCCGTTATCCGAATGGTCGGCGTTGTCAGCGAAGCGGAATTTGGAAGCGCGGTTGAATTTACGGTTTCCGACGTTTTTTTGCCCGTTTTTTTGCCCGTTTTTTCGCTCGTTTTTTCGCTCGTTTTTTCGCTCGTTTTTTTACCCGCCGAAAAATTGCGTTTGAGTTCGGCTTCAAATTCCAGACGCTTCTGCGTGACTTTCAAATCGAAAAGCAAATCTTCGGCGGTTTGATAACGCTCGTCACGGTTTTTGCGAAGAGTTTTGTTAATTATTTCTTCTACTTCAAGCGAAACTTCGGGCATCAGCCCGCGAATCGAAGCCGGTTCCTGATTGAGAATCGCCGCCCAAACGTCCGGCATAGATTCGCCGTCAAACGGAACTCGTCCCGCAATCATTTCATAAAGCACAATCCCGAAACTGAAAATATCGCTGCGCGTGTCAACGTCTTTTCCGCGCGCTTGTTCGGGCGATAGATACTTCATCGTTCCCATCAAAACGCCCGGATTCGTTTCGGCGAGTTTCCGCGCCACGCCGTCCAAATCGGAATTACGCTTTTCCGTCAGCTTAGCCAAACCGAAATCGAGAACTTTTACGTAACCGTCCGGTCGAATCATAATGTTTTCCGGCTTAATATCGCGGTGAACTATTCCCGCCCGATGCGCGGCGGAAAGCGCTTCGGCAACTTGAACCGCAATATTCAGCGCGTTCGATAAACTCAGCGAGCGTTCGCTGATGCTCTCGCGCAGAGTCTTTCCGTCAATAAATTCGACGGCGATATAATTCGTTCCGTCCGATTCGCCAATTTCGTAAATCGTGATAATATTCGGATGATTTAGCGCCGATATTGCAATTGCTTCCTGTTCAAAACGATGCAGGCGGTCTTCATTCACCGTAAATTGGTGCGGCAGAATTTTCAGCGCGACTTTGCGACCCAGACGCGTATCTTCGGCTAAAAATACTTCGCCCATTCCGCCCGCTCCGATGGCTGAATGAATTTTATAACGTCCGAGTTTTGCGCCGATAGATGCAGTCATAACGGTTATCGGGAAATGCGAATTTTATTTCAAAATGCCAGCCGAAAAGGAACACTAAAAATAATCATTTATATTTTTCGTGCCTGGAGAGCAAAAACTGTATTTTAGCCCGAACCGACTTTATTTTATATCGAAGAAGTCAACTTATTCATCTTTTTGATACAACTCGAGCTTTAGGCAAATTCCCGACATAAAAAAGAAATGATAAATAAATCAGCTTCCGTCAATCAGAATCTTTCGCTGCGTCCGTCTGAATCTGCCGATGAAACTTTTTTGGAGACGGTGTATGCCGAAACGCGGCGCGGCGAATTGGCGATTTTTAATTGGAGCCGGGAACAGGAAAACGCTTTTTTCAAAATGCAGTTCAGCCTGCAAAGCAAAGCCTACGAAATGCAATTTCCCGATGCCGATTATACGGTTGTCGAATTGAAGAAAATGCCAATCGGGTGTTTAATCGTCGAGCGTGCCGGTGAAATCAAATTAGTTAATATCGCCTTGCTGCCGGAATTTCGCAGTCGGGGAATCGGAACCTTTTTGCTAAAAAAATTGCAGGATGAGGCGAAAGCGGCGG
>Ga0136611_10003075_pt1 | contig 11640 bp, 9 predicted proteins | sample AntDrymUQ2232306_2_FD_106645 | JGI IMG/M metagenome (GOLD analysis project Ga0136611, IMG submission 106645) | Polar desert sand microbial communities from Dry Valleys, Antarctica - metaG UQ223 (23.06) | ecosystem: Environmental > Terrestrial > Soil > Desert | place: Antarctica: Dry Valley... | reverse complement strand
TGTCGCGAGGATGTTGAAGATCACCGGCATGTTGGTCGTCGGCGCGCCGTCACCGCGCTCCGACATCGACAGCAGGTTCGCGATGCGATTGTTTACGCGGATCGGGAAGTTGAGCGGATCCTGGCCGCTCTGATTCTTCGTCTGGTACACCGACTCCTCGACGCCGGTGGCGTTCGTGCGCAGCTTCGCGCCCGTGGACTTGAGCGCCTCGTCGGCCGCGGCCTTCTTGAGCCGGTCCTCGAGCTGCGCTTTCACGCGGCGGATCGCGATGACCGCGTTGTTCGCTTCCGTCGCCCTGTCGCGCACGCGGCGGCCGAACTGATACTGCGCATGCAGGTCGGCGTCCGTCACATCTGGCAGCAGCGGGCTGCGCTTCACTACGAGTGGCGCGGTGAGCGCGCGGCCGTCGGCCGAAAGGCGCAGCGTATAGCGGCCGGGCGGCACGACGGGGCCGTTCGTACCGGCGCCCCACAGGATCATGCCGGGGAAGCCGACGATCGGGGTCGTGCGCATGTCCCACGTGAAGCGGTTGAGGCCCGCGTTCCGCGGGATGAACGCTGCGCCGCCACCGCGCCGTCCACCACCCGGTGCGGCGGCGCGCGTCGAATCCGGGCGCGCCGTATCCGGCTCGAACGTGCGAAGCACGGTGCCGACAGAATCGAGGATCTCGAGCTTCGCGACTTTCGGCGCATTCTTGAATGCGTACGTGATCGCCACGCCAGTGCCCGAGCGCACCGCCACCGGCGGTGCGTAGAGATGCGCCTCGGCCGATGCGATCGCCGCCGTCGCCTGACGAAGCGGCGCGATGTTGTCGAGCACCCAGAACCCGCGGCCGTGCGTGCCGATCACGAGCTCGTTTGCCTCGACGATCAGGTCGGCGACGGGCACGTCCGGCAGGTTGAGATTGAGGCTCTGCCACGATGCGCCGTCGTCGTACGAGATGTCCACGCCATGCTGCGTTGCGGCGTAGAGCAATCCCTTGCGCGTCGGGTCCTCGCGCACGGCGTGCACGTACGCGTCCTCACGCAGTCCGTTCACGATCTTCGTCCACGTCTTGCCGTAGTCGGACGTCTTGAAGATGTACGGACGGCGGTCGTCAAGCAGCGGCTTGCGCACGGAAATGTACGCGACGCCGGCGTCGAACGCCGACGCGTCGATCTGGCTGACACGACCGAAGTCCGGCATGTCCTTCGGCGTGACGTTCGTCCACGATACGCCGCCGTTGCGAGTGACGTGCACCAACCCGTCGTCGGATCCCGTCCAGATGACGTTTGCGTCCTTCTTGCTCGGGCCGACGGAGAAGATCACGCCGTACACTTCTGGGCCGTTCATGTCGCCGGTAATCGGGCCACCCGACTTTCCCTGCGTCTCCGGCGCGTGACGCGTGAGGTCACCGCTCAGCGCCTTCCACGTCTTGCCACCGTCCATCGTGCGCCACAATCGCTGAGACGACACGAAGAGCATGCGCGGATCGACCTGCGAGAACACGATCGGATACGTCCACTGCCACCGCTCCTTGATCTCCTTGCTGGGCTCGCCCGAATAGAACCAGGGATACGGGTTCACCTCGCGCGACAGTCCCGTGCGACGGTTGTACTTGTCGAGATAGCCGCCGTTGTTGGTGCCGGCGAAGAACAGGTCCGGATCCTTCGGGTCGGCGCCGATGTAACCGGGCTCGCCGCCGCCTACCTGATAGGAGACGTCCATGCCGCTGCGCGTGATGTCGGTCCACGGCGCGACCGGCTGGCCCGAGCGCGGGCGCGGCGCCGGTGCGTTGAACGCGGCGAGATTCCAGTTGTACGGCGTGCAGAGCGTGCTGTTGTCCTGCTGCGAGCCGCAGACGTGAAACGGCACGTGCTTGGTCGTGATCACGTGATACCACTGCTCGGTCGGGAAATTCTGCGGCGTGTAGCGGTCGCCGAGGCTATACGTGATTGCCCCACCGCCGTCGTTCGCCGCAACCAGGTGCGTGCTGTCGTCGGGGTTGATCCACAGGTCGTGCCAGTCGCCATGCGAATTGCCGCTCACGTTGTCGAGCGTCTTGCCGGCGTCCTTCGACCGGAACATCGACGTGTTCTGCACATACACGACGTCGGCGTTCTTGTGGTCGGCGAAGAGGTGCGTGTAGTAGAATGCGCGCTGACGGATGGAACGGTTGTCGTTCATGAGCTTCCACGTCGCGCCGGCGTCGTCACTCATGTACAGGCCGCCGTTGTCGTTCTCGATGAGGGCGTACACCCGGCCCGCCTTCGCCGCAGTGACTGCCACGCCGATGCGTCCAACGAGTCCCGACGGGAGACCCGTAGCGCGCGTGATCTCCGTCCAGCTCTCGCCGCCGTCCGTGCTTTTGAACAGGCCGCTGCCCGGGCCGCCGCTCGACATCTGGTATTCCTTGCGGTAGGCCTCCCAGAGCGCGGCGTACATCACGTTCGGATTCGCGCGGTCGATGGTCACGTCGATGGCGCCGCTCTTGTCGTCGCGGTACAACACCTTCTTCCACGTGTTGCCGCCATCGGTGCTCTTGAACAGGCCGCGCTCCGCGCTCGGCACACTGTACTTGCCGAAGACCGCGGCGAACACGATCTGCGGGTTGGTCGGATGGATGCGGATCTTGCTGATCGCATCGGTGGTGCGGAATCCGACGTTCGCCCACGTCTTGCCGGCGTCCGTGCTGCGATAGATGCCGTCGCCGGGCATGATGTTGCCGCGGATCGCCGACTCTCCCATGCCGATGAACACGAGATCCGGATTGGTCTCGCTCACTGCCACGGCGCCGACCGACGCGCTCCGGAGTTGCCCGTCGGTCACGGGAAACCAGTTTTCGCCACCGTTGACCGTCTTCCAGAGGCCACCGCCGGTTGCGCCGAAGTACGCCTCCTTCGGCCGGCCCTTCACGCCGCTCGACGCGATGGAGCGGCCGCCACGATCGGGCCCGATGTTGCGCCACTTGAAGGAGGCGAGCAGCGCGGAGTCGACCGGGGCGACCGGAGCGGGCGCCGGGTCGGTGGCACGACGGGCGGCGAGGCCAACGGAGAGACTGGCGATGGCTGGCAGGGCCAGGGTCGCCAGCGAACGCAACGAGAGCATACGCGGAGGGCAGGTAGGGGAGGCGAAACGGCTCGGCGATGCCGAGTTAGGACAGACTGCGCCGGCGGTGCCGGCTCATGTTGCCACCGGGCCCTGCGTGGGGCAACGCCTGCTCCTAGAACGCATGGCGCTTGGGGAGGGTTGAGCGGGCGTCCGATGGGGTCAGATACGTGTACCGCCCGTTGGGGTCAGATACGTGCGCACACGCAGTCCCTGGGGCCATCGACTCCGGTAGCCGGCGCGCCGGACTCGAGCATACGCATTACATAGCGGACGACCTCGCTCGGAGGCACCGAGCTGCTGGCCGCTACGCCTGCTCGGTGCGCGCGATCAACGAGCGCATGATGCTCACGAGCATGTCGGCGGGCGCACGCTCGACCGGGTGCGGAACGTCCTGCAGCGCAACGTAGATTGCGTCAGGTATCGCCGCTGCCACGCGCTTGCACTCGGCCGCGCTCAATGAATCGTCGCGCGTGCCCGCTGCGATGCAGACAGGAATCGATACCGCGTTCAGTTGCGCTGGCGTGAGCATCGGAGCGCTCCCGAGATCGTGCAGCAGCGCCGCCGTGCGTGCCAGCAGCGGCCTCCACCCGCCTGCTCCTTCGTGCCGTGCCTCCAGCAGCGACGCGAATCGCGGCACCTTTTCCATGAGCGCGTCGGCGTCGAGACGGAGCGCCTCGTCGGCTGCGAACTCCGGTGTCCATTCGAACTTGGTCCCGAGCGTGACGACGCCGGCGAGGAGTTCCGGTGCACGCGACGCCAGCAGTAACGCGGCGTAGCCACCCATCGAATAGCCGAATACGAACGGTGCCGGGCCGGGCACCCTCCGCACGGCGCGTTCGAGTGCCACCGCGAATGTCTCCATGCCGAATGCCTCGCCCTCCCCGAGCGGCGTGCTGCCGTGCCCCGGAAACTCGAGCACGGTCACCTGGCCCAACGCGCCGAGTGCGGCTATGACGGGCCGCATCGCCTCCGCGCTGCCGAGCGCGCCGTGCAGCACGACGATGCGCGGACGTGTTGCGGCCGCGTCACTCTCGCTGGTCGTCACTTGGCTCGAAAACCCGCGATCGCGTTGCGCGTGAACTCCGAGAGCACCATGCGCCCGCTCATTGCCGCGCGGTCGTCGAGCAGCAGGTCCCATCCCTCGGTGCCATGCCAGAACACCTGCTTGAGGTGCAGCATCGCTTCCGGGTTCGACGTCGCGAGCGTCGCGGCGAGCGAATCGACGGCCGTATCCAGCGCGCCGACATCGTCGAACAGTCGCGAATAGAGCCCGTGCCGCTCGCCCCACTCCGCGTCACGAAAATCGGCATCGACCGCCATCGCGCTGAACGCCGCGAGGCCGATCTTCCGCTCAATCACCGGGCCGACGACGAACGGTCCGATGCCGATCGCAAGCTCGCTCAGCTTTGCACTGGCGCTGCGAACGGCCATGCTGAAATCCGACGCGGCGATCACGCCCACCGCGCCGCCCGCCGCCTTCCCGTGCACGCGAGTGAGCACGAATTTCGGTGCGCGGATCATCGCGAGAATCACGCGTGAGAACCCGCTGAAGAAATCCTGGCCGCGCACGACGTCGTCGATCGCCGTGAGCTCGTCGAATGACGCGCCGGCGCAGAACGGCCCGCTCCCACCGCTCGACAGCACGATCACCCGCGCCGTTGGATCCGCTCCGACTCGCGCGACGGTCGCGGCCAGTTCGCTCAGCAGCGCTCCCGGCAGCGAATTTCCCTTGGGGTGGAAGAACTCGATGCGCCCGATGCCGTCGGCGATGCGAACGGTGACCCGGCCGCCGCCCAGCGATGCGCCCGTCATATCCGTAGAAGTCATGAAGATGCCCGAATGTCGTGTGGAGTGAGGCCGGAAAATATCCTCGCGACACTCGGCATGCCGGTCCAATTGTCCGATTTCCACCGTGCCGGGTACATTCCTGTATGGACCAGACAACGCCCATCTCCACCGAAGATCCGGCGCTCCTCGCCGCCTTCGAAGCGCGCATCGCCCAGGGCGAGAGCATCGAGCCCAAGGATTGGATGCCCGAGCGCTATCGCAAGCAGCTCACGCGGATGATGTCGCAGCACGCGCACTCCGAGATCGTCGGCATGCTGCCGGAAGGCAACTGGATCACGCGTGCACCGAGCCTGCGGCGGAAGATGTCGCTGATCGCGAAGGTGCAGGACGAGGCAGGCCACGGCCTGTACATCTACTGCGGCACGGAGACGCTCGGCACCGACCGTCACGAGCTGGTGGAGCAGCTGCTCGACGGCCGCGCGAAGTACAGCAGCATCTTCAACTACCCGACGCTCTCATGGGCGGACATGGGTGTGATCGGCTGGCTGGTGGACGGCGCGGCAATCGTGAACCAGACCGTGCTCGCGAAGGCGTCGTACGGTCCGTATGCGCGTGCGATGATCCGCATCTGCAAGGAAGAGAACTTCCACAAGCGCCAGGGCTTCGAGATCTGCACGATGCTCGCCGCCGGTACGCCGGAGCAGCGCGCGATGCTGCAGGACGCGGTGAATCGCTTCTGGTGGCCGTCGCTGATGATGTTCGGGCCGAGCGACACGGATTCGCCAAACTCGGCGGAGCTGCTCAAGTGGCGCGTCAAGCGGAAGACGAACGACGAGCTCCGTCAGCGCTTCATCAACCTCACGGTGCCGCAGGCGATCGCGCTCGGCATCACGCTGCCGGATCCCGACCTCGCGTACAACGAAACGACGAGCAGCTGGGACTTCGGCGAGATCGACTGGAGCGAGTTCTTCGACGTGGTGAAGGGCAACGGTCCGCTCAATCGCGAGCGCATCGCGGCGCGTAGAAAAGCGCACGACGACGGTGCATGGGTGCGGGCCGCTGCCGTCGCGCACGCCGTGAAGAAGCAGCAGACGTCGGCTTCAGCCGTCGAGGCCGCGTGATGGGCAGTGCGATTCCGGACGGGCAGTGGCCGCTGTGGGAAGTCTTCACCCAAGGCGATCGTGGGCAACCGCACGAGCACGCAGGCAGCGTGCACGCGGCCGATGCGGAGCAGGCGCTGCAGAACGCGCGCGACGTGTACGCGCGTCGCGGCGAAGCAGTGAACTTGTGGGTGGTGCCGTCAGCGGCAATCGTCGCGTCGACTCCCAGCGATGCGGGGCCGTTCTTCGATCCGGGCAACGACAAGCCGTACCGTCACCCGCAGTTCTACAAGGCACCTCGCGGCGTACGGGTCTTTTGAGCAACGACCAGAGCCACAACGACACGGGCGAGCCGGGCGGCGTCGCGCAGGCACCGAAGCCTGCGGCAAATGTGTCGGTCGCCGCGCCGCGCCGCGCGCCGATCGAGAACGCGTTGTTCGAGTACGTCCTGCGTCTTGGCGACGACCGGCTCGTGCTGGGGCATCGGATGTCCGAGTGGTGCGGGCATGGTCCAATCCTCGAGGAGGACATCGCGCTTTCCAACATCGCGCTCGACCTCGTGGGGCACGCGGCGAGCCTGCTCAATCTCGCGGGGGAGATCGAGGGGAAGGGACGTGACGGCGATGCACTCGCGTACTGGCGCGAAGCCGTCGCGTATCGCAACGCGCTGATCGTCGAGCTGCCCAAGGGCGACTTCGGTTTTACGATCGTGCGCCAGTTTCTGTTCGACGCGTACAGCGTGCTCCTGTGGGATGCGCTTTCGCACGCGGGCGACGAACGCATCGCCGCGCTCGCGGCCAAGTGCCTCAAGGAAGACAAGTATCATCTCCGGCACAGCAGCGAGTGGGTGGTGCGACTTGGCGACGGAACGCCGGAGAGCCACGAGCGCGCGCAGCGTGCACTGGACGAGTTGTGGCGTTTCACCTTCGAGCTGTTCGAGCGCGACGCGGTGGACGACGCGGTCGCGGCGCACGGCGTCGTGGTGGATCATGACGCGATCCGTTCGCGCTGGAACGGCATGGTGGCCGAGGTGACCAGCCGTGCGACGCTGACGCTTCCGACGGATACGGTGGCGATGCGCGGCGGACGTCACGGGCGCCACACGGAGCATCTCGGGCACATGCTAGCCGAGATGCAGATCGTGGCCCGGTCGCACCCGGGCGCATCGTGGTGATGCGTGCGGCCCTCGTGCCATGCTGACGACACGCGATGACGTCTATGCGGTGCTGTCCGGTGTGATGGATCCGGAGGTGCCGGTCATCAGCGTCGTGGACCTGGGCATCATTCGCGATGCGCGCGTCGAGGGCGATGCGGTGCAGGTGACGGTTACGCCCACCTACTCGGGTTGTCCGGCGATGCGGGAGATCGAGGACGACATCCGTTCGGCGCTGGTCGCGGCCGGTGCGGCATCCGTGCAGGTGAACACGGTGTTCTCCCCGGCATGGACGACGGACTGGATTGGCCCCGAGGCGCGCGAGAAGCTTCGCGCGTACGGCATCGCGCCACCGGGGAAGGCGGAGCCGCAGGGACTGGTCACGCTGACACGAGCGCGGCCGGCCGCGGTGTGTCCGTTTTGTGGATCGGCGGACACGCGGCTGCAGAGCGAGTTCGGGAGCACGGCGTGCAAGGCGATCCACGTGTGCAGGGAGTGCCGGCAGCCGTTCGATGAGTTCAAGGCATTCTGAGGCGTGAGCGGCAGGTTCGCCTGGCGGCGAACTGCCGTCACGGAGAAGATGGGAGAACCTCTGGAGACCAGCGGAGAACTGCTGGTTAGAGCATCAAGCGACGGACCTGCGCGCGTGGACCGAAATTGAGGAGCAGGCCAAGTGGAATGTTTGCGGCTTTCAGGTAATTGAGGAGCTGAGTGAGGTGTGGCCTGCTGATCTGCTCGGCGCACTTGAGCTCTACCAGAACTTTCCGCTCCACCAGCAAATCGGCACGGTAGTCGCCCACGCGCACTCCGTCATAGAACACCGGGAACAGAACTTCGCGCTCGCACTTGAGATCAAGTCGCGTCAGCGCCACGAACATCGAGCGCTGGTATACCGGCTCCAGGAAGCCGTGCCCCATGCACGTATGCACGCTGTAGAATGCTCTCAGAATCGACTGCGTCAATTCGCTCTCGACGAGCGAGGCTACATCTCCCATTCTCCTCTCCCAACAGCTGTTCCGCTCTTCTCCCCCAGTTCTCTTCCCGTTCTCCAATGTTCTCCGTGATCCGCTGTTCCCCATCACCGAGCATCTGCCCCCCAAACCGTTTCAACGCATAACTGGCCCCGCGAACCGAAGCTCGCGGGGCCGATCGTCCTTCTCCTGCTCTCTCGTAGTTTACGGGTTGCGATCCGCGAACTTCACACGGCCCGCCATGTTGAGATCACCACGGCAACCCTCCGCCGCACCCGTCTCGCGGCTCTTGTGTTCCCAGATCTCTACGCGGCGGTTCCTTGCCTGGAGCCGCTGGTTCGCCTCGGTCACGCGGCGCGTCGGCGGATCCGTGTCGTCATCGCCTTCCCTCGTGAGCAGGCAACGCTCACCGAAGCCCTTCACGAAGATGCGGTCGCGGGAGATGCCGTTCTTCTCCAGTGCATCCGCCACCCGGTTCGCGCGACGCATTGCCAGCGACTCGTTGAGCGTCTCCGACCCATACTTGTCGGTATGCCCCTCGATCGCGACGCGCATCGCCGGCACGCGCTTCATCGCCGTCGCAACTTCACCCATCAGCGTCTCACCGCGCGCTGTCAGCCGGTCGAGCGAGAAGCTGAACAGCGTGCTGTCGAGACTTGCCTGCGCGCTGACTTCGGTGCAGGTCATTGTCGCCGACACCGTCTTCGACTGGTCGAGCGCCGTCTTGGACGCGGTGATCGTGCTCGTGCCTTCGCTGACGCAGGTCACGACGCCGTCGTTCACCGTGGCGACCGACGGGTTCGACGACGACCACGCGGTCATCGCACCGAGATCGCCAGATGCAGCGCGCGCCGTTGCACGGAACGTCGCGCCGGCTGGAACGGCTGCGGATGCGGTGGTCGGATCGATCGTGAGCTCCCACGGTGTCGGCGGCAGCGGCGTCACACTGGCCGTCGCGCTATCGCTGCCGTCAGCGCCCTTCCACGTGCCGGTAAACGTAACTGTCGCGCTGCCGACCTTTGAGCCCGTGACGCGCACTGCCTGGTCGGCGGCGATGCTGCCGCTGTTGTCCACCGTCACCGTCGACCCGTCGCTGGAGCGACACACGAGATTCCTCACGTCGGCCAGCGCGATGACCTTGAGGTTCCCAAGCTGACGCGCGGCGAGCGCAAACGAACCGCGCTCGTTGAGGCGCATCGAGACATTGTCCGGCGTGAGGGCGAGTTCCCACGCAACCGGCGTGTTCCGGCAGTTACCGCGCAGCAGGTACGACAAGCCCGCGCGCGCGCCGAGATTGGTCGACGTGCCGGTGATCTGCTGTTCGTTCGGCGAGGGGAGGAAGTCTGCAACGCCGTCGATGCGCGCCACCCACTTATTGGCGCCGCAGATGCGTACGCCCGCGAGCGCGGTCATGCCGTCCTCGTACTCGTTCGCCGACGCGCGACCCCTGTACACCGAGTTCATGTAGCCGGCGCCGAGCATGATCAGCACCTTCTGCGAGCTCGGCTTGACTGGGATGCCGAACGTCAGCAGGCCGCGAAACGGCTGATAGTCGATGCTCTCGAATGGCGCGCGAAGCGCCTTTGTGCTGCCCGTCTGGATGTCTCCCTCGAGGCTGAAATTGCGCCACACGGAAATGCCGAGACGTCCACCGACGCCGAACACATTATCGATCTAGAGCTTGTCGTCGATCTTCGTGTACTGCCCGAAGGCGCCAATTTCGATGGTCTGGGCCGGCTGCGCGCCGGCAGTACACGCGGCCACCGCGACCAGCGCTGCCGCGAACTTGAACGATGCAATCTTCATGGACGACCTCGAATTGAATGTCGCCGTACGGGTTGTGCCGGCACGGCTGCGCTTGCGCGGGATCAGCGATTCAAAGCTGAGCCGCAGCGCCGTGAACAATTTTACATCGGGCTCAGCCGTTTAGGGACAAGGTGCGCCAACTCGGATATGGCGACCGCGACGTGCTACAGCGCGAGCAGCCGCTCCAGGCGTTCGGCGATCTGCGTCACGTCCGGGAGTACGGCCGCAAGCAATGCCTCGGCGTAGGGCATCGGGATGTCGAGTGGCGCAAGTCGCTCGACCGGCGCATCGAGGTGCCAGAATGCCTCCTGGGCTACAGTCCCCGCGATCTCGGCGCCGAATCCGGCGGTCATGTTGTCCTCGTGCACGATGAGGCAGCGTCCCGTGCGGCGGACCGATGCCAGCACCGCGTCCCGATCCCACGGCGCGATGGTACGCAGGTCGATCAGCTCGACGCGATCGCCAAACTCCGCCGCAGCCTTCACGCAGCGGTGCACCATCGCACCCCACGAAACGAGCGTCGCGTCGCTGCCCTCGCGCACAATGCGCGCGACACCGAACGGCAGCACGTAGTCGTCGCCGGGATATCGCGCGCTGCCGTCACCCGTCATGAGCAGCGATCGATGCTCGAAAAAGATCGACGGATTCGGTGAGCGCATCGCGGCGCGCAGCAGCCCCACCGCATCCGCCGCGTTCGACGGCATCGCCACCTGCCAGCCATAGGCGTGCGCAAAGCGCACTTCGTCGCTCAGGCTGTGCCACGGATCGCCAACGTCCTTACCGAATCCCCCCGGCATGCGCACAACGATTGGCGCCGCAAACCGGTTGGCCGTGCGCCAGCGCATCGTGCCGCAGTTGTTCAACTGCTCGGTCGCCGGGTCCGCATACTTGCGAAACTGAATCTCGGCGACGGGCATCAATCCACCGATCGCCATGCCGACGGCGCGGCCGATGATTCCTTCCTCCGACAGGCTGGTGTCGAACACGCGCTTGTCGCCGAACTGCTTCTGCAGCCCTTCGGTGACAAGGTGCACGCCGCCCTTCCGGCCGACATCCTCGCCGAAGACAACCACCTTCGGATTGACCTGCAGTTCGTGTCGCAGTGTACGACGGATCGCCTCTGCGAAGCGAAGCAGCTCGCCGTCGTCGTTCGGCGTGCTGCTTCCACCAAGCTCTGACCGATGGGCGAGCGTCAATCCGCCGAACGCGTCACCCGCGCTGTCGTCGGCATACACATGACGGGCGATGCCCGTTGGATCCGGCAGCGCTCGTGCCCGCGCAGCCGCCAGTGCCATGGCCACGTCGCGCTCGACGTCCGCCTCGAGCGCAGCCCACTCCTGTTCGCTGAGTAATGCGGGCACGAGATACTCGCGTAATCTCGGCAGCGGGTCGCGCGCGAGGTCACGCGCGATCTCGGTGTCCGACCGATATCCCTTCTGATTGTCGGGGCCGGAGTGACTCGAGAGTCGAGGCACCGTGAGCCGGACGAGTGCGGGCCCAGCGCCGCCGCGCACATGGGACACCGCTTCCTGCAGCAGCAGTGACGCTTCATGCGGATCCGTGCCGCTGCCGTTACGAATGAACAGGTTGCCGAACGATGCGAGATTGCGTGCGATGTCGGCGCCCGGGGTCTGCATGTCGCCGCGCACGCTGATGCCGAGGTCATTATCCTCGATGTAGAACAGCATTGGCAGCATGAGCGTCGTCGCCATCGTGAGCGCGGCCCAGAATC
>Ga0136611_10003074_pt1 | contig 11641 bp, 11 predicted proteins | sample AntDrymUQ2232306_2_FD_106645 | JGI IMG/M metagenome (GOLD analysis project Ga0136611, IMG submission 106645) | Polar desert sand microbial communities from Dry Valleys, Antarctica - metaG UQ223 (23.06) | ecosystem: Environmental > Terrestrial > Soil > Desert | place: Antarctica: Dry Valley... | reverse complement strand
GTTCCGGGGGGCAGGGCCTCGGCGGCGGGCGGCGGCGCGCCGATCTGGCCGGGGGCGGGCGCCGGGGCCGCGCCGGAGCCCGCCGCGGGCGGGATGTCAAAGCGCACGCTGGGGGCCGTCTGGGCCGCCGCGCTGCCGGCGAAGGCCTGCATCGGCCGGTTGCCGCTGTGGATCGTCGAGGCCCAGATCGAACCGGGGAAGGTGCGCAGCTCGGTGTTGTAATCCTGCACGGCGGCATTGTAGTCCCGCCGCGCCACGTTGATGCGGTTCTCGATGCCCTCCAGCTGCGACTGCAGCGTCAGGAAATTCTGGTTAGAGCGGAGTTCAGGGTAGCGCTCCACCGTCACCAGCAGCCGGCCGAGCCCTTGGCTGAGCGCGTCCTGCGCCGCCTGGAACTGCTGGACGGCGGCCGGATCGGTCAGCTGATCGGCGGTGATGTTGACCGAGGTGGCGCGGGCGCGGGCGTTGATCACCTCGTTCAGCGTCGCCCGCTCCTGCGCCGCCGCGGCCTGGACGGTGGCGACGAGGTTGGGCACCAGGTCGGCGCGGCGCTGATAAGTCGACTGCACGTCGCCCCAGCGGCCGCGGGCGGCCTCCTGCTTGGTCGGAATGGCGTTGATTCCGCAGCCGGCCAGGCTCGCGGCCAGGCCCAGCGCGGCCAGGGTCTTCAGAATGCGCGACATGGACGTCCCTCCGGTCAGCCGCGACAACGTGCGGCGCTGACGAAGGCTGCGCAAGGTGCTACCGGCGAGAGGACCATGACGGTTCTCTGGCTCCTGGCCCACCACGACGACGAATACCTGGCGCTGCCGATGATGCTGCGCGCCGCCGAGCGCGGCGAGCGGCAGCGGTTCGTGTTCCTGACCGACAGCGGCAAGAACGCGCGCTGGCGGCAGCGGGAGACCCGCGCCCTGCTGCGGGCGTTCGACGTGGACGACCGCGCCTGCGACTTCGTCGGCGACGCCCGGCGCGTGCCCGACGGACGGCTAAGCGAGCGACTGGACGCGGCCTTCGCGGGGCTTTGCGAGGTCGCCGCGCGGGTCGGCGAGATCAGCCGGGTCGTCACCCCGGCCTGGGAGGGCGGGCATCCGGACCACGACAGCTGCGCGCTGATGGCGGTGATGCTGCGCGAGCGGCTGCCGAACCGGCCGGAGATCCACCAGTTCAGCCTCTACCACGGCAAGGGCCGGGTCGGGCCGGTGTTCCGCGCCTGCGCGCCGCTGGAGGAGAACGGGCCCACCGAGCGGGTGCGGATGGACGGCCGCCGCTGGCGCAAGTTCGCGAGGTCGGTGTGGCGCTATCCCAGCCAGACCGACGTGTGGCTGACGTTGTGGCCGTCGATGTTTCTGGCCTTCCTGCGGCGGGGCTTCCAGCACCAGACGCTGGCGCCCGAGCGGGTGTTCGGGCGGCCCCACGCGGGCAAGCTGCTCTACGAACGCACCCGCAAGCTGAGCTACGCGGAGTTCCGCGCGCGGGGCGACGCCTTTGTCGCGCGGGTGCGGCCGGAGTTGCGCGACCTCGCCGCCAACGGGGTGGTGCAGGGCGAGGCGATGACGCACGCGCCGGGCGGGGAGATCGTTCTGGACTTGGACGGGGGGCTGGAAACGGCGGCGGCCGAAGCGCCGGTCTGAGCCCGCTTCGCCTCCGGGAAACGAACCGCAACCGCTATTTACGCGCGGCGTGGGCGAACGGTGCTAAAGGCGCCGCCGATCGATCCTGAGCGGAGTCTCCTCGTCCATGTGCGGCATCATCGCCATCGTCGGCACGGAACCGGCCGCCCAGCGCCTGGTCGACAGTCTGCGCCGCCTGGAATACCGCGGCTACGATTCCGCCGGCGTCGCCACCCTGGTGGACGGCCGCATCGAGCGCCGCCGGGCCGAAGGCAAGATCCGCAATCTGGAAGCGGAGCTCGTCGCCGCGCCTCTGGCCGGGACCACCGGCATGGGCCACACCCGCTGGGCCACGCACGGCGCGCCGATCACCCGCAACGCCCATCCGCACGTCGCGGGCCGGGTGGCGGTGGTGCACAACGGCATCATCGAGAACTTCGCGGAACTGAAGGCCGAGCTGGTCGCCGCCGGCCGCAGCTTCACCAGCGACACCGACACCGAGGTGGTCGCCCACCTGATCGACGCCGGGCTGGAGCGGGGGCTGGAGCCGGTCGCCGCCTTCAACGCCACCGTCGACCGACTGCAGGGCGCCTACGCGCTGGCGGCGCTGGTGGAAGGCGCCGACGACCTGGTGCTGGGCGCCCGTCACGGCCCGCCGATGGTGCTGGGCGAAGGCGACGGCGAGATGGTGCTGGGCTCCGACGCTCTGGCCGTGGCGCCGTTCACCACCCGCATCGTCTATCTGGAGGACGGCGACCGGGTGGAGATGCGCCGGACCGGCTACCGCGTGTTCGACGCCTCCGCCCGGCTGGTGGAGCGCACCGCCCAGATCGTGTCGGTCTCCGCCGCCCTGGTGGAGAAGGGCAACCATCGGCACTTCATGGAGAAGGAGATCTACGAACAGCCGGAGGCGGTGCAGCACACCCTGACCGCCTACGTCGATCCGATCGCCCGCACCGCCTTCGCGCCCGGGGACTTCGACTTCTCGGGCGTGGCGAGGATACAGATCGTCGCCTGCGGCACCGCCTTCTACGCCGGGATGATCGCCAAGTATCTGTTCGAACGGTTGGCCGGCCTGCCGGTCGACGTCGAGGTCGCATCGGAGTTCCGCTACCGGCAGCCCGCGCTGACGGAGGGATCGTTGGCGCTGGCCGTCAGCCAGTCGGGGGAGACGGCCGACACCCTGGCGGCGCTTCGCTGGTGCGCCTCCGCCGGCCTGACCACCGCCGCCCTGGTCAACGTGGCGAGCTCCACCATGGCCCGCGAGGCCGATCACTTCTGGCCGACCCGGGCCGGGCCGGAAATCGGCGTCGCCTCGACCAAGGCGTTCACCGCCCAGGTGGCCGCCCTGACGGCCCTGGCCGTGGCCGCCGCGCGACAGCGCGGGCGACTGACCGCAGAGGCGGCGTCGGACGCCGTCGCCAGACTGCTGGAGGCCCCCCGTCTGATCGGCGAGGCGCTGAAACAGGACGAGACGGTGCACGCCCTGGCGCAGGATTTCGTCCGCTCCCGGGACGTCCTCTACCTCGGTCGCGGGGCGATGCACCCGCTGGCCATGGAAGGCGCGCTAAAGCTGAAGGAGCTCAGCTACATCCACGCCGAAGGCTATGCGGCCGGTGAACTGAAGCACGGGCCGATCGCCCTGATCGACGAGGACATGCCGGTGGTGGTGCTGGCGCCCCACGACGACGTCTTCGAGAAGACCGTCTCGAACCTGCAGGAGGTCGCCGCCCGCGGCGGTCGGGTCTACGTCGTCACCGACGCCGAGGACGAGCGGCTGTCGCAGGCCGTCGGCGTGCTGTACGCGCCGCCCTGCGACCCGCTGATCGCGCCGATGGTGTTCGCCGTGCCGATCCAGCTCCTGGCCTACCACGTGGCCGTGCTGAAGGGGACGGACGTGGACCAGCCGCGCAACCTGGCGAAGTCGGTCACGGTGGAGTGAGCATCAGGTCAGGTTCCAAGTCGACACCGTCATAAATATCGGTCATCGACAGGCTGACTCCCGCGCCGGGCAAATCGACAGTTGCGTTGAGCCCGATTACGTCGACGCTGGCCCAGTCATCCGTATTGCGGCTCATCAGCCAGACGCGAGGTGCGTAGGGATCGACCATTACGATATGTCGTAATGTGTGGACCTGCTTGTATTCTTCCGGTTTGTGTAACAGATCGAAGTTCCGCGTGGACTTGGAGAGAACCTCAAAAAATACGGTCGGAACCTCGCTTTCCAGACCTTCCGGGTCTCCGCGGCCGCAGTCCACCGTAACGTCCGGCCTGCGGAGATTGCCGCCCGACATGCGCGAGGCGACATCGTCGGTGAACACGTCACAAGGGGGTCGAAGGCGCTGCCGCAAGGCGACGATCAGATTGGTGACGAGCCGGTCGTGCTTGCGCGTCGCCCCGGTCATCATCCTGATGGGATAGCCGTTGACCAGTTCCCAGCGGCCTTCCTGGTCAAGGCACCAGACCAGGAACTCGTCGGGCTCCATCAGCTTACGGGCGGCGCTCATGTTCTCAGCCTATCACATTGGCCGCTACGCGGCGTCGGAGAACTGCAGCTTGGCTAGGCGCGCATAGAGGCCGCCTCGCGCCGACAGATCGCCGTGGGTGCCCTCTTCGACCACCCGGCCGCCCTCCATGACCACGATGCGGTCGGCCTTGAGCACGGTGGCCAGACGGTGGGCGATGATCAGGGTGGTGCGGCCGGTCATGGCGCGCTCCAGCGCCTCCTGTACCAGCCGCTCGCTTTCGGCGTCCAGCGCGCTGGTGGCCTCGTCGAGCAGCAGCACCGGCGCGTCGCGGACCAGCGCGCGGGCGATGGCCAGGCGCTGCTTCTGCCCGCCGGACAGGCCCTTGCCGCGTTCGCCGAGCGGCGTGCCGTAGCCCAGCGGCAGGGCGTGGATGAAGCCGTCGGCCTGGGCGGCGACGGCGGCGGCGCGGGCCTCCTCTTCGGTGGCCTCCTCGCGGCCGAAGCGGATGTTCTCCAGCGGCGTGCCGGAGAAGAGGTGGGCGTCCTGCGCCACCAGGGCCAGCCGGCTGCGCACGGCGATTGGGTCGGTGGAACGCAGGTCGACGCCGTCCAGCCGCACCACGCCCGCATCGGGGTCGAAGCCGCGCAGGATCAGGCGGAACACCGTGGACTTGCCCGCGCCGGACGGGCCGACCAGGGCCACCGTCTCGCCCGGGGCCACGTGCAGGCTGAAGCCGTCCAAGGCCGGCTGATCGTCGCGGCCGGGGTAGCTGAAGGTGACGGCCTCAAAGGCCAGCTCGCCCCGCGAGGGGTCCGGCAGCGGGGTGGGATCGGCGGGCGCGGTGACCGAGGAGCGGGTGGCGAACAGCTCGGAGATGCGCTGCATGGCTCCGGACGCCTTCTGGATCTCGCCCCAGGACTCGCTGAGGTCCGCGACCGATCCGGCCGCCAGGATCGACAGGAAGAAGAACTGGATCAGGGCGCCGCCCGAAAGGTCCGGCCCGCCGACCACCGAGCGGGAGCCGAGCCAGAAGATGCCGAGGATGCCCAGGAAGACGAAGCCGATGACCATGCCGGTCATGATCGCCCGCGCCCGCACCCGCGCCTGCGAACAGTGGAAGGCCGCTTCGATCCGGTCGTCGAAATTGGCCGAAGCCAACTCTTCCCGGTGGAAGGCCTGGATGGTCTCCAGCGCGTCCAGGGTCTCGCTGGCGTAGCCCACCGCCTCCGCTTGCCGGTCCGACGCCAGGATCGACAACTTGCGGACGTAGCGCCCAAACAGGAACAGGGGCGCGAGCACCGTCACCAGCAGCAGCAGCACCAACAGCGTCAGGGTCTCGCTGACGAACAGCAGCAGGGCGAGCGCGCCCGTGAGGGTCAGCAGGTTGCGCACGGCCACCGACACCGACGCCCCGACCAGCGTCTCCACCACCGCCATGTCGGTGGTCAGGCGTGACAGCACCTCCCCGGCCCGCACCTTCTGGAAGAACGCCTGGTCCAGGTTCAGCACGTGGCGGTAGAGCGCCTGGCGCATGTCCGCCACGACCCGCTCGCCCAGGCGGGCGACGAACAGGTAGCGGAGCGCCGTCGCCGCCGCCAAGATCACGGCTACGCCGAACAGCAGCAGGAAGTTCTCGTTCACCGCCTCGGCCGCGGCCCCCTGCTCGCGGGCGCCCGCGCCGAAGCCGCGGTCGACCAGCAGACGGATGGCGAAAGTGATCGCCAGGGTTGCGCTGACCGAGATCAGCATGAAGACGGTGGCGAAGACGGCGTCGCGCTTGTGCCGGGCGAAATAGGGGATGATCTGGCGAAGCGGCCTGAGATCGCGCGTCTTGGGCAGCCGGCCGACGGCCTGCTGCAATTCCTGCTGCAGCAGATTGCCGGCGGAGGGCCGTCCCTGCGGGTTGTCGCTCAAGCGGGTGAAGCCTCGATGTGGATGCGGGGGCGCCGGCTGACATCGCCATATCACGGCGACGCGCGCATCCGCGATATTCCGCGACGCGCCGCGGCGTCAGACGTCGCGGGTGATCGCGCCCTTTCGCGGCCGGCGGTCGGCGTCGCCGGAATATTCCGCGCCCAAGTAGGTCGAGCGGGCGTCGTCCAGAGTGGTTTGACCGCCCTTCAGGCCGCGACGCTGCCCCTGGCCGAGCAGCTGGGCGAAGAACTCCGACAGGCCGGAGCGGCGCATCTCCGGCGGCGGCGGCGTCGCGGGGTCGGGCGCGGCGGGTACGGCGAGCGGCGGCGCGGCCTCGGCGGCGTCGCGGCGGTCGGGCGCGCGGCGCCGGCGGTCGCCGCCGTCGACGGGGCGGAGGGGATCGAGGGGCGTGGTCATCGCTCGCCGCCGTCGGGGCTGAGCTTGTCGAGCTGGGCCTGCATGGCGGCCATCTGCCGGCGCATGGCCTCCAGACCGTCGTCGCCGGCTTCGGGCGGCGCTGCAGCGGACCCCTTCGGCTCTTGCGCCGCGGCCCCGGCGCCGCGGCCATACCCGAAGGGCGGGGTGAACATCTTCAGGGCGCGCTCGAACAGCGCCATGTTCTGGCGGGCCTGGTCCTCCAGCAGGGTGCCGACGGGCTTGCCGGACGCGGCGTCGGTCATGTGTCGGCGCATCTGCTCCTGCTGGTCGGCGAAGGTCTGCAGCGACATCTGCAGATAGGTCGGCAGCATGGTCTGCATGCTCTCGCCGTAGAAGCCGATCAGCTGGCGCAGGAAGGCCACCGGCAGCAGGGTTTCGCCGCGGCTTTCCTGCTCGAAGATGATCTGGGCCAGCACCGAGCGGGTGATGTCCTCGCCGGTCTTGGCGTCGTAGACGACGAAGTCCACGCCCTGCTTCACCAGCTCGCTGAGGTGATCCAGCGTGACGTAGGAGCTCGACGCCGTGTTGTAGAGGCGCCGGTTCGCATACTTCTTGATGACCACCCGGACTTCGGGGCGGGCTGCTTGGGCCGCGAACGCTTCGGACACTGGGCGGGCTCCGGGGGTGACGGCGACAGAGTAGCGCGCTCGGGCCGTCGACGAAAACGGCCGCACGATAGCGCGTCCGCGACCGGGTGGGTAAGAGGGGCGCCAGGACCGGAGACCTCCCCCATGACCGACCCCAGGACCGACATCGTCATCGCCTCGGCCGCGCGCACGCCGGTGGGTTCGTTCAACGGGGCGCTGGCCGCCGTGCCGGCCTCGGAGCTGGGCGCGATCGTCATCCAGGCGGCGCTGGAACGGGCGGGCGTGGACGCCGCGGACGTGGACGAGGTGATCCTGGGCCAGGTGCTGCAGGCGGGCGCCGGCCAGGGCCCGGCGCGGCAGGCGTCGATGAAGGCCGGGATACCCGCCGAGGCGCCAGCCTGGTCGCTGAACCAGCTGTGCGGTTCGGGCTTGCGCGCGGTGGCGCTAGGCTACCAGCAGATCGCCCAGGGCGATGCGGCGATTGTGGTGGCGGGCGGGCAGGAGAGCATGAGCCAGTCGCCGCACGCCGCCCACCTGAGGAACGGCCAGAAGATGGGCGACCTCGGCATGGTCGACACCATGATCAAGGACGGGCTGTGGGACGCCTTCCACGGCTATCACATGGGCCAGACCGCGGAGAACATCGCCGAACGCTGGCAGATCACCCGCGAGGACCAGGACCGCTTCGCCGTGGCCTCGCAGAACCGGGCGGAGGCGGCGCGCGACGGGGGCCGGTTCGACGAGGAGATCGCGCCCGTCACCGTGAAGGGCCGCAAGGGCGACACGGTGGTGGACAAGGACGAGTACATCCGCGCCGGCTCGACTTACGAGGCGATGAGCGGATTGCGGCCGGCGTTCGACAAGCAGGGGTCGGTGACGGCCGGCAACGCCTCGGGCCTGAACGACGGGGCGGCGGCGCTGGTGCTGATGACGGCGAAAGAGGCCGAGCGGCGGGGGATCACGCCGCTGGCGCGGATCGCCTCTTGGGCCAACGCCGGGGTCGATCCGGCGATCATGGGCACCGGACCGATCCCGGCCAGCCGCAAGGCGCTGGAAAAGGCGGGCTGGACGGTGGGCGACCTGGACCTGGTGGAATCGAACGAGGCGTTCGCGGCGCAGTCGCTGTGCGTCCTGCGCGACCTGGGCCTCGACCCCGACAAGGTGAACGTCAACGGCGGCGCCATCGCCATCGGCCACCCCATCGGCGCCTCGGGCGCGCGCATCCTGACGACGCTGCTGCACGAGATGAAGCGGCGCGACGCGAAGAAGGGCTTGGCGACCCTTTGTGTCGGCGGCGGCATGGGCGTGGCGCTCTGTGTAGAGCGGGGGTGAGACGACCGACGAGGAGTTTGCACCAGGGTGAGCGGATGAGCGACGACCCATACGGAGTGGAAGAGGGCGCTGCGGCTTTCGAGGACGACGGCGACGACGATTGGCAGGTCCCGGACACGGAGGAGGAGCAGCGCGCGCTGGAGGAGGCAGAGGCCGATATCCGCGCGGGGCGGGTCGTCCCACACGAGCGAGTACGGGAATGGCTCGCCAAGCTGGCCAAGGGAGAGCACGAGCCGCCGCCGTTCTCATGGCGCAAGTAATCTGGACGGACGGCGCGCTCGCCGACATCGGACGCATCACCGATCACATCCGGCGGGACAGCCCGCGCGCCGCGGAGAGGATCGCCGACCGACTGATTGCGGCCGGCGACAGGCTCGACGAGTTCCCGGACGTTGGAAGAGCTATCCGGAGCCCGCTCCGCGAATTCAGGACCGTGTTTCCGTACGTCATTCGCTACCGCATAGACGGCGAGGTTGTGACCGTCCTGCGAGTGAGGCACGGGGCGCGCCGTCCTTGAGCGCCGGCGCGGACGAAGCCGGGCTGATCTTCCTCGACACCCTCTCGCCCGAAGATGGCGCGATCCGACCGATCGCCGGCGGAGGCGTGTTCCAGCGTCCGCCGCCGGTCGTGCTGGAGGACTGTTCGGAGGACGGGACGCCGCACCTGCTGGGCGCGCCGCGAGAGATCCCGCTGGCGGCGACCTCGCTGGTGACGCTGCGCCCCGGCGCGCGGGTGGTGAGCAGCTACGCGGTGCAGACGCCGTCAGGCGCGGTGATGCTGCCGCGGGGCGATCGGGCGCTGGTGGCGGACTACCGGGCGGCCGCGACCGCCGGGGGCCCGCCCGCCGCGGACCTGGCGGCGGTGGGGACGGGTCTGGACTGGTTCGCCGACGGCCAGCGGATGCAGGCGCGGGCGACGCGAGCCCTCGACGGCGACGTGTTCTGGGCGGGACCGGACGAGCGGGACAACTGGGGCGTCTGGCTGATGCAGACGCTGCCGACCCTGGCCTGGGCCGAGGCCGAGGGCGTTGAAGGTCGGCTGCTGTGCCATGCGGCGACGGCGTGGCAGCGGGACCTGATCGCGCTGGCGGCGCCGCGATTGAGCGCCCGGCTGGTCCCGCAAGACCAGGGCGCCGCCTACGCGGTGGGAGGGAGGCTCGGCTTTCTGGCGCAGAACCTCCGCAACCTGGCGCCGAGCGACTTCGAGCGGACGGCGCTGGACGGCTGGAGCGCGCGAGTGGCCGACGGTTCGGCGGCGACGCCGGAGCGGATTTTCGTCTCCCGGCTGTCGCAGGCGAGGCGGCACCCTGACTATCGCGTGCTGCGGAACGAGGCGGCGCTGATCGCCGCGCTGGAAGCCGAAGGACTGACGGCGGTGGAGCCCGAAACTCTGCCGTTCTCGCAGCAGGTCGCGCTGTTCGCCCGGGCCAGGCAGGTGGCGGGTCTGGGCGGCGCGGGGATGTTCAACGCCGTGTTCTGCCGACCGGGCACGCCGGTGCTGACCATCGAGAGCTCGGCGGGATGGATCGAGGCGCACGCCAACCTGTTCGCCGGGCGGGGGTTGCCCTACGGCGTGGTGTTCGGCCGACGCGAGGGGCCGGGCTCGCACGCGCCCTGGAGCGTGCCGGTGGAAACGGTGGTGGCCGCCGTCCGACGCATGGCGCCGTGACGCGCGGAGCGGCGGCTGGACTGCGGCGTTAGAAGAGCCAGCGGACGGCGGGAGATCGTCCGGCCATCAGAGGGAGACGGACGCATGGCGAGGACGGCGCTGGTCACGGGCGGGACGCGGGGGATCGGCCGGGCGATCTCGGAACGGCTGAAACGGGACGGGTTCAACGTCGCCGCCGGCTATTCGGGCAACGACGAGGCGGCGCAGGCGACCGCGGGCGAGCTCGACATCATGGTGGTGAAGGGCAACGTCGGGAATTTCGAGGATTGCCGCCGGGCGGTGGCCAAGGTCGAGGGGCGGTTCGGCCCGATCGAGGTGCTGGTGAACAACGCCGGCATCACCCGCGACGGCTTCTTCCACAAGATGACGCCCGAACAGTGGAGCCAGGTGGTCAGCGTCAACATGGACAGCCTGTTCAACATGACCCGGCAGGTGATCGAGGGGATGCGCGAGCGGAATTTCGGCCGGATCGTCAACATCAGCTCGATCAACGGGCAGAAGGGCCAAGCCGGGCAGACCAACTATTCCGCCGCCAAGGCCGGCATGATCGGTTTCACCAAGGCGCTGGCGCAGGAGAACGCCAAGAAGGGCATTACGGTGAACTGCGTGGCGCCCGGCTACATCAACACCGAGATGATGGGCTCGATTCCGGAGAAGGTGATGGAGTCGATCGTCGGGAACATTCCGGTGGCGCGGCTGGGCGAGGCCGAGGAGATCGCCGCCTGCGTGGCCTTCTTGGCGCGGGACGACGCCAGCTTCATCACCGGCTCGACGCTGAGCGCCAACGGCGGGCAGTACATGGTGGGGTGACGACCGGCGGTTCAAAATTCCGCCCCAGTCGACCTGCATCTGGCCCGCCATGCGTCTTCGGCAGGCTCTGTCTCCGGCGTCGGTCGCCCTGATCGGCGCGCTGGCGTTCGCTCCGGCGGCGTTCGCGCAGGGCGCCCCCACGTCGCTGGGCGAGGCGCTGTTCGGGCGGCGACCGGCGGACGGGCGGCAGGCGCAGCGGGCGCCGGCGGTGGCCCGCTACGTGTCCGACGAGGGCCCGTCGTTCGTGCTGCAACAGAGCGGCGGACGGGCGCTGCTCAGGTTCGACGGCAGCGACGAGGTCTGGGCGCTGCGGCCGGCGGACGGGCCCCGCGGCGAGCTGATCTGGCGCAACGACGTGGGCCGGCCGATGCTGAACGCCAGCAGGCTGGGCGGGATGACGGTGTTCACACCGCTGCGACCCGGGGGCGCGCCCGCCGCCCTGTTGAACGGGGCGGAGCCGCTGCGTCCGCCGCAGATCACGCCGGAGCAGCTGCTGGAGCGGTTCGTGGCGGCCAGCGTGCGGGCGAGCCGAGCGGCCGGGCATCTGGTGCGTTTCGACGGACCCGCCGACATCCGCGCCGGAGAGGAACCGGTGCTGGCCGACGCGGCGAACCTCGCCTCCAGCGCCATCGTCCGGCTGGCGAGCGCCGCGCGGCCGTCGCGGGTGCTGGCGCGCATCCGTCAGGTGCGTGTTGCGCGAGGACGCGGCGCGGCGGCGACGGTGGTGACCGACACGGTGGTGGTCACCGTCGATCCCGCCCAGGGCGTGGCCGGGCGGCCGTCGTCCGACCGGATCGTGCTGGCGATCGTCTCG
>Ga0136611_10003072_pt1 | contig 11645 bp, 10 predicted proteins | sample AntDrymUQ2232306_2_FD_106645 | JGI IMG/M metagenome (GOLD analysis project Ga0136611, IMG submission 106645) | Polar desert sand microbial communities from Dry Valleys, Antarctica - metaG UQ223 (23.06) | ecosystem: Environmental > Terrestrial > Soil > Desert | place: Antarctica: Dry Valley... | reverse complement strand
TCGGCATCGATGACTGGGCCTGGCGGCGTGGGCACCGCTACGGGACGATCATCGTGGATCTGGAACGCCATCACGTCGTCGACCTGCTCCCGGACCGCGCGGCTGAGACCGTGCGTGCCTGGCACCAGCAGCATCCAGAGATCGAGGTCATCGCGCGAGATCGTGGCGATGCCTCTATCGACGCGGCAACGAGCGGTGCGCCGCAGGCGACTCAGGTGGCTGACCGCTGGCATCTGCTCAAGAACCTCGGAGAGAGCCTGGAGGAGTTCCTCCTCCACCAGCGGGTTGTGCTGCGGGCAGCGACACAGCCGGAAACCGTAGATCCATCTCTAACTGAGCCGGACGAGGCAGCGGTCAGCGCGTCGGGACCACTGACTCCCAATCGGCCGCGTCACCGACACGAACGGCTTGAAGCGGCCAGTCGCCAACGCCACGAACGCCTCGTTAGGCAGTACGAAGTCATCCGCCGGCTCCATCTGGCCGGTGCCGCAGTCGCCGACATCGCGCGCACCGTCGGCGTGAGCCGCGAGACCGTCTATCGGTACCGCCACCTCACCGAGCCGCCACCCATCCGGCAGCCGCGCCCACGCAGCCGTGTCATTGATCTCTACGTGCCCTACCTCCTCCAACGCTGGGAGGAGGGTTGCCACAACGGCATGCAACTCTGGCGTGAAATCCGCGAGCAGGATTTTGGACACGGTGCGTCGAACGTCGTTCGCTTCCTGGCTGAGCTGCGCCGGGATGAGGCGGCAGGGCGGCCGGTCGATACCCCAGCGCGCCGCCGCACTGCACCAGTACCCACAGCGCGACAGGTGGCCATCCTGTTGCTCCGCTGGCCCGCTGACCTCACCGCCGAGCAACAGGCGTATCTCACGGCGCTCGGGGAGCGCGACAAGCACATCGCGACCGTCTATCGCCTGGTCCAGGCATTTGCGACGATAGTGCGCGAGCGACAAGGGGATCAGCTCGACGCGTGGTTGGCCGAGGTAGAGGAGTGCGAGGTGTCCGCGTTGCGGCGCTTCGCGGCCGGCCTCCGACGTGACCTCGACGCGGTGCGAGCCGGGCTCACGGAAGCGTGGAGCAATGGGCAGACGGAAGGCCAGGTGTATCGACTGAAGCTTCTGAAGCGGCAGATGTATGGGCGCGCTGGGTTCGAGGTGCTCCGCAATCGCGTTCTGCACGCGGCCGAACACCGTCGTCCAAGGTGTCAGCCACGATCCGGTGCACGAAGCGAGGACACGACAGCAGGGGCTGACAGCCAACAACCGGGAGGCGATGATGAACGCCACGTCATCTGGCTCATCCTACCCCCGGGTCACCAAAAGGTCGGGAGACCCGTGATACCTGACACATATGTGCAGTTGTGGTGACAAGAACCCAATTGGGAGACTTACCTTGGCGGGTCGGTCGAGATCGCGGGACTTGGGTGGGCCAAGCATAGCAGCACCTCAGCAGCGACGGCGAGCCGAGGCGTCATCATAACCGGCTCCTGCTTGGGTTTTTCACCCGGCCTCGACGTTTTTGAGACGGATGCTTCCGCGTACCGACACCGCCTGATATGCTGCGTGCCAACTCCGGACTGGGTGAAAGGTAACCTGGATGTCGGCAAACGGCCCACAGGTCTTCATCTCCTACCAGCGAACGGACGGCGACTTCGCGCGACAGGTACGCGAGCATCTCGTGGCGGCTGGCGTGCGAACGTGGATGGACCAGGATGACATCCCGGTCGGCGCCTACTGGCCGGACGAGATCGACCGCGGGTTGGCGGCATCAGACATCGTCGTTGGCATCCTCAGCCCCGACGCCGTCCAGAGCCGCAATGTCAAGAATGAGTGGGACTGGGCGCTCTCGCACGACACGCCACTCCTGTTACTGCAGGTGCGCGCGTGTGATGTTCCACACCGCTACGGCTCGATCAATTTCATCGAGGCCAGTGCCCGTAATCCTCAGCCGGCTCTCGATGCCCTGCTTGCGCGACTCGGCATTCAGACTCCTGAACGCGAGCGTCCACCGGACGGGCTCGAGTGGCCATCGATCCTCCCGGCAGCTGTGACGATCATGTCACCCAGGTATCCCAGTGCGCCGCTCATTGTCGGACGCGATCGGGAGCAAGCGCAGTTTCAGCACCACCTGGATGATGTCCTGTCTGGTCACGGACGACTGGCCCTGGTCGGCGGTGAGGCCGGCATTGGCAAGACGACGCTCGTCAACTGGCTTGGCTGGTGTGCTGAACAGGCGAGCATGGTGGCGCTCTTCGGCGGTTGCTACGACCTGTCAATGACATGCCCTTACGGGCCGTGGGTGGAGGCGCTGCAGTCCTGGCCAACGGACGCGGGACTGCCAGCGCTGCCACATGCGCTGCGCAACGGGATCGATCTCGGGCACGTTCGAAGCCAAGCGCAGTTGTTCGATCTGGTCGGGTCGTTGTTGCGAGAGGCAAGCGACATTCGGCCGCTGCTGCTGGTGCTCGAGGATCTGCACTGGGCCGACCAGGCGTCACTTGATCTGCTGCAGTACACCAACCAAGTGGTCGAAACACAGCGGATCCTCCTCGTGGCAACGTATCGTGATGATGAGCTGACGCGCCGCCACCCGCTCTACCAGCTGCTACCACGTCTGTCGCGGGCGGCTAGCACGCGCCGGCTGGCCCTCGGACGGCTGGATGAAGACGCGACACGCACGTTAGTGTCGACACAGTATCCGGGTAGTGACGACGCGCTCGATCCGCTGGTCGAGTATGTCCATCGCATTGCCGAGGGCAACCCGTTCTTCGCTGGTGAAATCCTCCGGGCGCTCGTCGAAACAGGGGTATTGGTTGCCAGCGGCAGCGGTTGGCAGGTTGAGCAACTGGCGCATGTCCGTGTCCCGGAGCTCGTGCGGCAAGTCGTTGACGGCCGGCTCACCCATATTGGTGACGATGCCCGTCAGCATCTGGAAGTTGCTGCCGTCATCGGACATGAGGTGCCCCTCGATCTCTGGGTCGCGGTGAGTGGCGTCGACGAGGGTTTGCTATCGGAGACCTTGGAGCGGGCGACCGAGGCGCATCTGATCGACGAATTGCGCGACGGGTCCGGGTATCGCTTCACGCACGCCCTGATCCGTGAGACGCTGTACGAAGGACTCACCCAGCTGCGCAGGCGCGTGATCCACCGCCGCGCCGGCGCTATGCTGGAGCTATCCGAGCAAGCCGATCCGGATGCAGTAGCGAACTATTTTCAGCTTGGACGTGATCCACGCGCGTATGCCTGGCTGATTCGCGCCGCAGAGCGGGCCGAGGCGTCATTCGCAGCTGAGGCGGCCGCAGCCCGCTACGACGCAGCGCTGGAGCTGCTTGATGACAGCGCGCCAAGCGATCGAGCGCGCGCGCGACTCCTGTACCAGATTGGATTCGTCACCCGCTATGTGCGTCAGTACAGCGGTCGCAACTATGCGGCGGAAGCACGTGATCTCGCACGGCACATCGGCGACGAGGCCGTTGAAGCTGTCGCCGTTTTCGAGGTCGGCGCGCGGCGCCTGTGGGCCGGGGATGCCAATGCTGGATTCGCCGATATGCGGCGCGGGGTTGATCTGTTCGACACGCTGACGCTACTGGACCAAGCCCGGATGATCGGGCGACCGGGGATCACGCCGACGGGTCCTCTGGTGAATGACAATCGCGGCATGCTGATCTCGATCTCCAATCTTGCTGGCAAGGTGCGCGACACGGTGGCGATGGGACGGGCATTCGTTGCCGCGCTTCCAGACGATCCCATGCTGGCCCTGGGACCAACGCGAACGCGCTGGGCCGACGGACTCATGGGGACCGCCTGTCTCCTGGCCCAGGCTGGGGACATCCCGGCAGCACAGGAGTTGTTTCGCCGCTCCCAGGACACGTTCCGACGCTCAGGTGATCATCACATGCTGAGCCAATCAATCGATGCTGAGCTCGAATGGCTGATGAACGTCTACTTTACCGACCGCATGGCAGCGCGTCGGCGGCTCGTCGCGGAGCGCGATGAGGCAGCACGGCGCAACCTGCAGGATAATGAGCACCTCTTTGCGACGGCTGACGTGGCATTCAACTCGACGTTCATCATCGACGGAGCCTGGGATCGGTCGCTGCGTGGGAACATCCTCATGCGCGACCATTTTGTTCCGTTCTGGCGGATCTGGTTCGCAGCGCAGATTGCCGAGATCCAGTACTACCGTGGAGCACGGCAGTTAGTGAACGATATCCTCCAGGACTATCTCCCGGACGGTCCCCTCACGACACCGAATGGCAACCTGCTGTTCGAAGGTGTCGTGCGATTGCAACGGATCGGTGCGTCGATCGCTCTCGATGCTGGCGACAGTACGACCGCACGCGCGTGGCTGGACGCACGGCAGCACTGGCTGGATTGGGCCGGCGTCGTGCCACACCACGCTGACAATCAGCTTGGTATGGCCCGTATGCATCGCGCGCTAGGAGATCTGGTAGCGGCCGAGACATGCGCGCGGGATGCTCTGCTCCTGGCCAGTGAACCGCGGCAGCCACTGGCATTACTGGCGGCGCATCGATCCCTCGGTGAGCTGTGCACCGCAACGGCACGTCGTGGCGAGGCGGACCACCATCTGCTGGTGTCGCTGACCTTGGCGGACGCCTGCGCTGCTCCCTATGAACGAGCCCTAACGCTCCTGGCGACTGGCGAATTGCGTCTCGCTCAGTCCGATGTCAGCGCTGCCCGCACACTGCTCGCTGAGGCCCGTGCGATATGCGAGCCGCTCGAGGCGCGACCGACGCTGGAGCGGGTGACGACGCTCGAAGCGCAACTCGAACCAGTTTCGACTCCTACTGGTTCTGACACCGTGTAGGGGTGTCTCGAAAACGGAGGGGCCTGGTGAAAAAGCCGTCTTCCCCGTGCGGCCAGCCTACAAACCATCGCCAACTGGCATGAAATTGCGCGAATTCGGGTTTCAGACACGTGTTCTAGGCCATTTTCAGAGGTCGATGACGGCGGCGATGGTTTTGCACCAGGCCCGACGGTTTGTGAGACACACACGGAGCGAGGCGATTGAGCGGTGTCGCCAGCCGTATGTATGCGACGATAGCAGTGCCTCAAGCCTACGCTGGCGCGCTTGTGCGCGCACGGACTCGGGGTGATCTTTCTCGAAAGGATGTCGCCGATGCGCGTGTTGTTCACCTCGACGCCCACGTACGGTCACTTCCACCCGCTCGTTCCACTGGCCCGAGCGCTCCTTGCGGCAGGGCACGAGGTGCGTGTAGCGTGCCCGGCAGCGTTTCGGAGTGCGGTTGATGGGGCCGGGCTGCCCTTCATCGCCGCAGGATCTGCGGATATTCCGCCTGCGCTCATGGCCGAGCTCGCCGCTGTCCGATCCGATCCCCTTCGCCGCGCCCAACTCATGATCACGCGAGTATTCTTCGGCCTTCAGGCGCAGGCGATGGTGCCCGACCTGCTTGCCATCATCGACGACTGGGCCCCGGACATGATGGTCCGCGACTACCTCGAGTACGGTGGTCTGATTGCCGCCGAGCTCCGCGACCTCCCGCACGCCGCCAGCGGCGCGGTGGCCTTCCAGCCACCCCCCGTCTACGCGGCCGTTCTCGACGGGCTCAGCGCGCTCCGGTCGGCCTTCGGCCTCCCATTAGACCCGGACGGCGCCTCGCTGTTCCGCGATCTTGTCTTGGCCCCACTCCCACAGAGTTGGGTGCCACCGGATGCGATCGTCCCGCCCACCATGCACTTCGTGCGCCCCGAACCATTCAACGCGTCAGGTGTCGAACGCCTCCCGGCTGCGGTCACAGCGTTGCCGCCCGCCCGGCCGACCGTGCATGCCAGCCTGGGGACCATCAACAACGACGTCCCCGGCGTCTACGAGGCGATCCTCGCCGGCCTGCGTGAGGAGGACCTGAACCTGGTGCTCACCTGTGGTCGCGAAGGCGACCCGGACGACTTCGGCCCGCAGCCTCCCAACGTCATCATCGCGCGCTACATCCCCCATAGCGCGCTGTTGCCGCGCTGTGACGTGATGCTGACCCATTGCGGACTGAACTCGATCATGGCCTGCCTCGAACTGGGTTTGCCCATGGTTGGGATTCCGATTACTGCCGATCAGCCACGTAACGCAGAACGTCTGGCAGCGCTGGGCGTTGCCGTCATCGTTGGGCCAGGCGAGCGCACTCCCGAGGCGTTCCGGACAGCAACGCAGGCCGTCCTCACTGATCCGTCGTATCGCCGCAACGCCGAGCAGCTGCGCGACGAGATCGCAGGTATGCCGGGGAGCGACCGCGGCGTTGCGTTGCTCGAGCAGTTGGTGAAGGAACACCAGCCAGTCGTCGCGGCAGAAGCATGAAATCCTCGATGCCGCGTGACATCGCGCCAGCGGCCGCTGCTGAGATATACCGGCCAACGCTCACTACCGACCCAGCCTGTTGAAAAACTCAGAGTCGTGAGAATGAATCCCCCTTAATACTACAGTTGCACATCGAGATTGGGCCGTGCCAACCGACGTTTGTAGTGGCTCCGTCTTGTGGTGGTCTGATGGCGTCGGCGCCAATCGGACCAGGCCAGCGTCTGCTCCGGTGGCAGCAGCGTGTGCCAGACCAGCCTGCACAGCAAGCACCGCACCTCTTGGACGGTCAACGGAATCAGGTCGTCGCCCAGGTCCCCCCTTTTTCCGTCATCCGCGCGCGGATGACGTTCAGCATGGCGTGCGCGAACAGCGCCAGGGTGATGTGCCGGTACCAGCCATCCCACTTGCGCACCTCATACTGATCGAGTCCGACCTCACCTTTGGCGGCCTCGATGCACGCCTCAATCGCCCAGCGCGTCCCCGCCACCCGGACCAGGTCTTCTAACGGTGTCCCGGCCGGTACAAAGCAGACGTAATAGGCCAATTCGTCCGGATCACTCAGGCTGCGCCGGATGAGCAGCCAGTGCTCCCAACCTGGCTCACGCAGTGGGCGGATCGCGACACGCGCCCAGTCGTAGAGCCGTGGCCCCTTCGCCCCGTCACCCGCGCTCAGCCGCGTCCACTGGTCCAGCGCAACCGCAGCCGCAATCTCGGCCGCTGGCAACTCCCGCGGTCCACGGTCGGTCCCGACCCAGAGCGGCTCGTTACGCTTGACGGCCAACACAAACGGCTGCTGTTGGGCTTCCAGCCAGAGTCGTAGCCGTCGATCCCCACCATACACCTCATCAGCCGTCACCCAGGCAGCGGGAACCTCCGCTTCCAACGCCCGCTCCAGCATCGTGCGCGCCAGTTGCGGCTTGGTCTGAAAAGTCACATCCGTCGGGACACCGACCTCCTCCCGGCGCTCGGCATCGTCAGCCCACTCCTTGGGCAGATACAGTTCCCGGCCAAGGAAGGTCCGACCACTGCCACTGGCATAGGCCAGCAAAACGCCAATCTGGCAGTTCTCGATCCACCCAGCCGTCCCGCTATACTGGCGCTTGACGCCAACCAACTTCGTGCCTTTCTTGAGAAAGCCGGTTTCATCGATGATGAGCACGCCCATCGGATCGCTGAGGTGCTCAATCACGTACGCGCGCAGGTCATCGCGGACGGCAGCGGCATCCCACTGCGAGCCCGAGAGCACACGCTGCATGCCGGTTGGCGTCGCTTCCCCCGCCTGCTCGGCGAGTTGCCAACCGTTCTTGCGCTCGATCGGACTCAGCAAGCCGACCAGGTACGCGCGCACGCGCTGGCGTGGTTCGCTACGCACGAAGTGCCGTGCCACGCGGCGATGCACATGCTCCAATTCGGTCGCCCACCCCTGCACGGTATGCTGGCTGATGGTCGTTGACATCCTCGCCTCCCTCCTAGCTACGGAGGATGCCCGCCGGTCACAGCATCTGCAACTGTAGTACTAAGCAATGTCGCCATTGCTGCTATCGCATAACACTGACAACCGCGTTATGCGCAGAACAACCAGACTACGCATAATCCGACACTAAAGGGTTCGCGCGCGCCACTTCTAAGGGGGTAACGGCGAGTTGTTCTGCGCATGACTTTCTGCTACGCTGAACGCATGGATACGTTACCTCCCCTTCCCGAGCTCGAAACCGAGTTCCGAGAGACCTATCTCCCGTCGCGCAACCTCGCCCCGCTCACCCGCACGACCTACAGCCAACTCGTCGCCACCTTCGTCGTCTGGCTCGCCGAGCACGGGATTACCTCCCCAGCCAAGGTGGAGCTGCGCAACCTCAACGCCTTCCTGGCGCATCTCGACAACCGCGGCCTGGCCGGATCGACGCGACGCAAGTACGTCTACGCCCTAAAGCTCTTCTTCCAGTTTCTCGAAGATCACCAGCACGTCAGCCAGAATGTGGCGCTTCGGCTCATCCCGCCGGCGACGGAGAGCAAGCAGCCGCGAGTGCTGACGACGACCGAGTACACCCGGCTCCGGGATGTTGTCCGCTATCAGACGCGTGACGCGGCAATCGTCGAGCTTCTCTTGCAAACCGGTATCCGGCTCGGCGAGATCGCGCGTATCAAGCTGGACGACCTCTACGTGCCCAAGAAGATCAGCGCGGCGGCGGACAACGCCGGCTCATTGACGGTGCGCCAAGGCAAGGGGCGCAAGGACCGCACGGTCACCCTCAACCACCGCGCCTGTGAGGCGCTCATCGCCTATCTCAAGGTGCGACCGGCGGACACGCCCTACCAGGAGGTCTTCCTGACCAAGCACCGCAGGCCGATGCAGCCGCGTGCCTACCAAATGATGCTGGAGCGCTCTTTCGCCAGGGCTGGCATCGAGCGCGCCCATCCGCACACGTTGAGACACACGTTCGGAACCCATATGGTGAAGTCCGGGGCCAACCTGCGCTCCGTCCAGGAGATGATGGGTCACTCTGATCTGAAGACGACCAGCCGTTACATTGCCCTCGCCCGCGAGCAGATGGATAAGGATATGCAGACGCATGCGCTATAAGCGGTTGAAGTGAATACATATCCCAAGAGACACCTCACCACGTGATACCGGATCTTTGAAGGCGCATACATGAGTGAGACAGACATCGGCTACTGGTTGACGTGGCTCGGCACGCTGGCATGGGGCATCAACTTCTGGATGATCTACCGCATCTCGTCGCGGCAGGATCGCCTGCTCGATACATTGCGCGAGCAGGCAGAGCGCATTACGGAGCTCAGCCAAACGCAGCATGACATCCTGCAAGAGGTCCATCCGAATGTGAATCTCATTCGTGATGCCGTCAACGATGTCGCAGAGGAGATCGAGGACGTGCGTCGCGACACGCAACGACAGACGGTTGTCGCCGAACAGGTCGCCGAACAGGTGGCGCGTGTTGAGGACTTGGTGATAGCAGAAGCAGACCTGGCCCCGGTATCGGACACGAGTGGACATGGTCGGACACCCAGGGCGATTGCAAAGTCCGCAATGGCGTCACTTGTCGGTCAAATTCGTCGTCGAATGGGGCGATAATGCCCAGGTTTGCAATGCATTCGGTCAGAGCATCTTGCGAGCGGCGTCGCGCCACGACGACTTTGCAATAGCCCTGGTCGGACACCCGTCACGTCTTGACGGCGATCGGGCCGCAACCCTGTAACGCAGGAGGGTGCCTCGGTGTCCTGGAGGATCGAGCGGTGAGTTGCTTCTGGCCCGTCCGCTCAGTCGCCCACGAGCGCGGATCGCCGCTGGCACACGACGGCACCAGCGGCGATCGATAATGGGGATGATGGGCAGCTGATCGTCGCTCGATACCGCCAGCGTCGATCACCCTCCCTGCCTCCCTGGCTACTGGCAGGCGGAACTGATCCGGATCGTTGTCCGCGAACTGACAAGGATCGCATCATCAGACTGGGTCGTCTCGTCATCAGGGGTGATGCTTGCCACTGTCCCGCGCGCCTCGCCGCGTCCTCGGAAGGTTTGCTTGCAGTTCCCCTGCTGGAACGTACTCCGGTCACGGAAGCGGATCACCTCACCCGTCCCTGTCCAACTGGCACTGACCGTCACGTCCTCGGTCGTTTCGGTGCAGTTGCCGAACTCGTCACAGGTGAAGGATGTCAGGGGTATGACCGGTGGCTGTACCGTGGCTCTGGTCAGCTTGCGATCGATCGTGAAGCGGTTCGCGCCCACGATCGTGCAGCCGTAGGCATTGGTGAAGGTTGGATCACCAGCATGCGATGCCAGTCGTCGGGAGTGAGCCACGTCACACGCCGGGTTCGACCATGGAGGTAGCCCTGATGGTGCCGCCGGCCGTGATGTGGCGTTCATGGGACGCCGCTGCCGCGATCATCGTCGGGGTGATCACGGGAAGGAATCAGGACCTGTGTCGCATACCGTCGTGTGGTCGCGGAGGGTATGCTCGTCGTGGTGAGCGGAAGTGGAGTCCGTGGGTCAGTTGCTCACCATCGGGATGCGTCCGAGCGGACGCATCTCCTTCTCTCTCTCACCCGTTTTCCGTTCTCCATCGTCCTCCATGCCCGTATCGGCCACAGTTGCTTAGAAACACTCGCGTAGAGAGTCCACGAGCATGTCGTAGCGATCGATCGGCGAGATGCCGCTCATGCTGACATCGTCTGCATCGACCGTCAGCGTGATCGCATTGGTGCTGCGCCCGCGCTTGGTGCGAAGACGGGTCACCCGCGTGAGCGGGTAGGTGTAGATCGACCCACGGCCGCGCGTGGTTGGCTTTAGGAAGATGACGCGTTGGTCGGTGATGGCGAGTAGCCCGACCTTACCATCGCGGATAGCGGTCACGACGGTGACCAGGTGCTCGCGAGAGCGCAGCATCCGCAGTACCTGCGTTGTGAAGATCGACGGACCCGCTACCACGGTCGAGCAATAACACCGAGCAACATCAAAAGCAACACGATCAGGATGATTGCCACGACCGTTGCGATGATGAGGTTGACTGTGCGTTCAGGACTCATGGCTGTCCTCCTCTGTTCTCGATCCAGACAAAGCGCACTGGGACTGTCACTCTAGCATAGGTCCAGGCACGCTTTATATTGCATTGGACATAACCGGAGAAGAACGCTGATTCCGTTCACCAGTGGCAGACAGTTATGGTCAAGCTAACGGAGTCGTTGGCCGTTTCCGCGTGTGGACGCCAAAGTGACGTTCGGATAAGACACGTTAGCCGCATAACTCGATTATACGGGGTTACGGGTGACTGAATTCGCAGCCAGATGGTGGGGCGGAGTGGTCTGTTATGGATAAAGCTGAGGTGGTTCGAAGGCTCCAGACATTCAATAGATGGGCTGACGAGCTATTCCTTGAGGTCCCAAGCGCTAGGCGAATCGTAGAGGATGGCCATGTGCAATGGAACCTTGGAGTGAATGCAGACCATGGGATGGAGTTCACCGGCGGCGTAGGCGATCCGCAAGAGATACGCGCCCTGGCTAACGACATCAGGTTTTTCTACCAAGACGGTGATGTGGTGTCGCGCCACAGTATCTGGAAAGTCTATGAGAGTGGCTTTATAGATTCAGACCTCTGCCGAGAGTGTGGGGTCATTTTGGATCGGTTCGATCGATACCTGTCGAGCGAAGCAGTAGTAAACGTGAAAGGTGAATCGCTATCTAGAGGGTGTTATGCACTTTGCGAACTTTCGATGTATATCTTTGATCGCGGCCAATCAGCGTACGTTCGCGATGTTCTGCGTCATCCGGTGTCAGCCGTGGACGGTGCGGCGGCCCTTTGA
>Ga0136611_10003071_pt1 | contig 11646 bp, 7 predicted proteins | sample AntDrymUQ2232306_2_FD_106645 | JGI IMG/M metagenome (GOLD analysis project Ga0136611, IMG submission 106645) | Polar desert sand microbial communities from Dry Valleys, Antarctica - metaG UQ223 (23.06) | ecosystem: Environmental > Terrestrial > Soil > Desert | place: Antarctica: Dry Valley... | reverse complement strand
GTCGCGGGCATCCCGACGGCGGGCGAGGGCGTCGTTGACCCGGCCGCTGAGGTGGCTGCGCTCCCGCGAGGACAGCCCGGCGGCGAAGGTGTCGAGGACGTCTGCGAGCACGCGGTCCCGCTCCACCTCGAGCAGCCGGTCGCGCTGCTCGAGGTAGCCGACCAGGGCGAGCCCGGCCCGGGCCAGCCGGTCGGTGCCGTCGTCGAGCTCGACGCTGGCGTCCTTCACGCTGCCGGTGGTCCGGTCGAGCTCCAGCCGCACCCGGTCGAGCTGGCTGGCCACCTCGGCGCGGACCTCGCGGACGACGCCCTCGGCGACTGCCCGCGCGCCCTGCACCACCTCGAACGTGCGGGTCGGCCACTCGTCGCGGAAGCCGCGCACGGTCTCCTCGAGCTCGCCGGTCGAGGACCGGACGGCGACAAGACCCTCGACGGCGCGCTCGACCGCCTCCGAGCCCCGGTCGACGCGTGAGTCGAGACCTGTGAGCCGATCCGCCACGGAGCTGGACGTCTGGTCGAGGGTGAGGTCGACGGCGTCGACCCGGCTGCGGAGCGCATCGAGCTGCTCGGTCGTCCGCTCCAGCAGCTCGCGGCGGAGCGCGTCGGCCGCTGCACCGAGCTCGCCGCGCGTGGCCTCCAGCCCGGTGGCCAGGTCGGCTCCCTGGCGCTCGGTGAGCCCGGCCAGCTCGCCGAGCCGGTCGATCGCCTCGCGGCTGCGCCCAGTGGTCTCGCCGACCTCGCTGCCCAGCGCGGACAGGCCTGCGGTCACTGTCGACTGCAGCTCGCCGACCCGCGTGTCGAGAGCTTCCTCCAGCATGAGCACGCGCGCGCCGACCGAGGTGCCCAGCTCGTCGAGGCGCCGGGCGACCTCGTCCCGGAGCTGTGCGAGCCCCTCGGCCGCCTGCTCCCGGGTGCGGACGAGGGACGCCGCCTGCTCGCTTGCCTCCGCCGTCGAGACCTCACCGACCTGCCGCACCTGCTCGGCCAGCCCGCCGAGCCGGTCGGCGAGCGAGCGCTCCAGCTGCTCCACCCGACCGGTCAGCTCCTCCCAAAGACGCCCGGTCGCCGACAACAGCTCGTCCTGCAGCCCTCGGGCGGCAGCCTCGAGCGCGGCGGTGGTCTGCGCCGCGACCTCGACGAGCTGGTCGCGGGCCGCGTCGGCCGACGTGCCGACTTCGGCGTGCAGGCCGCGCAGCGCCTCCTGGACGGCCGACGTGGCGGCATCGACCCGGTCCACTCGCCCGTTGAGCTCATCGGTCCCGCGCGCCACCTGCTCGCGCACCTCCGATAAGGCGGCGTCGTGCTCCCGGGCCGTCCGCTCGACGGCCGTCTCTGCCGCGTCCTGCACGGCGGCCAACCGCTCCTGCGTGGCCGCGGCGGTCTGCTCCCCCGCCGCGTGCAGCGCCACCAGCCGCTGCTCGGTCGTGCGAGCCGTCTCCCCCGCCGACTCCTGCACCGCCGCGACCCGCTCCACCGCCGCCTCAGCCGTGACCTGCAGGGCCGACAGCCGCTGCTCGGTCCGCTCGCCGGCCTCCTGCATCGCTGCCCACCGCTCGGCCGCCGCGTCCGTCGAGCGCTGGAGCTCGGCGACCCGGTCGGAGCTGTCCTCGTCGCGCGAGACCAGCTGCGCGCGGAGCTCCTGCACCGTGGTCGCGAACCGCTCGGCCAGCTCGTCGAGCTCGCTGCGCGTCTCCTCCCGGCCCGCTGCGAGCGTCGAGCCGACGGAGCCGGCGAGCCCGGTCACCGAGCGCTCGAGCACGCCCGAGAAGCCGTCGAGCGCACTTTGCACGGTGACGGCCAGCTCCGCGACGGCCTCCCGGTCCTGCTGCGCGTCGGCCCGACCGTCCTCCAAGGAGCCACGCAGGTCCGCGCGAAGGGCCGCGTCGCGCTCAGCGAGCGCGTTCTCGAGCCGTGCGAGCAGGCTGGACTCCAGCGCCGTGAGCCGTTCGGCGGCCCGCTGCTCGCGCTGCGTCTCCCGCGCCGCGACCTGCTCCCGCTCCGCTTCGACCTGCTCACGCTCCGCGGCCGCCTGCCGGTCGAGCCGGTCCAGCTCGGCGGACACGGCGGCCAGGCGCTCGACCGTCGTGGTGACCCCGTCCTTGGTCACCGCCTCCATGCGCTCCGAGACCGCGTCCAACGTGTCCTCGAGCACGGCCATGCGGGCCTCGAGCGCTCCGCGTGCCTCCTCCATCGCCGACGCGGTACCGGCGGCCGCGACGCTCTGCTGCTCGATCCCGGCGGCGAGCGCCCGCTGCAGCTCCGCGCTGAGCTCGTCGAGCGCCGCCGTCAGCTCGTCGAGCCGCTGCCCCGTCTGGACCGGCGCCTGCTCGAAGCCGGTGGCGATCACCTGCGACAGGGCGGGCAGCTCCGCCCGCACGCCGTCGACGCGGTCCCCGACCGCCTCCAGCCGCCCCGCGAGGTCGGACACGCGCGCCGCGAGCGCAGCGGTGTCCCCGCGGCCCTGCTCCAGGACGCCCTGGAGCCGGGTCGAGAGCGCGTCGAGCTCCTGCCGGACCGCGCCGGTCCCCGCGTCGAGCGAGCCCAGCCGGGTCCGCACCCCGCCGATCTCGGTGCGCAGGGCGCTGACGAGCGCCGCGAGCGCAGCGCCCTCCGGCTCCTCGGCGGACGCAGCAGCCAACCGCTCGATGCGGCGCGTCAGCGCGTCCGGCTCGGTGCTCACGACCACTCCCAGGCTCGACGTGGTGGAAGCGTAGTGGCGGGAGGCCTTTCCGACCGTTAGGCCAGCGGTAGCGGTTCGCGCTCCCTGCGCGCTGCCGCCCTGCGCTCGGAGCTGACCGTGCCGTAGGTCGTGGTGCGCTGCCGGGGTGGCCGGCCGGCGTCGCGGACCATGCCCTCGAGCTGCTCGACGGAGCGCCGCGAGCCGTGCTGGGAGCCGGCCATACGGCTGATGGTCTCCTCCATGAGGGTGCCGCCGAGGTCGTCGACCCCGCCGGCGAGGACCTGTCCGCAGGCCTCGGGGCCGAGCTTCACCCAGGAGCACTGGACGTGGTCGATCTGACCGTGCAGGACGAGCCGGGCGACCGCGTGGACCGCCCGGTTGTCGCGCACCGTCGGGCCCGGCCGGGCGACGCCGGCGAGGTAGAGCGGCGCGGACGTGTGCACGAACGGCAGCGGTACGAACTCGGTGAACCCGCCGCTGTCGGCCTGGAGCCGCGCGAGCAGCTGCAGGTGCGCAACCCAGTGGTGCGGCTGGTCGACGTGGCCGTACATCATCGTGCTGGTCGTCGGGATCCCCAGCCGGTGCGCCGTCTGCACCACCTCGATCCACTGCGACGTGGGGAGCTTGCCCTTGGTCAGCACCCACCGCACGTCGTCGTCGAGGATCTCCGCGGCCGTGCCGGGCAGGCTGTCTACCCCGGCCTCGGACGCCGCCCGCAGGAAGTCCTCGATGGAGACGGACATGCGCGCCGCGCCGTTCACGACCTCCATCGGGCTGTAGGCGTGCAGGTGGATGTCGGGCGCAGCGCTCTTCACCGCCCGGGCCAGGTCGAGGTAGGCCGTGCCGGGCAGCTGCGGGTCGATGCCGCCCTGCATGCAGATCTCGGTCGCGCCGACGTCCCAGGCCTCCCGAGCCCGGCCGGCGACCTCGTCGAGCGAGAGCGAGTAGGCGTCGGCGTCGGTGCGGCGCTGGGCGAACGCGCAGAAGCGGCAGCCGGTGTAGCAGACGTTGGTGAAGTTGATGTTGCGGTTGACGACGTACGTGACGTCGTCACCGACGGTGTCCCGCCGGACGTCGTCGGCCAGCGCGCACACCGCCTCGAGGTCGGCGCCGTCCGCCGTGATGAGCGCGAGGGCCTGGTCGGCGGTCAGGGCGGCCGGCTGGTCGCGGGCGACGCGCAGCGCCGCAGCGACGTCGCTGTCGAGCCGGGTCACCTGCGCGGGCACCTGTTCGCGGACCGCCTGCCAGTCGCCGTAGACGTCGTCGAAGTCCGACCGCCGGTCGCCCGTGCGGCCGGTGGTGTCGACGGTGGCGTGCAGATCCGTCCGGCCGGACTGCACGAGCCCGCCGTCGGGCTCCTGCCACGGCAGACCGGTCGGGCGTACGTCCGCGGCCAGGCCGTCCGGCCCGGCGAGCGCTGCGACGTGACCGGCCAGGCGCGGGTCGAGCCACGGCTCGGCGAGGTACGGCGGGTGGGCCGTCAGCCGCTCCCGCAGCACGAAGCCCTGCTCCGCAGAGGCCCGGGCCAGCGCGTCGACCTGCGGCCAGGGCCGTTCGGGGTTGACGTGGTCCGGTGTCAGCGGCGACACGCCGCCCCAGTCGTCGACCCCGGCCCGCAGCAGCAGCGCCGTCTCGGCCAGGTCGACGAGGTTGGGCGGCGCCTGCACCCGCATCCGCGGACCCATCACCACCCGGGTGACCGCGATCGTCGCGAGGTACTCCTCGAGCTCGGCGTCCGGCACTGACCGCATCGCGGTGTCGTCCTTGGCACGGAAGTTCTGGACGATCACCTCCTGCACGTGGCCGTGCCGCCGGTGTGAGGCCCGGATGGCGAAGACCGTCTCGGCCCGGTCCCGCAGCGACTCGCCGATGCCCACGAGAAGCCCTGTCGTGAAGGCGATCCCGTGACGGCCTGCGTCCTCGAGCACCCGCAGCCGCACGGCCGGGTCCTTGTCGGGGCTGCCCACGTGGGCCGGGACCTCAGCCGTCGTCTCGAGCATCATGCCCATCGACGGCGCGACCGGCTTGAGCCGCTGCAGCTCCGCCCACGTCATGACGCCGGGGTTGAGGTGCGGCAGCAGGCCGGTCTCCTCCAGGACCGCGATCGCGCAGGCCCGGACGTAGGCCAGGGTGCTGTCGTAGCCGGCCTCGTCCAGCCACTCCCGCGCCGCGTCCCAGCGGTCCTCCGGGCGGTCGCCGAGGGTGAACAGCGCCTCCTTGCAGCCCAGGGCCGCGCCCTGCCGCGCGATCTCCAGCACCTCGTCCAGCGTCAGGAACGGCGCGGGGAGCCGTCCCGGCACCGTGGCGAACGTGCAGTAGTGGCAGCGGTCGCGGCACAGCCGGGTGAGCGGGATGAACACCTTGCGGGAGTAGGTGACCGTCCCCGGGCGTCCCGAGTCCGCCAGCCCGGCGTCGCGGACCCGTGCCGCCGTCGCCATCAGCGCGTCGAGGTCGCTCCCCCGCGCCGCCATCAGGACGGTCGCCTCGTCGAGGTCCAGCGCCTTGCCGTCGCGCGCCCGTGCCAGCGCTCGACGCATGCCCGGCTCCATGTCCCGACAGTACGTCCGGCGTCGGCGCGGGCCTCGCACCGCCTGCCGGCAGCCGGTGCCTCCCTTCAGCTGAACATCGGCACGTACGCCGGCGGCGGCTCCTGGCAGGACTGCCCGCTCGACGGCTCGAACCGCGCCCGACGGCACCCAGCTCCACCGACCACCCCGACGCACCCCATCACCACCGATCGAGCCAGGGCACACCCTGCCCCCGCTGCCGGACGACGGGCGAGAGGGCCCCTGATCGCCGGGGCGACCCGCGGGACACGGCTCGGACCGGGGTGGTCGACCACGCGAGCTGGAGCGATCAGCGCGAGCCCAGCCGATCAGGGCAGGAGCTGGGACCGTCGCGGTCTCACGAGCCCCGCCACCCGGCCGATCACCGTCTCGAGCGGTCCACGTCCCAGGGTGGTCCGCCAGAGGGCGGCGGCCGCCAGCCCGACGACCACCTGGACGAGGTAGTAGCGGACCGGGTCGTCGGTGCCCGTGACCCCGAGGTAGAGGACGTGGGCGGTGTAGAGGGTGAGCGGCATGCTGCCCGCGGCCGACAGCGGGAGCAGCGCCGGTCCGAGCCGGCGCGCGACCAGCAGGGCGAGCCCCAGCACCAGCAGCGCCGTCCCGGCGGTGCCGACCAGGTCGAACGGGGTGGTCGTGTGGGGTGCGTCGAGGGCGAGCCACCACGCGGGATCGGTCGGCACGTTGCCGAACCAGCCGGACGCCAGCACCCGCTCCACCGGCACGCCGGGCGGCTGGTCGACGTAGCGGTCGAGCTCCGCGTAGCCGCCGAGCGGGCCGAGCAGCAGCGCGCTCGTGCCGGACGCCAGCAGCGCGAGCGCCGCGCCCGTGCCGGTCAGGAGGGCGGCGACCCGTGCGCGGCGCAGCGCCAGCCGGCCGACCCCCATCCCGAGCAGCAGGTACGCGGTCCAGGCGAGCGCCGGGTAGTAGCCCGTGAGCAGCAGCTCGCTGAGCAGCGGACCGGGCTCGGCCAGGTCGCCGAGCACCGGGCTCGAGCCGTCCCGCACCGGCAGCCGGTCGCGCACCGCGAAGCTGACGACGGGCACCACCGCGGCGACGAGGCCGGCGCTCAGGAGCAGCACCCGCGTACCGGCTCGGAGCCACGGCAGCACCAGCACGAACAGCACCGCGTAGTAAGCCAGGATCACCGCGACCCCGCTGTCGGCGGCGCCCAGCAGCAGGCCGACCAGGCCGATCAGCACAGCCCGGATCACGAGGGCAGCGCTCGCCCGGCCCCGCTCCTGACCGCGGGGACGGCGGTACGCCAGCGCCAGACCCACACCTGCGAGCAGCGCGAACAGCGCCGCGGACCGACCGCCCGCGACCAGCTCGGACAGCGACGGCGAGCCGTCGTCGTCCTGGCCCGGCAGGACGTGCACCGCCACCATGCCGAGCAGGGCAACACCCCGCGCGGCGTCGACGCCGACCAGCCGGTCGGAGCGAGTGGACCGCAGCACCGCGACAGTCAACCCGCTGCCCGGCCGCCGGACACACCGGAGCGGCAGCAGGCAGGCAGACTGGCCACATGCCCCACGACCACTCCTCCGACATCGCCTGCGCGATGGCCCACGGCGACGTCCCGGCGCCCACGGGCGACCGCCGCCTGGTCGCCGTCTTCGCCTCGCCGGTCGCCCTCCAGCTGGTGCACCTCGCCGCCCACGTGGGATACGACTGCGTGGTGCTCGACCCGGTCCGCGAGCTGGAGGGCGTGACGTGCGTGCGCACCGCCGAGGAGGCCGGCATCGACGACGTCACCGACGTGGTCGTCACCGACCACGACCGCCCCGAGCTCGGCGACGTGCTCGCCTGCGTGCTCTCCCACCCCGCCCGCTGGGTCGGCGTCATGGGGAGTCCGCGCCACACCGCACCTCACGTCGCAGCCCTGCACGAGCGGGGCGTCGCCCCCGGCCTCGTCGCCTCCGTGCACCGGCCGATCGGGCTGGACATCGGGTCCCGCTCCCCCGCGGAGATCGCCGTGGCGACGGTGGCGGGGCTCCTCGCCGACCGGGCCGGCCGTCCCGGCGGCACCTACGAGGTGCGCCCGTGAAGGTGCTCGCGCTCGCCGGCGGGATCGGTGGAGCCCGCTTCCTGCGCGGGGTGCGCGCCGCCGTGCCCGATGCCGAGCTGACCGTCGTCGTCAACACCGGCGACGACATCACGCTGTACGGCCTGCGGATCTGCCCCGACCTCGACACCGTGATGTACACCCTCGGCGGCGCCATCGACGAGCAGCGCGGGTGGGGCCGCGACGGCGAGACCTTCGCCGCGAAGGCCGAGCTGGAGGCGTACGCCGCACCTGCCGCCTGGTTCGGGCTCGGGGACCGCGACCTCGCGACCCACCTGGTCCGGCGGCAGATGATGGACGCCGGCTATCCGCTCAGCCAGGTGACGACGGCGCTGTGCGACCGCTGGCAGCCCGGCGCGACCCTGCTGCCGATGAGCGACGACCGCGTCGAGACCCATGTCGTCGTCGAGCTCGACGGAGCCCGCAAGGCCATCCACTTCCAGGAGTGGTGGGTCCGGCACCGGGCCGCCCTGCCGGCGTCCGCGATCGTCGCGGTCGGGGCCGAGACCGCCACCCCCGCGCCAGGGGTGCTCGACGCGATCGCCGATGCGGACGTCGTCCTGCTGCCTCCCAGCAACCCGGTGGTGAGCATCGGGACGATCCTGCAGGTGAAGGGCATCCGGGAGGCGCTGGCCCAGAAGGCGGTCGTCGGCCTCTCCCCCATCGTCGGCGGGTCGCCCGTGCGCGGCATGGCCGACGCGTGCCTGTCCGCCATCGGGGTCGCGACGAGCGCGGAGGCGGTCGCCCGCCACTACGGCGCACGCTCCGCCGGCGGGCTGCTCGACGGCTGGCTCGTCGACAGCGCCGACGCGGGGGTCACGGTCCCGGGCGTCGAGGTGCGCGCCGTACCGCTGCTCATGTCGGACCTCGCGGCGACGACGGCGATGGCGCGCGCGGCCCTGGACCTGGCCGGTGCCTGAGCCCGCGGGAGGCTCGTACTCGGTGACGGGCGTCCACGGACTGCCCGAGGTCCGCCCGGGCGACGACGTCGCGGCGCTCGTCGCGAGCGCGGTCGACCTGCAGGACGGTGACGTCGTCGTCGTAACGAGCAAGCTGCTCAGCAAGGCGGAGGGCCGGCTCGTCCCCGTCCCACCGGGGGTGGACCGCGAGTCGGTGCGCCTGCAGGCGGTGGCCGACGAGACGGTGCGCGAGGTCGCCCGTCGCGGCACGACCGTCATCGCGCAGAACCGCAACGGCCTCGTCCTGGCCGCCGCGGGAGTCGACGCGAGCAACGTACGGGCTGACGAGATCGCCGTGCTGCCGGTCGATCCCGATGCCAGCGCCCGCCGCCTCCGGGACCGGCTGGGTGAGCTCACGGGTCGACGGGTTGCCGTCGTCGTGTCGGACACGATGGGGCGGCCCTGGCGGGTAGGGCAGGTCGACCAGGCCATCGGCGTCGCGGGTCTCGCCCCGGTTCGCGACTCCCGCGGCACCGCCGACAGCTTCGGCGCCCGCCTCGAGGTGACCGAGATCGCCGTGGCCGACGAGCTGGCGAGTGCGGCCGAGCTCGTGAAGGGCAAGGCCGACGGGGTCCCGGTCGCCGTCGTGCGCGGACTCGACCTGCCGGACGACGGGCGCGACGCCGGCGCGCTGGTCCGGCCGCCCTCGCAGGACTGGTTCCGGCTGGGGACCGCCGAGGCGCAGCGGGAGGCGGTGTCGCTGCGCCGCACCGTCCGCTCGTTCGACGACCGGCTGGTCGCCCGCGAGGTCGTGCTGCGGGCCGTCGGCGCCGCCGTGACGGCTCCGGCACCGCACCACACCACGCCGTGGCGCTTCGTCCTCGTAGAGCAGCGCGCCACCGCGCTGCTCGACGCGATGGCTGATCGGTGGGCGCAGGACCTGCGGGCGGACGGCTTCGACGAGGCGGCCGTCGCCCGGCGGCTGCGTCGGGGGGAGGTGCTGCGCGGCGTCCCGTACCTCGTGGTGCCGTGCCTCGTCCTGGACGGCGCCCACGACTACCCCGACGAGCGGCGGTCGCAGGCCGAGGAGCGGCTGTTCCTGCTGGCGATGGGAGCCGGCATCGAGAACCTGCTCGTGCAGCTCGCCGCCGAGGGGCTCGGGAGCGCCTGGGTGAGCAGCACGCTGTTCTGCCCGGACGTGGTGCGCGACGTGCTGGAACTCGACCCCTCCTGGCAGCCGATGGGGGCGGTCGCGATCGGGCACCCGGCGGCAGCGCCGGCCGGACGGGCGCCCCGCGACCCGGAGGAGTTCGTCGTCCGGCGCTGACGGGGACGTCATTGCCGGCGGTGGTCCTGGACCGTGATCCGCGGGCCGAAGCGGGGCTTGGCGAAGCCGCTGCACTCGAGCAGCCGGACGACGCGGTAGCGGTGGGGTCGCCAGGGCTCCAGCAGCTCGACCATGCCGGCGTCGTCGAGCGGCCGGCCGGCGAGCGCCCAGCCGACGTACTGGGACAGGTGGAAGTCGCCGACGCTCAGGGCGTCGCTGTCGCCCAGCGCCCGCTGCGCGATCTCGGCCACCGTCCACGCTCCGATGCCGGGGACCGCGCTCAGTCGACGGGCTGCGTCCACCGGGGACATGCCGGCCGCGTGCTCGAGCCGGTCCGCGGAGCGCATCGCGAGGCAGATCGTGCGTGACCGCTGCGGGCCGACCCCGGCGCGGTGCCAGTCCCACGACGGCACGTGACGCCACGCCTCGGCCGACGGCGGCACCCGCATCCCGTCGGGCGCCGGGCCCGGAGCGGGTGTGCCGTGCTGCAGGACCAGGCGCCGGAAGGACGCCCGGGCCTCCTTGCCGGTGACCTTCTGCTCGAGCACCGCCGGCACGAGCGCCTCGACGACGCGTCCGGTCCGCGGCACGCGCAGTCCCGGGTGGGCGGTGTGGGCGTCGCGCAGCCTCGGGTGGACGGGCTGGAAGCTGTCGCTGCTGTCCCGGCCACCGAGCAGGTCCGGCAGGCCGGCCACCAGCTCGGCCGCTCCAGGCCCCCACGCCTGCGCCGAGACCTCCCGCAGCCCTGCCTGCCAGACGCGGTAGGTCGCTCCCCCGCTCGGCATGAGGGTCGTGCGCCAGACCGCACCGTCGTCGGCGACCCGGTGGGTGGGGTCGGCGGCCCCCCGGCGCAGCGGCGCGAGGGTGCGACGCACGTCGACCGCGTGCTGCGGTCGCCACACCGTCGAGGCGGTCGCGGTGGAGGAAGTGCCTACGGTCACGCCTGCCATTGTGCGGCTAGGGTCCGCAAGGGGTGTCCGTTCGAGCCAGGAGGACCAGTGGACAAGGTGGTGGCCAGCGCCGTCGAGGCGGTGGCCGACGTGCGCGACGGGGCCTCGCTCGCGGTCGGCGGCTTCGGGCTGTGCGGGATCCCGGAGGCGTTGATCGAGGCGCTGCTGGAGACCGGCGTGACCGACCTCGAGACGGTGAGCAACAACTGCGGCGTCGACCAGTGGGGCCTCGGCATGCTGCTCGCCGCCAAGCGCATCCGCCGCACCACCGGCTCCTACGTCGGCGAGAACAAGGAGTTCGAGCGGCAGTTCCTCGGCGGTGAGCTCGAGGTCGAGCTGACCCCGCAGGGCACCCTGGCCGAGCGGCTGCGGGCCGGCGGGGCCGGCATCCCGGCCTTCTTCACCCCCGCCGGTGTCGGGACGCAGGTCGCCGAGGGCGGGCTCCCGCTGCGCTACGACGGCTCGGGCGGGATCGCGCTCGCTTCGGAGCCGAAGGAGACGCGCGAGTTCGACGGGCAGACCTACGTCCTGGAGCGGGCGATCCGCACCGACTTCGCGCTGGTGCACGCCCGCTACGGCGACCGCCACGGCAACCTGGTCTACGAGAAGTCGGCCCAGAACTTCAACCCGCTGTGCGCTGCCGCCGGTCGGATCACGATCGCGGAGGTGGAGGAGCTCGTCGATCCCGGCGAGCTCGACCCGGCCCTCGTGCACACCGCCGGGATCTTCGTGCAGCGGGTCGTGCACGTGCCCGGTGTCGAGAAGCGCATCGAGAAGAGGACGGTGGCCCGTGCGGACGCGTGACGAGCTGGCGGCCCGGGTCGCCCAGGAGCTGGTCGACGGGCACTACGTCAACCTCGGGATCGGGCTCCCGACGCTGGTGCCCAACCACGTGCCGGACGGCATCCACGTCGTGCTGCAGTCGGAGAACGGCGTGCTCGGCGTCGGCCCCTACCCGGCCGACGACGCGGTCGACCCGGACCTCATCAACGCCGGCAAGGAGACCGTCACGGTCCTGCCGGGGGCGTCCTACTTCGATAGCGCCTCGTCGTTCTCGATGATCCGCGGCGGCCACGTCGACGTCGCGGTGCTCGGCGCGATGCAGGTCTCCGAGCGCGGCGACATCGCCAGCTGGATGATCCCCGGCAAGGTCGTCAAGGGC
>Ga0136611_10003070_pt1 | contig 11647 bp, 7 predicted proteins | sample AntDrymUQ2232306_2_FD_106645 | JGI IMG/M metagenome (GOLD analysis project Ga0136611, IMG submission 106645) | Polar desert sand microbial communities from Dry Valleys, Antarctica - metaG UQ223 (23.06) | ecosystem: Environmental > Terrestrial > Soil > Desert | place: Antarctica: Dry Valley... | reverse complement strand
CTTTCTCGACTCGAATGGATATCCAGATCACCACCAAGAAGAGCGAGGGCGTCGAGCGCCTGCTCGAGGTTTCCATCCCCGTGACCGCAGTGCGGGACGAGGAGGAGAAGCAGGCGCGTCGCTACGCGACCACTGTCCGCCTCCCCGGTTTCCGTCCCGGCAAGGCGCCCGCCGCCATGGTGCGGAAGCGCTTCAAGGACGCCATCCGGCAGCAGGTCCTCGAGACGCTGGTGCAGGAGGCGTTCAAGCAGGTGATGGAGGAGCAGAAGCTCGACGTCGCCGCGCAGCCGCACGTGCACGACGTGAAGTTCGACGAGGGGGGCCCCCTGACCTTCGAGCTGCACCTCGAGGTGCGCCCGAAGATCGAGCTGGCACGCACGGAAGGCTTTTCCGTGACGCGTGCCGCTGCCCCCGTCACGGATCAGACGGTGGCCGAGCAGCTCGAGACGCTGCGCGACCAGAAGGCCACCTGGGCTCCCGTGGAAGAGCAGCCACGGGAAGGCGACATGGTGAAGGTGCTCCTCTCGACGCTCGAGGGCGAGTCCACCGAGATGCCCGAAGGGCGCCCCTACAACCTCGTGCTCGGTGGCGGGCAGGCAATCGCCGGCGTCGAGGAGCTGGTGATGGAGCTGACGCCTGGCGTCACGAAGGAGCGCGTGGTGAAGTGGCCGGACGACTTCCCGGACGAGGCGCAGCGCGGGCAGGCCAAGAACGTGCGCGTCACCCTGCAGGAGGTGAAGCGCAAGACCGCCCCGGCGCTGGACGACGCCTTCGCCCGCGAGGTCGGCGATTTCGACGGGATCGACGCCCTGACGGCCGCCGTGCGCAAGGACCTCACGGAGCATTCCACCCGCGATGCCGACGCCCAGGTGCGGCAGTCGCTGCTGGACCAGATCGCCGCGGCGAACCCCTTCGCCGTGCCGCCGAGCTGGGTCACGCGGATGATCGACGCATACATGCAGGCGTACCAGATTCCCGACGACCAGAAGGCGCAGTTCGGCGCCGAGTTCGCCGCTGTCGCGGAGAAGCAGGTGCGGCGTGACATGCTCATCGAGGCCATCGCCGACCAGCAGAAGCTCGCGGCCACGGAGAAGGACGTCGACGAGCGGGTGGCCACCGTGGCCGCGCAGCGCAACGCCGACCCGGGGCAGGTCTACGCCTCGCTCCAGAAGGCGGGCCGCCTTGCCGAGATCGAGCGCAGCGTGACCGAGGAGAAGGTGTTCGAGTGGTTGACCTCCAGGAACAGCGTCATGAACGGAACCGACAAGTGAACACACCCATGGCCACGATCTACCCACCGTACGTCATCGAGCGCTCCAGCCGGGGCGAGCGCACCTACGACATCTTCTCGCGGCTCCTAATGGACCGCATCGTCTTCCTCGGTACGCCGATCAACGACGACGTCGCGAACATCATCATCGCGCAGCTCCTCTTCCTGGAAGCGGACAACCCCGAGCGCGACATCTTCGTCTACATCAACTCGCCAGGTGGCAGCGTCTCGGCGGGACTCGCGATCTACGACACGATGCAGTACCTGAAGGCGCCGGTGAACACGATCTGCATGGGCCTCGCGGCGTCGATGGGCTCGTTCCTCCTGGCCGCGGGCCGCAAGGGGAAGCGCAGCGCGCTGCCGCACTCGCGCATCATGATCCACCAGCCCTCGGGCGGCGCGCAGGGCACCGCGGCCGACATCGAGATCCAGGCGAAGGAGATCCTCTTCCTGCGCCACCAGCTCAACTCCATCTATGCCAAGCACACCGGGCGCCCCATCGAGCAGATCGAGCGGGACATGGTGCGCGACTTCTTCATGTCGGCCGACGAGGCGAAGGACTATGGCCTGCTCGACAACGTGATCTCGCACCGTGGCGACCTCGTAGCCCCGGAAGTCATCGCAGCGCAGGCCGCGGGCATCAAGTAGGCCAGGGCCTCGGGGCGCCCTAACCTTCGGGAGCCCCGATCGTCCTTTTCTTGACCGGTCGGAACGACGACGTTAAGTCTTGGTCACCCCCCTCGCTGCGGACTTCGTGTCCGGGGCGTGCGCCTCCTGCTAGGTCATCGCCATGTCGCACGACAAACACCTCCGCTGCTCGTTCTGCGGCAAGTCGAAGGACTCGGTCCGGAAGTTCATCTCCGGCCCCTCCGTCTACATCTGCAACGAGTGCATCGCGCTCTGCAACGAGATCCTCGCCGAGGACGAGGAGCGCGAGGTCGCCGAGGCCATCACCTCGGTCCCCACGCCGCAGGAGATCAAGGACACGCTCGACGGGTACGTGATCGGCCAGGAGCGCGCCAAGAAGGCGCTCGCCGTCGCCGTGTACAACCACTACAAGCGCATCAACTCGGCCTCCACCCGCGAGGACGACGTCGAGCTCGACAAGAGCAACATCCTGCTCATCGGCCCCACCGGCGTGGGCAAGACCCTGCTCGCGCAGACGCTGGCCCGCATCCTGGACGTGCCGTTCACCATTGCGGATGCCACGACGCTCACGGAGGCCGGCTATGTCGGCGAGGACGTCGAGAACATCCTGGTGCGCCTCCTGCAGGCGGGGGACTTCAACGTCGCCGAGTGCGAGCGGGGAATCGTCTACATCGACGAGATAGACAAGATCGCACGCAAGTCGGAAAACCCGAGCATCACGCGCGACGTCTCGGGCGAGGGCGTGCAGCAGGCGCTGCTCAAGATCCTGGAGGGCACGGTCGCCTCGGTGCCACCGCAGGGGGGCCGGAAGCATCCGCAGCAGGAGTACATCCAGATCAACACCAAGGACATCCTGTTCATCTGCGGTGGGGCGTTCGATGGGCTGGAGAAGATCATCGAGGCACGCACGGGTCGGCGGCAGATCGGCTTCTCCAAGGTCGAGACCGATCCGGTCAAGGCGGCCAAGCTCTCCAAGAATGCCTTCGCCGAGGTGGAGCCGGACGACCTGCTGCGCTTCGGCCTGATCCCGGAGCTGGTGGGACGCCTGCCGGTGACGGTTCCGCTCGAGGGCCTCGACGAGGAGTCGCTGGTGCGGATCCTCCAGGAGCCGAAGAACGCCCTCACGAAGCAGTACATGAAGCTGTTCGACCTCGAGGAGGTGAAGCTGACCTTCGAGGTCTCGGCGCTGCGGGCGATCGCGCAGAAGGCGCTGAAGCGGGGCACCGGCGCGCGCGGGCTGCGCGCCATCCTGGAGGAGCTGCTCACCGAGGTGATGTTCGACCTGCCGACCCGCGAGGATGTGGTCGAGGTCAAGATCACCGAGTCGAGCGTGCTGAATGGCACGGCACCCCTGCTGGAGCTGGCCCCGACGAAGCGGAAGAAGGAAGCGTAGGGGGCGGCTGCCCGGCTATCTTTCGGGCATGACAACCTCATTCCGTCGTGCCGCCCTCGCGGCCTGCGTCGCCCTGCCTGCGATCGCCGGTGCGCAGGCCCCTTCGGTTCCGGCTGCACCGGCCGTGACCGTGCCGCAGCCGGCCACCACCCTGCCCCTCAAGCTCGCCCCGCGCCCGACGACGCCGGCCATCACCGCGGCCGACCTGATGACGCGCGTCTACATCTTTGCCGACGACTCGATGATGGGTCGAGAGTCGGGGACGATCGGCAACGTGCGCGGCACCGACTACCTGGCGCGCGAGCTGGCCCGCCTCGGCCTGCGCCCCGCTGGCGAGAACGGGACCTTCTACCAGACGATCCCCTTCAAGCGCCGCTCGCTGGATCCGAAGTCGGTGGTGAAGGTCGGCGATGCCGTGCTCGCGAATGGCGCCGACTGGGCCGTGATCCCGGGCACCACTCCCCCGGCAGGTGCCCTGCCCGCCGTGTTCGGTGGTACGCTCGGCGACAACTCGCCGCGCATCGCCGATGCCGATGCGCGAGGGAAGCTCGTGGTGTACCGGGTGTTGCCGACAGGGCTGGCGCTGCTGCAGGACCCGACTGCCTTTCCAGCCAGCCGCGCCGCCGTGGGCCTGATCGGGCTGGACCGCTACATCGGCTACCTCTCGGCGCCCTCGACGATCGTCGATGATCCGGCCAAGGTGACGCCGCTTGGGGCATCAGTCGTGATCTTCTCGCAGGGCGCCGTTGGCCGCCTCTTCGCCGCCGGCATCACGCCATCGGTCGGGACGCCGGGCGCGACCGTCAGCTTCGACGTGCGCTCCATGCTGGAGCCGATTGCGGTGCCGTCGCGCAACGTCGTGGCCGTCTTGCCTGGTGCCGACGAGCAGCTGAAGGGAGAGTATGTCGCCATCGGCGCGCACAATGACCACGTTGGGTACTCGATGCCGCCGGTCGATCACGACTCGGTCCGGATCTTCAACCACGTGGTGCGGCCGGGTGGTGCGGAGGACGACGCAAAGACCGCGACCGACGCGCAGGCAGCCGAGGTGAATGCCAGGCTGGGCGCATGGCGCGTCGCGCACCCGAAGGCTGCACGGCAGGACTCCATCGCGAACGGTGCCGATGACGACGCCTCGGGCTCCATGACGGTCCTCGAGATCGCGGAGCGGATGGCGACCGCCGCGGCGCGTCCGAAGCGCTCCATCCTCTTCGTGTGGCACAACGGCGAGGAGAAGGGATTGCTTGGCAGCGAGTATTACACCGATCATTCCACCGTTCCGCGCGAGTCGATCGTGGCGCAGCTGAACATGGACATGGTGGGCCGTGGGCACCCGTGGGACGTCACGGGCGCCACCAAGGAGGGGGCGCCGCTGCGCGGTGGGCCCGGGTACCTCCAGCTCGTCGGCTCCCGGCGTCTCTCCACCGAGCTGGGCGACCTGATCGAACAGGCCAACCGCGACGGGCGGATCGGCCTGACCTTCGACTACGGCATGGATGCCAACGAACATCCGATGAACATCTACTGCCGCAGCGACCACTACCAGTATGCGCGCTATGGCATTCCCGTCACCTTCTTCACCACGGGCGGCCACTCGGACTACCACCAGGTGACCGACGAGCCGCAGTACCTCGATTATCCGCACATGGCGCGGATCGCGACGCTGGTGACCGACGTGGCGTCCCGCATCGCGAACCTGGATCATCGCCTGGTGATCGACAAGGTGAAGCCGGACCCGCGAGCCACCTGTCAGCAATGAGCGTCGGGCCGAAAGGCGTGAATAGTGAATGGTGAATGGTGAATGGTGAATGGTGAATGCCTCGGGACGCGTGGGCTGACCGGGGCCTGACCATTCACCATTCACCATTCACCATTCACGCCCTCGAGGGCCGCCGCAACACCGGCCGCCCCCGGACGCACTATCTTCAAGCCATGCCTACCTTCCCCCTCGATACCGAGGTGCTCGTCACGGGCGAACGATTGCCGGTGCTGCCGCTGCGCGACGTGGTGGTCTTTCCGTACGTCGTGATGCCGCTCCTCGTCGGCCGCGCGGCTTCCCTCGCCGCGCTGGACGCGGCGAGTGGGGAGGGGCAACTGATCTTCCTCGTGGCGCAGCGCGACCCGGACACGCACGAGCCCGCGGCCGCCGACCTGTACCGGGTCGGCGTGGTGGCCCGGCTCAGGCATCTCTCGCGACTCGGCACCGGAACGGTGAAGGTGCTCGTCGAGGGGCTCGTCCGGGCGCGGGTGACTCGGTACGTGGCGGGGGACTGCCTGCGCGCCGTCGTGGAGCCGATGCCGACCCTCGCACTGGGGGCGGGCGACGACGAGGCGCATCATCGCCGCGTGCTGTCGCTGTTCGAGGAGTACGTGGCCTTGCATCGGCGGCTGCCGCAGGAGCTGGTGTCGGTGATCCAGGGCGGAGACTCCCCGGCGCGACAGGCCTTCGGCGTAGCCGCCCACCTGGGCACGCGCCTGGAGCGCCGGCAGGCCCTCCTCGAGACTCCCGACTTCCCGGAGCTGCTCAGGGCGCTCGGCGACATGCTCACGAGCGAGATCGAGCTCCTTCGGCTGGAGCGCAAGATCGACGACGATGTCCGTGGCTCGCTGTTCCAGAACCAGCGCGAGTTCTACCTGCAGGAACAGCTCAAGGCCATCCATCGCGAGCTCGGCGGGGAGGACGGCGACGAGACCGACGACCTCGCTGCACAGCTCGAGGCGAAGGGGCTGCCGGCACCCGTGCTCGCGCGGGCGCGGCGCGAGCTGCGCCGCCTGCGACGGCTGTCGTCGATGTCGCCCGAGTCGGGAGTGGCCCGCACCTACCTCGACTGGATCGCCGCGCTGCCGTGGAACGAGCGGTCGGACGAGGTGCTGGACGTGGCGCACGCACGTCAGGTGCTGGATGAGGATCACTACGGGCTCGAGGACGTGAAGGACCGGGTGCTCGACCACATCGGCGTGCTCTCGCTGGTCGAGCGACTCGACGGGCCGATCCTCTGCCTCGTCGGCCCGCCGGGCGTCGGCAAGACTTCCCTGGGGCGCTCGATCGCGCGCGCGATGGGCCGCAAGTTCGTCCGGATGTCGCTCGGCGGCGTGCGGGACGAGGCGGAGATCCGCGGACACCGGCGCACCTACATCGGCGCGATGCCCGGGCGCGTGATCCAGGCGATCCGGCGCGCCGAGGTCGTGAATCCCGTCATCCTGCTGGACGAGATCGACAAGCTGGGCAACGATCACCGCGGTGATCCCTCGGCAGCGCTCCTCGAGGTGCTGGACCCCGAGCAGAACGGCGCATTCAACGACCATTACCTGGAAGTGGACTACGACCTGTCGCAGGTGCTGTTCATCACCACCGCGAACTCGATGGCGTCGATCCCGGAGCCGTTGCGCGATCGCATGGAGATCATCAGGCTCGCCGGCTACCTGGACCAGGAGAAGTACGCGATCGCGCGGCAGTACCTGTGGCCACGTCAGCTGCGCCAGCATGGGCTCGACCCCGCCACGGTGACGCTGGACCCCGGCGTGATCCCGGCGATCGTGCATGGCTACACGCACGAGGCCGGGGTGCGAGAGCTCGAGCGCCGTCTCGCGCGGCTTGCGCGGAAGCTTGCGCGCGCGCGCGCCGAACGGCGGACGCTCGATGCCGACGCGGCCGACGCGGCGGTCGATGCAGTGAACGTCGCCGCGCTGGCCGGCCTGCTCGGCGTGCCCCCGCACGACCCCGAGGCGAACACCCTGGAGGACAAGGTCGGCGTGGCCACCGGGCTCGCCTACACGAGCGTCGGCGGGGACGTCCTGGAGATCGAGGTGAGCGTCGTGCCCGGACGCGGGCGGCTGCAGCTGACCGGGACGCTGGGCGACGTGATGAAGGAATCGGCGAGCGCCGCCCTGAGCTATGCACGCGCACGCGCCGCGACGCTCGGCCTCGACCGCGAGTTCCTGAAGACGCGCGACCTGCACGTGCACATCCCCGCCGGGGCGACGCCGAAGGACGGCCCGAGCGCGGGCATCGCGATCGCCTGTGCGATGATCAGCGCGCTGACCGGTATCCCGCTGCGTGGCGACGTCGCGATGACCGGGGAGATCACCTTGCGCGGCCGCGTCCTGGGCATCGGCGGGCTGAAGGAGAAGTCGGTGGCCGCGCTGCGCAATCGCATCTCGCACGTGATCCTTCCCCAGGAGAACGCACGCGACCTGGACGAGCTGCCGGTGGAGGTGCGTGCCGGCATCCAGTTCCATCCGGTGCGCTCGATGGACGAGGTGCTTGCCGTGGCGCTCACGCGCGGGATGACGGCGCGCGCGGCGGACGACAGCCCGGCGATGGTGACGCATTGAGCCCCCCGTCGGCCTCGGGCAAGGATGTCACCGCGGGCCGGCGCGACGCGCTGGTGATCCGCTCGCTGGAGTTCATCGGGCCGATGGCGACGTCGGATGGCTGGCGCCCCACGAACGACCTGCCGGAGGTGGCGTTCGCCGGCCGGTCGAACGTCGGCAAGTCATCGCTGCTCAACCGGCTCGTGCGGCGCAAGGCGTTCGCGCGCGTGAGCAATACGCCCGGGCGCACGCGCGAGATCAACTTCTTCAAGGTGAACGACGACTTCGTGCTGGCCGACCTCCCGGGGTATGGCTACGCGAAGATCTCCAAGACGCGGAAGGCCGAGTGGCTCCCATTGATCGAGGGCTACCTGCGCGCCTCAACGGCGCTCCGCGGCGTGGTGCAGCTGCTGGACTCGCGGCATCCTCCGTCGGAGGAGGATCTCCAGATGCTGGACTTCCTGGCCGACGTCGGGGTGCCGACGGTCATCGTCCTCACGAAGATCGACAAGTTGCGGAAACGGGAGATCCCCGAGCGCATCCACGCCATTGCCGTGGCGCTGCGCATGGAGGACGACCAGATCATTCCGTTCAGTGCCGAGACCAACCAGGGCCGCGACGACCTGGCGGAGGCGCTGATGTCGCTCATCGCGCAACCATCCTGGCGGGCGGCGCTCGACGCAGCGGTCGCTCGCGAGCTCGCCGCTGAGGCGGGCGAGGCTGGAGAGACGCGGGCCTGACCGAGGCACCGTTCCCCCGAACGGGACGGAATGGGCCGAGGGGATTCGCGCAGCGCCTCGACCGGCGCATATTTCAGCATGCCCTACCTTCCCCTCCGCCCGCTGCCGGCGGCCCCGCACGCCTCGCTCGCCGACGCATGGATCGAGCGCATCGCGGACCGGCTCGCGCGCCCCTCGGGCGACGTCGCGGCCGACCGCGCGCTCCTCTGCCGTGAGACGCTGCTCGAGCTGTCACATCCAGAGTACGCCGCCAACTACGACACGGCGCTCGTCGATGAGTCGGTCCCGCTGGGGACGCGTCTCGCGCTCGCGGCCCTCGACCCGCGCAACGTGACGCTCGAGCCCGAGTACTACGGCGAGTGCGATGACGCCCGCTTCCAGCCGGTGAAGCCCCTGCTCTGGCTCTGGTACTCGTTCGACCGGACGGCGCTTGCCGGCCAGAACGTCGGCCTGGGGGTCCGCCTGCGGCAGCTTCTTGCCGAACGGATCTTCAAGCGCTGCGGCCGGAACTTCAAGGCGTTCCAGCACGTGGAGTTCAGCTTCGGCTACAACATGGACGTGGGCGACGACGTGGTCGTGCACCGGCACGTCCTGCTCGACGACCGCGGCGGCATCCGGATGGGCAACGGCGTCTCGGTCAGCGACTACGCCAACATCTACAGCCATACCCACAGCATCGTCGAGCAGCGTGACGTGACCAATGCCCTCACCGTGCTGGAGAACGGCGTGCGCATCACCTACCACGCGACCGTCCTGGCCGGCGTCCACGTAGGCGAGCAGGGGATGGTGGGAGCGAGCGCGGTGGCGACGAAGGACGTGCGTCCGTACCACGTCTACGTCGGCATTCCCGCGAAGAGCGTGCGGGTGAAGCCGAATGCGCCGGAGCCGAAAGTGGTCCTCGGGACCTCGGACCGGGGGGTGGCGGAGCGCTAGCTCGCCCTTGGGGAGCCGCCGTCAGTACACTCGCAGCACGTCCTCCAGCGGGCCGGCGTCGCCCCCGGAGAGCATCTGGAGCGCCTCGGCCAGCGCCACACGCTCTCGCGGCCACGCGAGCCGTTGGAGCGCGGCGTCCGGCGTCAGCCACTCGAAGGCGGTGTGCTCCGGCCCCAGCACCACATTGCTGGCGTGCCGCACGAACGCGGCGAACACCACGGCCAGCTCCACGGTGTGCGCGTGGTGCAGATAGAACGGCTGGACGGAGACGTTGTACAGCCGCTCCACCGCCAGCCCGGTTTCCTCGCGAACCTCGCGCACCGCTGCCTCCTCGGGCTGCTCGCCGGGCTCGATGTGGCCGTGGACCGTCTCCCACGAGCCGGTGCAGCGCGTGCCGGGACCGCGCTGGAGGACAAGCACGCGCCAGCTCGCGGGGTCGGGAACCAGCAGGTAGACGTCGATCGTGCCGATCGAGATGGTGGGCATCGGGCCGTTCATCGGGGGAGACGGTCGGCGCCGGATGCACCGCCACTGGAAAGCTACCGATGCTCGGGGTGCCCGGCGGCATGCCGGGATTGCCAGCGCAGGAGGGCGAGGACGGTGGCCAGCACGACACGGCCGGGTGTCTCGACTGACATTACCAGGTCGGCTCCCTCAGCGAGCCCCGCCACCCGGGTGTCCGCGGTGGCGTCCGCGACGACCCGCACCAGCAGCGACGTGTTGCGCGCGGCCCGGGAGAGGGGCCCGCCGGCGCAGAGTACCGCGTCGGCGCGCTGGAGCGCGTCGGGCGGAGCGACGCTCCCATCGATGATCTCGACCTGCTCGCGAATCAGTTCCGCCGCGGCAACGAGCTCGCGCCGCAGCTCCGGGGCCCGACCCTCCGTCGCCCCGAGTTGCCACACGATCGACACCCGCGCGGCGCGAACGGCCCTTGCCTCCGCCACCACCCGCGCCGGTTCGGCGGCCACGCGCCGCAACTCGTCGATGGTCGTCTCGCCCATCCGTACGAGCTCCAGACCAGCATCCCAGAGTGCCACGCAGCCACCGTCGCGCGCCGACTCCGCGATCGCTTCCGCAGTGGCCCCGCACGCGATCCGCCGCTCGAGCTCGGGCGATGCAACGAGGATCTCGGCGACCGCAAGGCGACCGCGGTGGCCGGTGCCCCCGCAGGTGGGGCAGCCGGTGGCGCGACAGTCCTGGCAGGCGCGCCGCAGCAGCCGCTGCGCGATCACGCCCTTCACCGCCGTCGCGATCTGGTAGCTCGGCACGCCGATGTCGATCAGGCGGGTGACGGCGCTGGCGGCGTCGTTGGTGTGCAGGGTGGAGAGGACGAGATGTCCCGTGAGCGAGGCCTGGATCGCGATCTCCGCCGTCTCGCGATCCCGGATCTCCCCGACGAGGATCACGTCCGGGTCCTGCCGCATGATGGAGCGGAGGGCGGCGCTGAAGGTGAGGCCGGCTCGTTCATGCACCTGCACCTGGACGATTCCAGGAATGCGATACTCGATCGGGTCCTCGACCGTCACGATGTTCACCCCGCGCGCCTGCACCTCGCGCAGCGCGGCATAGAGCGTGGTCGTCTTGCCGGAGCCGGTAGGCCCGGTGACGAGGATGAGTCCCTCGCGCTGCTCGAGCAGGCTTCGGATTCGATGGAGCTCCCGGTCCGCGAATCCGATCGCATCGAGCGTCCGGAGGCCGGCGCTCCCGTCGAGCACCCGCACCACGACCTTCTCGCCATGGGACGCCGGCAGCGTGGAGACGCGGAGGTCGACGACGGCCCCGCTCACCGCCACCCGGGCCCGTCCATCCTGGGGGCGCAGCCGGTCGGCGATGTCGAGGCCGGACAGGATCTTGATGCGCGACACGAGTGGAGGTGCCACCGACCGGGGGAGGACTCGCACCTGGCGCAGCACCCCGTCGATGCGGTGACGGACTGCCAGCCCCTGTTCCTCCGGCTCGAGGTGGATGTCGCTCGCGCCCGCCGCGATCCCGTCTGCCAACAGCTGGTCCACCAGCCGGCTGACCGACGCCCCCTGTTCGCCGAATGCGCCGCCGGCCGACGACTCGGTTCCGAACACGAGGTGCTGCACCTCCACCGGCGGCAGTCCCACATCGCGTCGGGCGGCCGTGTCGGGGTACCAGCGCTCGATCTGGGCGGCGAGCTCGATCCGGGAGGCCAGCACCCACCGCACCCGGTGCCCGGTCGCGAAGCTCACCGCAGACTCGGCGTCGCAGTTGAGCGGGTCGCTCGTGGCCACCACGATCGTCCCACCGTCGAGCACGAGCGGAAGGACCTGATGAAGCCGAGCCCACCGATCGCCGAGGAGGGCGACGGCGCGCGGGTCGACG